>Ga0136614_10002844_pt1 | contig 10906 bp, 5 predicted proteins | sample AntDrymUQ2792106_2_FD_106643 | JGI IMG/M metagenome (GOLD analysis project Ga0136614, IMG submission 106643) | Polar desert sand microbial communities from Dry Valleys, Antarctica - metaG UQ279 (21.06) | ecosystem: Environmental > Terrestrial > Soil > Desert | place: Antarctica: Dry Valley... | reverse complement strand
TTCGAACATGCAGCGCCAGGCTGTTCCTTGCCTGCGTCCGGAGAAGCCGCTGGTAGGTACCGGTGTGGAGCGCACGGTTGCGGTCGACTCCGGTACGACGGTCCAGGCGTTGCGCGGCGGCACAGTCGATTACGTCGATGCCAATCGCATCGTGGTGCGCGTCGACGATAAGGAGAACGTGCAGGGCGAGGTGGGCGTCGACATCTACAACCTCACCAAGTACACCCGCTCGAACCAGAACACCAACATCAACCAGACGCCGATCGTCAAAAAAGGCGAGGCGATTGCCAAGGGCGATGTGGTCGCTGATGGTGCATCGACCGATCTCGGTGAGTTGGCACTTGGTCAGAACATGCTGGTCGCGTTCATGCCGTGGAACGGCTACAACTTCGAGGACTCGATCCTGATTTCGGAACGGGTGGTCTCAGATGACCGCTACACGTCGATTCACATCGAAGAGTTGAATGTCGTCGCGCGCGACACCAAGCTGGGGCCGGAGGAGATCACACGCGACATTTCGAACCTTTCTGAAAATCAACTCGGCCGACTTGACGATTCGGGCATCGTTTACATCGGCGCCGAGGTGAATGCGGGTGACGTGCTGGTGGGCAAGGTCACGCCGAAGGGCGAGACCCAGCTGACGCCGGAAGAAAAGCTGTTGCGCGCGATCTTTGGCGAAAAAGCGTCTGACGTTAAAGACACCTCGCTGCGGGTGCCCTCGGGTATGAGCGGCACAGTGATCGATGTGCAGGTGTTCACGCGCGAAGGCATCGTGCGCGACCGTCGCGCTCAACAGATCATCGACGATGCGCTGAAGCGGTATCGGCAGGATCTGAACGATCAACTGCGTATCGTCGAAGGCGATGCGTTCCAGCGGATCGAGAAGCTGTTGCTTCGCAAGGAAGTTACGGGCGGGCCGAACAAGCTCGCGCGCGGTACGTCGATCACCAAGGATTATCTGCAGTCGCTCGATCGGTATCACTGGTTCGAAGTCCGTCTGGCCGATGACGAGGCCGCAGCGCAGCTCGAAGCGTTGAAAGATTCGATTGAGCAGAAGCGGAAGCAGTTCGATCAGGCGTTCGACGACAAGCGGAAAAAGCTGACGCAGGGCGACGAACTGCCGCCGGGCGTTTTGAAAATGGTCAAGGTGTATCTGGCCGTTAAGCGGCGTCTTCAGCCGGGCGACAAGATGGCGGGCCGCCATGGCAACAAGGGCGTCGTTTCGCGCATCGTGCCGATCGAGGATATGCCTTACATGGCCGATGGAACGCCGGTCGATCTTGTGTTGAATCCACTCGGGGTGCCGTCACGCATGAACGTCGGCCAGATTCTTGAGACCCATCTTGGATGGGCGGCCAAGGGCCTGGGTCGACGCATCGGCGAGATGGTGGCCAACGTCAAGGCGGGGCAGCTGCGCACGTTCCTCAAAGAGGTCTACAACCGTTCAGGCAAGCCCGAAGAGATCGATCAACTCAGCGATGATGAGGTCACTCAGTTGGGCGAGCACCTGACCGACGGCGTGCCCTTTGCGACGCCGGTCTTCGACGGCGCGGCTGAAAAAGAGATTCACGCGATGCTTGATCTCGCCTACCCCGACGACGTCGCCAAAGCTTTGCAACTGACGCCGACCAAGACGCAGACGCGCTTGTTCGACGGCCGCTCCGGCGAAATTTTCGAGCGCCCGGTCACCGTCGGTTACATGCACATGCTGAAGCTGCACCATCTGGTCGACGACAAGATGCACGCGCGTTCAACCGGCCCTTACTCGCTCGTTACCCAGCAGCCGCTGGGCGGCAAGGCGCAGTTCGGCGGCCAGCGTTTCGGCGAGATGGAAGTGTGGGCGCTGGAGGCGTACGGCGCGGCTTACGTGCTGCAGGAAATGCTGACGGTGAAGTCGGACGACGTTCAGGGTCGTACCAAGGTCTACGAAAACATTGTCAAGGGCGATCACGTAATCGATGCCGGCATGCCGGAGTCGTTCAACGTGCTGGTCAAGGAAATCCGCTCGCTGGGTATTGATATTGATCTGGAGCGCAACTAATGAAGGCATTACTCGATCTGTTCAAGCAGGTCCACCAGGAAGAGCAATTCGATGCCATCAAGATCGGCATCGCGTCCCCTGAGAAGATCCGTTCATGGTCATTCGGCGAAGTCAAAAAACCGGAGACCATCAACTACCGCACGTTCAAGCCTGAGCGCGACGGCCTTTTTTGCGCCAAGATTTTTGGCCCTATTAAGGACTACGAGTGCCTGTGCGGCAAGTACAAGCGCCTGAAGCATCGTGGCGTGATCTGCGAGAAGTGCGGCGTTGAAGTCACGCTGGCCAAGGTGCGCCGCGAGCGCATGGGGCATATCGAGCTCGCCAGCCCGACCGCGCATATCTGGTTCCTGAAGAGCCTGCCGTCCCGCATGGGGATGGTGCTCGACATGACGCTGCGCGATATCGAGCGTGTGCTTTATTTCGAGGCGTTCTGCGTGGTCGATCCGGGCTTCACTCCGCTCAAGAAAGCGCAGTTGATGACCGAGGACGACTTCATCGCCAAAACCGAGGAATACGGCGACGACTTCCGCGCGTTGATGGGTGCCGAGGCGATTCGCGAGCTGCTGCGCGGGATCGACGTCAACAAAGAGATCGAGACGCTGCGCAAGGATCTGGCAGAGACAGGCTCGGAAGCGAAGATCAAGAAATTTGCAAAGCGCTTGAAAGTGCTCGAAGGCTTCCAAAAATCGGGCATCAAGCCCGACTGGATGGTGCTCGAAGTTTTGCCGGTTTTGCCGCCCGAACTGCGGCCGCTGGTGCCCCTTGATGGTGGCCGTTTCGCGACATCCGATCTGAACGACCTGTATCGCCGCGTGATCAACCGCAACAATCGGCTGAAACGCCTGCTCGAACTAAAGGCGCCAGAGATCATCGTACGCAACGAGAAGCGCATGTTGCAGGAGTCGGTCGATTCGCTGCTCGACAACGGCCGTCGTGGCAAGGCGATGACCGGTGCCAACAAGCGCCCGTTGAAGTCGCTTGCGGACATGATCAAGGGCAAGGGCGGCCGTTTCCGCCAGAACCTTCTTGGCAAGCGCGTCGATTATTCGGGTCGCTCAGTCATCGTCGTCGGCCCACAGCTGAAGCTGCATCAATGCGGTTTGCCGAAGCTGATGGCGCTCGAGCTGTTCAAGCCCTTCATCTTCAATAAGCTCGAGCTGCAAGGGCTGGCAACCACGATCAAGGCCGCGAAGAAGATGGTCGAGTGCGGCGAGCCGGTGGTGTGGGACATCCTCGAAGAGGTGATTCGACAACACCCGGTAATGCTGAACCGCGCGCCGACGCTGCATCGGCTCGGCATCCAGGCGTTCGAGCCGGTTCTGATCGAAGGCAAGGCGATCCAGCTGCATCCGCTGGTGTGCGCCGCCTTCAACGCCGACTTCGACGGCGACCAGATGGCTGTGCATGTTCCGCTGTCGCTTGAAGCGCAGCTGGAAGCGCGCTCGCTGATGCTGGCGTCGAACAATGTGCTGTTCCCGTCGAACGGCGATCCATCGATCGTGCCGTCGCAGGACATCGTGCTGGGCCTTTACTACGCCACGCGCGAGAAAATCAATGGCAAGGGCGAGGGCTCATTCTTCGCCGACCTCGCCGAAGTGCACCGCGCATACGAGAACCGCGAAGTTGAGCTGCAGACACGTGTCACGGTGCGCGTGCGCGAGTTTGATGTGAACGCCGAAACGGGCGAGAAGACGCCGAAGCAGACCCGTTACGAAACGACTGTTGGCCGCGCGTTGATGTCGGAGATTCTTCCAGCCGGGCTGTCGTTCAATGTATTGAACAAGCCGTTGAAGAAAAAAGAAATCAGCCGGTTGATCAACCTCGCGTTCCGCAAGTGCGGTTTGCGCGAAACGGTAATTTTTGCTGACAAGCTGATGCAAACCGGCTTCACGCTCGCCACGCGTGCCGGTCTGTCGATCGCGATCGATGACATGGTCGTGCCGGCGCAGAAGGAAGAAATCATTCGCAACTCAGAGCGCGAAGTCAAGGAAATCGAGGCGCAGTACACCTCGGGCCTGGTCACTCAGGGCGAGCGCTATAACAAGGTTGTTGACATCTGGGGCCGCGCCGGCGATCACGTCGGCAAGGTGATGATGGAGCAGTTGGCGACCGAGCAGGCCAGCGACCGCCACGGTCGAGTGTCCTCGCAGGAGTCGTTCAATTCGATCTGGATGATGGCGGACTCGGGCGCGCGTGGTTCGGTGGCGCAGATTCGTCAGCTGGCCGGTATGCGTGGACTGATGGCGAAGCCTGATGGCTCCATCATCGAAACACCGATTACCGCCAACTTCCGCGAAGGGCTCAACGTTCTGCAGTACTTTATTTCGACGCACGGCGCTCGCAAGGGGCTTGCCGATACGGCGTTGAAGACTGCGAACTCGGGTTATCTGACCCGGCGCCTGGTCGACGTTACGCAGGATCTGGTTGTCACCGAAGATGATTGCGGCACCGGCAACGGCGTGACGATGAAAGCGTTGGTCGAGGGCGGGGAAGTTATCGAAGCGCTGCGCGATCGCATTCTCGGGCGCGTGATCACGATGGACGTGCTCAATCCCGAAACCCAAGAGGCGCTGCATTCGGTCGGGCATCTGCTCGACGAGGACGATGTCGACAATATCGAGGCTCTCGGTATTGACGAAGTGCGGGTGCGCACTCCGTTGTCGTGCGAAACGCGATACGGCTTGTGCGCGAAGTGTTACGGGCGCGATCTCGGGCGCGGCGTACTGGTCAACGCGGGCGAAGCGGTCGGTGTCATCGCCGCGCAGTCAATCGGTGAACCCGGTACGCAGCTGACGATGCGCACGTTCCACATTGGTGGCGCTGCGTCGCGTGCTGCGGTCGCGTCTGGCGTCGAAGCCAAGAGCAACGGAACGGTGCGCTTTACGAGCACGATGCGCTACGTGACCAACGCCAAGGGCGAGCAGGTTGCAATCGGTCGCTCGGGCGAAGTCACCATTGTCGACGACAACGGTCGCGAGCGTGAGCGCCACAAGGTTCCTTACGGAGCAACGTTGCTGGCTGCCGACGGCAAGCAGGTCAAGGCCGGCGTTCAGCTTGCAAGTTGGGATCCGTTGACACGGCCGATCGTGACCGAATTTGCTGGCACGGTGAAGTTCGAGAACGTCGAAGAAGGCGTTACCGTGGCTCGCCAGATCGATGAAGTGACCGGTCTGTCCACGTTGGTCGTCATCGATGCCAAGCGTCGCGGGCCTACTGCGGCCAAGGGTGTGCGCCCGCAAGTGAAGCTGATGAATGAGGCGGGTGACGAGGTCAAGATTCCAGGAACCGAGCATTCCGTGACGATCAGCTTCCCGATCGGTGCGCTGATCGTGGTGCGCGATGCGCAGCAGGTCGGTGTCGGCGAAGTCCTGGCGCGGATCCCAACCGAGTCGCAGAAGACACGCGACATCACCGGGGGTCTTCCGCGAGTTGCTGAGCTGTTCGAGGCGCGCTCACCGAAAGACGCTGGCATGCTCGCTGAAGTCACGGGCACTGTCACGTTTGGAAAAGAGACCAAGGGCAAGCAGCGTCTGATCATCACTGATTTGGAAGGCGCAGAGCATGAGTTCCTGATTTCGAAAGAAAAGCACATGCTGGTGCATGACGGCCAGGTGGTGAACAAAGGCGAGCTGATTGTTGATGGCTCGGCCGATCCGCACGACATCCTGCGCTTGCTTGGGGTGGACGCGCTTGCGCGTTACATCGTCGACGAAGTGCAGGACGTCTATCGATTGCAGGGTGTGAAGATCAATGACAAACACATTGAAGTGATCGTGCGACAGATGCTGCGCAGGGTTCAGACGACCGACCCAGGCGACGCACCCTTCATTACCGGCGAGCAGGTCGAGCGCTCGGAGATGCTGGACGAAAACGATCTGGCCATAGCCGCCGGCAAGCGCCCGGCGTTGTACGAGAACATCCTGCTCGGCATCACCAAGGCATCACTGTCGACCGATTCGTTCATTTCCGCGGCCTCTTTCCAGGAGACCACCCGCGTATTGACTGAAGCGGCGATCATGGGCAAGAAGGACGACCTGCGTGGCCTGAAGGAAAACGTCATCGTCGGCAGGTTGATACCGGCGGGTACCGGCATGGCATTCCATCGCGCACGTAAGGAGAAAGAAACAGCCGACGCGCTCGAGCAAAAGCAATTGGCCGAGATGGAAGCTTTGGCGATCGTCACCGGTGCGACGGGTGAGGCGGAAACCGGAGCAGACGAGTCGGCTGAAGTCGCCGAGTAGGTTGGGGAGGGCGTACGCCTCGCTTTGGCGGGCGTCGCCCACCCTTGCCTTGACACGTTATCTCCCGAATAGCGATAATCGCAGGCTTTTCTGCCCCCGCTTGGGGGCGTTGTTTTTTTACTGAGCATTGAGCACGGATAAGGCGAACTGACAAACGTATGCCGACTATTAATCAACTTGTTCGCAAGCCGCGTGAAAGCACGCGGGTCAAGAGCAAGAGCCCGGCTTTAAAACTTAGCCCGCAGAAGCGCGGCGTTTGCACGCGTGTGTACACAACCACGCCAAAGAAGCCGAACTCCGCGCTGCGCAAGGTTGCCAAGGTTCGCCTGGTCAACGGTTATGAAGTTATTTCCTACATTGGCGGTGAGGGTCACAACCTTCAGGAGCACTCGGTCGTGCTGATTCGCGGTGGTCGTGTGAAGGATTTGCCGGGCGTGCGCTATCACATCGTGCGTGGATCGCTCGACACGCAAGGCGTCAAGGATCGCAAGCAAAGCCGCTCGAAGTACGGCGCCAAGCGTCCGAAGGCAGCGTAATTACGCTGCGTGAGTTTTGATCGATCAGCCCCATATGGGGAGATCGAGTAAGTCGCGGTTCGTCAACATGGAACCGCAGGTGTAGCGAAGCGCTACCGTAGGTGGCGAAAGCTACTAATGACTGAAGAGAAAGAGGTGCGTAGTGCCGCGTCGTCGTGAAGTGCCCAAGCGTGACATCCTGCCCGATCCGAAATTCAACTCGCAGGATTTAACCAAGTTCGTCAACGTCATCATGCTCGACGGCAAAAAGGCCGTTGCAGAGCGCATCGTTTACGGCGCGTTGAACCAGATTGAAACCAAGGGCGGAAAGAACGCGCTTGAGGTGTTCTCTGCGGCGCTATCCAACGTGCGGCCGATGGTCGAGGTGAAGAGCCGGCGTGTTGGCGGCGCGAACTACCAGGTGCCGGTGGAAGTGCGTCCTGTGCGACGCATGGCGCTTGCGATGCGTTGGTTGCGCGAGGCCGCCAAGAAGCGCAGCGAGAAGTCGATGCCGCTACGTCTTGCTGGCGAGTTGCTAGAAGCCGCCGAGGGCCGCGGCGGCGCTATGAAGAAAAAAGAGGAAGTGCATCGGATGGCTGAAGCGAACAAGGCTTTTGCTCACTTCCGGTTTTAATGACGAAGCATCAGAAAGTTTATGTTGCCGGACCGCGTAGCGGGCCGGCGCCCCTGAATAAATATGCCGCGTAAGACTCCTATCGAGCTGTACCGGAACATCGGAATCTCGGCGCACATCGACGCCGGTAAGACCACGACCACTGAGCGCGTGTTGTTCTATACCGGGGTGAACCACAAGCTCGGCGAGGTGCACGAAGGTGCCGCGACGATGGACTGGATGGAGCAGGAGCAGGAGCGCGGTATCACGATCACGTCGGCTGCGACGACGGCGTTCTGGCGCGGGATGGATTTGTCGTTTCCTGAGCATCGCATCAACATCATCGACACGCCGGGACACGTCGACTTCACCATTGAAGTCGAGCGCAGCATGCGCGTGCTCGACGGCGCGTGCATGGTCTATTGCGCCGTGGGCGGCGTCCAGCCGCAATCGGAAACCGTCTGGCGCCAGGCCAACAAATACGGCGTTCCGCGGCTCGCCTTCGTCAACAAGATGGATCGCACCGGCGCCAATTTCTTCAAGGTCTACGAGCAGATGAAGCTGCGGCTGAAGGCCAACCCGGTGCCGATCCAGATTCCCATCGGCGCCGAAGAGGGCTTCCGGGGCGTGGTTGATCTGGTCAAGATGAAGGCAATCGTCTGGGACGAAGCCAGCAAAGGCATGAAGTTCGAATATCTCGACATTCCCGCCGAGTTGGTTGAGTCCGCCAACGAATGGCGCGAGAAGATGGTCGAGTCTGCGGCCGAGGCCAATGAAGAGTTGATGAACAAGTACCTCGACGGTGGCGCGCTGACCGAAAAGGAAATCAAGCAGGGGTTGCGCGCGCGTGCCATCGCCAGCGAGATCACCCCGATGCTGTGCGGCTCTGCGTTCAAGAACAAGGGCGTGCAGGCGATGCTCGACGCCGTTATCGAATATTTGCCGAGCCCAATCGATATTCCGCCAGTGACCGGGGAAAACGAAAAAGGTGAGTCTGAAGAGCGTCCGCCCAACGATAAGGCGCCGTTTTCCGCGCTCGCATTCAAGATCATGACTGACCCCTACGTTGGCCAACTGACCTTTCTGCGCGTGTACTCCGGTGTGCTGAACTCGGGCGATACCGTCTACAACGCAATCAAGGGACGCAAGGAACGCATCGGACGGATCTTGCAGATGCATGCGAACCAGCGTGAAGACATCAAGGAGGTCTACGCCGGCGACATCGCCGCCGCAGTGGGCCTCAAGGACGTAACGACGGGTGACACGCTGTGCCATCCGGACAAGGTCGTCACGCTTGAGCGGATGATTTTTCCTGAGCCGGTGATTTCGCAGGCGGTCGAGCCGAAAACGAAGGTTGATCAGGAAAAAATGGGCATTGCGCTGAATCGTTTGGCGCAGGAAGACCCGTCATTTCGGGTGCACACCGACGATGAGTCGGGCCAGACGATCATCTCCGGCATGGGCGAGTTGCATCTTGAGATTCTCGTCGAGCGGATGAAGCGTGAGTTTTCCGTTGAAGCGTCAGTCGGCAAGCCGCAGGTGGCGTATCGCGAGACAATTCGTCGCACCGTCGAAAACGCAGAGGGCAAGTTCATCAAGCAATCGGGCGGCCGCGGTCAGTATGGCCACGTCGTTCTGAAGCTCGAGCCGCAAGAGCCGGGCAAGGGGTTTGAATTCGTCGATGCGATCAAGGGCGGGACGGTGCCGCGCGAATACATTCCGGCCGTGAACAAGGGCGTAACAGAGACGTTGAAGGCCGGGGTGCTGGCAGGCTATCCGGTCGTCGATATCAAGGTCACCCTGCACTTCGGCTCGTTCCACGAGGTCGATTCGAACGAGAACGCATTCAAGATGGCGGGCTCGATGGGCTTCAAGGACGGCATGCGGGCGGCGTCGCCGGTCTTGCTCGAGCCGATCATGGCGGTCGAGGTTGAAACGCCTGAAGAAAAAATGGGCGATGTGATGGGCGATCTGTCATCGCGGCGCGGTGTGATTCAGGGCATGGACGACATCGCGGGCGGTGGCGGCAAGGCCGTGCGCGCGGAAGTGCCGCTGGCTGAAATGTTTGGCTATTCCACGACGCTGCGTTCGTTAACGCAGGGCCGTGCGACCTACACAATGGAATTCAAACACTATGCAGAGGCGCCCAAGTCGGTCGCCGAAGCAGTGATATCAGCGAAAACGAAGTGATGGCTTCGATCGCACTTCCTGCATTTGAATTTGTGGAAATGTCTGGCTCCGCCAGCGATTCCACACTAACTAATCGGACAAAAGTAGGGTTTCACTTTTGTCCGCGGGGATAGACATGGCCAAAGGCAAATTCGAACGGACCAAGCCGCATGTCAACGTGGGGACGATTGGTCACGTAGATCACGGCAAGACCACCTTAACGGCGGCCATCACCTCGGTGCTGGCCAGCAAGTTTGGGGGCGAGGCCCGGGCCTACGACCAGATTGATGCGGCGCCCGAAGAGAAAGCCCGCGGTATCACCATCAACACCGCGCACGTCGAATACGAGACCGCCAATCGGCACTACGCCCACGTCGACTGCCCCGGGCATGCCGACTACGTCAAGAACATGATCACCGGCGCGGCCCAGATGGACGGCGCCATTCTCGTCGTGAGTGCTGCCGACGGCCCCATGCCCCAGACCCGCGAGCACATCCTGCTCGCGCGCCAGGTCGGGGTGCCCTACATCATCGTCTACATGAACAAAGTCGACATGGTCGACGACGCCGAGCTGCTCGAGCTCGTTGAGATCGAAGTGCGCGAGTTGCTCAGCAAATACGACTTCCCCGGCGACGACACCCCGATCGTCAAAGGCAGCGCCAAGCTCGCCTTGGAAGGCGACAAAGGCGAGTTGGGCGAGCAATCCATCATGAAGCTCGCCGAAGCCCTAGACAGCTACATCCCGCAGCCCGAGCGCGCCATCGACGGCGCCTTCCTGATGCCCGTCGAAGACGTGTTCTCCATCTCCGGCCGCGGCACCGTCGTGACGGGAAGAATCGAGCGCGGCATCGTCAAAGTGGGCGACGAGATCGAGATCATCGGCATCAAGCCCACGTTAAAGACCACCTGCACCGGGGTCGAGATGTTCAGAAAGCTGCTCGACCAAGGGCAGGCGGGAGACAACGTTGGCGTCCTGCTCAGAGGCACCAAGCGCGAAGAAGTCGAGCGCGGCCAAGTGCTCGCCAAGCCCGGCAGCATCACCCCGCACACCAAGTTCAACGCCGAGGTCTATGTCCTGAGCAAAGAAGAGGGCGGCCGCCACACCCCGTTCTTCAACGGCTATCGGCCCCAGTTTTACTTCCGCACCACCGATGTGACCGGCTCGGTACAGCTGCCCGCGGGCACCGAGATGGTGATGCCCGGTGACAACATCCAGATGGAAGTCAGTCTGATCAACCCGATCGCGATGGAAGAAGGCCTGCGCTTCGCCGTTAGAGAAGGCGGTAAAACCGTCGGCGCCGGTGTCGTCGCTAAGATTCTTGTGTAG
>Ga0136614_10002841_pt1 | contig 10914 bp, 10 predicted proteins | sample AntDrymUQ2792106_2_FD_106643 | JGI IMG/M metagenome (GOLD analysis project Ga0136614, IMG submission 106643) | Polar desert sand microbial communities from Dry Valleys, Antarctica - metaG UQ279 (21.06) | ecosystem: Environmental > Terrestrial > Soil > Desert | place: Antarctica: Dry Valley... | reverse complement strand
TAGACATGGTGCATCACAACACGAAGGAAGGTGTTACCGCTTCTTCCGTAAGATGCCACCCACAAAATCATCGCACTACATACACCCGTTTGGCTAGACACTACCAGCTACCATATTTGCTCTGCCCTCATAGAGGCCGCACTCGCCTGAGGCATCGCCCTATGCTGCTCTGTTTGTGTGTCTGCAGTGTGGAGCACCCGTGTGGCCGCATTCTCAGGATCGGCACGGGATTCGCACCGGTGAAGGGTTGCCAACTCGCACAGCGCCGCCCATCGTTCCCCGAATCGCTGGAAGAAACAAGTCTGGAAGCACAAAGAGCTCGCCATCTTTACCATACAGCGAATAGAGTGATGGTTCGCGGCTAGAACGAGTGCCTGGAAGATCACTTCTTCGGGGCCAACAAGGCCGTTGAGCGGAAGCACGGCGCAACGATTAAGAGGTTACATTTCTCCACGTGAGTACTTCAGCGTCTAGCGCGAAGTGGCAGTCGGCGAGCAAGCCGAGCAGATCGGACCTGTGGTGTCGGTCATCATTCCTTGCTACAACCAGGCAGAGTTCCTGGCAGATTCTATCGAAAGTGTCCTGGTGCAGACCTACAGCCCTGTTGAGTGCATCGTCGTCGATGACGGTTCGCCGGATCATACCGCCGAGATTGCCGCCCGTTATCTTACGGTTACTTGCATCCGGCGAAGCAATGGTGGAATTGCGATAGCGCGTAATGCTGGATTCTATGCTAGTCGCGGAGAATACGTGGCGTTTCTAGATGCGGACGACCGCCTAACGTCCAGTGCCGTCAACGCTCACCTGCGCTGTTTCGCAGAGCACCCCGAGGCGGCATTCGTGGTCGGTGATATCGATCACATTGGAACGGATGGATCGTACTGTGGTTCGCCACGATGGCCTCTTCTTACTGACAATCAATACGAGGAGCTACTGAAGGTTAATCACGTTGCGAATACCATCGCCGTCATGTTTCGTCGGGAAGTGATTCGCCAGGTTGGCGGATTTGAAGCGGCGTGCTCTCCGGCGTCAGACTATCGGATTCTTTTGCAAGCGGCCCGCAGTTTCCCTAGTGCGCATCACCGTAATGTGGTTGCGCAATACCGGCGGCACCCTCAAAGCATGTCGGTGAATGGTGCTCTAATGCTACGCGCGACCGGCCATGTGATGCGGATGGAGCGCTCATCGGTAGGGACAGACGAGAGGCTAAAAGCCGCCCTCCGCAGCGGGGAGGCTTACTGGCGCGACCACTTCGGCGCGGTCACCATCAAACAGATGTTTAGACAGCTCAGCGGGGGCAAGCTGCTGAGTTCTGGACGGCTCCTGCTCACCTTGGCTTGGTACGTGCGAGGACGGCTCTTCCTTTTACCATGGAAACACTTGCGCAGACGATTGTCGCGGCGGCATGCGATGTCTGGCGACGGGACGCCGCTTCGCGACACGAACCGCACAGCAAATGAGAACCCCACTCACGAATGCAGCGGAAAGGCGATTCTCAGGTGTTCTTCAGCTGGCGCCGCTTTACCAGATAGAGACAACAGTAAGGCACATCATTGCAGCGCTATGCCATAGGTGTCGTTGCCGCTCGGATGCGGTGTGCGGGAGCTAAAGAGGCGCACGCATCAAGAAAGGCGCTCCTTTGTCAGTCGTCTGACTGCCGACTACTTCAGCGATTCGATGGCGCGGCTTCCGGGCTTTCGGCTTAGCCTCAGAGCCAGCAGCCTCTGGCGCGTGCACAGTTCGCGATTTTGTGCTTATTGATCGAATGCTCAACATGCAAGGCCAACCCCTTTGGAGCGGGTTTATCAAATCTGCCGATCGTGTTCCCGAACGGCCTGCAATCGACGCGAATGGAGAGGTAAGTTACGCCGAACTGGCGGAGCGGGCGAAGAGACTGGCGGCGACAATTCAGCACGAATTGCGCGTGACGGAGGGTGTCCCCCTCACGGCGGTGTTCGCTTATCGTTCGCAGACGGCGTTTGCCGGCGTGCTCGGGGCGCTGCTCGCGGGTCACGGCTATGTCCCGTTGAATCGGACGTTTCCGGTAGATCGGACACGTCTGATGTTGCAGCGATCCCGGTGCCGTTCGCTTGTCGTGGACAACGGCTCAGAGCCTCAGCTCGAGACGGTCCTTGCAGGTGTCGAATCGCAATTGACGATCATCTGCCCCGAGCGCGCCGACGTCTCGGAGCTAGCGGCGAAGTTTCCCACGCATCGCATTGTCGGTGCAGACGATCTCCGGCCCTCGGAGGAATGGAAAGCAGCAAAAGTTGCCTCTGATGCGATTGCCTATCTCCTATTTACCTCGGGCAGCACCGGGCAGCCTAAAGGTGTGATGGTATCGAACAGTAACGTCCAGCACTACGTGGACTACGTCACGAAGCGCTACGGTTTCTCAAGCGAGGATCGCTTTTCGCAAACGTTCGATATGACGTTCGACTTGTCCGCACACGACATGTTTGTCGCGTGGCAAAACGGCGCCTGCGTTTGTTGTCCAACAGCGAAGCAATTGATCAAGCCGGGAGCGTTCATCAATGATGCGCGGCTGACGGTTTGGTTTTCCGTCCCCTCTACTGCGGTGTTCATGCGGCGTTTTGGAGTGCTGAAACCTGGCATGTACCCGCGGCTGCGACTCACGCTCTTTTGCGGCGAGGCCCTGCCAGTGGAAGTGGCTCAGCAATGGGCGCTGGCGGCGCCTAATTCAATCATCGAGAACATCTACGGACCTACGGAGCTGACGATTGCCTGCACGGCATATCGCTGGGATGAAAGCACTTCGCCAGCGGAATCAGAACAAGGTGTCGTGCCGATTGGCAATCCTTTCGACCGGATGCGCGCGTTGATTGTGGATGATGAGCTTCATGAAGTTCCGGAAGGAAGAGATGGCGAACTGGTGATGACGGGACCTCAACTTAGCCTCGGCTATTGGGAGGATGAGGAGAAAACGCGGAAGGCGTTCATTAAACTACCTGGAGGGAACGGGACTTATTATCGCACAGGCGATCGCGTCCGCCGGCCGGCACCGGAAAACCCCATGGTCTATTTGGGTCGTTTGGATAGTCAGGTGAAAGTCCTCGGACATCGGGTGGAGTTGGGCGAGATAGAAGCCGCCATAAGGGAAACGGCGCAGATCGATGGAGTAGTGGCCGTCGGATGGCCGATAAGTCCGGCTGGGGTGGATGGCATCGAGGTGTTCCTGCAAACAGACGCGTTTGACACACGGCCGCTGCTGGACACTCTCAAAAGCCGGCTTCCCGTTTACATGATGCCTCGGAATATTCGGCTCCTGAGTCACTTCCCGTTGAACGCGAATGGGAAGTACGACAGAGGAGCGCTGCTCAAGTTGCTGAAGGAAGGTAATTAGCCGGCGCGTCGAGAACCGTCGCATCCGCGCACGCGGCGAGAAAGCGCTCGGAAATCATTATGTATCGACAATGGATTCGCGCTTTGCCTGACGAGCAGCAAGTGGCAATTATTGAGGCGGGAGAAACGGCTGCCTTGAGCAAGGTCCGTCGTGCCTTGCGATTGCTACAAACGCTTGAGCAGAAGGGACCGCGGTTTGAAGTCGAGCTCCTGAGCAGCCAGAATCTCGAGCCTGTTCTGCCATATCTGCAATTTGCGTTGAGTTGTCTGCCGAGCGAGCCGCAGTTGCAGCTGGCGCCGTTGGACGACATCGAAGGTTATGTCGCACGTCCGGCCGAATCAGACCGGCTACTTCACGCCCGGGTCGTCATCTGGCGAGTAGAAGAAGTTCTGCCGGAGGTGCTTTTTCCTTTATCACATGGGTTCCCTGATCAGCTTCTCGGTCGAATCGAGCAGGTGCTGGAAAGGGTGGAACGACTGGTGAGTCTGCACCGGAAATTCGCGCCGGGAGTTCCATTATTCATCTCGACGCTGCCGCTGCCATCACATCTTGCAAACCGGCTCTTTAGCTCGCAGCACGAAGCTGGAGCGTTGGCTGCAATCGCGCGAATCAATAGCCGTATCTACAATCTCGCCGGTGCTCGCGGAGGAGTGCACGTGCTGGATGTGGCGGACTGGGCAGCGACGCAAGGTGCAGCGCATGCGGATGTTCTTTTAGAGATGATGGCACGGCAACCGTGGAGCGCGACTGGCCAGCTTTCGTTCGGTTTTTTTCTCGCGCGCTCTCTCAGGCCGCTGTTGGTGCCAAGGCGGAAAGCTCTCGCGCTGGACCTGGATAACACGCTTTGGGGAGGTGTGATTGCCGAAGATGATATCGAGGGTTTGGTTTTGAGCCACGATTTCCCCGGGAATGTTCATCTCCGAATTCAGCGTGAACTGCTGGAGCTGCGGAACAGAGGAATTCTGTTGGTTCTGCTTTCGAAGAACAACGAAGCGGATGCAAAGCAAGGGTTTGATTCTCATCCCGAGATGATTCTCAAGTGGGAAGACTTCGTCGTGCGCAAGGTCGACTGGAACCACAAACACGAAAATCTGCGGGATGCCGCCGCGGAACTTAAGCTCGGTCTCGATAGCTTTGTGTTTCTGGATGACTCGGATTACGAACGTGAGCAGATGCGGCAGGCAATCCCGGAAGTATTGATTCTCAACGAAAGTGGCGATCCACTTCAGATCCTGCGCGCTTTGTGGGAGACAGACGCTTTCGAATCATTAACGTTGACCGAAGAAGACCGGCAGCGCCATCACGATTACTCCGTGCGCGCCGGTCGGAATGTCGAGGGCCACAACGATGATCTGGAAGGGTTCCTTCGGTCGCTCGAAATGGAAGTAACCATCGAGCAGATCGAACATTCGAATCTCGAGCGAGTGGTCACGATGTTGAGCAAGACGAATCAATTCAATCTCACGACGCGCCGCCATTCGAGAGCGGAGGTGCAAAGGCTGCTGGAACAGCAGGGTGCGATCGGCCTCGCATTACGCTTGCGCGACAAGTTTGGCGATCAAGGAATCGTGGCGGTCTTGCTCGCCGTTCCGGTGCCAGAGGAGGGGACGCTGAGCGTGGACAGTTTTCTGGTAAGTTGCAGGGCGTTAGGCCGCGGCGTGGAGGATGCTCTCTGGTCGGCCATGCTTGAAGAAGCGCGGCGCCATACGTACCACAGGGTGGAGGCGGCATACTTCGCAAGCGCGAAAAACCAGCTCGTCGCGAACTTCTATGACCGGTTGGGTTTTCGACGCGACGCGCAAAACACCAATGCGGTCCGTTATGTGCTTGATCGGATTGAAACTGCTGCGTTTCCACCGTGGATCGCGAGAAGCTCCGTACACCATGCCGAATGATTCTCTCCTCAGCGTGCTGATCGATTTTTTCGATCTGCCGCCAAACACACAATCCACGAATATAACCCAGCTAACGATTGCTGCGTGGGATTCCCTGGCGATGGTGCAACTGATCACGGAGCTTCAACGCATTTTCTCGGTCGAGTTCGACCTGGACGAAATCCAGACGCTGCGAAGCTATGACGAAATCCGTCATTCACTCGAGAAAAAGGGCAAGCTCTCACCCACGCCCGCAGCTCCGATGCTATGAATAGTTTGACTCCAGAAAAAGTTCGCGACTTTCTTCTTGCCAAATATGGCGGCGGAATGACGGCGGCAGGTGTTGATCTCGGCGATGTCCCCGACGATTTCGATTTTCTTCTCAGTGGTGTTATCGACTCGTTTGGCATCCTCGAAATGATCAATGCCATCGAAGATGAGTTCGGCATCCAGTTCGACATGGAAAGCCTGGACGCGGAGCAAATGACGGTGCTCGGGCCGTTGTCGCGATTCGTGGCCAGCAACGCTATTGCAGCTTAAAATAAGGCTCGTTTCGCGAGTGACCGTATGCTGTTGAACTACCAGGATTCATCGCTTTTCCTCAGCGCATTTCATTACCGGCTCGGTGGCACGCGGCGCAGCCTCGAACAAATGAAAGCCGAAAGGCTCCTGGCAGGCAGCGTCGAGCATCTCGCCGCCATGGGTTACCAGCATAATCTTGGATTGTCGGAGGACGAAACTCTCCTCACGCTGGCGACCCGCGCGCTTTCACCAACGCTCGGGGAAGCCGGAGAACCGCGGGCTGTAGTCTTCCAGCACTGCAATGCAGAAAGCGCAGTTCTGCCTTGCGAATCTGGTGATACCGTCGGTGCCTCCCGCAACCGGTATTTCCCGGCGGCTGTTTTGCGCGAACTGCGGCGCGACGAACTGCCTTATCTTTGTTCCTTTGCGAGCGGCTGCGCGGGCTTCATGTCCCTGCTGATGACCGCAACCGGTCTCTTCACCGATAAAGATGAATCCCCCGCAGTGTGCGTCATGGCCGACAGCCGACCTCCAGGTGTTCCATTCGATTTATTGAGAGAGCGAATTCTCGGAACCGATCATAGCTCTTCGTTCGCCGTTGGTCGCTCCAGGCACGGGTACCAAGTGCTTGGAGTAAATTTCTATTCGACAACGCGGACGCTGGTTCCGCTGGTGGAAATCGTGAAGCGGACGGTGCAGATGATCCAGGACCTTGCGACTCATCTTGGGCAGGACCTCACTGCCAGGAACGTCGTAATCCATTATCCGAACATCTTTCCGGATACATGGAGAATGGTGACGCGGTATTTGCGGCTGCGCCGCGTAGTAGCGGTGATCGACGAAATCGCGGAGCGAGCACATTGCGGCGCAACGGATTCAGTGATCACTCTGGCGAAACATCACCGTGGAGAGGAAGGGCGGATGCACGTCGTGGTGAACTACGGTGTCGGCCTGCACCTCGGAGTCTGCATTCTTGAAGAGCAGAACGGGGCTACACCGTGCAACTGACGCGTGCCGACGGCGGACACATTCGATCTGCCGCCGGTGTTGCACAGAACTGATGCTCTCGTGAGATACCTGGAGTTGAGGCATTTGAATGACATGGAGGCCGTCGCACGCAACGCCGAGCAGCTCTGCAGATGGGTGCTGCAAACCGGCCCCCGATTTTTCAAAGCACTCTTTGGCGGCGATGACATTGCACGCCGCCAGCTGCAAAAATGGATGTGCCGCCAGGATTCGGAGTTTTGCGGCCTACTTGCGACTTTAGCTGTGCTCGACGGTTCGTTGGCAGGCGTAATCATCGCAGTGCCAGGATCCGATATCGGCCGAAGACGCCGCTCCGATTTGCTTGCGTTACTGAGTGTCTCGCGACGCGAATGGCGGCCGATATTAAAACAGAACCTCAAGCTGCTCGCTAACGCAACGGCGCCGCTGAGCGAAACCGATTATTACGTCCGTTGCCTGGCCGTGGACGAATCGCGCCGCGGCCGCGGCATTGGCCGAGCGCTGCTCACTGGTGCGATAAAAGATGGCACAGTCGCCGGACACCGCCGAATCCGGCTCGACGTTGAGACCGACAACGAGTCCGCTCTCGCCCTTTACCGGAGTTGCGGTTTCGAAGCTATCGACCAGAGTTGGCTGCCGCAATTTGGCTTCGGGATGTACTCGATGGTTCTGGAAACATAGATGGAAGAATCGTTTTTCGGCGGTTTTAAAAACCGGCTGCTGCAAATGCTGGCTCGCAGCGCGCCCGGTGCCACAACATGGCGGGTTAAGCTGCACCGCTGGCGTGGAGTGCACATTGGTGAGGATGTCTGGATCGGCTACGACGCGGTGATCGAGACGTCGAGGCCCGATCTTGTCACAATTGGCGACCGCTCCACGGTCCAGATGCGCGCCACGATTATCGCGCATTTTCGGGAGCAGAAAGGCGTGGTGATCGAAGAGGACGTTACGATCGGTCCCGGAGCGATCATTTTGCCAAACGTGACTATTGGCCGCGGCGCGATAGTCACTGCGGGAAGCGTGGTAACGAAATCCGTTCCGCCCGGGACGATGGTTCAAGGGAACCCAGCGCGGCCGATCGCGACAGTGAAGATTCCTCTTCGGCTGGACGTGTCGCTGAAGGAGTTCATGAGAGGACTGAGGCCGATCCGATGAATCTTTTCCGTTCCGGCAACGTATGACACGAGACGCGAATCGTGTTGGCTGCTTCATCGGGTGGCGTCCGTGCCTTTTCCGCCGCTTGCGCCTCGAAACACAAGGCCGTGCCGGCGTGCTATCTTTGCTGATCGCCGAAGAAACTAGCTGTGGAGCACCACGGCGGATGCGGATGGGAACGCCGCCTGCTCCACACCACACGAAGACATGCAATCTGCCGACACTCCAGCACGGCCGCTGACAGAGACTAGGTCCGGAACCCCTGCTGGAGGAACGTTCGGGCAGGCGAGGACACGTCTTCGATTCAGTGTTGTTTATTTGTTGCTGCTGGCCGTGGTCTTCAGCCCGCTGCTTTGGTCGCTCGCGATCCACGGGTCAAAGAACAATCTGCACTCGCACGTTCTGCTGATCCCGTTTGTCTCGGCGTACGTTCTCTGGATTCGATGGAAGGATCTTCCAACGGCATACCGAAGCTCGTGGCTCCCCGCATCAATAGCGGGAGCGCTGGCGGCGGCCGCGCTCAGCGCAGCCTGGATTTTTGCGCCGGCGCTCTTCCTGCTGAGTCACAACGATTTCCTCGCGTTGGTGACTTTCTCGCTCGTCTGCTGCCTGGCGGCAGGGGGTTTCGCGTTTTTGGGTAATCGGTGGATGGCGGCAGCTGCTTTCCCGATACTCTTTCTATTGTTTATGGTGCCGCTGCCCGATGCGGCAGTCGACGCGCTCGAGACCGCATCAAAGCTTGGCTCGGCCGAAACCACGGATTTGTTCTTCAGCCTTTCGGGAACGCCGTTTCTTCGTTCGGGAACGGTGTTCCAGCTGCCCGGAATAGCCCTCGAAGTCGCGCAGGAATGTAGTGGCATCCGCTCCAGCTGGGTGTTGTTGATCACCAGTCTCTTGGCTTCGAATCTGTTCCTTCGCACTCAGTGGCGTCGTGCGGTGCTCGTGCTGTTCGTCATCCCGCTCGGGCTGATTCGCAATGGGTTCCGCATCATGGTGATCGGCCTGCTGTGCGTCCACATCGGTCCCGAGATGATCCACAGTGTGATTCATCGTCGGGGCGGGCCGCTGTTCTTCGCTGCCTCGCTTATTCCTCTGTTCGCCTTGGCGTGGTGGCTCCGCGCAGGAGAGCAGAAGAAAAGCCATTCAGCAGTCCGCGGCAGCGATGTGGCAACGCCGCGAACGGATTAGACCGACGCCTGAGCCGACGCTGCCGCGCCGAGGCCGCCTTGCGGTGACACAAGATCAGCTACGGCGCAATGACGGCGCTGGACGGGGACAGCGACTTGCGATAGCATGCAGCTCAACTCCAACGGAAGACGATTAACCCTTTATGATCTCTGCACGCGCGTATCCACACCTGCCTCGTAGCACACCACCCTTGCGGCGCATAGCCGCCGGTCTGCTGTGTTGTGTCGGTCTTGCGTCATGCCAGACGCGCATTCAGAGCACTCCGTTTCCGGGCCAGAATGCACCGGTCTCACGAGTAACTCTAGCATCCGGTGACGCGATCAAGCTTGTTTTTTCCGGCGCGCCGGAGTTGAACCAATCCCAAAAGATTGCTGCTGACGGTAGAATTAGCTTACCACAAGTTGGCGAGGTGCGCGCAGCCGGAAAGTCAGTCGCACAGCTTCAGAGCGAGCTTACTGCGCTGTACAAGGAGCAGCTGCGTAACAGCGATGTCCTCGTTATCTTAGACAGTAGTGCGACCACAGTGTATCTCGGAGGCGCGGTGAAGAAGCCTGGCCCCCTCTCGTTCGAACGCCCGACTACGGTGTTGCAGGCAATCATGCAGGCAGGTGGACCTAATGAATTTGCGAATATTGGTCGTGTCCAGGTGACCAGGCTCATCAATGGTCAGGAGCGGAGCCAAACGCTTGATCTGCGCCCCACCATCGCTGGGCAGACCACGCAGCCATTTTATGTTCGCGACGGCGACGTGATCTCCCTGGGGCAAAAGGCTTTTTAATCAGCGTAGGTTCCGCCGTCTAGCATCCGCGTTCGGCCGGGATCCCGTCCGTCCGCAAACCGTTTCACCGCGGTCAGTTGGTTCATTCGGCTCCCGCATCTCATACTATCGACCCGGTAAATCACCAACCGGCTGCAACATACCGGCCGTTTGTCTTCACCACGATGTAATCAGCACGACGGTCGGGCCGTTTGGCGATTTGCCTCACATTCGCACGGTAACGTCCGCCGGATTCATCACCAGCAGCCGATCGATCGAATCGGTGCTTCTTGGCCGATAGCAATCGCGCGGAAGAGCAGTAGGTCGGCGATTCCTCGGTTGAACAGTGGCCGGATCCGGCGCGGCGTTAGCTAAGCATTTCGGACAGCGGTATTTAACTGCCGCAGGATTTCGCGCATGGTTGGCAATCTGATCGTCAGGTGAGCTGCCGACGATCTGCTTGCCGTTAGAATGCTTACCTTCGCACGGACGTGCGGCTGTCACTGACCAGTGAAGTAAACTTCCACTAAGCCGACTCCAGTCGATTCGTGACGTCCGCGGACAACGGCGGTGTAGTTTCCTGGCGCGAGTGTTGCCGCTATCGCCGCTTCACGGTTGTCCTGGGGCGCGATTCCGGAGTTGATAAGTTGTCTTTCTTGATTATTGCGCCAGTTATCGTTCGCGAAGATCAGCGTGCCGTCCCGGTCGTATAGATCGAGAGTCGGATCTTGCAGCGCGCCGGCAATCCCATTCTTGCTAAGCGACGGTCCTACGGCACGGACGATCACATGGCCGGGCTCATCGCCCCCGATGATGAAGCCACCGATGAGGACATTGTCCCCTGTGCCAACCTTGCCGCGGGTGGAAATCGCTGCGACGTGGCTCGCATCGCTACCGACGTCGTACACCTCGAGGACAGCAACGCCAGTTGTGTCGTTCCGACCCGACAGAACCACTGTGTAGTTGCCAGGATCGAGCGTGGCAACCATAACGGGCTCTCTCGGATCGCTGGCGGGGAGATCAATGTCGCCGGAACCCCTCTGCAACTT
>Ga0136614_10002840_pt1 | contig 10917 bp, 8 predicted proteins | sample AntDrymUQ2792106_2_FD_106643 | JGI IMG/M metagenome (GOLD analysis project Ga0136614, IMG submission 106643) | Polar desert sand microbial communities from Dry Valleys, Antarctica - metaG UQ279 (21.06) | ecosystem: Environmental > Terrestrial > Soil > Desert | place: Antarctica: Dry Valley... | reverse complement strand
CCCGAGTGGCCGCTGGCTTGGCCAACCGCGATGGCGGTTGCTGTGCTTGCGTTGCTTGCGGCTGCCGCCGGTGAGTTCGCAGTGCGTTGGCTGCGCGTACCGCGCTTGTTGGGTTACCTCGCTGCGGGCACACTCTTTGGCGCAGGCGGTTACCTGCTGCAGTGGTTGAAGATCGAACAGTTGCCCATCCGCACCTTGCAGTTTTCAATGAGCTTTGCCGCCGCGGTGATTCTGTTCGATGTCGGCCTGCGCGTGTCGTTCGGTTGGGTGAGGCGCAATCCGGCGCTATTGGGGTCGAGCGTGCTCGAAAGCGCTCTGACTTTCGCTTTTGTCTACATGGTGATGCAGGCGTTCGATATTGCGCCGCTGGCCGCTGCGTTGATTGCGGCGATCAGCATGTCGACCTCACCCGCGGTTGTGCTTTCCGTCACGCGCGAACTTCGCTCTCAGGGCCAGGTCACCGAGCGCACATTACTGTTGACGGCGCTCAATTCGATTTACGCAGTCGTGCTGTCAACGCTGCTGCTGGCGTGGGCCCGCGTTCAGACGCGTGGCGTGCTGGATGATTTCCTGCTGCATCCGGCGTATCTGATTGTTGGTTCGCTGGCGCTTGCGGCGCTCGGTGCGCGAGTCTTTCTGCTGGTGGTGGGGTTTGTTGGACGTGATCGCGCCGCGCAGGTAATGGTCATGCTCGCGGTGGTCTGGATTGTTTTCTCGAGCGCAACGGCATTGAAGCTGTCGCCGCTGCTCGCACTGCTGGCATGTGGTGCATTTGTCCGTACTTTCGACGAGCAGCGGTTGCTGGCGAGAACCGACATCGGGCTCGCATCGGGCGTCGCGCTTGCATTGTTTTTCGCGTTGTCGGCCGCAATCGTCGACGGTACCGTGCTTTTCGACGCGTGGTTACCGGCGCTCGCGCTGGTAATCGTCCGGGCGATTTGCAAGATCGCCGCGGTGAGTGCTACGGCCCCGTTGGCCGGTATCACGTTGCGCAAGGGTTTTCTAACCGGGCTTGGATTGATGCCGATGTCGGCACTCGCGCTGATGTTGACGCACGAAGTATCGTTGTTGAACCCGCAGCTAGGCGCGCAGACCCTCGCGGTGCTGGTATTGAGTGTGGTGATCCTGCAGATCGTCGGCGCGCTGACGTTGATGGTCGCGCTAAAGGCAAGTGATGAAGCGCGCGCCGACGGGGCGCATCGGGCATGAGCGCCGACACTGGGCTCGTTTTTAACCGTTCGGCCCTTCTGACGCTGGGCGTCGAGCTCGAGCTGCAACTGATTGACCGCCGCACCGGCGATCTGACGCGCGGCGCGTCCGATCTGATTGCGCTCGTTTCAAAAAAGTCGCATCCGGGAGAGATCAAGCCAGAGATCACGGAGAGCATGCTCGAGATCTGCACGTCGGTGCATCGTTCATTCGGACCGGTGGTAGCCGAGTTGCAGCAGCTCCGCGACATTCTGGTGGCGGGCGCCGACCGGCTCGATATCGAGGTAGCGGGCGGCGGTGCACATCCGTTTCAGCGATGGTACGACCGCCAGATCTACGATCGACCGCGCTTTCGCCATGTGGCGGGTTTGTACGGCTATCTCGCCAAACAGTTCACCGTATTCGGCCAGCACGTGCACGTCGGTTGCGAAAACGGAACGCAGGCGCTGCGGCTGCTGCATCAGTTGTCGTCGTACATTCCTCAATTCATCGCACTCGCCGCAGCGAGCCCGTACTTTCAGGGGGTCGATACTTCGTACGATTGTTCGCGGCTGAACAGCGTGTATGCATTTCCGCTGTCCGGGCGTGCGCCGTTTCTCACCGACTGGCCTGCGTTCGAACGCTTTTTTGCAAAGTTAAAGGCGCTTGGCGTTGTCGAAAGCATGAAGGATTTCTACTGGGACATCCGACCCAAGCCCGAATTCGGAACAATAGAAGTGCGTGTGTGCGATACGCCGTTGACGGTTGAGCGCGCCGCCGTGCTTGCCGCCTATATCCAGTCGATCTGCCGCATGCTGCTCGAACATCCGGAACCGCTGGACAGCGAAGACATTTATCTCACGTACAACTACAACCGCTTTCAGGCGTGCCGCTTTGGCCTCGAGGGACAGGTCATCGATGGCAAGACCGGCGCGAGTCGCGCGCTGCATGAAGAGGTGATTGCCACACTCGACGCCTGCCGACCGTTCGCGCGCGAGCTTGAAAGCGGCGACGCGCTCGATGAACTAGAGCGCTGGGTGCGCACGAATGGCAATGATGCGCGCTGGCAGCGCGAGACATTTCAGCGGCGCCACTCGATGGCCGAGCTGTTGCTGGAATCAGCTGATCGCTGGCGCGGTTCACCTGCACAAGCAAGCACCGAACCGTATGCGACGCTAGCGGGTTAAGCGGAAAGCAGTTCCAGTGCGATCGGGTGCAGTGGACCCGCGCTGGCAATCAGCGAAGGCCGGTCGAGCGGATTTCCGCCGCTCCATGAGCTGACTACGCCACCCGCGCCTTCGATCACCGGCACGATTGCGGCGACGTCGTAGTACTCGAGCTTTGGGTCCAACATTAAGTCGGCGCCGCCGGTTGCCAAAGCAAAGTAACCAAAACAATCACCCCAGGTTCGATAAAGCTTGGCACGTCGAACGATCGCTTCGATGCGAGCGCTGTGCGGGTGTCGCTGTTCGCCGGTCGTCCAGTGTGACGACGCAAGCACGGTCGCATCCTCGAGGCGCTGACAGCGGCGAACGGAAACTGGGCGCTGCGAGCCGTCGCTCGCGTAAAGCGTAGTAACGCGCTGATGCCCGATAAGCGCAGTGCCGGCGGCGCAATGGCCGATTGCTCCCAGTATCGGTCGGTACCCGGTCGCGTCGTAGCGCTCGAGCGCGATCAATGTTCCGAACAGAAAGCAGTGTGTGATAAACGCCCGCGTGCCATCGATGGGATCCAGCACCCAGCGATAGTCGCGGCCGTCCTTTACGCCATGCTCCTCGCCGACAATGGCGTGCAGTGGGTAGCGCTGCTCGATCAGCTGGCGCATCGCGGTTTCGGCGTTGCGGTCGGCCAACGTGACGGGGCTCGCGTCGGCCTTGGTCGACACGGCGAGGCCGCTGATGAAAAACGGGCGGATCGTCGCAAAGGCAACCGCGATCAGCTCATGCACAAACGGAACGAATTCGCGCTGCTCCGCCGCCGACAGCGGCGCGCTGTAATGCTGAATCACGCGCGCGCGGGTTTGAACAGGTTTTCGCAGTCGGCGCGATCGCTCGCATCAGCTGCTGCCGGTGCGCACACAGGCGTTGCCTTTGCATTCAGGCGTGCGAGCGCATCGTCATGGCGGCCGTTCTTGTTCCAGGCAATGAGCCGGCCACTCAGGCGTTCCAGCGTACGTTTGCTGCGGCCAGAAAACGCGCCTGGCTCGGTTCGCAATTCGCCAATCACCTGGGCTGCCGATTTCTCGATCCGCGCCGCATCGTCGGGTGCCAGATCGATCAGATATCTCACATACGCGCCGCCCCACTCGAGGCGCGTCGCCGGGCCAACGGCCGCTTCGTAGCCTTGTCGTGCCCAATCGATCGCAGCAAGGTTGCCGGCCGGCGTGTTGCGCTTCTTGGCATTAGAGGCGAGAACCAGCATGTAGTAGTAAGGCGAATGTGAACGCTTGAGTTCGCGCGTCATCAGTGCATCCGATTCGTCCAGCAGGCCGGCGCGGGCCAGCATTGAGCCGGCGCTGTAAATGACCGATTGGCGCTCGATCGGATCAACGATCTCGGCGTCGACGCGAAGCGCCTGCGCCCGCACTTCATCGAGCAACGCTGCGGGCAGGTTGCCTTCCTTGTTTTGGACTCGCGCAACTGCCACCTTGCCGGTGGTTGCCCATATGCGACCGGCGTTACCGAGTGTGGTGTCGTTCGCGAGGCCGTCGAACGCGCCGTTCAATGTTTCGATCAACTGGTTACGTTGCGCGGACTTCGGCGTCGTAACCAATCCCACGATGTCATCGGCTGCAAACGCAAGTTGATCGTAGTGCTCGCGCACCAGCTCGGGCCGCGCAAGCACGCTGCTGAAACTCGCTAGTGCGTCGGCTTTGTCGAGATTCGGCTTTGCATCGCCCTTGGCTGTGGCAGCCGCACCGAGCGCCTGCAGCAACAGTCGCGATGACGCCTCGCGCTGCTCGGGGGGGCAGCTTCGCGCCAACTTCAGCAACGTGGGCGCGACGTCCTGTTCGGCAACGAGCTGACCATCGTCAGTTCCCCAAGAGTAATACGCAAGCAGGCGCCAGTCGGCTGCGGAAAGCGACTTGCCGGCCAGCGCAGAAGCCAGCAACTGACGCGCAGACGCTCCCCCGGCCAAGCCATGGTCGAGCAGCTGCATGTACTTGGCAGGCTCAATCGAACCTTCGAGACGTGTGACTTCGTTGCCGTCCGACGTCAGCAATACCATCGTCGGATACCCACTGACATTGAAGCGCTTGCCCAGCGCCTGACCGCTTGGCGTGTCGCCGTCGATGTAGACAGGCACGAAAGAACGCGACTTTGCTACAAACTCGTCGCGCGTAAAGATAGTTGCCTTGACGTGATTGCACGGCGGGCACCAGGCGGCGGTCCAGAACAGAAATACCGGCTTCTTGTCGGCCCGAGCGGTAGCAAATGCAGCGTCGATATCGGCGATCGCGTGCGTCTTCACCCATGCAATCGGCAAGAGCCCGCCGGCGGTTGAGCTCACTTTCACCGCGGATACTGCGGATTTTTTCTCCGAAACGTCTACGGATTTTGTGCATGCCGATCCCAAGGTGACGCACGCAAGCGTCGCAATGACTTGGCCAACCCAGCTTGTCATGTTGATCCTTTCGCCCCGCTTCGTACGGCTGCTCGAGCGAGACGCGCAGTTTATCGCCGCAAGGCGATTCGTTGTGCCAGCGCGAGATAGTGGCCCAGAGGGGGCGTCACGGCGTGTTCGACTTTCGCAGCATCGTCCCACACACGAACGCTGACGGCGCCGGCCGCATGAGGCTGCGCGATGAACTGCTCCGCTTCGGTATCGCTAAAGATTCCGCCCTGCAATTCGAGGCTGCGCTTGGAGTCCGCCGACAAATTTGCCCAGTACTGGGCGCCGTTGATTGTGCCGTTGCCCCGGGCGCACAGATATCGCTTGGCGTCGACGTGCAGTCTGATCGGCTGCAGTACGGCTTCATCGAACAACCCACGCAGAAATGGTAGCGCCACGTATTCGTGTCGGTCGTCAATTCCTCGCAACGTTGGCGTTTCGCCCTGGTCGTTGACCATATGCCCCAGGTCGTGCAGCAAGGCCGCAACGATCAGCGCTGCATCGGCACCGTTTTGCTCGGCGCGTTGCGCTGACTGAAGTGCGTGCTGCAGCTGAGTGACCGGCTCGCCGGCATACATGCGCGCGCCGTGCTTCGTGAACAGCGGCTCTAGGTCGTCCAGCTTCAGCGCCATGCAGCGCCTATGTCACCGTCGACTGCTTGGTATTGAACAAGCCTGGCGGTTCGCTGATTACACGCGTCTTGGCAAGGACGCCGGCCGATTCCAGAATCGGGTATGAGACTGAGCAGATCAGCGAGTTAATTCGCTTGAAATCCGACAGAAGGTCCAGGTGCAACGAGCTTGTCTCCAACGACCGCTGGGTGTTCTGGAACAGCCGCCGCAAGTGATGGTCAGCGTAACGTAACTCAAGCTCGCGGAACGCAACTTTCTCGGCGATGAGCTGATGCGCGGACTTCAGGTCGCCATTTAAAAATACCGCGACTGAAAGCTGCAGGTTGGCGGTTAGACGCGTGTGCAGGTCGCCGAGCTCGACCATGCCCGCTTCAGAGAACGAAAGATTGTGTTGAATTTTGCGCTGGGCGATGTCGAGCAGCAGGCGCTCGATGATGTCGCCCACATGTTCGAGATTGATCGTAAATTGAATGATCTCGGTCCAGCGCCGTGCTTCATTGGCTTCCAGCGCCTCGCGGCTCACCTGCGCCAGATAGCGCTTGATCGCCGAATACAAACGGTCGATTTCGTCGTCCTTGCGCCGCAGCGCTTCGGCGAACGGCAGGTTGTTCGTCTTGAGCACCGTGATCAGACCGGTCAGCATTTCGTGCACGATGTCGGCCAACCGAATCGTCTCGCGCGCCGCGTTGCCGAGCGCAAGCGCGGGCGTGCCCAGCGCTATCGGGTCCAGGTATTTCGGCTGGCCAACGAGGTTGGTGACCGGCGGCGCAGGCAGCCAGCGCTCGGCGATCGACGCAAAGCGTTCGGTGAAGCGAATGAAAACGAGTGCGAGTGCTAGGTTGAACAGCAGGTGGAACTGCACGACCAGTTGCTGCGGGTCGTCCTGCACCTGCAGCAGATAAGGCGTGATCAACGGCAACGCAAGCACAGCGAGCGCAACGCCGGCAGCCTTGAAGAGAAAATTTCCAAGCGGTACGCGGCGCGCTACCGCGTCGGCCTTCCAGGTCGTCAACAGTGCGAGCAAACCGCTGCCGAGATTGGCTCCGAGCACGATTGGAAGCGCAACATGGATCGGCAGTACATGAGTAGCCGACAGCGTCGCTACCAGCAGTACGACGGCGAGGCTCGAGTAGGAAACGACGACGAGCAAGGCGCCGATCAGCACATCGAGCAACAAATCGCCGGAAAGCTGAGCGAACATAACTCGAACGCCCGATGCTTGCGTCAGCGGTGCGGTGGCCGCTGTCACCATTTGCAGCGCCAGGATCATCACGCCAAGGCCAAGCACGATCTTGCCAATCTGTCCGGCGCGCTCGTTCTTTTTTGACAGGTACACAACGACGCCCGCGACGATCAGCAGCGGTGCCAGCCATGCCAGATTGAGCGAAAACAACTGGACCATCAGCGCGGTGCCGACATCGGCGCCAAGCATCACGGCAAGCGCAGCCGCAGTGGTGATTAATCCTTGCGATACGAACGACGATGCCAGTAATGCTGTCGCAGTCGAGCTCTGCAATAGGCCGGTCACTGCGACACCTGCAACGAAGCTGGTGCCGCGGTGGCCGACGTTGCGCCGCAAGACGTGGCGCAGGCTGGCCCCATACACCCGCAGCACGCCGCTGCGCACAATGTGCGTGCCCCAAACGAGAAGGGCGATGGCGGCCAAAAGGTTAAGCAACGTCTGCATCGATCCGGCTACCAGGGCAGCGAATAGGTTTTGGTGTTGGTGAAGCTTTTCATCGCTTCAAGTACGCCTTCCTTGTATCCCAATCCGGAATCCTTGATGCCACCGAAAGGCGTCAGTTCCAGCCGGTATCCCGGGACTTCGCGCACATTCACGGTGCCCACCTGCAGCTCGGACACGAAGCGCGTGATGTAGTCAAGCCGGTTGGTGCACACCGCGGACGAAAGCCCATAGGCAGTCGAGTTACTGATCGCGATTGCCTCGTCGACGGTGTCAAAGCGAATGACCGGCGACACCGGGCCGAACGTTTCCTGTTTGACCAGCGTCATGTCTGACGTGACGTGATCCAAAACGGTGGGCGAGTACAACGCGCCGGCGCGTTGGTTTCCGGCCAGAAGCTTGGCGCCCTTCGCAACGGCGTTGTTGACTCTTTGCTCGAACTGCCGGGCCGCCGGTTCGTCAATCACGGTGCCCATGTCGGTTGATGGATCGAGCGGATCGCCGTATTTCAAAGCCTTCGTCTTTTCGAGCAGCAACTCGACGAACCGATCAGCGACCTGATGCTGAACCAGCATTCGCTTGACCGCGGTGCAGCGCTGACCTGAATTCTTGTACGAACCACTGGTCGCGAGCGAGGCGGCCTCTTCAAGATCCGCGTCTTCCATCACAATAATTGGATCGTTGCCGCCAAGCTCGAGCACTTGACGCTTGTAGACCGCCTTCGAAGCGATCAACTTGCCGACGGAGACGCCTCCGGTGAACGTAACCAGATCGACCTGTGGGTTCGTGACGAGTTCGTCGGCGATCTCGCGGGGATCACCGGTGACCACCGACAGCATCGGTGGCGGCAGCCCAGCCTCGTACAAGATGTCGGCCAGCAGGTACGCCGCCAAGGGTGTTTTCTCGCTCGGCTTCAGCACCACTCGATTGTTGGTTGCAATTGCAGGAGCGATCTTGTGCGCGACCTGGTTGAGTGGATGGTTGAAAGGTGTGATCGCAGTGACTACGCCGAGCAGCGGCTCGCGCATCGTGTAGACCTTGCGCTTGCGTCCATGCGGCGTGATGTCGCACGAGAAGACCTGGCCGTCGTCGACCAGCGCCTGATTGGCCGAAAAGACGAGCACGTCACGGGCGCGGCCGACTTCATACAGCGTGTCCTTCAAACACAGGCCGGATTCGAGCGTGATAAGGCGCGCAATTTCGTCGCGACGACGCCCGATTGTTTCCGCGGCCCTGAGCAAAATCTCATAGCGCTGATGCCGTGTCAGCGTGCTGCGAAACTTGGCGGCGATATCGATGGCGCGCCGCACGTCGTCGACTGACGCACTCGGTACCACTGCAATGACTTCGCCGGTGAACGGAAATCGAATTTCGAAGTGACGATCGCCTGCAACTTTCTCACCGGCGATGCGCAGGGACTCGGTTCGGACAGGCGAATTCGGCGCGTTCATTGCACGTCGCTACTGCGCAAAATTCAGCGCGAGATCGAACGCGTCGAAGTTGCGCCAGCGTCGATTTAGGTCGAGGCCTTCGATGCGCCGATTGATGATCAGCGGCACGCGCTGCTCCGAAACTCCGCCGTGCGAACGCAGCGGCAATTCGAGCTGCGATAGGTCGTGGCGGCTGGCACTCGTACCGAGCACGACGCTGCGTTCGGATACGACGACGATGTCGCCGATGCGATCCAGCGGCAGTTCAAAGCGCTGTGCGGCTTCGGCGCGCGGGAGTACGAGCTCAATTCCCATCTGCGCACTCAACTGATCGATTACGCCCGCAACCGAGTCGGCTGACAGATAGATCGTTGCAAATGATCCCAGCGCCCCGTGGTGCACGACGTACGGATCGGTGATCGGCAAGATGACGCGCGAGCGCTCAGCGCCGATCCACCCGTCCAGCAGGTCCTGCAGGTAGATCACGTTGGGTGTGGCATCGAGCCGCGTCTTGGCATTCATGCCGTGATCCGCCGTGACAACGAACACCGCGCCAAGCGCGTCGAGCTCGCCCAGATAGCGGTCGAACATCGCATAGAAGCAGTTCGCGTGTTGTTCGCCAGGCGCATATTTGTGCTGCACATAATCGGTCGTCGACAGATACAGCACATCGGGGCGCTGTGTCTTGATCAGCTTGACGCCGGCCGCAAACACGAACTCCGACAGCTCTGCGCTGTACACGTCCGGCACCCGCATCCCCACCAGGGGCACGACGTCGTCGATACCGTTTTCAGCCAGTGTCGCGTGATCCGCTTTCTCGGCCGAAAAGCAGATACCACGCAGCTTGTGACCCAGCAGCCGTCGCAGCTTGTCCTTGGCTGTCACCACCGCAACCGAGCGGCCAGTGTCAGCCAAAGCCGCCAGAATCGTCGGGGCGCGCAGCCACTTTGGATCGTTCATCATCACTTCGGCGTTAGCTTCGACATCGAAAAGCGTATTGCCGCAGATGCCGTGCACCGATGGCGGCACACCGGTCACGATTGAAAGATTGTTCGGATTGGTAAAACTCGGGATCACGCAATCGGCGAGCAGCGCTGTGCCGTCGGATAACACGCGCTTCAGATGCGGCATCGAGCCGCCGGCGACGGCCTGTGCGATGTAGTCCGGCTCGCAACCGTCGACGCAGATCACCACCGTCGGTTGCGTCGGACTGGCGTAGCGGCGCCCATTGACGGTAATCGCACCATTCGCACTCATCGCATCACCGCCTGGCCTTGCGGCTCGCTGGCGGACGCGAGGCTTTCGTACGTTGTGATGCCTTGGCCACACTGCCGTCGAGTGCCCGCTGCTTGCTCTCGATTACATGGTCGTACATTGCATGTCCGGCGTGTTCCGCATCGCCCGATGCGATCGCCTTCAAGATGGCCCGATGCTCGGCCGCAGAATGCGGCAGCGCATCCTGGTCACGCAGGTTGCGGCGCCGGTACAGCGCAAGCTCCTTCACGAGCTTGCGGTACATCACTGCAAGCTTTCGATTGCCCGCGAATTCGACCAGGGAATCGTGAAAATGCAGGTTCAGCACGTGATAAGCGTCACCATCGCCGGCACGCGCGGCGACATCCATCTTTTCAACAATACCGCGCGCAGTCTTCAGTTGCTCCGGCGTGATCGATTCGGCAAGCCTGCGACCCACGAGCTCGTCCATGGCGGCTCGCAAATCAAAAATTTCCAGGGCTTCCTCGAGCGGGATCTCGCGCACGAACACGCCGCGGTTTTTCTCCTGGCGCACCAGCCCCGCCTCTTCGAGCATTCGGAAGGCCTCGCGGATCGGCCCGCGGGAAACTCCCAAGCGCTCGGACAGCCATGCTTCGGTAAGTTTGGCTCCTGCCTTGATATCGCCTTCGAGAATCATGCGCTCAATCTCATGCTGCGCGGCGCTCGACAACGATGCCGAGCGCAGGACCGCGATACTGGCTGGCGGTGGTGCCAGTTGCGGTGTGATCGCATGCACCGCCGAGGTGCTGCCGGTACGGGAACGATCGGTCATGCACCGAAGTCTAGCGGCTGCATTGTCAATTGTCGACAATCAGCAAAAAACAATTGACAGCGAAAATGCGTGCTGCCTAGACTGCCATCTGGCCGTGTCACCGTTGCGTCAATTATTCGATCTACCCTGCACGGCCCGCAGCCTTGCACCGGGCCGTATCGACCAACCAGGAGAAGCCGATGAAATTTGTTTCCACTACCGCGGGCAAGCTGTTTGCGGCTGTCGCGCTTTCGTTACTCGCCGCTGGGGCTCACGCTCAGAAGACGCAGCTCAGTGTCTATACCGCGCTCGAGACCGATCAACTGAAGGCCTACAAAGAGGGAT
>Ga0136614_10002837_pt1 | contig 10921 bp, 15 predicted proteins | sample AntDrymUQ2792106_2_FD_106643 | JGI IMG/M metagenome (GOLD analysis project Ga0136614, IMG submission 106643) | Polar desert sand microbial communities from Dry Valleys, Antarctica - metaG UQ279 (21.06) | ecosystem: Environmental > Terrestrial > Soil > Desert | place: Antarctica: Dry Valley... | reverse complement strand
CGCCGCTACGCGGAGGAGCGCTTCGCGACCGAGCGGATGGTCGCCGACTACGTGGACGCCTACCGGCTCGCGATGCAGCAGCGGGCCGGCGCATAGGCCGGCGAGTGCGCGTCTCGGCCAAGGCCGACTACGCCGTCAGGGCCGGCGTCGAGCTCGCGGCCGCGGAGGGGACGGGGCCGGTGAAGGGAGAGCGGATCTCCCAGGCGCAGGCGATCCCGCTCAGGTTCCTCGAGAACATCCTGCTCGAGCTTCGCCACGCGGGGCTCGTGCAGAGCCACCGCGGGGCGGAGGGCGGCTACTGGCTGGCGCGGCCGGGAAGCGAGATCACGCTCGCCGAGGTGCTCAGGGTCGTCGAGGGGCCGCTCGCGAACGTACGCGGGGTACCGCCCGACGCGGTCGAGTACGTCGGCTCGTCGGAGCCCCTCCGCGAAGTCTGGGTCGGAGTCCGGGCGGGAAGAGACATGACCCGGTGCCAGGCACCCGGCCGGGTCCGTACTGGACATGACCCGGTGCCAGGCACCCGGCCGGGTCCGTACTGGACATGACCCCGCTAGGACCGCTGACCTCGATAGGCATCTCGGCGTACGGGGCGTCGAGATGTGCAGGTCCGTGGCGGAGTGCCGCCTTCAGGGAGCTCGCCGGTGCCTGGCACCCGGCCACGTCCGCCCGCGGCATCACGCTCGTCCGTTCGAGCCCTGCTTGGGTGCCAGGCACCTGTCGGTGCTCGGCCACGTCCGTTCGAGCCTTGCTTGGGTGCCAGGCACCTCGGCCACGCCCGTCGAGCCCTGGCCTGGTAACAGGCACCCGATCGGTGCTCGAGTCCGTCGCAGCGGGTGAGCTGCGGCCGGACACCACCTCCGGCGATCCCCGAGCTGACCGCCGAGCCCGACGCCTTGGCAGTCCCCTGACCGGCGGGGTCAGGTGGTGAAGGTCGTCTCGTGGGTCGGCCGCACGAAGACGATCTGCCCTGGCGCCAGCTCGAGCGCCTGAGCCTGCTCGCGCGTCAGCTGCGCCGAGAGGTGGGCCCCGTCGGCGCGGACGAGGTCCGCCCGCACCTCGAAGCCGAGGTGGACGAGCCGCTCGACCAGCACCTCCTCCGTCGTCCCGTTCGGCTCGAGGGAGAGCTCGAGGTCGTGCGGCCTGACGAACGTCTGGCCGACCCTGTTGACCGCCCCGATGAACTCCATCACGAACTCGTTCGCGGGGCGCCCGTACAACTCGCGCGGGGCCGCGACCTGCTCGATCCTGCCGGCATTCATCACGACCACCTCGTCAGCGACCTCGAGCGCCTCTTGCCCCGGCCGCACCCGCCGCGATGACGAGCACGATCAGTGTCAAAGCGATGCTAATTCTCGTCATCGGATCTCCTCATTTTTCGACTTTTTCTACAAGGTGAGTAGAGGTTGCCCGGCCGGGGGGCGCGCCTGTCAAGCGGGAAGGCGCCGCTACGATGAGGGCGTGTCCGCTGCGACTAGCCTCAGGGTCCTGCTCGAGCAGGCGTTTCCGGACGCCCCGGTGCTCGAGGTCGTCGACCGCACGGGCGGAGGCGACCACTTTCAGGTCACGGTCACGCACCCCCGGCTCGCCGGCCTGACGCTGGTCGACCAGCACCGGCTCGTCTACGACGCGCTCTCGGGCCCGCTCGGCGACGGCACGATCCACGAGCTCCGCATCCGAACGAGAGGAACGGGATGACCCAGCTTCGAACCCGCATCGACGAGCTCATCAAGACCGAGCCCGTGACCCTGTTCATGAAGGGCACGCCGCAGCTGATCATGTGCGGCAACTCGGAGCGGGCGCTCCGGGCGCTGCGCGAGGCCGGGGCTCCGGTGACCGCGGTCGACATCATGCCCGACCCCCAGATCCGCCAGGAGCTCTCCGCACTCTCGGGCTGGCCGACCATCCCCCAGGTGTTTGTCGGCGGCGAGCTGATCGGAGGCGCTGACATTGTCCAGGAGCTGGCCGAGACCGGCGAGCTGGAGCAGAAGCTGCTCGAGTCACTCGGCGAGGGCTACCGGGGGCGGGCGGTCGAGAAGACGGTCACGGTCTAGACCGTCGGCGGTGCCTCCCGCCGCCCGAGTGTCCGCACGTCCCCGATCGTCAGGATCAGCCCGACGCAGACCACGATGAGGGCCGCGACGCCGTAGAGCGTGGCGGAGATGCCGACGACGTTCGAGATCGGGCCGACGACGGCGAAGCCGATCGGCATCAGGACGAAGGAGCCGAGCGCATCGTAGGAGTAGACGCGCGCGAGCGCCTCGGCCGGAATCTGCTGCTGCATCGTCGTGTCCCAGAGGACGCCGAAGATCTCGATTCCGATTCCCCCGATCACCGCCGCTCCGGCAATCGCGGCCACGGGAGCGCCAAGGGCGAGGAGGGCGAACGGCGGCGCCAGCAGGGCGATTGCGCCGCTCGCGACGAGGAGTGGCCGCGCGGGCCGGATGCGGAGGGCCAGCAGACCGCCGAGCACGAGCCCCACCGCCTCTCCCGTCAGGATCGCCCCCCAGGCCGCCGGCCCGCCGAGGTCCCGCTTCGCCACGGTCGGGCCGAGGACTGCGAACGACGTGTTCGCGGCCGCGTTCAGGAAGGCGAACTCGACGACGATCACCCAGAGCCACGTCCGCGAGCGGAACTCGTTCCAGCCCTCGATGAGCTCGCGGAGGAAGCCGCTGCCCGCGACGGCTCGGGCAGCGGCGCGAAGTCGCATCGGCGCGAGAAAGGCGGCGCCGAGGAGGTAGGTGCAGGCGTCGATCGCGATCGTCCAGCCCGGCCCGACGCCGGCGACGAGCAGGCCTCCCGCCGCCGCGCCACCGATCGTCGTCGCGTTGATCGAGAGCCTGAGCAGGGCGTTTGCCTCCTGGAGCCGGGCCGGGGAGACGGTCTGCGGGACGGCGCCGCTCGAGGCCGGGAAGAAGAAGGCCGACGCCGCTCCCCCGACCGCCTGCAGCGCGATCAGGTGCCACAGTTCCGCGGTGCCCGTCAGGAGCACGAGGGCGACGAGCGCCTGGGCTGCGGCGCTGACGAGGTTCGAGCCGACCATGACCAGGTTCCGCGGCAGGCGGTCGGCCCAGACGCCTCCGACCAGCAGGAACACGACCTGCGGCAGCGCCCGGGCGGCGAGGACGAGGCCGAGCTTCGACTGCGACCCCGTCAGGTCGAGGACCGCGAAGGCGAGCGCGACGATCGCGATCGCGTTGCCGAAGAAGGAGACGACGCGGCCGAGGAAGAGCAGCCGGAACTCTCGCTCCGCGAGCGCGCCGAACCGCGGTCCGAGGCCTGCTGGCTCGGGGATCGGCTGCGTCAACGGCTTCTGGACCGGAGCACTAGTGCCGCTCGCGCCGGTCCCAGTAGCGCCGGAGACCGAGCCACGAGTGCGTGAAGGGCGCGGCGCGCTCGTAGCAGGGAGCCTCGGCTTCGGCGGCCTCGAGCAGGTCGTGCCTGCCCGCCGCCACGAACTGTTCCTCCGTCATCCCGCCGCGCACCCGCTCGGCCCAGCGACCGAGCTCCTCCCGCAGCCGGAGCAGGTGTTCGGCGGGATCGTCGACGACGCCGAAATGGATCAGCGCGAGTCGCTCGGGAGCTCGTCGCTCGATCTCGTCCAGCGTGCGGTACCAGGCCTCGACGTCCACGTCCGGCGGCGGCGACACCGGGCAGACGTGGCGCCCCGGCTGGATGCGTACGCCGGTCGCGTCGCCCGCAAGGAGCGTTCCGTCCGCGTCGAGGTAGCAGACGTGGTGGGAGGCATGGCCCGGCGCCGGGAAGCACTCCAGGCCGACCACCCGCTCGCCGACGACGTGGACGTTCTGCTCGGGTACGGGCGCGAGTTCGCCCCAGAGCGGCTCGAAGGCCTCGCCGTAGAGCCGCCGCGCGCTTCGCTCCAGCCTCGCCGTGTCCACGACGTGGGGCGCGCCGATCGCCGAGACGTGCACCTGCAGGCCCGGGTGCTTGCGGACGAGCGTCCCGGCGGCGCCGGCGTGGTCCAAGTGGATGTGCGAGAGCAGCAGGTGCCGGAGGTCTCTGAGCTCGAGGCCCCGCTCGCGCAGGCCCGCCTCCAGCGCCGGCACCGTGCTCGCGGGGCCGCAGTCGAAGAGGCCCGGGCCGTCGTCCGTCTCGACGAGGTAGGCGGCGACAACGCTCTGTGTCTGATGGCACAGGTCGATCGGCACCCGAGCGTCCTTCAACGCCTCTCCTCCAGTGGGCCGACGGCGGCCCGCGGGAAGCTACTGCGTTTGCGCGGACGCTGCGGAGCGGACGAGTGCGGTCTCGAGATCGGCGATCAGGTCGTCGACCGACTCGATCCCGACGGAGAGGCGAACGAGGTTCCGCGGAGCCGCGAAGGGGGCCTCGGCGGTCGAGGCGTGGGTCATCCGCGCGGGGTGCTCGATCAGGCTCTCCACCCCGCCGAGGCTCTCCGCGAGCTTCCAGATCCGCGTGCGAGCGACGAGCTCGACCGCTTCGGCTTCCGAGGCGGCCAGGAAGGAGATCATCCCGCCGAAGTCCCGCATCTGCCGCGCCGCGATCTCGTGGCCGGGATGGCCCGCGAGGCCAGGGTAGAGCACCTGCTCGACGGCGTCGTGCGAGTCGAGGTACGCGGCGATCCTGCGCGCGTTCTCGCAGTGCTGGCGCATCCGGACGGCGAGGGTCTTGATCCCGCGCAGGACGAGCCACGAGTCGAACGGGCCGGGTACGGCGCCGAGGGACTTCTGGAGGAAGTAGAGGCGCTCGGCGATCGTCGGGTCACTCGTCGCGGCGAACCCGCCCACCACGTCCGAATGGCCGCCGAGGTACTTGGTCGTGGAGTGCACCACGATGTCGGCGCCGAGCGAGAGCGGCTGCTGGAGGTACGGCGTCGCGAAGGTGTTGTCGACGACGAGGATGGCGCCGGCGGCGTGGGCCGCGTCGGCCGCAGCGCGGATGTCGACGACGTTGAGCATCGGGTTGGACGGCGTCTCGATCCAGACGAGCCGGGTCCGCTCGTCGAGGTGCGCCGCGAGGTTCGTGGTGATCTCGGCTGCTGGCACGTAGTCGAAGAGGTAGCCCTTCGGCTCGTAGACCTGCGACGTCAGCCGGTAGACGCCGCCGTAGACGTCCGCGACGAGGACGACCCGCTCGCCCGGGTTGACGAGGTGCATCACCGTCGTCGTCGCGCCGAGTCCCGACGAGAACGCAACCCCGTGCTCGGCGCCCTCGAGCGAGGCGAGACAGAGCTGCAGCGCCGTCCGGGTCGGGTTCGCGACACGCGAGTAGTCGTAGCCCTTGTGCTCGCCGACCGCCTCCTGGACGTACGTCGAGGTCTGGTAGATCGGCGTCGTCACCGCCCCGGTCGCGGCATCCGGCTCCTGCCCCTCGTGGATCGCGCGCGTCTCGAAATCCATCGGAACGATGCTACCGGCCGTGTCCGAGCGAGCCTCTTGCGCGCGTCAGGCGGCGCGGGAACGATCTTGCCGTGGAGGAACCGCTGATCTACCGTGATGAAGTCACCGCGATCATCGGCGCGCTCGCCGACATCGTCGTGGCACTCGACGACATCAGGAGGCTGTTGGCGGATGGGGAAGAAGAAGGACTGGAGGAGTAAGGAGGAGCGAGAAGCGTGGGACCGCCACATCGAGGAGACGGTTCGCAACCTCCGTGAGCTGGCTGGCGGGCGGGCCGAGCGCGAGGCTCGCGAGCGCGAGTCAGGCCGAGACCTCCCGCGCGCCGACGAGGCGCGCGAGGCTCTCTAGCGTCCGCTTCAGCGACACCGCACGGGCCCCGGGCTCCCAGTAAACGGCGTTGACCCGAAGGACGCCGGCACGCCGGTCGTGCTCGGGGTCGATCCGGCCGACGAGCCGGTCGCCTTGGAGCACGGGCAGCACGAAGTACCCGTACTCGCGCTTCGCGCGCGGGACGTAGATCTCCAGCCGGTAGCGGAAGCCGAAGAGCGCCTCGGTGCGGTCGCGGTCGTGGATCAGCCGGTCGAAGGGGGAGAGGAGGGTGGTGCGACGCGGCAGCCCCTCGCCCCGCCGGTCGAGCGCCTCCGGGTCGGCGCGCCACTCGCCGTCGGCGCCTCGGATCTGCACGGGCGCACCCGGCCCGCGGCGATCGATCCCGAGCGAGCGCAGGCGGCGGCGCTCGAGCTCCGCGTCGGCCTCCGCATCGGGAAGCGCCTCGCCGGGCGGATACCACCGCTCCGCGAGGTCCCAGACCCGCTGGCTGCCCGCGCGCCCGACGGTCGCGAGCTCGCCGCGCGCCCAGAGGAACTCCAGCATCTGCCCGACGTTCCGGTTCCCGGTCCAGCCCGTCGACTTCCAGGGCTCGGTGCTGCGGTCCTCGAGGTCGCGGGAGCGAAGCGGCCCGTTCCGGCGAAGCTCGTCGAGGACGTACCGGCGGAAGCGGGCGTTCGCCCGCAACCACGCGCGCACCCGCCGCTGCCAGCCTCCCTCGCCGATCGGAAAGCGGCGCATCCGCGAGCGGTAGAGCGGCAGGTCGGCCACGGGGTAGAGGAAGGCGCGCCATTCGAAGAGCGAGCGCTCCTCCCAGAGCAGGCGAGCGAGCTCGTTTCGGTCGTAGGTGCCGAGGCGGCTCCAGAGGACGAGGAACTCCGTCCGGGCGACGACGTTCGTCGGGTCGAGCTGCAGGTAGCCGAGGTGCTGGACGGTCTCGAGTACGCTGCGAGCGCTCCCGTCGAGGAGCTGCGCCCGCACCGCGATGCGGCGGGCCTCGGCGGCGGTGAGCTGGATCAGCTCGGCTGCAGCGGCTGCTCGGGCGGGGGCGGCTCGGGCGCCGCGTTCGCGGGCTGCTTCGGCCCGAGGCGGGCGACGAGCGCACCGGCCTTCGCCTCCGCCTGGCCGATCTTCTCCGAATGCTTTCCGCCCGTCCGCTCGTCCACGGTCTTCGCGACCTTCCGGATCCCGCGCTCGATCTCGTCCGTGTGCTCCCGGGCGAGCTTCTCGGCGCGCCGGGCGACCTTGAGCATCACGAAAAGCGAGGCCATCGACCCCGATTCTACCGGCGGTCGACCCGTTCCAATCCCAGCGTGCGAGCCAGCCGCGCGAGCGCGCGCTCCAGCCCGGCGGCGAGCCGCGCGGAGGGACGAACGCCCGGCTCCACGTGGAACGCCCGCAAACGGAGGACGCGCTCGCTCCGGTCGGCCTTCAGGTCCGCTCGACCGACGAGCCGGTCCCCGAGGAGGAAGGGCAGCACGTAGTAGCCGTAGATCCGCTCGTGGTCTCGCTTGTAGACCTCGATCAGGTGGTGGAAGCCGAAGAGGCGCTCGGTGAACGCGCGGTCCCAGAGCAGGTTGTCGAAAGGGGAGAGCAGCACCGCCGCCGACGGCGCGCCGTCGAGCGCAACGTCCGCCGGCACGTAGACGGGCGCCCCGCCGTCGGCGACTTCGAGGCGGCGGACCCGGCCTTCGGTGCAGAGCGCCGCGAGGTGGGGCTCGAGACGGCCGGCCCCGCCCTTCAGCCGCCAGTGCTCGCGGACGCCGAAGTTCGTCAGCGCGCCGCGCGCTCGCACGGCGCGGACGATCAGGCCCCGCAGCCACTCCGCCTCGCTCGGAGCCGGCTGCTCGAGCAGCGCCGCCGGGATGACGCGTTCGGGCAGGTCGTAGAGACGCTGGAAGTTCCGGCGGCTCGCGATCACGAGGTCGCCCGAGGACCAGAGGCGCTCGAGCATCGCCTTTGCGGGCTTCCAGTTCCACATTCCACCCTTGCCGCTGCCCTCGAAGTCGCGCGAGCCGAGCGGGCCGTGCTCGGTGATCGCGGCGAGCACCCTGCCTTGGAGCTCGGGATCCCCGGTGTGCAGGGACTTCCACCAGCCCGTCTCGCGGAGCTCGTCCATCCGGAAGCGGAAGAGCGGCCAATCCTCCACCGGCACGAGGCACGCCTCGTGTGCCCAGTACTCGAAGAGTCGCCCCGCAGCGAGCAGGCCGGGCACCGTGCCGGCGGGGTAGGCGCCGATCCGCGAGCCGAGCGCGAGCCGGTGGCTCCGGTCGACCGTCGAGATCGAGTCGAGCTGGACGCAGGAGAGACCGCGGACGGTCGCCTCGACGTCGTCGGCGCCGCCGCGGCGAAAGCGCGCGGCGTAGCCCTGCCGGCCGACGACGTAGCGGCGCAGCTGTGCAAGGCTCACGGACTCCACGTGGACGTCAACGCCTTCGTACTCGCGCAGCTTCCGCCGCCGCCCGCGCGCGTGCTCGAGGTGGGCTGCGGCGGGGGCGAGCTAGCCCAAGCCCTCGACGCTGCCGGCTACGACGTGCTGGCGATCGACCCGCGGGCGCCGGCGGGCGCGCTCTTCCGTACGGTCACGCTGGAGGAGCTCGAGGAGCCGGGGCCCTTCGACGCCGCGGTGGCCGTGCGCGTGCTCCACCACGTCGATCCCCTCGGCCCTGCGGTCGCCAAGCTGGCACGCCTGGCGCCTCTCCTCGTGCTCGACGAGTTCGCGCCGGAGCGGCTCGACGCGGTCGCGCAGGACTGGTACGACGGCCAGCGGCGCGTGCTCGCAGCCACCGGGGCGGATCCCGGCGGGCCTGAGGATCTGGACGAGTGGCGCGCGGCGCACAGCGACCTGCATCCCTCCGCCGTCGTCCTCGCCGCGGTGCGCGCCGCGTTCGAGGAGCGGCTGCTCACCTGGGAGCCCTACCTGTATCGCTGGCTCACCGACCCGGCCAGCGAGTCGCACGAGCGGGCGCTCGTCGAGACCGGCGCACTACCGGCGCTCGGGTACCGCTGGGCGGGCACTGCTCCCGCTAGCGGTTGTGCGCGAGGTACTCGAGCAGGTCGGCGCGCGTGAGCACCCCGACGGGGCGGCCCGCGCGGGCGACGACCACGGCGTTCGTCCGCCCGGTGAGGGTCGCGAAGACCTGGTCGAGCGATTCGTCCGCGTCGATCGCGGCGAGCGGCGGCTGCATCGCCGAGGAGACGTCCTCGTGCAGGGCGTCGGCGTTCTTGAAGACGCGGTCCAGGAGGTCACGGTCGTGGAGGGAGCCGATCACGTCGGCGAGGGAGTCAACCTCGCCGTCGCGGACGACGGGGAGCTGGGAGACCGAGTAGCGCTGCATCAGGTCGATCGCGGCGCCGACCTTCTGGTGGGCCGCGATCGTGATCAGGGCCGGGACGTCGGCCTCCTCGAGGCGCTTCGAGCCGAGGACCTGCTCGACGGTCGGGGCGGGTGCGCGGCGCTCGAGGAAGCCGTGCTCCAGCAGCCAGTTGTCGTCGTAGAACTTCGTCAGGTAGGAGCGACCGGAATCGGGGATCATCGTCAGGATCGTCGCCTCCGGGCCGAGTCGCCGGGCGACCTCGAGGGCGGCATGGACGGTCGTCCCGCCCGAGCCTCCGACCAGGAGGCCCTCCTCGCGTGCGAGTCGCCGTGCGGTCAGGAACGAGTCGCGATCGGACACCCGTACCCACTCGTCGACGATCGTGCGATCCATCGTCTTCGGCCACGCGTCCTTGCCGATCCCCTCGACGAGGTACGGGTGCACGTCGTGCTCGTCCTTCGCCGTGTAGACGGAGCCCTCCGGATCGGCGCCGACGATCCTGAGCCCGGGGCGGCGCTCCTTCAGATAGCGCCCGGCGCCGGAGATCGTGCCGCCCGTGCCGACCGAGACGACGAGCGCGTCGATCTCGCCGCCCGTCTGATCCCAGATCTCCGGGCCGGTGACCTCGTAGTGCGCCGCGGGGTTGGCCAGGTTCGAGTACTGGTCGGGCTTGAAGCCGCCGGGGATCTCCTCTGCGAGGCGGTCGGAGACGGAGTAGTAGCTCTCGGGGGAGTCGGGCGGGACGGCGGTCGGGCAGATCACGACCTCGGCGCCGTACGCGCGGAGCATCGAGATCTTCTCCTGACTCATCTTGTCCGGCATCACGAAGATGCAGCGGTAGCCCTTGAGCGCGGCTGCGATCGCCAGGCCGACCCCCGTGTTCCCCGAGGTCGGCTCGACGATCGTGCTGCCCGGGCGGAGCTTTCCGTCGCGCTCGGCCGCCTCGATCAGCGCGAGGCCGATCCGATCCTTGACCGAGCCGCCCGGGTTCAGGTACTCGAGCTTGGCGAGGATGGTCGGGGCGACGGTCGCGCCGACCTTGTCGAGCCGGACGATCGGGGTGGCCCCGACCAGGTCGAGCACGGTGGGGAAGGCGCGCGGCATCCTCGGGGAAGGGTACTTCTGCAGGCAACGTCGAGTCACGGCGGCGGGTTCGAGCCGGTTCAGGTCCATCGGCCGTGGCAGAACTTACAACGAAGTGCCTGCAAACAGGGACGGGCTGCTATTCCGATCGCTCGCCGAGGAACCTCGAAATCATGGAAGAATTCCGCAGGATCGATCTTGGCGGGAACTTTGCCGGCGTCGACCTGCGGACAGTGGCGATCAACACCAACTTGAAGTCACTCTACGACCTCAACTACCAACCATTGTCTAGCGAGGCGCATGGGGACTGGACCACGCTGACGCGTGACAACCTTGAGTACTGCACGAACCCACTTCATGGTTACCACCGGGGCGGCCGCTTCGAGACACGCCCATCCGGTCGCTCGCTGGAGTTCTTGCCGTTTTGTGCTCGACATCGTCTCGGAAGCGACTAACGAGGTGTTCCTGCGATACGGCATCAGCGTCGCCGTTGTTCGACACCGCCATACAGAAGATCAACGCCATTGTTCGGCGATAGGAGACTCTCGAAGAACAATGAGCTTTGCCGCAGCTCCAGTCATGAGACCATGGAGGGGCTTTTAGACGGCAGCTAGCAGGTCTCAGGGGGCTTCGGGAAGTTTCGAAAGCTGTCCGGTTATGTCCGGGGAAACCCAGGTGAGGCCTCGTCCGGCAAGTCGACGCCCTCGCCCTCGACAGGCAGGCGACGACCTTCGTCAGCCGTCGTCCTCTTCGTTTCGGCGCCGCCCGACTACGCCTAGGTGATGCAGATGCTCGCGAACGCTGCGCTGTTGTTGGCTT
>Ga0136614_10002836_pt1 | contig 10925 bp, 9 predicted proteins | sample AntDrymUQ2792106_2_FD_106643 | JGI IMG/M metagenome (GOLD analysis project Ga0136614, IMG submission 106643) | Polar desert sand microbial communities from Dry Valleys, Antarctica - metaG UQ279 (21.06) | ecosystem: Environmental > Terrestrial > Soil > Desert | place: Antarctica: Dry Valley... | reverse complement strand
TGCTATACGAGTGCCTGACGGGAGCGCCGACGTACGACAAGGACTCGGAGGTCGCGCTGATGTACGCGCACCTGCTCGAGCCGCCACCGTCGGTCACCGCCATGCGTCCGGATCTTCCGGCCGAAGTCGACGAGCTCGTCGCGAAGGCGATGGCGAAATCGCGGGACGACCGCTTCGCCACGGCGCGGGAGTTCGCGACGGAGGCGCGGTCCGTGCTTGCCCGCAGCAGCCACGCGGCGACGACGCCCGCCGCGACCACAACTCGACGTCCGGCGCCGGAGACGGTGCTCGCGGCGTCCACGCAGCGTCCGCCTGCGATGGCCCCTCCTTCGCTGCCGTTCAACGGTGCGGGGAGAGCCGCGGGACCCGGGCCGGACTGGCGCAAGTTGGCCCTGCTGCTCGGCGCAGCCGCCGTGATCGCCCTCGCCGCGATCCCGGGCATCATCCTGCTTACCGGCGGCGGCGACGACGAGGCTGGCGGAACGCAGGCGACGACAACGCAGCAGACGACGGGAACCCCTACGGAGCCCGCGGCTCCGACCTCTCTCCTCGAGGTGCTCACGCCGACGCAGATCGCACGCGGCTGCACGAAGAGCGCGGATCCGCGTGCGGGTGCCGTCGAGACAAATATCTGCACGCCGACGGAAGGCGCCCCGACGTCGGACCCAAACGAGTTCGAGCTGTCGTTCTTCGCCGAGGCGCGGGTGCTCGAGGAGGCTTACAGCCGCGAGAAGGACAGCCTGAACGAGCAGGCGTGCGGCGGCACGGTGGGCGAGCGAGTCTGGATTCACCAGGCGACGGGCAAGCGTGGCGGCCGGCGCATCTGCGGCGTGGACGACAACGGCGCGTTCGTCATCGTCTGGACGCACGAGAAGCTCGACGCACCCGATCACGTGGATATGCTGGCCATCGCACGGGAGCCCGGACGCTCACCCACGACGTTCACCAGCTGGTGGGGGGCCGTCAACGACATTCTCGGAAAGTGCCGCCCGAAGGTCTCCGAGGAGAGCTGCTCCGAGACGATCCAAAAGTTCGCGAACCAGTAGCGGGCAGGTCGCCGAGGCCCGGAGGTCACGGATAAACTCGGCCGAGGGTGCCATCGCTCGTCGTCACGGCCGGACCTCTCGCGGGACGCCGCTTCGAGGTCGACGGGCGCCTGCTCATCGGTCGCGTCAACGCCGACCTGACGATCGACGACAAGCTCCTCTCCCGCCGCCACGCTGAGATCCGGCCCGTCGACGGCGGCCTCGAGCTCGAAGATCACGACTCGCTCAACGGAACGTGGGTGAACGGTGAGCGGATCGCCGGCACTCGTACGCTTGCGCCCGGCGATGTGATCGAGTTCGGGAAGACCTCGCTCGAGGTGGAATTGGATCCCGCGGACACTGACAACACGGTCCTCGCCTCGGTCGGCGAGGCTGTGCAACCAGAGCCAGAGCCAGAGCCCAAGCGCGAGCCAGAACCAGCACGGGCCGTGCACGCGTCCTCTCCCACACCTGTCACGCCCAAGCGCCACCAGTCGAGCCCCGAGGACGAGTTGCGGCCCGTGACTGCCCTCTTCGCCGACATCGTCGGCTCGACCGGGCTTGGCGAGCGCCTCGCCTCGCACGAGGTGAAGGTCGTCGTCGGCGAGTGCGTGAACCGCATGACGCGAGCGGTCGAGCGCTTCGGCGGCACCGTCCAGGCGTACATGGGCGACGGCATCGCAGCGTTCTTCGGCCTTCCGCTCGCGCACGAGGACGACCCGGAGCGCGCCGCCCGGGCAGCGCTGACGATCGTCGACGTCATCACCGACTACGCCCGCGAGGTCCACGCAGCCTGGGGGATCTCGGACTTCAACCTTCGCGTCGGGATCAACACGGGCGAGACGGCCGTCGGCGTGGTCGGGCACGCCGACCCGCAGTCGGTCGCGCTCGGGGACACGACGAACGTCGCCGCCCGGCTCCAGTCGAGCGCCGAGCCGGGCACGATCGCGGTGGGCCAGGCGACGGCGCAGTCCCTGGTGCATGCCTTCGTGCTCGAACCGCTCGGCGAGCTCTCCATCAAGGGCCGCGACAGGGGAGTCGAGGCGTGGCGGCTCGTTTGCACGCAGACGGCGACCCAGGCCGCTCCGCTGACGCCCCTCGTCGGGCGTGAGGAGGAGGTTAGGCGCCTGAACGCGGTCGTCGAAGAGCTCGCGGAAGGGCGCGGCCAGATGCTCTTCCTGCTCGGCGACGCGGGCATCGGGAAGACGCGCCTGCTCGCGGAACTGCGCCAACTTGCAACCGGCCGGGTGACCTGGCTCGAGGGCCGCTGCCTCTCCTACGGCACCGAGTTCCCGTACGGGCCGCTTGTCCAGATGCTCAGAGTCTGGGTCGGCTCGGAGGAAGGCGAGCCGGAGCTCTTGGTGCGGACGAAGCTCCGCGCGATGCTCGGCCTCCTCCCGGCCTCGGAGCTGCCCAACGTGCTGCCGTACCTCTCACGCCTGCTGTCGTTGAAGCTCGAGGCCGACGACGAGGAGCGGATCCGAAGCCACGCCCCCGAGGAGCTCGCGAGCGAGATCCGCCGCGCGTACCGAACCTGGATCGCGAGCCTTGCGCGGCAGGGGCCGGTGGTGGTCGCGATCGAAGATGTGCACTGGGCCGACCCGTCAACTCGTGAGATCGCCGAAGACCTGCTCGAGCTCGCCGACCTTGCTCCGGTGCTGCTCGTTGCCACGTTCCGGCTCGACACCGCGTCCGAAGGCTGGCGCCTGCGGCTGCGCGTGCTCACCGACTACGCGCACCGCGCGATCGAGCTCCCACTGACGCCGCTCGACGATGAGGCCGCGAGGCAGCTGCTGGCCACTCACGCCCGCAGCCGCTCGCTGAAGACGAGTGAGCTGGAGCAGATCGTGATGGGAGCCGAGGGCAACCCGCTCTACCTCGAGGAGCTGCTGAACGCCTTCGCCGACAACGCGGACTTCCTCCCCGGCCTGACCTGGGCCCCGACCGTTACTCAGGCGCGAACCCTCACGCCAGCCCTCGAGAGCCTGCTGCTCGCCCGCATCGACCGCCTGCCACCCGAAGCGCGGAAGCTCGCCCAGACCGCCGCGCTCGTGGGTCGCAGCTTCCGGCTGCGAGTGCTCGAGCACGTTTCGGAGAGCCCGGACGTCGAGCGCGACCTCGCCGTCCTGCTCCGGGCAGACATCATCCGCGAGCTTCGCCGTTATCCCGATCCGGAATACACCTTCAAGCACGGCCTCCTGCGGCGCGCGTGCCTGACCACGCTGCCGCCTAGTCGCCGCCGCGAGCTGTATGGCTCGGTCGGCGCCGCGCTCGAGACGCTGTTCCCGGACTCGCTGGACGACCACCTCGAGATCTTGGCACACTACTTCTCCCGCAGCCACGACCTGCCCAAAGCACTCGAGTACCTCGAGCGGGCGGGCGCCAAGGCCTCGGAACTCCACGCGGTCGCCCAGGCCGGCGAGCTGTTGGGCCGGGCGCTGAAGGTAGCCGAGAAGCTCGAGGACGACGCCGGGCGGCAGCGCGTGCAGCAGCGCCTGGACGAGCTCAGGAGCCGCACTGGGGAGCAGCTGCCGTACCTCCACACGCACGCCGACCCGGAGGAGCCGGCCCCAGAGGGCTGACGGCGACCGCCAGGCGAAGCTGGAGGTCCGGCGGGAGTTGCGCCGCGTCACTTCGGCTCGACGGTCTGGAGCCGTCCATTCTTGGCGAAAATCGGACCGTAAGCAGGCGGTTCCGATCGAAGCGACGACACCGTCGGTGGTAACGGTGGCCGGCAGCGTCGCGGCGACGAGCTGCGCGCCTGCGATCCGGATCAGCTCCGCTTTCGCCAACGCCGTCAGCGAGGACGAGGCCAAAGAGCTGTTCGAACCGTTCGCGGTGCCGGCGGCCGGCGCGCCGCTCTTCCAGGCGGCGCTGGCGCGAGGTCGCCGACACCACGCTCGCCTTTGTCAAGCGGTTCGTCTAGCGGGTCCTCGCGACCGCTGTTGCTCCCGCCCGCGGCGACGCCTCCGGCGGGCCGTCGCCGCACAACGGGCCGCCGGAGGCTCGCTCAGTCGGGAGCTTCCCCCTGACTCCACCTTGCAGTATTCCCCTGGGCGACCGGGCTTCAAGCTGCCCGCCGGGTAGGTTTGTCGGGCAGGTTCTGAGGCTGGCATGCGCAAGAAAGCTGCGGCCCTGTGCGTTTTCCGCTTACGTGTCGCACGCAAACACACGCATCCAGCCGGAGGGTTGCGTCTCGTCAGGTCGTCGGCTACCCTTGCAGGGGTCGTCGAGCCGCCAACGGCCGGGGCAGCAACGCAGACGGACGCTCGGCAGGATCGACGCGGGCGCGTACACGCGCACAAAGGGGAGATATGACGAGATCACAGGTTTGCAGGAGAGCGCTCGCCCTCACGGTCGTCGTCGGAGCGACGTTTGCAGCGGCTCCTACAGGCTTGCCGGGAGCTCCGACCGCAGCGAAGGCCGTCCTCGGCGACTGCGTTGCCGGGAGCGACTGGGGAACGCCGCGACAGGATCTGGCCGCGCGGGTGATCGAGCTGGTGAACGAGCACCGGGCGTCGCTCGGACTGACACAGCTGATCGTGACGACGCCGGTCACGAACGCCGCCGTCTGGAAGGCGCGTCACATGGCCAAGTACCTCTACATGGCGCACGCCGATCCTGCGCCCCCCGTCGCGCGCACCACCGCTCAGCGGATGGAAGCTTGCGGTGTCACGTCGGGTTGGGGCGAGAACATCGCCTACGGGTACGCCACCGCCGAAGCCGTCATGCAGGCCTGGCTCAACTCGCTCGGCCACCGCGCAAACATCGAACGGTCGACCTTCCGCGCGATCGGGGTCGGCGCGGCCAGCGCAAGCAACGGCCTGATTTTCTGGGCGCAGGTGTTCAGCACGTCGACGGCCGGCGGCTCGACGCCGCCCCCGCCCCCGCCCCCGCCGAGCTACGCCTGCTCGAACGGTCTCGACGACGACGGCGACACCAAGGTCGACTACCCCGCCGACCCAGGCTGCACGAGCACGTTCGACAACGACGAGTACAACGCGCCCGCGCCCCTGCCGCCAACGACGGTGACGGCTTTCCCAAGCGAGCTGACGGTCAACACCGGCTCGTACATCGGCGGAGGCGTCTCCAGCCTCGCCGCAGACGACGGCACGTACTTCCGCCTGTCCTCGTCCAGCGGCTCGACCATGTGGTGGGGCCGGATCACCGGCGTGCCGAACACCCTCACGAGCCTGACCGTCACCTACCGGGGCTTCAGCACGACCGCGTGCACGCAGACGCTCACGATCTGGAACTGGCAGACGGGAGTGTGGTCTTCCCTCGGCAGCCGGACGCTCGGCACGACCGAGACCGAGACGGTCGCGACCGTCACCGGCACGCTCGCCAACTACGTCAGCGGGACCACAGGCAACGGCGACGTAGCCGTCCGCGTGGCCTGCTCCGGCGGCTATTACTTCACGAGCTTCACGACGAGCTCCGAGCTGCTGAAGATCGCTTACAGCTAGCAACGAAGCCAGCGAGGTGGGGCGCAGGCGGTGCCCCACCTCGCTCGGTGTGCGTCCGACGAGCCCAACGAGAATGTCGTCGAGAGTCGAGGGTCGGAGCACCGACGTGGACGGAGGAAAACCCAAACAGCGGCGGCGATATGGGGCGCGAGCTCTCGCTGGCCGGCAGCCCTCATCGCCCTCTGCCTCGCCGCGACGTCGTCGACTACACGTACGCCCGTCGCCGGGTAATCGTCAACCTCACCACCGGCTCGGCTTTCGCATCGGGTCGCACGGACACGCTCGTCACGGTCGAAAACGTCAACAGCGGGCGTGGCGCGGACTTGTTGACCGGCGACGGCGCCGCGAACGTCCTCCGCGGCGGCGCCGGCAATGACGTCTTGCAGGGGCTTGCTGGGGACGACACGCTGTCCGGCGGCAGGGGCAGGGATCGTCTCGTGGGTCTGGCCGGGAACGACCGGCTCCGCGGCGGTCCAGGCACAGACACGGCCGACTACACGAGCTTCTTCTCCGCAAATCTGCGGGTCGGAGTCATCGTCGACCTCGCGCGCGGCCAGGCGGCGGGAGACGGCACCGACTCGCTTGCCGCGATCGAAAACGTCCTCGGATCGAGCTTTCACGACCGGCTGTTCGGCAACCGGAGCTCGAACCGCCTCATCGGTTCGGCAGGGAACGATCTGCTCGACGGCCATGGCGGCGAGGAAGCGCTTCACAGTGACGCGGGCAGTGACGTCTTCCACGCACGTGACGGGCGTGCGGACACGCTGGTAGGCGGCTCAGGACGCGACTCGGCGCGGCTCGACAAGCTCGATCGCAGCGCCAGCGTCGTGCGGCGACTCGTTAGCGCACGTCGAAGCGCGCGCCGGGGGCGACAGCTCCGGGCTGCACGAGCCAGACGGACAGCGACGAGTTCAACGCGGCCCCGCCGCCTCCGCCGCCACCGTCGGGCGGGGTGACGGCCTTTCCGAGCGCGTTGACTGTCAACGCGGGGACGCCGGTCGCGGGCGGCCCCTCCAGCCTCGCCGCCGATGACGGCGCGTACTTCCGCCTGTCCTCGTCCGGCGCCTCGACCGTGTGGTGGGGCCGGATCACCGGAGTACCGAACACCCTCACGAGCCTGACCGTCACCTACCGGGGCTTCAGTACGACCGCGTGCACGCAGACGCTCACGATCTGGAACTGGCAGACGGGAGTGTGGTCTTCCCTCGGCAGCCGGACGCTCGGGACGACCGAGACCGAGACGGTCGCGACCGTCACCGGCGCGCTCGCCAACTACGTCAGCGGGACCACAGGCAACGGGGACGTGGCCGTGCGCGTGGCCTGCGCCGGCAGCTACTTCACGAGCTTCACGACGAGCTCCGAGCTGCTGAAGATCACCTACAGATAGGCCGAACGGACGTGATCGAGGGGCGCAAGCCAGCGCCCCACGCCTCGTCTCAACTCGTGATCGTTCTGGTTAGCCTTCGGAAAAACAGTGACGGGACGGCGGCGCCTGGGTGGGACTGCCCAAAATGGACAATAAGACGCCGCCGCACCCGTCGACCTGATTCGAAGCAGGACGATTATCGGTTCAGAGTGATGGGCCGATGACTATCCGACGATAAAGCCAGTCGCCTTTACCGTGGCGAGGATCCTCGCCTTCGAGAAACCGTCATCGAACGCAGCCGGGGCCGGCGTCGTCGGCGACGTTGTGCCACCCGAGAAGCGGATGTCGCGAATCCACGCCGCGTGGCGCGCCTCGACGAGCGCGATCCGGCCGGCCGGAACGAGCACGGCCTTCGCCTTGATGTTCGCGAGCTGGCCGAGGTAGGCGTGGACGCCGGTGTTCTCGAGCACGTCTGCGGTCGCCGCGAACTTGGCCACATTCGTCACGGTGTCCTTGAAGTCGAACGTCGGCTTCGCGACGGCCTTCGCGCCGAGCACCTTCCTGAGGAAGTTCACATGGGTCGCCTCGTGCTGCGCGACCACCTGCGAGAAGCGGAACAGCTCCTTGCTCGATCCGAAGATCTTGTTCGCGTTCGCCTTTGCGTAGAACTCCGCCTCCAGGTACTCGAGCGTGAGGGCGAAGTTGAGGATGTCGATGTCGCTCTGCGGGACAGCGCCGCGGGCAATCCCCGGGACGGCACCAGCGAACGCGCTCCCTGCTGCGAGGGCACCAACGCCGATTCCAGCCTTCTTCAGGAAGCCGGCGCGGCTATCGACCCGGTCCGCCGTCTCTCGAATCGCGCCGTCGGCGTCGACCTCTTCGAGGGTGAGTAGCTCGTTCATGCAAACCCTTTCTCGAACAGAGCAGTCCCACCCGCTCGTACGGGTTTTGTCCACCTCAAAGGATTCGAAACACCGACGGCTAGGGACGGGGCGATCGGCCCCGCCCCTAGCCCCGGCTCAGCGGAGAGGGCGGGATTTGAACCCGCGACACGCCTTTCGACGCGTACGCGATTTCCAGTCGCGCTCCTTCGGCCGCTCGGACACCTCTCCGGGCGTGCGACAGGGTATCGCTAGCCCTGCGTGGACGCGACCACGTACGCGGCAACGTCCTGGATCTGCTGCTCGTCGAGCTGGTCCCCGAATGCGGGCATCACGCCGGAGCCGTTCGTGACGCGGTCGACGACGAGCGCGGCGTCCGGCTTCGACTCGTCGAGATTCGGGCCGACCGAACCGGATGTGCCCGCGGCCTCGAGCACGTGGCAGCCGCCGCAGCCTGCGGATGCGAACACCGACTCGCCCGCCGCCGCGTCACCCTTCGCCTCGCCGGGCGCCGCGGTCGTCGTCCCCGGGCTCTCGCTCGTCTCCGTGGCCTGCGTCTCGACAGCGTGCCCTTCCGCCTCTTCCTCGGCCGCGAAGACGAAGACGCCCACCATCGTCACCGCGAAGAGGAGCACCGTCACGGCCACGAAGACACCGAGTCGATTCCCAGGAAAGTTGGGGTTGCGCCGGGGGAAGTAGAACGACGAGAGGAGCGCGAAGAGGATGAAGAGTCCCGCGAGCAGCCCGAGGCCCAGCTTGCCCCCGTTCGTGATCCCTAGCAGCACGCGCGGGAAACTACCACGGGCGGTTTAGGTGCGTTCGAGGGGAGCCATCGTCAGGCCGCGCCCTTGCAGCTGCTCCCAGTACAGCTCCGCCTGCTCCTTGTGGCCCGACCAGACGACAGCGCGACCGCTCGAATGGATCCTGTTCGCGTAGCTCATGCCCTGCTCGAACCCGACGCCGGGCAGCACCGCCGCGAGGGCGTGAGCGACGCCGTCGAAGGTGTTGTGGTCGTCGTTCAGGACGATCACCTGCCACGGGGCCTCGAGGCCGCCTCCGGGATCGCCGGCTCTCGGCCTGCGGACGGGAGTGACGGTCGCCGGACTCATCGGGCGAGAAGCTACCAACGCGCGGGTAGGCTCTCGGGCAGTGACGCCCGAAGAGAGACTCGAACGCTATGCCCGGCTCACCGTCGAGGTGGGCGCCAACGTTGGAGAGGGCCAGGTCGTCTGGGTTTCGGCGTTCCCCGAGCATGCCGAGCTCGCCCGCGCCATCGCTCGAATCGCATATGAGAAGGGCGCCCGCTACGTCGACGTCGACTACGCCGATCAGCATGTGCGCCGCGCCCGAATCGAGCGCGCGCCGGAGGACTCGCTCGGGTGGACGCCACCCTGGATGCTCACCAAGGTCGACCATCTCGCAGAGGAGCACGGCGCGCTGATCCAGATCGTCGGCGACCCCGAACCTGAGCTCCTCGCCGACCTCGACGGCGCCCGCGTCGGCAAGACCCGCTCGAAAGAGGTCGCAGAGCGGCACGTCAAGGCGACGAACCAGCGGCTCATCAACTGGGTGATCGTCGCCTTCCCCACCGAAGGCTGGGCGAAGTCGATCTTCGGTGAGCCCGACGTTGAGCGGCTCTGGGACGCCGTAGCCGACGTGACGCGGCTCGACGAGCCTGAGACGGTCGAGGCCTGGCGCGCGCACACCGACAAGCTCGCCGAGCGCGCGAGCCTGCTCAACCAGCGCGCCTTCGACTCGATCCGGTTCCGCGGCCCGGGCACCGACCTCAGTGTCGGGCTGATCCCGGTCGCGACCTGGTGTACGGCTCTCGAGGAGACGATCGACGGGCGCAAGCACGTCGTCAACATGCCGACGGAGGAGGTCTTCACGAGCCCCGACCGGCGGCGCACTGAGGGCACCGTCCGCTCGACAAAACCGCTCGCGCTCGCCGGCAACATCGTGCGCGACCTCGAGCTCCGCTTCGAGAGCGGCCGCGTCACGGAGGTGAACGCGAGCTCCGGCGGCGAGTTGATCCGCGAGCAGCTGCGCCAGGACGAGAACGCGTCGTTCCTCGGCGAGTTGGCGCTCGTCGACGGGGACTCCCGCGTCGGACGCTCGGGACTCGTCTTCCTGAACACGCTCTTCGACGAGAACGCGACCTGCCACATCGCCTACGGCGCCGGGATCCTCGACGCGATTCCGGAGGGGGACGCGAAAAGCGAGGCGGAACTGGACGGGCTTGGCTTCAACACCGCGACCATCCATACGGACTTCATGATCGGCGGGCCCGACGTCGAGGTCGACGGGATCGAGGCGGGTGGGACGGCGGTGCCGATTCTGCGCGGCGACGCCTGGCAGCTGAGCTGAGCGCGTGCATGGGCTGATCTTCGCGAGCCTGCGCGATTACACGGCGCTCAGGCTCGGTAAGGAGCGGGCGGTCGAGCTCTGGGCAGACCGGAACTTCGAAACCGGCGAGGCCTACGAAGACGAGTGGTTCGCGGTCCAGCTCGAACGCCTCGTCTCCGCGAGCGGCGACCCGATGGACGAGGTCCAACGCGGCTTCGGCTCCTTCGCGGCGCAGACGACGTTTGCCCGGCTGTACCCCGCCTACTACGAACAGAGCGCGGACACCTTCGCGTTCCTGCTCGGAATCGAGGTGAAGATCCACGAGTTGGTGCGCGCGACGATCGCGGGCGCGCACCCGCCGAGGCTCCATGTGCAGCCCCTCGGCGAGCTGGGCGTGCTTGTCTCGTACACGTCGGACCGACGGCTGTGCCAGCTGCTCGAAGGGCTCGTCGTCGGTACCGCCGAACACTACGGCGAGAAGCTGGTCGTCGAGGAGGTCCAGTGCATGCACCACGACGACCCTGGCTGCGTGTTCACGGTGATGCGCGCGGAGCGCTGATTCAGGCCCGGTCGCGCGCTCCGTCTTCGAAAAGCTTCCCCGGGGGGCGCTCACGTCGCCGGCTCCGGCCGGGCGAGACCGCGGCACCTGGGAGGGAATCCTTAGCGCTGCTTCCTTCCGGACCTGACGCGGTTCGGATGCTCCCAGTGCGCGGAACCCGACCATCGACGCCACGTGCGCGAGACCTGATCCCGTTGAAGCCGCCCTCGGACGGCGTTCGGTCCCGCTGGAGCGGATGTCGGGTTCAGGGAACCGCTAACTCCCCACCTAGCGCGACCGGGC
>Ga0136614_10002835_pt1 | contig 10928 bp, 11 predicted proteins | sample AntDrymUQ2792106_2_FD_106643 | JGI IMG/M metagenome (GOLD analysis project Ga0136614, IMG submission 106643) | Polar desert sand microbial communities from Dry Valleys, Antarctica - metaG UQ279 (21.06) | ecosystem: Environmental > Terrestrial > Soil > Desert | place: Antarctica: Dry Valley... | reverse complement strand
GAGTAGCGGCTCGCCGATCCGTCCCGAGCCGCAGCCGACGTCGAGCACGCGCGGGTCGCCGAACTCGCGCACGATCCCGAGCGTCAGCTCGCGGCGGTGGAACAGTCCCGGGCGGACGAGGCGCTGGAAGCCGCGCTCCTCGTCGTAGAGGGCGTCAAACGTGCGTGCTTGATCCCGAAAGTGCCCTTGTACGCGACCCGAAGTCTCGCTCGATGTCTGTGCTTGCTTGCTCATGGCTGACGAAGCGGAACTCGCGCGCGATCCGTCGCAGTCGCGGCGCGACACGTGCGCGGCCCGGGTTGGTCCGCAATGGCCTGTAGAGGGCTCGCAGGCGCTGGCGCGGTGCGGCCGAGCGCGGCAGCGACGGCCGCAGCAGCCGCGGGTCGAACTCGTAGGGGTGAAAGTACAGCACGGGGTAGGCCGTCTCGTTGGCTACCTCGTGCAGAGCGCGCGCGAGCACGCGCGCCGGCGTCAGCCGCCAGGCCGAGCCGCCGCCCATCGGCAGCGTTCGCCCGTGCGTGCGCCAGACCGCGACAGGGAGCTCGAGCAACTCGGCGCCTGAGGCGAGCTGGAGGCGGCATGGCGTTTCGGGCACGGGACGGATCCGGTGCGGCAGGCGCGGCGAGTCGTGCATGCTCGAGTCCCAGTCGAAGCCGAGCTCGGCGAGCACCTCGTAGGCCCACGGCGTCGTGCTGTCGATCGAGAACGCCGGGGCGCGGAAGCCAGTCGGGCGGCGACCGGTGATCGACTCGATCAGCGTCGCGCAGCGCTCGACGTCGGCGCGGAACTCGTCGCGTGACTGGGAGTTCACCGGCGCGTGCGCGTACCCGTGACAGGCGAGCTCGTGTCCGCGCGCGGCGATCTCGCGCACGACGTCCGGGTGGCGCTCGGCGGTGATCCCGAGCAGGAAGAAGGTTGCCGAGGTCCCGAGTTCGTCGAGCAGCGCCAGGATCGCCGCCATCTGGCGCTCGAATGCCGGGTTGCGCTCGCCCGACTCCTCGACGCCCAGGCGCCGGCGCAGCAACTGGTGCCAGTCCTCGACGTCGAAGCTGAGCAGGACCGGGGGACGGGCGTCTGCGTTCGCGTCGTCCACGCGGCCCAGCCTAGCCAGCGGCGATAATCGCCCGGTGCTCGAGATCGTCTTCTGGGCCGCGGTCGGGCTGCTCGTCTATGCGCAGGTCGGCTATCCGCTCGTCCTGCTCGCCCTGACGCGCCTCGTTCGCGGGCGTACGCAGCCGGCGCGGGCGGGCGCCGAGGCGCTCCCGAGCGTGACGCTGATCGTTGCGGCCCACGACGAGCAGCGCGACATCGCCGCCAAGGTCGCCAACGCGCTCGCGCTCGACTACCCGCGCGAGCGGCTCGAGTTGATCGTCGCCTCGGACGGCTCGGCCGATGCCACCGTCGAGCGCGCCCGGGCGGCCGGCGCCGACGACGTGCTCGACCTGCCGCGCGGCGGCAAGGTCGCCGCCCAGAACGCCGCCGCCGAGCGCGCGCGCGGCGAGTTGCTCGTCTTCTCCGACGCCAACAGCGCCTGGCGCCCCGACGCGCTCAGGCTGCTCGTGGCCGCCTTCGAAGATCCGCGCGTCGGCTACGCGGTTGGCCAGGTCAAGCTGCTCGCGGACGACGGCGCGACCAGCCAGGAGGGGGCCTACTGGCGCTACGAGATGGGCATCCGCGCGCTCGAGTCCGGGCTCGGGGGCGTCACCTCCGGCAACGGCGCGATCTACGCGGTTCGGCGCGAGGCCTACGTGCGGGTCGACGAGCGCATGGGCCACGACCTCTCGCTCCCCTTCAACATGGTCAAGCACGGCTGGCGCCCGGTCTACGTGGCGGGCGCGCAGGCCGACGAGAAGATGATCCCCTCTGCCGAAGGCGAATACCGCCGCAAGCGCCGCATGGCGAGCTACGGCTGGTTGATCACCGTCCAGGGCGGGATGCTCTCGCCGCGCGGCTACGGGCTCCTGTACGCGTTCCAGATCGCCTCGCACCGCGTATTGCGCTACCTGGCGCCGTTCCTGCACGTGGTCGCGCTCGCGGCCAACGTCGCGTTGCTGGGCGAGGGCTTGATCTACACGCTCACGCTCGCGCTCCAGGGGGCGCTGCTCGTCGCTGCTGCGCTCGGCCCGTTCGTCCCCGCCAAGCCGTTGCGGATCGCCTACTACTACGTCCTAGTCACCACGTCGCTCGTGACCGGGATGTGGCGCTGGCTGCGCGGCGGCGCCGTCGCGTGGTGGGACACGCCGGAGGAAGCGCGTTGAGACGGTACCCCGTCCTCATCAACGATGCCGTGGCGCTCGGGGAGGCCTCTCGATGAGGCCCTACCGGGCCCTCATCCGACCACACTTGGCCCGCGTTGAGGCGCCGCGATGAGGCCCTACCGGGCCCTCATCCGACCACACTTGGCCCGCGTTGAGGCGCCGCGATGAGCAGGGCCTTCGACGTCGCGCTCGCGGCGCTTGGCCTCGTCCTGCTCTCGCCCGTGCTGGCCTTGTGCGCGCTCGCGATCAAGCTCGACTCGCGCGGCCCGGCGCTCTACCGCCAGCGCCGCGTCGGCTGCGACGGGCGGCAGTTCGAGCTGGTCAAGCTGCGGACGATGGTCGTCGGCGCGGAGCGGATCGGCGCCGGCCTCGCGGTCGACGAAGGCGACGCGCGGATCACGCGCGTCGGCGCGCTCCTGCGCCGCTTCTCGCTCGACGAGCTGCCGAACCTCGTCAACGTGCTGCGCGGCGACCTTGCAATCGTCGGCCCGCGCCCGACCGTGCAGGCGCAGGTCGACCAGTACAGCGACCACCAGCGGCGCAGGCTGGAGGTCCGCCCCGGGATCACCGGCTGGGCCCAGGTCAACGGGCGCGCGTCGCTGCCGTGGTCGGAGCGGATCGAGCTCGACGTCTGGTACGTCGACAATCGCTCGGTCGCGCTCGACCTGAAGATCCTCGCCCGCACGGTGGCGTTGCTTGCGACCGGACGCGGTCTGTACCGGGGCGAGACCGGCGGCTGGCGCGCCCCGCCGGAGTAGCGGCTGGTTCACTTACCCCGGATGACGGAGTCTGGGAGGAACCCGTCGCGTCGGCTCGTTCGAGCGCTCTGGCTTGGCGTCGGGATGCTCGCGGTCATGTCCGCGTTCGTGCCCGCCCCCGCCAGTGCCAGTGCCGCGAGCTTGATCCAGCCCGGCACCGCGCCGGCGCCGAGCGCCGAGCCGAACCGCCAGATCGCGATCGGCGAGAGCAGGGCGTACAGGATTACGAACGCGTAGTAAGCGATCGGCGGACCGGCTACTAGCGGCTTGCGCCGCCGCTGCCCTTGGCGACGGTCAATGTGATCTTCGGCGACTGCGCGCGCAGCGTGTCGCCGTCGTTGGGCGAGAGCGCGTAGACGCGATACTTGCCCGCCTTCTTGGGATGCCAGATCCCGCGCAGGTGTCCCTGCTTGAAGGTTCGCACGCGCAGGTTGGCGACCTGCTTCGGGCTGCCGGGCCCGGTCGTGCGCACGATCACCACCCGCACGATCCGCTTCGCGGGCCCGATCCGGCCGGTGAGAACGATCGTGCCGCCCACGCGCGTGCCGCTCGAGGCCAGCCTGGCCTCGAGCTTTGGGCGGACGTCGACCGTGACGGTGGGGGAGGTCGTCGAAGCCACGCCGCCGCCGCCGGCGAAGCGGGCGCTCAGCCCGCGCTTGCCCGCAGGCTTGACGGTGGCGGAGAAGCGCCCGTCGGAGGCCGTCCGACGGCGCGCGACGGTCGAGAGCCCGCCGAGCTTGCGCAGCTGGACCTTGACCGTGCGCCCGGCCAGCGGCGCCCCGTCGGGGCCGAGCAGGCGCCCGACGACCTGGGTCGAGTTCGGATAGCGGACGCGCGTCGTGAGAGCCTTCAGCTCCAGCTTGGTGGACGGTGGCGCGGGCCCGGCATTGGCGACGAGCGCGCGGATCGCCGGCAGCTGCGCGTAGAGCGCGTTGCCGGGGCAGGCGGTCGAGTTGACGTCACGGTGGCCCGAGATGCGCTCGATCGTGCGCCCGGAGCCGAGCGTGACCTGGCCCTGGGCCGGGACGCCGTGGAGCGACAACTTCCAGCGCAGCAGGTCCGCGATCGCGCGCAGCGCCGGCTCTGTCTGCGGCACGGCGGTGTGCGTGCCGAGGTTCGAGATCCCGGTCGTGTCCGAGTTGTTGTTGGCGGCCTGGGAGCCGATCACCGCCCGGTCGACCCCGCCCGCGCGACCCTCGTAGATCGTGCCGAACTTGTCGACGAGGAAGTTGTAGCCGATGTCGTTCCAGCCGTTGGAGTTGCGATGGAAGCGGCAGATCCCGAGCACGATCGATGGCGCCTCCTCGGGCGTGTACTCGTTGGCCGTGACGGTGTGGTGGACGAAGGCGGCCTTGATCTGCCCGTACTGGGGCGCGCTCTTCGGCTTGCAGTCCTCGGCGCCCCAGGCGGAGCGGGGAACGATCGCCGGCCGGCCGTCCTGAGCCTGCGCCGGCGGCACGTTCGCGACCGCCAGCAGCGCCTTGTTCGCGCTGCGCCGGGTGGCGGTCTTGATCCGCTCGGCACGTGTGGCCGTCCCGCGGGTGTTGACGAAGTGCAGCTTGACGGCGCGCAAGCGCTCGGACGAGCGGTACTGGACTTCGTCGCCGTCGCCGACCCAGACCGGATCCGAGGTGCCGCCGCGCGTTCGCTCGCCACTGCCTGCATCGGGGCCGTGCTCCGAATGCGCGCCGACCTCGAGCCAGCCTGACCACTTCTCACCGGAACGGCGGAAGCGGAGTTGCAGCTCGGGCTCGGAGGCACCCGACCAGCGCAACCCGACGAGGTTGAAGCGCTTGCCGACGCGCAGCTTGCGCGAGCTGAACGCGGGCGGCCCGCCGGAGCGCGTGGAATCGCTCAACGCGACGACCCCGGCGCCGCCGGGCTGCGCCGCCGGGCCCGTCAACTCGAAGTCGACAGGTTCCGGGCGGTAGGGACGCAGCGACAGCGCGGGGGCGGCGACCACCAGGGCCACGATCCCCGCGAGCGCCGCGAATGTGATCGCGAGGCGCCTCACGTGACGATTCCAACACCCCTTCGGCGCCGCCGATGCGGCCCCTCCAGAGCCGGGCATTGTCCCGCTTTGCAGCGCTTTTCGTATTAAGCGGCGTTGACCGGCGTTATCCGCCGCCGCTCTAGTACGGGACGGCCTCGGGTCCTTGCCCGCGGTACTGCTCGCGGAACTTGTCGAGCGCGGCGAACACCGCGTCTTTGTCGCCGTATCGCTTGCAGGTCAGCGAGTGGCGCCATGCGGTCGCCGCGACCGCGAACGGCATCTTCGTCGTGTTCGGTGTCAGGATGATCCCGCCCGACTGGTCGCCCTTCACCTGCGAAGTGTCGTCGGACTCCTCGGCGAGGCCGTCGTAGTACTCCTTGAGGTCGTCCTTGGCGGCGGGCGGCGCGTTCGGCGCGTACTGAATCACGATCCGCCCGTGCTCGAGCGCGTGCACGTGCGCGGTCTCCTTCGGAGACTCGATGTAGACGTTGTCCTCGGTCGGGACCGGGTTGTGGTCCCCCGAGGTCGGAGGGTTGGTCTTGTACTCGACGGGATCGGTCGTGTGGCTGTTGCCGAAGTCCGGGTAGTCCTGGACCGTGCAGCCGGCCGCCGCGGCCGCCTGCTTGAGGTTTTGCGAGGACTTCTCGCTGGCGCCGTCGCCACCCGAGAGCACGACAACCACGATCGCCCCGATCGCGGCGGTGACCAGCACTCCCGCCACCACGTAGCCGACGAGGCGCTTGCGGCCCTGCGTGGCCGCGGCCTCCTGCTCGCGCTTGAGGCGCTCCTCGCGCAGACGCGCCTTTTCCTCTTTGCGGCTCGACATCGTGCGTGAAGCGTACTTAGAGAACCAGCGCGGCGCTCACGCCGACCTGCGCCGTTTCGCGCCCGAGCGCTTGCCGCGCGCGGACGCGCTGCGCGGCTTCCAGCAGGCGTCGATGAAGTCGCCGATCTCCTTGGTCAGGCGATCGGGGCGCAAGCGCAGTTCGAGGATCGAGTTGGCCTGGAGGAGCTTGGCGTTCGGGAGCTCGTTGACGAGCGCGTCGGAGTCGGAGAATGGATGGATCGGATCGCGGCCGTGCCCGATCACGAGTGCTTTGGTCTCGATCTGCTTGCGCTCTTCCCGCGGCGGCGCGGTGCGGCCGAAGAAGAGGCCCTGGAGGACGGCCGAGGAGGGTCCGGGCGGCTGGGCGAGCCAGTCGAGCATCGTGTCCGCGTGCTGGTGGAGTCCGCGCGGCAGCGCGCCGAAGATGCGCGCGGTCGGGGTCGCGAGCGGCGAGCCGAACGTCAGCCAGAGCAGCAGCGGCGTGAACGCGATCGCGCAGCCGAGCAGCGCGTTGTCGAGCACGGGCATCTCGACCACCATTCCGCGCAAGCGCTCCGGAACGCGCGTGGCGACATCGAGCGAGACGTTCGCGCCGAGCGAGGTGCCGCCGACGACCGCCTCGTCGATCTCGAGCTCGTCAAGCAGCGCGATCACCTGCTCGCCGAACAGCGGCATCGAGTAGAGCGCCATGTCGCGCGGGTGGTCGGACTCCCCGTGAGCGAGCAGGTCGAGGCAGATCACGCGGTTGCCGCGCTCGGCGAGCGCGTCCGCGAGCGGCCAGTGCATCCGCCGTGGCAGCAGTAGCCCAGGCACCAGCACGACCACGCGCCGGCCCGAGCCGCGCTCGTCGTAGACGAGCTTGTGCCCGTTGTGGGTGAACTCGCCGCGGGTCGCCTCAGCCATCGGGCTGGGGAGCATAGTCGCGCGTGTCCTCGGAGATTCCGAAGCGATCGTGCAGTGCCCGCAGCGGCCGCGGGGCCCACCAGTTCCACTTGCCGAGCAGCGCCATCAGCGCCGGGACGAGGAAGGTGGCGAGCCGGCGCATTCAGTCGCCCGCTCGCCTATCGCGGCATGCGCGGGTTGCGCAGCGGAGTGAGCGTCGCCTCGACCCGCTCGCGCACGTGCTCGTAGTCGGGCGGCAGCGAGAGGCGCTCACCGAGGCTCTCGAGCGGCTCGTCCGATGTGAAGCCAGGGCCGATCGTGGCGATCTCGAACAGCACCCCCGAGGGTTCGCGGAAGTAGATCGAGCGGAAGTAGAAGCGATCGATCACCGGCGTCGGCCGCGCGCCCGCTGCGGCGGCGCGCTCACCCCAGCGCGCGTGTTCGTCAATCGTCGACGCGAACGCGACGTGGTGGACGGTCCCGCCGCCGCTCGTGCCGCGTTGCGCGGGCGGCTCGTCGTAGCGGTAGTAGGACGAGCGCTCCTCGCCCGCGACGACCCACGCGTCGGTGCCGACCTCCTCGAAACCGAGCGCGTCGGCGAGCAGCGGCTTGCCGGCGGTGGGCTCTGCCGCGTAGGCGCGCACGCCGGCGAAGCCGAGCAGTGCGTGCTCGGCGGGGATTTCGTCCGCGTCGGCGCGCAACGGCGGCTCGGCACCCTCGTAGACCTCGAGCTCGTGCGCGAGCCCCTCCGGGTCGGCGAAGCGCAGCGCCTCGTCCCGGCGTTCGGCCTCGACACCGGCGGCGCGCAGCCGCTGCTCCCAGAAGTCGAGCGCGTCGTTAGAACCGACCCGCCAGCCGATCGTGTGCACCATCCCATCGCCCGCGCGCCCGGGGGCCTCGCCGGGGTACTCGAAGAAGGTCAGGTCGGCGCCGGGATGCCCTTCCTCGTCGCCATAGAAGAGGTGGTAGACGGTCGGGTCGTCCTGGTTGACGGTCTTCTTGACCATCCTCAGGCCGAGCGTCCCGACGTAGAAGTCGACGTTGCCCTGGGCGTCGCCGGTGATCGCCGTCACGTGGTGGATGCCCTCGAGCTCCATCCGCTCCTAGGCTACCCAGGTGGCGTTGCTGCACATCGTGCGCGTGTTCACGGGGCCCGCCGGGACGGGCGGCAATCCGCTCGGGGTGTTTCTTGACGGAGCCGAGGTGGCGCCCGCCGATCGCCAGTCCGTCGCCGCCGAGCTCGGCTTCTCGGAGACGGTCTACGTCACCGACGCCGTGCGCGGCGAGCTGGGCATCTTCACGCCGGCCGCCGAGCTCCCGCTCGCGGGCCATCCGCTCGTCGGTACCGCCTGGCTACTCGCGCGTGAGCGCGAGGCGGTCGACCTCCTGCGCCCGCCCGCCGGCGAGATACCGACCTGGGCCGAGTCCGGGCGGACCTGGATCCGCGCACTGCCAGAGCAGGCGCCGGACTTCAGGTTCGAGCAACTCGGCTCGCCGCGTGCGGTTGACGCACTCGAGGGTCCGCCCGCGGGCTCCGATCCCGTCGAGGTCTGGGCTTACGCGGACGAGTCCGCGGGGATCGTGCGCGCGCGGATGTTCGCGCCCGGCCTCGGCGTCGACGAGGACGAGGCGACCGGCTCGGCGGCGCTGCGCCTGTGTGCCGCGCTCGGACGCGCGCTCGAGATCCGCCAGGGCGCCGGCTCGGTGATCCACGCGCGCCCCGGCCCCGGCCGAACGGTCGAGGTCGGAGGCACGGTCGGGTTGGTCGAGCGGCGCGAGCTCTAGAGCGCTCGCCCCAGATCAGCGCCCATCAGGCTGACACCTCGGCGAGGCCGTCCTTGATCACGACGTCGCCGACCGGCACGGCGTCCGCCAGCTCGCTATCGCGCGCCCTGGCGATGACCTCGGCGGCCACGCGCTCGCCGGCGCCGGTCGCGCCTCCGAGCAGCAGGCGGGAGAGCTGTGCGCGGCGCCAGTAGTAGGGCGCGTCGTGCTCCCACGTCGCGCCGATGCCGCCGTGCACGGCGATGCACGTGCGGGTGCCGTAGTCGGCGGCCTCCTCGGCGGCGAAGCGCGCGCAGGCGGCGGCCAGAGCCAGCTCGTGCGGCTGCTGCTCCGCCGCCAGCGCGACGTAGAAGCAGAGGCTGCGCGCGGAGTCGACCCGGCGCAGGATCTCGACCAGCTGGTGCTTGATCGCCTGATAGCTCCCGATCGGGCGCCCGAACGCGTGGCGGTCCTTCGCGTAGGCGACGCCCATCTCGAGCATCGCCTCCGCGACGCCGAGCGCGTCCGCGGCGAGCAGCGCCTGGCCGAGATGCCACGCCTCGGTGAGCGCCTCCGCGCCGGCCGAGAGCAGCACTGCTTCCGTGCCGTCGAGCTCGATCGAGCCGAGCGGGCGCGAGGCGTCGCCGCGCAGTTGGCGCTCGATGCTCACGCCGGCGACCGCCGGGTCGACCAGCGCGGCGCGTAGGCCGGCGCCTTCAAGCAGCACCGGAACGACGATCAGGTCCGCGCCGTCGAGGTCCGCTTGGAAGGCCGCCGCCCCGCTCACGCGGACGCTCGCGTCGGCATCGCCGCCATCGGCCACGGCCCGCGGGACATCGCCCCAGCGCCCCTGCGAGGAGCCGGCCTCGACCGCCCAGTCGTCCTCGTCCGCCGGCGGACGCGCCAGGACGATCGCGGCGCGGCGCTCACCCGAGGCGAGCGCGGGCAGCTCCGCGGCCGCACGCTCGCCGCCGTCGGCCGCCGCGCGTGCGAGCACGAGCGTCGCAGGCAGGTGTCCGAGCAGCCCGATCCCGGCGAGCCGTTTGCCGCACTGCTCGAGCACGAGCATCGCGTCGAAGAAGTCGAGCCCCGCGCCGCCGTGGCGCTCGTCGATCAGCAGTCCCGGCCAGCCAGCCTCGCGCGCCGCCGGCCAGATCTCGACCGGCTCGCCGCCGTCGCGCGCGGCGCGGGCGCCGCCGACCGTGTCGTGGCGCGCGAGCACGTTGATCGCCGCCTCGCGCAGCATCTGCTGCTCATCGGAGAGAGCCAGGTTCACGACGGCACCGCCTCGGCCTCGGACGCACTGTTCCGGCCCAGGTCCTTGAACGGCAGCTTCTTGTCGAGCCGCGGCTCCGGCGGCAAGCCGAGCACGCGCTCGCCGATCGTCGTGCGCAGGATCTCCTCGGTGCCGCCGGCCGAGCGCATGCCCGGCATCTCGGCGGCCAGCTCGCCCCACTCGCCCTCGAGCGCATCCGGGCCGAGCACGTCGGCGACGAGCTCGCAGCCCTTGCGCCCGGCCTCCATCACGCCGATCTTGCCGAGACCCGCCTCCGGGCCTGGGATCTGGCCCTGGGCCAGCTTCGTCAGTGCGCGGTAGGCGGTGTACTGGAGCGCGATCCGCTCGACGGCCAGCTCGGCGAGCCGCTGGCGCACGTGTGGGTCGTCGAGGGCCGGGTTCCCGAGCAGCGGCGCGACGAACGTCTGCGCCCCGACCGGCAGCTCCTCGAGCGCGCTCAGCACCATCATGCGCTCGAACATCAGCGTCGTCATCGACACGCCCCAGCCGCCGTCGACCGGGCCGACCAGCGCGTCCTCGTCGAGCGCGACGTCGTCGAAGAAGACCTCGTTGAAGTTCGCGTCACCCGAGATCTGGCGCAGCGGACGAACGGCCACGCCGGGAGCCTTCATCGGCACGATGAACATGCTCAGGCCCTTGTGCTTGGGCACGTCCGGGTTCGTGCGTGCGAGCAGCAGCCCGTAGTCGGCGAACTGCGCCATCGTCGTCCAGACCTTCTGGCCGGAGATGCTCCAGCCGTGCTCGGTCCGCTTCGAGCGCGTCTGGATCCCGGCCAGGTCGGACCCGGCTGCCGGCTCGGAGAACAGTTGGCACCAGCCCTCCTCACCGTGGAGCATCGGCGCGACGTAGCGCTGTTTCTGCTCCTCGCTGCCGTGGGCGATGATCGTCGGACCGAGCTCGCCGATAGCGATGTGGTCGACGATCCCGGCGCAGCCCGCGGCGCGCAGCTCCGCGGACACGATCATCTGCTCGGCCGGCCCGAGCCCGGCGCCGCCGTATGCCTCCGGCCAAGTGACCCCGACGAGCCGCTCGCGCGCGAGCTTGCCCTGCCAGACGCGGTAGGGCGCGACGTCCTCGACGTGCATCCCGCGCACTGGCGGCGGCGAGGCATCGCGATTCTGCTCGGCCCAGGCGCGTACCTTGGCGCGGT
>Ga0136614_10002834_pt1 | contig 10928 bp, 8 predicted proteins | sample AntDrymUQ2792106_2_FD_106643 | JGI IMG/M metagenome (GOLD analysis project Ga0136614, IMG submission 106643) | Polar desert sand microbial communities from Dry Valleys, Antarctica - metaG UQ279 (21.06) | ecosystem: Environmental > Terrestrial > Soil > Desert | place: Antarctica: Dry Valley... | reverse complement strand
GTGGTCGGGATCTATCAGAACCTCTACGACGAGCCGGTACGGGAGTTCTGGTGCTCGTACTCGGCGTTGTTCAACAACGAGACCAACGCCAACACCCCGCCGGCCGATCTCGTGATCGCCACGGATGAGACGACCTTCTATGCCCTGGCCATCGCCCACGACAACGTCAACACAGCCCGGGACGGGTTCGGGGCCTTCGACGAGACCTCAGTCCGGATGTGGGAGGTGCCAGTCGACCCGGACACGGTCACCAGCACCTCGGCGGCCGGGAACGTGGCCAGCCAGGACACCGCCTTTCGTGAGGCAAGAAGCATCTCCGGCGATCCGACCCGGCCGGGCGATTTCCGCGAGGACAGCTTCCAGAGCGAAGAACTCGGCAAGCTATTGGATCGCTCGCAGCGCCTAGAGAACGGTCTGCGTGGACCGGTCATCCCGACGGCGGTGGCCGGCACGATCCTGGCGATGCTGCTGGTGATGGCCGCGGGCAACTATTGGGCTGACCGGCGGCTGCGCGAGGTCCGGCTGCTGTCCTCCCGGGGGGTTGGTCCTGGCGCGCTCGCGGTCAAGGCGGCGCTGGAACTCCTCATCCCAGCTGCGTTGGGAACCGTGGCCGGCTACTACCTCGCACGGGGTCTGATCGCCCTTGCCGGCCCGGCCGACGATCTCGATCCGGACGCACTGCGCAGCGCCATCCTGACCACGATCGCGGGGTTCGTGATCGGTCTCGTTCTGCTGTCGGCCGTGGCCGGGATCCGCTCCCGGAACTTCACCGAGAAGCCGATCGGAGCCAAGCGGTCCTGGCTCGGCCTGGTTCCGTACGAGCTGATCCTGCTCGGGGTGGCCGGCTACCTCTGGTGGCAGCTGCAGAGCCAGGAGGCCGTGGTCTTCGACGGCACCGTCGCACAGGTCAATGGCCTGCTGGTCTCCTTCCCGCTGCTGTTCCTGGCCGGTGCAGCGGTGCTCGTCGTCCGGCTGATCATGCTGGTCCTACCGGCGTTGCGGCGGCGGGCTCACGGCTGGTCACCCGCCGCCTTTGTCGCGGTCAACCAGCTCACCGCGAATCGGGTCGTCAGCGCCAGCCTGCTGGCCGCCCTGTGCCTTCCGATTGCCGTTCTGACGTACTCCGCGACCCTGACCGCCTCCAGCCAGCGGACCGTCGACAGCAAGGCGCTGACCAGCGTGGGTGCCGAGCGGGCGGTGACCAGCTTCGGCGCCCTCGAGGCCACGCCTGCCTTGGACGCCGCCGGGACGCTGGTGGCGCGGTATCAGGATGCCTTCGTCGACGGGGCCGAGGCGACGGCGCTGGGCGTCGATCCGGACGACTTCGCCAGCGAGGCCTACTGGGAGGACAGCTTCGCCGGGCAGGACCTCGTGGAGATGCTGGCCATGTTGGCCGACCGGGGTGGTGACCGGATTCCGGTGATCGCCGCCGGCGGCATACCGCTGGGCCCGATCCGGCTGGATCTCGGCGGCAACAACCTGGCGTTGACCCTGCAAGCCGAGGTCGTCGCGGTGGCCGACGTGCTCCCCGGGCGGCGCACGGCCGAGCCGTTGCTCCTGCTCGATGACCGGCTGGTCGGCGCCGGGGTGCCGCAGTCGGCCAACCTGCGGTACGAGATCTGGACCAACGGCGATCCAGAACCCGCCGCCGCCGCGATCCGTGAGCAGGACGCTCGACTGTTCCGGGTGTTCACCACCACCGAGGTCTTCGAGCTGGCCAACTTCCTGGGCGTCTCCTGGACCTTCGGCTACCTGCAGGCGCTGGCCGCATTCGTGGGGGTGATCGCGATCGGTGGCCTGCTGCTCTATCTCGAGACTCGGCAGCGCAAGCGCACGGCCTCCTATGCGATGGCCCGCCGGATGGGCCTGTCCCGGTGGACGCACTTCCGGTCGTTGCTGGCTGAGTTGGGCAGCGTCCTGGTCGTGGCCGGAATCGTCGGCGTGGGCCTGGCGGCCGCGGCCTGCGCCATGGCCTACCGACGGCTGGATGTGGACCCGATCCGCGAGCCCAGTCCGCTGCTGGCCATCCCCTGGATCACCCTGGCAGCCATCGCCGTGGCCGCGATCGTGGTGGCGTTCCTGACCGCTGTGTACGCCCAGCGTCGATCGGATCGGGCCAACCCTGCGGAGGTGCTACGCCTTGGCGGATAACCGGCCATCGGACTCGTCCTGGGAATTCCACTGGGGCGATTCGTCTTTCGACGACGCTGCTGACGGTGCCAGGGACCGTACCGTCCGCGAGGCAGCCAGCATCCTGCTCGCCGATCCGGCTCATACGGCGGCCGCGTCGGTCGTCGGGGTCGGCAAGGTCTACCGCACCGCCACCGAAGAGGTGCATGCGCTCGTCGACGTGTCCAAGAACTTCCCGCGCGGCCGGATCACCGCCATCGCCGGACCTTCCGGCTCGGGCAAGTCATCGTTGCTGAGACTCCTGGCCTGCGTCGACCGGCCGACCTCGGGCTCGGTGCTGGTCGAGGGCCGCGACGTCGCCTCGTTGCGGATCCGGCAGCGGCGAGCCCTACGGCGCTCCTCGGTGTCGTACATGTTCCAGAACCCGATCGACAATCTGCTGGACTACCTGCCGGCCCGCGAACAGGTGAAGCTGGCCTCCCGGTTGCGGGGCATCCGGACCGCTACGGACGAGATCGAACGACTGCTAGTGGTCCTCGGACTCGACCACCGGTTGCGTCACACGCCGCACCAACTCTCCGGTGGAGAGCAGCAGCGGTTGGCCGTGGCCTGCGCGGTGATCGGACACCCGGCCATCGTGATCGCCGACGAACCAACCGCCGAACTGGACTCTGCCGCGGCCGATCGGGTCCTGGAGGCGTTCCGGGATCTGCGCGCCGAAGGCGTGGCGTTCGTGATCTCCTCGCACGACCCCCGCGTGGTCGAGATCGCAGACCACCTGCTGCGCCTGGACCACGGCCGGGTGGAGGAAAGCACATGAACCGAGATCGACGATGAGCCGGCATGGCGCGCTGATCACCGCGACGGGGCTGGTCAAGTCCTTCCGGCGCGGCGCCGAAACCGTCCATGCCCTTCGCGGCGTGGACCTGTCGATCAACCGGGGACAGGTCGTCGCGCTGATCGGCCCGTCCGGGTCCGGTAAGAGCACGCTGCTCAACGTCCTGTGCGGCTGGGAACAGGTCGAGGCCGGCGAACTCATCCTCGACGAGACGCTCGGAGCCAGCGAACCCGAGGACCTGCCGTGGGGCCGGGTCGCGCTCGTACCGCAGGCCCTCGGCTTGCTCGAGGAACTCACCATCCTGGACAACGTGCTGATGCCGGCCCGACTGTCCGGCGGCGTGCAACCGATGATCGAACCGGCGGCCGGCCTGATGGCCGAGTTCGGAATCGACCATCTGGCCGCCCGGTATCCCGATCAGGTCTCCCTCGGAGAACAGCAGCGTACGGCGGTGGCCCGCGCACTACTCCTGAAGCCCATGGTGGTCCTGGCCGACGAACCCTCCGCGCACCAGGACGCCGGCTGGTCCGATGTCCTGTTCGCGGCGTTCACCCGGCTGGCAGCCCAAGGTTGCGCCTGCCTGATCGCCACCCACAATCCCGTGGTGTGGGAACGCGCCACCACGGTGTTCGCCATGCGCGACGGCGAGCTGTCCACCCACAACACCCGGCCGGCCCCGGCTGCGCATTGACGCGCCCGGGCTCGGGTACGGGCCAGGTCCGGCCGCCCTGTTGACCGGCGTCGGCGACTGGCGCGCGTTCGCGTCCTAGTTCGGGCCCTGCCCGCGTAGCCAGTAACCGTCCCGGCCCTCCTGGCCGGACTGGCCAGATGACTGTCCGGACGCCGAGCCGGCGCCCGCGGAGGTGTGCTGCAGGGACCGATTGAACTCCTGCTCGAAGTTCAACTCGTCCTCGGTGGGCGAGAGTCCGATGATCACTAGCATGATAACCGCCAGCAGGCTGATGCCCACGACGAGCGGCAGCAGGAAGTCAAAGGCGCTGGCGCCGGCAGGAACCGCAGAGTCCGGATCGCCACGCACCTCCATGGCGGCCATCCCGGTGTAGTGCATGCCGCTGATCGCCACGCCCATGACCAGGGCGGCCGCGGCGGTGATCAGTTGGCCCTTAACCCGCAGGGTGAACCAGAGAGCCACGGTCGCCGCCACGACCGCGATCAGCACCGAGGCGGCGACCAGGAGGGCGTCGTAGTCGACGTGTCCGGCCATCGCCATTGCGGCCATCCCCATGTAGTGCATGCTGGCCACCCCGAGGCCGGTGATGACGCCGCCTGCGATCAGCGCGCTACGCCGACTCCCGCCGAACCCGACGATAAAGAGCCCGACGCCGACGACGACGATCGCGATCAGCATGCTCAGCAGCGTCAGACCGACCTCGTATTTGATCTCGATGCCTTCGACGCGGAACCCGAGCATCGCGATGAAGTGCATCACCCAGATCCCGGTGCCGCCGATGGACACCGCCGCCAGCAACAGCCACCGGGCTCTGGATTGCCCACTGGTGCCTCGCGCTCTGGCGGTGCACTGAAGGCCGAGCAACGAGCCAGCGCTGGACATCGCGTAGGCGAGCAACGGCGTCAGGAGGCCGAAGGCAAAGTGATCAATAGCGGACATGCAGCGAGAACCCTTACTCAGAGCTACGGGAACGGGACGGCTAATACTAAAGCCTGAGCCGGCGCCGATCGAGGCGGCCCGGGCGCCAATTCCTACGGCATGTGTGCCGGTGACTCCAGATGGTGATGAAGGACCGGCCCTGGCCGGGGCCTCGGAGCTAGCTGGAACCCCGACTCAGGGAGTCGATCGCGCCTGCGTCTCGAGTCTGAGATTGAGCCGAGGAAACACATATGCGTGCACACGAAGGCCACGTTGACGAATACCGAGAAACCCGAGGAAGACGGCGGCCACGGCGACGATGGCGCCTCCGGCGATCAGTGCCACGGGTGCACCGAGGTTCTCCCCCATCCAGCCCACGACCGGCGCGCCCACTGGCGTACCTCCCATGAAAGCCATGAAGTACAGCGCCATCACGCGGCCCCGCATCGTCGGGTCGATACCCAGCTGTACGAACGAGTTCGCCGCGACCATGAACGTGAGGGCGGCGGCTCCGGTCGGCACCAGTACGACGGCAAAAGCCAAGTAGACCGGCATCAGCCCCGAGGCCACCTCGAACAGCCCGAAAACCAGCGCAGCGAGATAGAGCGTGCGCTGCCGGGGGCGCCCGACCCGGCGGGTCGACAGCAGGGCGCCAGTCAGCGACCCGACGGCAAAGGCCGTGGACAGCAACCCGAAGGCCTCGGCTCCCTGGCCGAAGACATCGGTCACCATCAGCGCCATCGTGATCTGGAAGTTCAGGCCGAACGTGCCCACCACGAACACCAGGACCATGGCTGCCTTGATGTCAGAGTGGCGGTTCACGTACGTCAGCGCCGCCCGCAGTTGCCCACGTCCACGAGGGACCTCGGGTGAGGGAGACAGGTCCGCCGTACGCATGAACCGCAGGGCCAGGATCGTCACCACGTACGTTCCGGCGTTGAGCAGGAACACCGGCCCGGTGTCGTCGCCGGCGACCGCGATCATGAGCCCGGCGATGGCGGGGCCGATGAGCCGAGCTGCATTGAAGATCGCGGAGTTCAGGCTGACCGCGTTTGCCAGGTTGTCCGTGCCGACGATCTCGGAGACAAAGGACTGCCGGATCGGCATGTCCATCGCCGCGGCCACCCCGAGTGCCCCGGCGATCACGAAGACATGCCAGAGCGCAACCCGGTCGGTCACCACGAGCAGACCCAGTACCAGCGCCGCCAGGCCCATGGTCGCCTGGGTGAGCATCATCAAACGGCGCTTGTCATAGCGGTCGGCAAGCATGCCGCCGTACAGACTCAGCACCAGGATCGGTGCGAACTGCAGTGCGGTCACGACCCCCAACGCCAAGCCGCTGTCCGACAGTTGCAGGACCAGCCAGTCCTGGGCGATGCGCTGCATCCAGGTGCCGGTGTTGTTGACCAGGTTGGCGCCGGCGTACAGCCGGAAGTTCCTCACCCGCAGCGAACGGAAGGCTCCGGTGGCTGGCGCCGGCGCCGCAGCCGGCGAGGGCGAGACCTTCGTCGCGGTCAAGGCTCCAGCAACCTCTCGATGATGGCGCTGGCCCGGCGCAGTTCGTCTCGTTCGGCCGGGGAAAGTTCGTTCAGTCGCTGCGCGAGCCAGGCCTCCCGCATCCGGATCTCGTCATCGAGCAGATTGATGGCCCGGTCGGTGACGTGCACGATCAGCTGCCGGCCGTCGGTCGCGTGCCTGGTCTTGACGACCAGGCCGGCTCCCTCGAGGGTGGCCAGCACGCGGGTCATCGACGGCGGCTGCACGCGTTCACAGGCGGCCAGTTCACCCGGGGTCAGCGGGCCCTTGGCGCGCAGGGTGGACAACGCGGCAAGTTGGGTGAGGGTGAGCGAGGTGTCGGCCCGCTGACTGCGCAACCGGCGGGACAGCCGCATCACAGCCAGGCGTAGGTCATGCGCCAGGGCAGCAGTATCGAGTGTGGTTCGTCCCATTACGATCGTTAGCTTACCTTACGATCGAACGGCACCGCCGGGGATACACCTGACCTCGCGGCTAGCCGATGAGTTGCTGAATCGGCTCGATGAAGAAGTAGATCGCGAACAGAATGGCCGAGATCCACATCAGCGGGTGGATGTCCTTGCTCCGGCCCTTGGCCAAGCGCAGCACGACGAAGCTGATGAAGCCGGCCCCGATGCCGTTGGTGATCGAGAAAGTGAACGGCATCAACGCCATCGTCAAGAAGGCCGGGATGACCAGCGACAGGTCGTCGAACTCGAGGTTGCGGATCTGGCTGACCAGCAGTGCGCCGACAACGATCAGCGCCGGGGTGGCCGCTTCCGAGGGGACGATGCTGACCAGGGGGGACAGGAACATCGCCACCAGGAACAGGCCCCCGGTGACCACACTGGCCAGGCCCGTACGCGCACCGTCCGCGACCCCGGAGGCGGACTCGATGTAGGTCGTGTTCGAGGAGACGCTGGCCGCGCCGCCGGCAGCCGCAGCAACCGAGTCCACGAACAGGACGCGGGTCGCCCCGGGCAGGTTGCCATTCTTGTCCAGCAGCTTGCCCTCGGCGCCGACGGCGACCGCCGTTCCCATGGTGTCGAAGAAGTCGGCCAGCATCAGGGTGAACACGATGAGCAGGGCAGCAAGCAACCCGATCCGCTCGAATCCGCCGAACAGCGAGAAATTGCCGACGATGGATAGGTCCGGTGTGGCGACCAGACTGTCGGGCAGGGCCGGAACGGTGAGCTGCCAGCCGTTGGGGTTGACCCCGTCAGGGCTGAAAGCCGGCCCGACCTTGGCGATCGCCTCGACGATGATCGCCAGGATCGTGGTGACGACGATGCCGATCAGGATTCCGCCGCGGACCTTTCGGACCACCAGCACGGACATGATCAGGACGCCGACTGAGAAGACCAGTACCGGCCAGCCATCGAGGTTGAAGCCGTTGCCCAACTGGACCGGCACCACGGTGTTGGCAGCATCCGGGACGCGCTTGACGAACCCGGCATCGACCAACCCGATCAGCGTCAGGAACAGCCCGATGCCGACACTGATCGCAATCTTGAGCTGTTGCGGAATGGCGAAGAAGATGGCGGTACGTAGACCGGTGACCACCAGGATCGCGATCAGGAGTCCCTCCAACACGACCAGACCCATGATCTCGGGCCAGGACAGCTGGGTGGCGGCGAGTACGGCGACCAATGCGTTCAGTCCCAGACCGGTGGCCAGCGCGAACGGATAGCGACCGATGATCCCCATCAGGATCGTGACGACGGCGGCGACCAGGGCCGTCGTTGCCGCGACAGCGGCAAAGGGCAACGTGGTGCCGTCCACGTCGGCGCCGCTGAGGATGATCGGGTTCAGGACGAGGATGTAGGCCATCGTGAAAAAGGTGACAAAGCCGCCACGGACCTCGCGACCGTAGGTCGAACGCCGCTGGCTCACCTCGAAGTACGCGTCCAACCCGCTCTTGGGCTTGATCGCCGGACCGGTGTTGACCCGCGGACCGGTCCTGGTGCTCACCGGCGCTTGTTCAGAGACCGCAGTCGCGCCGCGTGGGATACGCACTCGCGGCAAGCGACGTCGTGGGGCGACCGCGGCGACCCCGGTGTCTATGTCGGTGTCGGGATCGCTCTCGGTCCGATCGTCTCGGACGGCATCATCCTCGGCTTCGACATCGTCGTCGTCGTCGAGGTCGAGGTCGTCATCGTCGTCGTCCAGGTCATCGTCGTCGTCATCCAGGTCCAGGTCGTCGTCGTCATCCAGGTCGTCCTGGTCCAGCGCGTCGACGTCATCGGTGTCGGGATCATCGACGTCACGGGTGTCCGGCCCAACGGTGTCGTTGGCGGCCGGTTCGGATCCGGTATCAGGGGCGCCCGGCGCCGCGGCTGACGACTCGCTCACCGCATCCTTTCGGCGAGGCCGACCGGACGGCGGAGTGGAGGCTGCAATGTGGCGAACGGACAACGGGGACCTCGACATGAGTAACGACGGCAGAGAGCATGACTGCCGCGGCGGGATGGTGGCTGAGCAGCGAGCATCGTGGCACACCACAGCCGCGTCAAGAGCAACCGCACGGCACCTAGGGTGGCGCCTGTGAGTCCTGCGCTGCGCCCCGCGCCCCCGCCTCGGGAGATCAACACCGTACGGGTTGCGCTGGCCGGCACCACGCTGTCCTTGGTCGGCTTCCTGGTGCTGTTGTTCTTCATTCCGGACCTGCGCCGGGCCGACGCGATGATCTGGCTGTGGTCCTTCTTGTCCGCGTTCCTGGTCGGCCTCTGGGGTTTGGGAATCGCTGTCTGGCAAGGCAAAGCGCGTCTGCCTGACAGACGCAAGGACCGGTGAGCCGCGGAGCACAGTGGACAGTCCTACATAGACACCCACCCCGCGCCAGAGATGAGAGTGCTCTCACTTTCAACTCATGGTCCTGCCATGTCTGCCGGCCAAAGTAGTTCTCACCAGCCGGACAGAGGGTCCGGCGAGAAGGAAGGAAACGCAGACATGGCTCGCTCAGGAATCTTCGCCGCTGTCGCCCCCGCGTCCACCAGTACCTCGGACCTGACCACGCGCTCCCGTCGTCGTCGGCGTCGGAACCGGTCGCGTTCGCGCACCCGCGGCTGATCCAGCAGCATGCAAAAGCCGAAAGGCCCCCGTAGCCTCAGGCTGGCCGCCAATATCCCGGGCCAGACTGCGCGACGGGGGCCTTTCGGTGTCCGGCCACTGGCCGCATTGCGACGCGCACTAGCCCCGCTCAGCGAGAAGGCCGGACTCGTCGCGGCCGCCCCTCCGGTCCCGATCCGGGAGATCATTCGCCGCTTCTGGCCCGATCTTCGGGCCGATCGTTGGCTTCTGCTCCTCGGCCTGCTTGCGGTAGCCGCTCTGCCGGCCATCATGACCATCGAGGTCTGGCTGTTCCAGATCCTGGTCGACAGCGTCCTGGTTCCACAGGTGCTCGGGCCGCTGGGATGGTTGGCCCTGGCCTATCTCGTGTTGAACCTCTGCTCGGGCGGACTTTCCTACACCGACGAGTACGTCGCAGCGCGAGTCGGTGGAAAGTTCCTCGTACGGCTGCGTTCACGGCTGTTCGCGCACCTCCCATAGGCTCTCGCTGCCGACGCTGGACCGTCGGCACCTGGGCGATCTCGTGTCGCGACTGAGTGGCGATGTCGCTGCGATCGAATCGTTGTTCGTCAGCGGCCTGACCAGCGTGGTCTCCGCGGTCTTCCAACTGGTGTTCTTCATCGGCGCATTGTTGCTGCTGGACTGGCAGCTCGCCCTCGCCTCACTGGTGCTCGCCCCGCTGTTCTGGGGCACTGCCCGCTTCTACGCCGGGCGGCTGAAGCGGGCATCACGGGAGAAGCGTCGGCGTACCGGTTCGTTGTCCTCGATCGCCGAGGAATCACTGTCCTCGGCGGCCCTGGTCCAGAGCCACGGACTGCAGACCCAGGAGGCCGATCGGTTCCACTCCCAGGCCGATGACGTGTACGAAGCAGAATTGGCGGCCGCCAAGCTGCGTGGTCTCTACCCCGTTGTGGTTCATCTCTTCGAACTGGCCGGCATGCTGGCCGCCATCGTCCTGGGTGCTTGGGCAATGGCCGACGGACGGCTGACCCTCGGGGGATTGCTGGCCTTTCTGGCCTATCTGGGCATGCTCTACCGCCCCGTGCAGGAACTCGGCGATATCGCCGGCGTGATCTTCTCCGCCTCCGCCGGGGCCGAGCGGGTACTCGAGCTCTTGGACACTCCGGCCGGGATCACCGAACGGCCCGGCGCTCGTGGTCTGCACCGGGTCCGCGGGCGGCTCGACCTCGAGTCGATCAGCTATCACTACCCCGAGGCTCCGGCTCCGACGCTGCGCAATGCCGATCTGCGAGTTCACCCCGGCGAGGTGGTTGCGCTGCTCGGACCGAGCGGCGTGGGCAAGTCCACCGTGGCCAAGCTGCTCTCCCGGCTGATCGATCCTGACGCCGGTGCTGTCCGCCTGGACGGTCACGACTTGCGAGACCTTCGATTGAGTACGGTTCGTGCCGCGATCGGTGTCGTTCTGCAGGAGACGCTCGTCTTCGACGCCAGCATTCGGGACAACCTGCTGCTCGGACGACCTACGGCCACCGAAGTCGAGATGACGTGGGCGCTCGGCCAAGTCGACGCCCTTGACTTCGTCCACGCACTTCCCGATGGCCTGGATTCCCGTGTCGGCCAGAAGGGTCGATCGCTGTCCGGCGGGCAACGCCAGCGCATCGCGCTGGCCCGCACCCTGCTGCGCGACTCCCCGGTGCTGATCCTGGACGAGCCGACCAACGGCCTGGACTCGGCCACCGCGGGTCGGGTTCTTCCCGACTGCTGGCCGGGCGCACCGTGGTGCTTATCACCCATGACCCCGAGGTG
>Ga0136614_10002832_pt1 | contig 10932 bp, 17 predicted proteins | sample AntDrymUQ2792106_2_FD_106643 | JGI IMG/M metagenome (GOLD analysis project Ga0136614, IMG submission 106643) | Polar desert sand microbial communities from Dry Valleys, Antarctica - metaG UQ279 (21.06) | ecosystem: Environmental > Terrestrial > Soil > Desert | place: Antarctica: Dry Valley... | reverse complement strand
GCGTATACCGCCGATTGGAACCAGAGGTGGCCTTCGTCGGGATAAACCAGAACGACACGCCCGAGGCCGCACGCGAGTTGGCGCGATCGACCGGGGTGACCTACCGCCTCGCCGAGGATCCTCGCGGAGAAGCGTTCGCCCTGTTCGGCGCTACCGGGATGCCGACCACGGTATTCATTGATGAAGAGGGTGACGTGGTGGAAATGATCGCAGGCGGGTTGTCCGAGGATCAGCTCCTCTCGATGATCGAAGAACACCTCGGGGTGGGTAGCTGATGGCCCTTGACCCATGGCGTGCCAGCTCGCCGGCCTCATGGGGTCGCTGGGCGACGCCGGTTGCGGGGTTGTTGCTCGTCGCCATCCTCACTGGAGGGATCTACCTCGTCACTAGACGCGAATCCCCAGCTTCCGTTTCAAGTGCCCGATCATCCGAGATCCAGCCCCCAGGAGCTGAGCTCGATCCCGAGGACATCGTGGAGGTCTTAGCCGCCGATGGGATCCCCTCGATCGACGATCCTGTGTTCATCGGTCCCGCGGGCGCGACCTGGCTCCACGAGCGCGAACCAGTCATCGCCATCGATCTCGAGGGCGATGCGCGGGCCTACCCACTCCAGATCCTGACGTGGCACGAGATCGTCAACGACACCGTGGCAGGGACGCCGGTCGTGGTCACCTTCTGCCCCCTTTGCAACACCGCGATCGCCTTCGAGCGTCCACTCATCGGCGGCGAGGTCACGACCTTCGGAACTTCGGGCAAACTGATCAACTCAAACCTGTTGATGTACGACCGCAAGACCGATTCGCTGTGGCCGCAGGTCACGGGCGTCGCCTTGACCGGTCCCCAGAAGGGCCGGTCGCTGAAGCGCGTTCCCGTCCAGATCGTTTCCTGGGGCGACTTCGTTGCCGCGCACCCGGATGGGGTGGTCCTGAGTAGGGACACCGGCCACGACCGGCGCTACGGGGAGAATCCATATCCCGGATACGACGACGTGGAAGATGCTCCCTTCCTCTACTCGGGAGAGATCGACGGACGCCTCGCGGCGATGGAACGGGTCCTCGGGCTCGAGGTTCGTGGTGACGTGGTTGCTTTCCCGTACTTCCGCCTCCGGGAGCTGGCACGGGGTGACGTCTCCGCTGCTCGTGCAACCGTCGGAGGCGATCCGATAGTGGTTCTGTGGAAAGCCGGAACCGCGTCCGCCCTCGACGGCACCGAGATAGCTGCCTCCCGAGACGTCGGATCAGCCGCCGCCTTCTCTCGCACGGTCGGGCGCGAAACACTGGGGTTCATCGTGGAGGGCGACACGATCCGAGACCGACAGACACAGAGCGAGTGGGACATCTTCGGGCACGCCGTTGCGGGGCGGTTGGAGGGCGAACGCCTCGATGCCATTCAGGCGACCGACTCGTTCTGGTTTGACTGGGCAGCCTTCCACCCGAAAACCGATCTGTGGCACCCGTGAGCATGCGCAAGAGAAGCCACGACGAGTTCCTCGACGCAACCTTGCCTGCGCTCGACCTCGTCTACAACCTCGCTCGGCGTCTGGTGAACCCAGACGATGTCGAAGATGTGGTGCAGGAGACCTACACGCGCGCCTTCGAAGCTTGGTCGGCGGGTCGACCGCCTCGGAAGGTCGAGCCGTGGCTTGCCACGATCTGCCTGAACACCGGTCGCAGCTTGCTGAGGCGCGCGTCGACGCGGCGAGAAGTGCCGTCGGAACCAGACCCCACCCTTGCCGCGAGCGACGACGTGTCCGATGACGCGATCGCGAATATGCGAAAGCGCGCCGTTCATGCTTCCCTATGGGAGTTGCCCGAGGAGCAGCGGATCGCGATCACGTTGATGGACCTTGACGGATTCACCGCGTCTCAGGTAGCGAAGATCACCGGTTCGCCACGAGGAACCGTCCTTGCACGCGTGCACCGCGGCCGCAAGAAGCTGGCGCGCATACTCGAGAAGGAGGTGAGCCACGTTGAAACATGATCCAGAGCGCAACGCCGCCGCGTACCTGGGCGGTCTTCTCTCGGGTGCTCGCCGCAGGATGTTCGAACGCCACATCGTCGACTGCGAGGACTGCTGGCGCGAGGTCGACCTCGGGCGTCGGGGCCGCTCGGTCGCAGAATCAGGACGCGAGATGGCGCCGCAAGCTCTGCGCGAGCGGGTTAGGGCCGCGGTTGAAACCGTCCGGCCACGTCGCCGCCGCCCGCTATGGGCCTTGGGCGGGGCGGCCGTGGGACTCGTGGCGCTGGCCGTCACTGGGATGATGTTCCTGCTTCCCGAGCGTGAGCCCAGAGAGATCGAGGCGGCCCTGGTTGCTTTCCGTAACCGGAGTGCCGGCGTCTCGGTGGAGTCGCGGCTACCCGCCCGCCTCGCCGAGCTCAGACTGACCGATTCCGCTCGAGTCCAGTTGGGGGGTGTGGATGCGATCGCGCACACCTACGTCGATCCATCAGGCGACGAGGTAGTCATCTACGTATCTGATGAGCAGTGGCCGGTTGCGGTGGGAGCTGAGCACGGCAACGCGGGTGAGACGTGGCTCGCCGAGGAGGATGGACTTGTTCTGATCTGCTTGGACGAACCTACTCCTTCGCTGGTCGTGGGCGACGACCTCCACGACGTCGAACTCGCGGCGTACACCCTGCGGCCCTAGGCGCGTCTGAAATCAGCTTCCTGTGGTTCGCATTCATGGGAGTTCGAGCGCTTGAATATCGCAATCACCCGCGGGCCTGCTGCGTCCCTATCTACGTAAGCAAGGACCGGCGATGTGGAGGTGATCGTAATGGCAGTTGCTGCTGCAGACAGACGTTTCGTGAGCGAAGGCGCCAACGTGGGTTCCGTAGTCCGTACAGGAGCGCTCTGGGGCATCATCGCGGCGGCGGTGATGGCGATGTACGCCATGATCGCAGGAGCAACCTATTTAGGGAGCGGCTTCTTCACCCCTCTGTACCACATCGCCTCATCCGTGATCGAGCCAAAGGCGATGATGACGTCGATGCAGTCGGCGATGGAAGGCCAAGGCGATTTCTACTTCGCTATGGGTCCGGCCGCCGTAGGGATGATGATCCATCTCGCGACCGGGGCGGTCTACGGGATCCTATTCGCGCTTCTCGCACGGGCACTTCGGCTCTCAGGTGCAGTGGCGCTCGGTGCCGGAATGATCTTCGGGGTCGGAGTCCTTTTGTTCAGTAGCTTCGTTGGCCTTCCGATCGCTGCCGCACTGTTCGACGGCGGTGATCCGATCGCTGACATGCCCAAGATGGTCGGATGGACCACCTTCACGATCGAGCACGTGATGTTCGGCGCGGTCCTGGGACTTGGATGGCTCATCGTGACGCGCCGACCGACGCAACAGCGATCTGGGGTTTGAACCGATCGTCACGCGGCCTTGCACTTAAGCGTCACAAGAGATCGGGTAGCCGATACGAATAGGTAGAGGAGTGAGAGAAGATGTCCGGCAACGTACGATTCAGCACGACTGGAGGCAAGGCGCATGCCGGTAAGAGTCTGCGGGTTGAACTGCTCGCTCAAATCCTCGGCGAAACCGTCGAACACCTCAGTCATGATGGAAGACGTCGTCGAATGGATGCGTGAGCACGACGAGATCGAGTACGAGGAGATACGCGTAGCTGATTACAACGTCAAGCCGGGCGTCGAGTGGGATGAAGGTGTACGGCGACGACTGGCCCGAGATCGGTGCTCGGGTTCTCGCTGCGGAGGTGCTCCTCTTCGGCACCCCGATCTGGATCGGGCATCCGTCGAGCAATGCCCAGCGGGTCCTCGAGCGGATGGACGCGTGGCTCTTTTCCTACGACGAACTCGGCCGCAAGAAGGTCTACGGCCGCGTAGCCGGCGTGGCGATCACGGGCAACGAGGACGGTGGCCACCACGTGTTCGCTGAATGCGCTCAAGCTCTCAACGACGTCGGATTCGTTCTGCCTCCTGAGTCCCGCGTCTATTGGACCGGCTGGACCGATGATTCACCGGGACCCAATTACGCCAGTGCTGGACGCGGCCACAAATCGGTTCAGTACATGGGCCAGCACATGGCACGCAACCTGGTGGTGTTTGCACATGCGATGCGAGATCTGACGGCAAAGATCGCGCCCCTTCCGTCGGACGTGGAGGTGGCGTCACATCCCAACGATGCTGTTGCCCGGGCAAAGGCTCTTCACGAAGGGTGATCCGACGGATGCCTAGAGATATCGACATCGTTCACCTCCGCGAGCTTCTTCGTGGATCGGATGTTCAGTTGATCGAGGTGCTGCCCGAAACGGAATACGCCGAGGAGCACATACCGGGGGCGATCAACATCCCCTTGAAGTCCATGAATCGGGGCACCGTTGCCGATCTCGACCCCTCCTACCCCACCGTCGTCTACTGCTGGGATGACATATGAGACATGAGTCCGCGGGCTGCGTGGCAGCTCGAAGCGATGGGTTTTACCGATGTCTACGACTACACGAATGGGAAGGTGGATTGGATCCTGAACCGCTTACCCGTTGAAGGCACCGGTCCGCACTACGCGATGGTTGGTGAGGCGGCCACCAAACAGCGGCTCCAGACGTGTGTTCTCGGCAGCACCGTGAAGGACTCCTCGTTGGCGATGGAGGAGAGCCGGGACACGTTCTGTCTTGTGCTCAACCATCAAGACGTCGTGCTGGGACGCCTCCGCCAGAAGCACCTCGACTCCGCTCCAGAGGGTCCGGTCGAAGCCGTGATGGAAACGGGCCCTACCACCGTGCGTCCCAACGAGGCGGCGGGAGGTCTCCTAGAGCGGATGGAGAAACGGAACGTTCCCGCTGTCATCGTTACTACCAACGAAGGGGTTCTGGTCGGCGTGGTCCGACGCAGGGACCTGCGCCAGCTGATCAAGGACAGCGAATGACTCATCAGGTGACATTGCTTTATTTCGAGGGCTGCCCAAACTGGGAAGTCGCTCGCGGTCGGGTGAAAGAGGCGCTGGGTCGGCCGGGTCCGGGAGGAGAGATTAGTCTTCAGCCGGTAGAAACCCCAGAAGAGGCGGACAGGCTCGGCTTCCGTGGCTCGCCCACCGTCCTGATCGACGGTGTGGACCCCTTCGGAGATGCGAATGCTCCGACCGGCCTCTCGTGCCGGGTGTACAAGACAGACAGGGGCGTGGAAGGTGCGCCCTCGGTTGACCAACTGGTCACCGTTTTGAAGGAGAGGAAATGAAGAAGCTCCTGTTGCTAGGAGGGTTGGTTTTCGGCCTCGTCGCTGTGAACGCTGCGATCGATTCAACGAAAGAGTGTGGATGCCAGTCTGAGTGCTGGTGCAAACAGCAGGGTCTTCGCCATTTCCGGTGGGTGCTGCCACTCGGGCACAAAGCGGTTTGGCCGGAAAGGGAGCCGCGGGTCGAGTCAGAATCAGGTAACAACTAGTCGTTCTTTCGAGCCCAGGTCGTCTACGGGACCCGGTTGTCCATCGCCCAGGGATGGGTCTGCGCCTCCTAAACCCCGAGGGAAAGGAATCGGTGATCCGGCTCCTCTTGAGACGAAGTAACAGACGGCAGACCAAAAGAACCCAGCTACACCCGCCCAGGTCGTGGTACGAAATTTGGGCTCCAGCCGGAGGCATGTTTACGCGGGAGTAACTGACTCTATGTCCTTCTGGTGGAATCCCTGGATGATGAATTTGACCCAGCCAACTGTCCAGTAGAGCGGGTCAACTTCGCCTGTCCGTCCTCCTGTCCCAGGACCTCCCGAATCATTCATCGACTAGGACCGATATAATCGGCCAAGACCGATTGGAGGAGGGCCGGATGTCTACTACAACTGGTGCAAAGGCCGAGATAGCGGCTGCCCTCTTTCATGGCTTTTCCGAGAGAACGAGGATCTCGATCCTTCTAGCTCTCCTTGAGAAGGAGAAGCGGGTCGTGGATCTCATCGAGGACATCGGCGGGTCCCAAAGCAACATCTCCGGCCATCTCGCCTGCTTGAAGGACTGCGGCTTGGTGACGGATCGGCCCCAAGGTCGCCAGACCTTCTATGGGATCGCGAGCAAGGAAGTCGTCGGGGTACTCCGGGCAGCCGAGAAGCTCCTTGCGGTCAACGGGCACGCGATCGAGATGTGCCCGCGCTATGGGACAAAGCGCAGACCGGCTGGCGCTGGATTTGGGAGGGCCTCGTGACCGACGATTGCTGTGACGTTTGCGCGACGACGGATGAGGCAAGGTCCGGAGCTGAATCGACCATGGCGGCATGGCGGGTGCCAGAGATTCGCGCCGCGGGAGCATCCGGCCTCTTCCTGATCGCCGGGTTCATCGCGCTCCAGCAAGGAGCCTCCGCTGTCGGTACGGCGTTCTACATAGCCGCGCTCGCTATCGGAGGGTGGACGTTCATGCCCGAAACCCTCAAGGGCCTCCTGCGAGGGCAGTTGGGCGTGGGCACGTTGATGACCATCGCTGCGGCAGGTGCGGTTGCCCTCGGCGAGCTCGGCGAGGCGGCAACCCTTGCTTTCCTGTTTTCCATCTCGGAGGGATTGGAAAGCTACGCGCTGACGCGGACCAGACAAGGCCTGCGTGCGCTCCTGTCGCTCGCGCCGCCCGAGGCGACTCTGTTGCGCGATGGCGTTCAGGTCGTGGTTGATGCAGTCGAGCTCCAACCTGGGGATCTCCTTCTCGTTCGCCCGGGCGAGCGGATCGCGACCGATGGGGTCGTCCGGTCCGGGCGGAGCTCGCTCGACAACTCCGCCATCACCGGCGAATCCGTACCTGTTGAGGTCGTTCCTGGCACAGAGGTGTTCGCGGCAGCGATCAATGGCACCGGCGTGCTCGAGGTCGAGGTCAGCGCCCGCACGCAGGACAACTCGCTGGCGCGCGTCGTTCGGATTGTTGAAGAGGCACAAGAGCGTAAAGGTGTGAACCAGCGGATCGCCCAGCGCGTCGCTCGTCCGCTGGTACCGGGGGTCATGGTGGTGGCCACGGGGATCGCGGTCGCTGGGTCGTTACTCGGAGACCCGTCCGTATGGATACACCGTGCTCTTGTCGTGCTCGTCGCGGCCGCACCCTGCGCGTTTGCCATCTCTGTCCCGGTCACTGTGGTCGCAGCGATCGGGGCCGCGAGTCGCTTCGGCGTATTGATCAAAGGTGGCGCGGCCTTGGAAGCACTGGCCGGGGCCGACATCGTTGCTCTCGACAAGACCGGGACGTTGACGCGCAACGAGCCGAAGGTGATCGATGTGCTCCCGGCACCTCAGGTCGATGAGGACGACCTCCTCGATGTCTCTGCAGCGCTTGAAGCCTCGAGTGAGCATCCTCTGGCTGCGGCGATCATCGCTCACCGTCCCGCTCGCCTGATCGCGACGGATGTCGAAGCTGTCACGGGCAGCGGTCTTATCGGCAACGTCGAAGGTTCACGGTGCCGGCTCGGCAAGCCCAGTTTCATCGAACCGGGACCGTTGGGTGATGACGTCACGAGGTTGCAGGAAGACGGAGCCACCGTCGTCATGGTCGAGCGCGAAGGCTCCCTGCTCGGTGCCATCGCCGTGCGGGACGAGTTGCGGGACGAGGTACCTGACGTGGTGAGCACGCTCCGAAACGCCCCGCTCAAGGTTGGTCGAGTGGTGATGCTTACGGGCGATAACGAGCGCACGGCCACAGCGCTCGGCCGCGCCGCCGGCGTGGATGAAGTCAAAGCGGAGTTACTTCCCGAAGACAAGGCAACGGTGATTGAAGCGCTGCAGCGCGGGGGCCGGGTCGCGATGGTCGGGGATGGAGTGAACGACGCCCCCGCTCTCGCCACCGCCGATGTCGGCATCGCCATGGGCGCGATGGGCAGTGATGTTGCGATCGAAACCGCCGATGTGGCTCTGATGGGACAGGACCTTCGACATCTTCCCGAGGCGATGATCCACGCTCAGCGCGCGCTCCGCGTCATGCGACAGAACCTGGCGCTGTCTGGTGCGATCCTGCTCGTTCTGATCCCTCTCGCCGCCGCGGGAACTCTCGGATTGGCAACCGTCGTCGCCTCCCACGAGATCGCGGAGCTCTTTGTGATAGTCAACGGAGTACGTGCCGGCCGCAGATGTCCCTAGGTTCGCACGGTTGCCGATCGGTAGGTACGCCGAGGAGGAGAGGTCGTGAGAAAGCTCTTGTTGTTCGCCGGCTTGCTGTTTGGACTAGCGGCGGTCAGCGCCAAGATCGACTCGGCGAGGCAGTGCTCCTGTCAGCCTGAGTGCTGGTGTCAGAAGCCGGGCCTTCGTCACTTCCGTTGGGTGGTGCCGATCGGGCACAAGGATGTCCGCTGACCAACATGGGGCAGAGGTCGACGTTGCAGCTGCTCTTCGGCGCCTTTGCGGTCCAGGTCAGGGCCGTGATGGCGACGAATGGGGTCTCCTCGACAAGTGGGCCCGCGAAGGAGAGTGGCGAGCACTTGATCCCGTTCGCCGACGCCGCCCGCTACTGGCTAAAGCTCGGGTTCATCAACTTCGGTGGACCTGCCGGCCAGATCGCGATCATGCATGACGAGCTGGTCGACAAGAAGCGATGGATCAGCAACGACCGCTTCCTGCACGCACTGAACTACTGCATGTTGCTGCCAGGCCCTGAAGCCCAGCAACTCGCGATCTATATCGGCTGGCTGCTCAACGGCACCTGGGGAGGCATCGTCGCAGGTGTCCTCTTCCTCCTGCCAGCCTTCTTCCTCATCATGGGTCTCACTTGGACCTACGCCGTGCATGGAGATATCGGGTGGGTTGCCGCGATCTTCTACGGTCTGCGAGCCGCGGTCATAGCGCTCGTGCTAGCCGCTGTCATCCGGATCGGCTCCAAGGCCCTGAAGAACCCCATCTTGGTAGGACCACAGACCTCGTCCTGTGGTTACCGACATCCAGCTGCACGCATGTTGTGACGCAGTTCTGTCCCGAAGTGAACTTCTTCTGCAGCCGTGAGCACCTCGACGCGTGGCGCGCCGGAGTTGGCCAGCCAGTCGGCGAGGTTCTTTCTGCCGAAGAAGCCCAGCTTGGCCGGGCATGGTGGGCATACCTCCGCCCTCAAGCGGGGCAGGTCGAAGCAGGATGACCACCATCACGTTGCGCTACTTCGACGGCTGTCCCAACTGGGAGGTTGCGCGCAGGAGGCTGCAGGAGGCCATCGGCCTCGTCGATTTCGCCACCGATGTTCAGCTCGAACGAATCCAGACCGCGGAGGACGCAGACCGAGTCTCATTCCGCGGCTCACCCACAATCCTGATCGACGGAAGAGACGTCTTTGCCGACCCGAGTGCGCCTACGGGACTGTCATGCCGGGTCTATCGAACTGAGATCGGCATGGAAGGCTCGCCCTCAGTCAGTCAACTGGTGAGTGCCCTGAAGGAGAGTTCATGAAGAAATTGCTCCTGCTCGCAGCCGTGGCAGGCGGACTGGCGGTCGTTAATGCCAGGATCGACGTGACGAGGCAGTGCTCGTGTCAGCCGGAGTGCTGGTGCCAGAGGCCGGGACTCCGCCACTTCCGTTGGGTGTTTCCGATCGGACACAAGGACGTGTCCTCCGACTGGAAGCAGGAGACGGAGTCCGCCTAAGGACGCCCTTTGCCATTCTCTTGCCATTCATTTCTGGGATCTGAAGGGATTGCAGGGATCGATCGGGAGGGACGTTCATTTCCTGGCGCCTGCTTGAGGCGTTAGACGGGCCTCCGCCTGACGCGGGAGTAACGAACCCTAAGTCCTTGTTGATGGAAACCCTGGATGACGGCTCGGTCGACAGCAGGTTCGATGGTGCAAGGGTCCGGCGAACAGGGGCCTCATAACCTTTAGCTTGTCGCATGCCTCGTACGCGAAACTGCAGGTCAACGGGCATGTTCGGCTGTATGACGTTTGGGGTGTTCCACATTTGTTCCACGTTTGTACGCGTTCTGTCGCTGCGAGTCCTACCCTGGCCGCATGACGAAGCGTTGGGTTGAGCACCTCGATGTCTTACGCCAAGGTGGGAAGTGACTGATGGAGCGCTATTCGGACTACGACTCCCTAGCTTGGATCTACAACAAGTACTGGGCGCAACCTCAGCGCTTGTTCTGGTCGCCGCTGGAGTCGCTGATTCTGAATGATGTCCCTGCAGGGGGGCACATCCTGGACCTCTGCTGCGGAACGGGCCAACTCGCCGCCGATCTTGTGGCCCGGGGCTTCCGCGTGACGGGCGTTGACGGGTCGAGCGAAATGCTTCGATTCGCAAGAGAGAACGCGTCCGGGGCAGAGTTTGTCCTCAGCGATGCTCGGGTCTTTGATTTCCCTGTCACATTTCACGGCGCGGTCTCTCAGTTCGGCAGTCTCAACCACGTGATGAACCTCGAGGAACTGCGGTCCGTCTTCGAGCGGGTCCACAGGTCGTTGCTTCCCCACGGCCGATTCCTTTTCGATCTGAACACGGAGGAGGGGTTTCTCGCTCGCTGGACTGGATCGTTCTTTGGGCACGCCGAGGACGATCACGCCTTCATCGCGGGCGGAACTTACGACCCGGAGAACAAGATCGGACGCTTCTCGGTGACCATGTTCTTCCTGCAGTACGAGGCATGGCACCGATCTGATGTCGTGCTTACTGAGCGGGCCTACTCCGAAGCAGAGGCCTGTGAGGCACTAGAAGCCGCGGGTTTCAAAACACCCCAAGCATTCGATGCGCGGGACGACCTGGGTGTTGACGAGACGGGCAGAGCTTTCTTCATAGCAGAGAAGCCGTGAGTGTCCCGAGGGAATGGCGCAGTTGCTCGTCTTGCACGGCCTAGTACCTACCCCTCTCTGCACCGCTGCGAGCGGAGATCAACCGTTTACCTGTTGATGCAACCGGAGTCCGCAAACCCCTGGGTGCAACCGCATGCTGCACGTCAGACGACGCGTTCGCGCCCAGGAGGAGGGCCATTCTCGGAAAGGTTGAGGCCGCCGCATGCGACAATCACTGCGTCTCCGGGGGCGTAGCTCAGTTGGTTAG
>Ga0136614_10002830_pt1 | contig 10941 bp, 10 predicted proteins | sample AntDrymUQ2792106_2_FD_106643 | JGI IMG/M metagenome (GOLD analysis project Ga0136614, IMG submission 106643) | Polar desert sand microbial communities from Dry Valleys, Antarctica - metaG UQ279 (21.06) | ecosystem: Environmental > Terrestrial > Soil > Desert | place: Antarctica: Dry Valley... | reverse complement strand
TTGAAGGCCCTGCCAATGCTCTCCAGATTGACAGAGCCTCCAACTGGTACGGCGACGTGGCTTTGTGCGGAAACCACGTCGCCGCGCTGTACATCATTTCAACCCGTGTGCCAGAAGTCGCCGAATTGAGCAATCGTGTATTTCCCCATGATTCAGGGTGTTGGCGCGAGAAAGCCCTGAACCTTCTTTCAACGTTCAGTCAACTTGGTATGGCAGATTGACGGTATGGGGCAAAGTGACGTGCTGAGAGAATTGAAGCCTGCTCTTTTCTCACCTGTGCCAAACGGTAATGGCTCAATCAGAGGAGAGGAATTAAACCACGAAGAACACGAAGCGGAATCATGCAAGAGGGGACGCCGAAGCGCTCAAGGAAAAGCAACTTGCCTTTCGTTCATCATCCATTCAAGCCAAGAATTCGACGGTGGTGGAGAGCCGCAGGCCGCACGCAGACATGTCACGCAAAAAATTTTCAGCGTGCGTCTCAAAGCCGGGGATGTCGCTCGTGGCGTCGGTCAGCAACACGAGCTTGGCGATGTGCGAAGGATGAGAGAAATTATTGACGATGTCGCGGACGGTATTCGCTAAACAATGCGTGCGCGCTTCGCCGGCGACCGCGATCACGTCCGCTGCTTCGAGCGCGCGAATTAAACGTGTGTTGAGTTGTGTCGCCGCATCGTCCGCGTCAGGCACATCGGCCTGCACCGCCGAGTAATGCTCGGTCATCATATTGCTGCCTTTCAACACGTAATCGACAAGCGCAAAGCGTCGCTCTTCCCATTCTCGCAAAGCGGCGAACAACTCCGGCTCTACGGCGTGGCCGAAACTCCCGATCAGACAATGCGGCGGCCAGATCGTCAGCTCATAGCGTTGGTTCTCTTCCAACTCGCGGACGTAGTTCAGAGCGCGTTGTTGCAATTCCGGCAGTGTTGTTTGCCAGACGCCCCGCTCGACATCCGCGCGCGTGATCTTGGTGAAGGCGGGCGGATGTTGGCCGCGATTGCCGCGCCACATGATCGGGTGCGCGATGTGAATGGGATGATGTGAATCAAGCGTGACGTGAATGCCATCGAGCCGCTCTTTCACACGCCGAAGCATCACGGCCAAACGCTCCATGTCATGCTCCGCGCCCGGCACATACAACGCGCCTCGTCGCGGATCGCAAAAATCGATCTGCGGATCGATGATCAATAATTCAACTCTCTCGCTCATCTCGCTTATCTCTTCAACCTCTAATCAAGCGTGGCGCTTTGCTGGGAGCGCGGACGTCCCGTCCGCATTGAGCGCGTGAGCGCGAATAAACGTTGGGCAACCATTCGACGGGCGAGTGATCGCGCATCTTCGTTAGCTCGCCCATCGGCGAGCTTGGCGGGCGGGATGTCCGCACTCCCAGCAACAGGTGGTCTCTCTTCCGCTTCGATCAAGGTTAATGAAAAGTGTTCTACAACTCGAAGCTCAAACCGCGTTTGGTCATCTGCTGATACTTACGCTCGTCAAATTTGTAGAGGCGCGCAGCGCGGTGCGGGACGCCCTGCTGCGTCTCGTTCAATTCGTGCAGTACGTCCATGCCAAAAATTTTCTTCCTGAAATTCCGGTTGTCGAGCTGGCGGTCCAAGACAATCTCGTAGAGCTTTTGCAATTGCTTGATGGTGAACTTGCGCGGCAGCAACTCGAAGCCGATGGGCGCGTAAATCAGTTTGCCGCGCAAACGCGCTAGCGCGACGCGCAGTATCTCGGCATGATCGAAAGCCAGCGCGGGCAGCGCTGCGACGGGGAACCACTCGGCGCGTCGCGCGTCGGTCGCCGCCGTCAGCGAGTGCTGTTCGGGCGCGACTAGTGCGTAGTACGCGACCGAGACGACCCACCCGCGCGGATCGCGTCCGGGATCGCCGAACGTGTAGAGCTGTTCGAGAAATAGATCGGCAATGCCCGTCTCCTCACGCAACTCACGCAAGGCCGCTTGCTCAAGCGTCTCACCGGATTGCACGAAGCCGCCGGGGAGCGCCCACCTGCCAGCGAATGGTTTCAGCCCGCGCTCGACGAGCATCACCTTCAATGTCTCCTCATCCAGATCGAGACCGAAGATCACGCCGTCAACCGTCAGCGCCGGCCTCTCATATTCATAGACATATGATTTCTTCGCGCGCAATCGCCGCACCTCTCACCCCGCTCAATAAACTTCGTCTTCCCAATCAGTCGTCCCGCGCCGCTCGATGATCAAGTATTCCCGTTGCAAGTAGAGCGACTTCTCCAAGCCGACGCGATAAACGTCCGGGTTATCGAAACGCTTCGCGGCGTCGGCCACGAAGTTCAGCTCGACCATCCGGTGATGACGGATTTCTTCGAGCGTTGGCAACTCATAAACCAACTCTCCTTGACGCATGACGGGGACCAACAGATCGTGCGATGGCGCGTCTTGCGGGAGCGACATCTGTTTAGTCTGATCGAGGAGATTGATCATCGTGCCGCCTTCGGCGAGCGCGTTCCGCTCGTCGTAGATACAGTCGGCGAGGTTGGCGTTCAACGTCCGGTAACGTTTGACTTGCAGGAGGCCGGGGATCGAGATTTTGATCGACTGATCCGAGAGCTTGATCTTCGACTCCCACTCTCCGCCGGGCCGGCGGATCGCCGAGAGCTTATAAACGCCGGCCAGCGATGGAACCAACAGCTTGGTCCCCACACCCCAGATCGTGATCGCCGCGTCCTGCATCCGCAGGCTTTGAATCAAAAACTCATTCAGATCATTGGTCCCCACAATCGCAGCTTGCTGAAAGCCGGCCTCATCGAGCATTCGCCGCGCGCGACGGCTCAAGCGCGCCAGATCGCCAGAGTCGAGCCGGATGCCGAGCATCTCGAAACCGCCGGCACGCAGTTGCCGCCCCGTCTCAATCGTATGGCGCACGCCCTCAATCGTCCCGTAAGTGTCCACAAGGAAAAGACAGTTGTTCGGCATCGTCCGCGCATAGGCCATGAATGCCTCTAACTCCGAATCGAAGCTCATCACGAGACTATGGGCCATCGTGCCTTTGAGGTCTTTGACGGGAATGCCGAGATGCTGCGCGGCCCACACGTTCGAGGTTCCATTGAAGCCGCCGAGATAAGCGCTGCGCGTCGCCGTCAGGGAACCGTCGATGCCGGGCGCGCGCCGCGCGCTAAAGTCATAGACCGGCAGCTCGCCCGCCGCCCAAGCGATTCGCGCCGCTTCGGTCGCTATCGCCGTCGCGTAATTGCCCAACGTCAATACCGCCGTCTCGACAAGCTGCGCTTGCAACAGCGGCCCGCGCACGCGCAACAGTGGCTCGTGCGGAAAGACCACCGTTCCTTCCGGCACGGCGTCCACATCGCAGGAGAATTTGAAATGCTTGAGATAACGCAGGTAATCAGGGTGAAAGATCGGTTTCCCATCATTGCCGGGAATGGTCGAGAGAAAGGCGATGTCTTCATCGGTGAATTTGAGGTGCGAGAGGTAATCGATAATCGCTTCCAGCCCGCAAGCGACGGTGTAGCCGCCGCCCGATGGATGCGCGCGAAAGAACTGATGAAAAATGCCTTCCCACTCGGTCATCCCCTCGGCCCAATAAACCTGCCCCATCGTCAATTGATAGAGGTCAGTGAACAGCGTCAAGTTCGAGCGGTAGGGAAGAATCCGGTACGTCATCGCGCCTCCAATCGGCATAGCGTCGAAATGACGTTATGCTTAACGTGCAGTTTACGCTAAGATTGCGAGTTGTCAAGCCGGTTAAGGTGGAGTGCCTCCTGCGCTCTCTTGAGTTATCATAACGATACGCGGGGAAAATTTATGAGCCAACGAACAAAATCAGAGCAGCCATCCCGCACGAATATGGCTCGACCGGAGACAAGCCATTCGCGTGAAGCGCAGCCGAGCCATTACGGCGAGGACGGCGCAAGCGACGGCGCGGCGCAAGCTGCCGCAGATGTCGGGAACGAACGGACTTCGGATCAGCAATCATCTCAGGCGCTTCAATCCCTTAACTCGCGAAACGCGCAGCCGCCGGAAGAGTTCACCGGGATTCGCATCGCGCGCGAGAGCCAGACAGCCGGCGGGCTGGGAGCTATCGTCTCGACTGTGAAGCATTCGTGGCGCGAGATGGGCGCGGGGCGGAGCTTGAAGACGCTGCTGCGCGTCAACCAAAAAGACGGCTTTGATTGTCCGGGCTGCGCTTGGCCGGAACCGGACGGCGAACGCTCGCACGCGGAGTTCTGCGAGAACGGCGCGAAGGCCGTCGCCGAAGAAGCGACGACGAAGCGCGTCACGCCGGAGTTTTTCCGCGAGCGGAGCATCGCTCATCTCTCACAACAGTCCGACTTCTGGCTCAGTCAACAAGGACGCATCACACACCCGATGCTCTTGCGGCACGGCGCGGAGCATTACGCGCCAGTCAGTTGGGACGAAGCGTTTAAGTTAATCGCAACCGAACTGAACGCGCTCGCTTCACCCGACGAGGCGCTCTTCTACACCTCTGGCCGGACGAGCAATGAAGCCGCGTTTCTTTATCAACTCTTCGTGCGCCAGTATGGGACCAATAATCTGCCCGACTGCTCGAACATGTGCCATGAGTCGAGCGGCACAGCGTTGACCGAAACCATCGGCGTCGGCAAAGGCACGGTGCGGCTTGAAGACTTCGAGTTGGCCGACGCGATTTTCATCATCGGACAAAATCCGGGGACCAATCACCCGCGCATGTTGACGACACTGCAAGACGCGAAGCGGCGCGGTTGTCGGATCGTTCACATCAACCCACTGCCCGAAGCCGGACTCATCGCCTTCAAGCACCCGCAGGACGTGTTCGGAATGCTCGGCGCGGGAACGCAGATGAGCGATCTTTTTTTGCAAGTCCGCATCAACGGCGATGTCGCGTTGTTGAAAGGGATCATGAAAGAGGTGTTGGAAGAAGAAGCGCGCCGCCCCGGTCAAATTCTCGATCACGAGTTTATCGAACAGCACACGGGCGGCTTTGCGGAGTTCGCCGGCGCGCTCGGAGAAATTTCTTGGGACGAGATCACTGAGCAGAGTGGCATTCCGCGCGAACAAATCAGAGAAGCCGCGCAAGTTTTTATCGAAGCGAAGCGCACGATTGTGTGCTGGGCGATGGGGTTGACACAGCACAAGAATGCGGTGGCGAACATTCAAGAGATCGTCAACCTGCTCTTATTGTGCGGCCAGATCGGAAAGCCGGGCGCGGGCGTCTGTCCCGTGCGCGGACACAGCAATGTGCAAGGCGACCGCACGATGGGTATTTGGGAGAGACCGACTGATGCTTTCCTCGACAGTCTCGCGCGCGAGTTCAATTTTGAGCCGCCGCGACATCACGGCTTCGACACCGTTGAAGCGATCAAGGCGATGCACGCAGGCCGCGCCAAAGTTTTCTTCGCGATGGGCGGAAATTTTCTCTCCGCGACACCCGACACCGAATACACCGCCGCCGCCCTCTCGCGCTGCCGCCTCACCGCACACGTCTCCACCAAACTGAACCGCGCGCATTTGATCACGGGCGAGCAAGCTCTGATCTTGCCCTGTCTCGGTCGCACTGAAATCGACATGCAAGCAGGCGCTCCGCAATTCGTTAGCGTCGAAAATTCAATGGGCGTCGTGCAGGCTTCGCGCGGAAATTTAACTCCGGCCTCGCCGCACTTGCGAAGTGAAGTCCAGATCGTCGCCGGACTCGCACAAGCGACGCTCAACACGGGCGGTCGCATCGACTGGCAAGGCTTGGCGCAGGATTACGATCTGATCCGCACCTCAATCGCGCGCGTCATCCCGGGCTTCGACGATTACAACCGGCGCGTGCGCGCGCCCGGCGGCTTTTATCTCCCGAACCTCGCGCGCGAGCGGAATTTCAAAACCAAGACGGGCAAAGCGCAGTTCACCATTCACGAACTGCCGCACCACGAACTCCAGCCCGGCCAATTCCTGATGATGACCATCCGCAGCCACGATCAATTTAACACCACGATCTACGGCCTCGATGATCGCTATCGCGGCATCTATAACGAGCGGCGCGTCGTTTTCCTCAATCCTGAAGATGTGAAAGAAGCTGACCTCCACGAGCGGCAAGTCGTCGATCTCGTCAGCCACTTCGAGGGCGAAGAGCGCGTCGCCCGCCGCTTTCTCGTCGTGCCGTTCTCGATCCCGCGCCGTTGCGCCGCCACCTACTTCCCCGAAACCAACGTACTGGTCCCCGTCGGCAGCGTCGCGGAAAAGAGCAACACGCCAGCCTCGAAATCAGTCGTGATCAGCATCCGTCCTGTTACGGAGTGAAGAAGAATGAGCCACAGATGAACGCGGATAGACGCGGATTAAGAAACAGCGAACGTTGATTGTGGCTGACGACATAGAACATGAGCTTCATACATAAATTTAATGACTGGCTTTTCTCTATGCCTGAAGGTGACAGGTCTCTGCGCGACATTATAGTTTGGTGGGAACTTCGCCGCATTCCTTATAACCTCATCGTCGGCGGCGTCGGGTTTTGTAGCCTTCTGCTTTTTTTCATCTTCATAGAGGCATCCAACAAGTTAAAGCCGGGGGAAGATGCAGTCGAGCCGCTCGGTTTAATCGCTGCGCCCTTTATCATGAATGTCTGCTACACGGCAGGTTGGGTTGTAGAGGCGATGTTTGGTCGCGTCTGGTCAGCAGATGGTGAAACTATTGCGCCTCGATTGTTGAAATTCGGACTAGGATTCTCGCTATTCGTCGTAATTCTTCCTTCATCTCTCTGGGGCCTCTACTTGTTATTGCACGTTTTGGGAACTGCTATGTGATGTCTAAAAAACTAAAGCCATAACCTCAATAGCATCGCGCACCCGATAATCAAGCCAACCACGATCACCGCGCGCCGCACAGTCACACGTCCAACGCGGCGGGCGACGCTGGCACCGAAGTAGCCGCCGGTGATGGCGGCGACGGCCATGAAGAGCGCTTGCGGCCAGCTCACCAAGTTTGACAACGCAAATCCCACGACGGCGACGCTGTTGAGGACGATGGCGAGGAAGGTCTTGATACCGTTGGCGCGGTGGATGTCGGAGACGCCGATTAGTCCCAACGTCGCCAGCATTACGATGCCGTTGCCCGCCCCGAAATATGCGCCGTAAATGGCGGCCCCGAATTGGAAGATGATCGCGCCTAACAGCCAGCCGCGCGCGGGAAGATTGCCCACTTGCTTCGCGCCGAAGCCGAACCGCCGGCTGATCGTCTCTTGCGCCATGAAAAGGAAGGTAGCGAAGAGGATCAGGAAGGGGACCAAACGCGCGAAAATGTCGGAAGGTGTCCAGATCAATAATGCTGTGCCGACCGCGCCGCCGACGAGGCTGGTCAAACTCAAGGGGACCAACAAAGCGCGGCTGTCTTCCATCTCGCGGCGATAGCCCCACAATCCGCCCATCAATCCCGGCCAGAGCGCGACGGTGCTGGTCGCATTGGCGATCTTCGGATCGAGTCCAATCCAAATCAGCGCGGGAAACGTCAGCAACGTCCCGCCCCCGGCGATGGAATTGACCGCCCCGGCAGCGAACGCCGCCGCAAAGAGCGTGAGAGCCTGAAGCAGAAAAGTTGACATCAAAACCTTCGCACTCTCGACGGTGATTCGGAAATCTGAGGCGCGCTAACACGATCTGACTTGGTAGTGTGGGACAGAGTAACTTGAGTGTAGAATGAAAGCCAAACGTCATGGCTGTGAATGTTGCGGGGCGCGAGCGGCGCAGATTGCGAGGTGTGGATGAAAGCGATCAGAGTGCATGAATTCGGCGGGCCCGAAGTCTTGAAATTGGAAGAAATCGAAACGCCACAGCCGCAGGACGGGCAAGTATTGGTGCGTCTGCGCGCGGTCGGCGTTAATCCGGTGGACACGTACATTCGCGCCGGCGCGTATGCGGCCAAGCCGCCGCTCCCGTACACGCCGGGTTCGGACGGCGCGGGCGTGATCGAGCAAGTGGGCGCGGGCGTCGAGCGTTGGCAGGCGGGCGCGCGTGTCTATGTTGCGGGCGCTGTGACGGGAACTTATGCGGAGTTCGCTGTGTGCGAAGCCGCGAAAGTTCATCCCCTGCCCGAACACGTCAGCTTCGCGCAGGGCGCGGGCGTCAATGTGCCTTATGCGACGGCATACCGCGCGCTCTTTCAAAAGGCAGCGGCGCAGCCGGGCGAGACCGTGTTGATTCACGGGGCGACGGGCGGAGTCGGGATCGCTGCGACGCAGTTGGCGCGCGCCGCCGGGCTGCGCGTGATTGGGACGGGCGGGACTGCGGAAGGCCGCCGTTTGGTGGCAGAGCAGGGCGCAGAACACGTCCTCGATCATCGACAGCCGAATTATCTGGAAGAGTTGATGTCTCTGACCGGCGGGCGCGGCGTCGATGTCATTCTGGAAATGCTGGCGAATGTGAATCTCGATCACGACTTGGAAGTGTTGGCGAAGAAAGGCCGGGTCGTCGTGATCGGCAATCGCGGGCGCGTCGAGATCGATCCGCGCAAAGCGATGACGCGCGACGCTTCGATCCACGGCATGACTTTAATGAACGTAACGGCGGACGAAGCGACGGGCATTCACGCCGCATTGGTCGCTGGCTTGGAGAATGGAACGTTGCAGCCCGTCGTCGGCAAAGAACTGTCGCTCGCGGAAGCGGCAGCATCTCATCGCGCCGTCATGGAGCCGGGCGCGTTCGGCAAGATTGTGCTGCTGCCGTAGGATTTGTAAAACGATAAGATGGTCACTTCCGCCATCGTACAATCAAGAAGCTAGGGCCGAGCAGAGTCAAAGAACTATTCACGTTGTAGCGATCTGGAATGTGCATACTCTCCAACGGAAGAAACAACCAAGTTAGATACCAGTATCAATCAGGTGCTGGCAGCGCTGGATGAAAAGAGTCGCCGATGCTTCGTCGAACTCTGAGCTGTCCAGCATGGACACGGTGGCGTGCGACATCTCGCGCGAGTAAGCCGGACTCAGGCGCACGACCATTCTGCGTGGACGATATGAAATAGCACACACCGCGCCCGCCACCGACCGGCGAGTGCGTGCCACTGATGGCAGCGAACAGTTCATTGAAAAAAAAGTGCCGGAGGTGCTTGCCGCACGCGACGGGTTGATGAGCGCTGCCACGACCGGCGATCCCGTCAGTGGTTTGAAGTGGAATCCCAGCGAAGACCGCTGCTGCAACTTGATTAGTGGCAACTGGGCGGGGCAACCGTTGGAGAGTTATGAAACGATGCTCAAGCATCTTCGCGCGACCAAGTCGGCAAGCAGCTTTCGCTGCCAAGCACGCTGGGACTACTGCTTCAGGTATGGACTGTACTTCTTGGCGACCAGTGTGCATTGCACCATAGTTGTTCGCCCCAACTTCGACCCTGCTTTGCTGATCCGCCCCAAGTGAACCATTTCATTCGACTGCTTGATCGTTGGCACGACCCCGAAGTAGCTCGCCAACTTATTCTCATCCGCGAAGTCATTGATGTCGCCGATCACGGACAACAAGATCATCGCCGCCTTCGTCCCGATCCCTTTGATCGAAGTCAGGTTGTCATGCCCGTTGAGTTGCGGTCCCTGCTCACCGATCTCCGCTTCGAGCCTATGGATATCCGCGTTCAAACTGCGAACCTGTCCGACAATGGCTTCCACTTCGACGCGCTCGATCTCGTCGAAGGCCGTCTCTGCGAGCGCCGCTTGCAGCCCGCGCTCGCTTGCATACGCCTCTTTCTTGCCGGGCAAGCCGTGCGCGTTCGTGAGCGCGAGCAGTTAATTGATGAGCGCCGTGCGCTGCTTGACCAGCTTGTCTCTGGTCTGGCACAGATGATGCAATTGCACCCTAACTTTCTCTTTCATCCGCGCCTCCGGCAACAAGTCTTTCGATAAAAATAAGGCGAGGTTCGCCGCGTCGCGCCGGTCGGTCTTGTTCGCGCTGCGCTTGATGATCTCAAAGCGCCGGGGGGTGACCACCACCACTTGTTTGACCCGCGCGCCCACTTGCTCGCAGAACCAGCACGGGTTGCCCGTCGCCTCAACCGCTGCCTGGTCGGCGTGCCGCAAACTGGCCGTGAACTGCTCCAGTTCACTGACTTTGTAGTCGTGAAAAGAACGCTCCCCTGTACCGCCCAACACACAGACCGTCAACGCGGTCGGGTGTAAATCCGCTAAACGTCGCCTACAGAAGTTCAATGGTGTGCTTGCCGCGACTTTTCACCTGCACTTGAAAGAGTGCGAGTGGCGCTTTAATCATCGGCACGGTAACTTGTATCGTGCCTTGTTGAGACTGCTGCGGAATTACCCGCTGTGACTGTCTTAACTTCATCAGACCCTAACTTAATTTCCAATGTGCTTAACACCACAGGTTAGTAACTCGTTGCCACTCGCCTATTTATCAAATGTGTCCAGACATCAGACAAAAACCTCAAAAAGCCGATAAAATCATGGCGAAAACAATGGTCTTGGGATGAGTTTTAATCATTTGGGAAAAACAGCCCAATTAGGCATCTTATAATTTGTTCCCCCTAGAGGCTGTTTGTAATTGTCATGTGCAGCCGTCTTAAGATACCTTGGTATTGTTAGTTGAATGCTCGGGTATTAAATACTGAGCGGTGCAGTTTTTGTAACGACCCAAGTTCTCGTTACGCGCGGCGAACTCTCTGGCTGAGAGCGCCTAATAAACTCTCGCCGCAGCAAGGCAAGGCTGCTGCTAAACAACTGGTTGTGCTGTGCTGAAGGCTAACCAATGTTGAGACCGGCGAGAAGTTACACATTGGTGAACAGAAGGTGAAATTCCATCTACGGCACGTTTTCGTCGAGTTTAGCGTAAAGCGTCGCATCGAATTAGTTCGCGTCTAGTGACGCAGAGAGGTCCTGAGTTTGGGTGGTGAGAGCGTGCGGCCTCTAAACGACGCACTCAGGACTAATTGAACATAGCGGATGCCGCCTCGCATAAGAGGCTTCCCCTCGT
>Ga0136614_10002829_pt1 | contig 10941 bp, 12 predicted proteins | sample AntDrymUQ2792106_2_FD_106643 | JGI IMG/M metagenome (GOLD analysis project Ga0136614, IMG submission 106643) | Polar desert sand microbial communities from Dry Valleys, Antarctica - metaG UQ279 (21.06) | ecosystem: Environmental > Terrestrial > Soil > Desert | place: Antarctica: Dry Valley... | reverse complement strand
GCGAACGGAGACCTCACATGCGCCGGCGGATCGCCCTCTCTCAGAACTTCCTCCTCAATCCTCACCTCGTAGACGCCCTGCTGGACCGGTCCACGCTTGGTGCGAACGATGTCGTCTATGAAGTCGGGCCTGGCGAGGGAATCATTACCGAGCGCTTGGCGCAGCGCTGCGGCCACGTCATTGCCGTTGAGAAGGACCGGCAATTGGTCGCGCGGCTCTGCCGCCGGCTCGGCGCCCACCCGAACATCAGCGTCTATCTCTTGGACTTCCTCGAATTCCCACTCCCCGCCACGCCTTACAAGGTGTTTGCCAACCCACCATTTAACGTGACCGCGGCCCTCATTGGCCGGCTGACCACCGCCCTGACGCCCCCACTCGACACGTACCTCGTGGTGCAGCAAGAGGCGGCCAAACGCTTCGTCGGCATGGCGGCGGAAGCGCCGGAAACGCTTGCCTCCGCGCTGCTGAAACCATGGTTCGAGCCGGCCATCGTCCACCGTTTCCGGCGAACCGACTTTGCTCCCACGCCCGGTGTCCAGGTGGTTATGCTCCGCCTCCACAAGCGCGGCCCGCCATTGGTCGGGCCGGGAGAGTCTCAGCGCTACCGAGACTTTGTGATCGCCTGCTTCGTCGCCTGGCAGCCGACCGTGGGGCGCGCCCTCGCCAGCGTCTTCAGCCGCGAACACGTCAGCGTCCTGACGCGGGCGCTCACAGTGGTGCCGTCGATCGCACGAACCTTCGCCAGCCGGCCGAGCGCGGTGCCATTCCATGCGTGGCTGGACCTCTTCCACTGGTTCGGGACCGTGGCCGATGCAGCGACGTGGGGACGGCTGTCTGGTGCCGAAGACAGGCTGCGGCAACACCAAGTCCGACTCCGAAAGGTGCACCGCACCCGCGTCCGGCCGCCGCCAACCATTCACCGTGAATCCACGCGGCGGCTCCGGTTGCCAGGTTCCGCCGCGCTCGCCGCGATGAGTGGCGTGCTCTCAGCGTGACGCTGGCGCGCGCCATTCATTCGGCCGTGCGCGGCATCACCAGCAGGGGCCAGAGGAAGGTGGTCAGTGATACGCACGTGGCCACGGTGAGCGCCCCAAGCAATCCGAGGCGCTCTCCCAGAAGCCCTCCGGCCAATGCGCTTAATGGCAGCATGCCCCAGCCCACAAAGCGGATTGTGGCGCTCACCCGCCCCTGCAGTCGGTCGGGCACGACCCTTTGGCGGAGGCTCACGCTCGCGACGTTGAAGGCCGGACCAGCTATCCCGTGGATAGCTGCGCGGGTCAGCAGCAGCGGCACCGCCCCGGCCGGGACAAGGCCGGCGAGTGGGATGCAGACATTGCCCATACCTGTGAGCAGCAGGCTGCCGACGAGCGTGCGTCGCTCGCCGAAGCGCGTCACCACCCTGCCCAGGACGAGCGACGTAAGCAACGCCACGACGCCAAAGACGGATGTGACCACCCCAAGCGCGACCGGCGTCAGACGCAATTCGCGAATGGCAAACAGGACGAACAGCGCCCCGTTGATGCCGCCCGCTAACTGAAGTGTCGCGATCTGCCCCGCCAATGCGCGGAGCACCGGATCACGGACGGTCAGCCGTAGCCCTTCGCCGATGTCGTCCCGGACGCTCCAGCCTACGACCCGACCGCCTGCACTGCGGAGCGCGACCGGTGCGGATTCAACAGTGCGGATGAGGCCCACAGCGGCAGCCGATGCGACGAACGACACGGCGTCGACGGCCATGGCCACTGGTGCCGTCGTTAGTTGCACGACCGCACCGGCCAGTGCGGGGCCGGCGGTTTGCGCCAGCGAACGGCTGGCCTCGAGCTTCCCGTTTGCGTCCGGAAGAGCGTCGCGTGGCACGAACGTCGGCACATACGCCAGGTAGGCCACATCGAAAAGAACAGTGAGCACACCCACGGTGAACGCGACGACGTACAGGTATTCCAGGCGCAGTACGCCCAAAATGGCCGCGACGGGGACGGAACCCAACAGCAGCGCGCGACCGAGGTCGGCAGCGATCAACAGGGGCCGCCGGCGTAGGCGGTCCACCCACACGCCGGCAAACAGGCCCAGCAGGAGGAAGGGCGCGTACTGGGCGGCGTGCACAACCCCCATCTGAAATGGTGTCGCGCCCAGCAGCATCACCGCCGTGAGTGGGAAGGCGAGATCCGTGACCGAAGACCCGAACAGCGAAATCGTCTGGCCTGCCCACAGCTTCAGGAAGTCGGGCCTGTTCCACAAGCCACGGCCCATCGCGCGGCAGTGTACGTGCCGCGCACTGCTGGAGGCGCGCAGCGCCTCCAGCAGCCAGTTGCCGTAACAGACTTGTCCGATGCGGCAACTGCGCCGTGCCCTAGCGACGCATCCGCGCGCGCTGACGTACCGCCAGCGCCTCTGTCACGTCCATGATCGTGAGCCGCTCCACTGTCCACACGCTCCGGCGCATCGTCTCCGGATCGATGTCCGGTGACTCCCGCAGCAGCACCGCACAGGCGAACTCCCGCGGATCCCCCACGTCACTCCACATGACCCGCATCAGCCAGCCAGGTCTGCCTCCACTCCAATGACGCGGATGCCCGGTACCTGCCCGATCACACGGTCGAATGACACCACTCTCTCCGTCAGGAAGGTACCAGCACGCTGGTATCGACGACCGCCTCAACCACGAGTGCCACGGCTGCTGCGGGGTTGAGCCAGCCGCGCCGTTGCGGCCCCCCAGGCTCGGTCGCGCTGTGTGCTCCAGTCGGGGGTTTTGTCGCTTGCCCCATCGGCGCGCCCAGGCTTGAACATCCCTCGGAATTCCCCGATGCTGCGCCGTTTGATCGCCCGCACCTCCGCGCGCTCAGCGCGTTCGTCTACCGAGAACTCGAGCGCGTCCCCCGGCTCAACGCCGAGCCGGTCACGCACTTCTTTCGGGACCGTGATCTGCGCCTCGCTCGTGATGCGTGCCGTTCTGATTACCCGTCCCATCGCGTCTGCCTCACTCGGGTGTTGCGCCTTCCACATAGCGCCGGTGCCAGCCGCCGCCGGCCCACGTGGTGATCTGGGCCGGCCGGATGCGGATGAGCCAGCGGGGACGGTCGAGCGTCGGGTTCAGGTACCGCGGGCCATCCTCTGCACCAAGGTACCGCGCCGCCATGCGCGTCGCGATTGGTACCCAGGCGCCGCCGACATTTGGCTCCTCCACGATCTCCGCGTGCCCCATCACTTGCACCCGCGCGCTCGCCCCACCGCGCTGATCGATGCTCAAGCACACCCGCCCATCGCGCTGAAGGTAGCGCGCCCACGCGGACTTAGCGCGCGGCACCAGCCAGAAGCTCTCTCCATCATAGTCGAACCAGGAAGGCACCACGTACGGTGCTCCCGTCTCGTCCACGCATCCCACGCTCGCCACCAGCGGCTGCCGCAAGAAGTGCCCTCGCTCGGTCGCGGTCATCGGCCGCGCGTTTGTGCTGCGCGTCTTTTCGCTCTTGTCCGTACCGGGAGTTTCACCTTTGCCCGTCCCGGCCAGCTCGTTCAGCACGCGAGTGCGGACCGCCTCCAGCGTCACCCCCAGGCTCCGCAACACTCCCGCCGCTATTCCTTCCCCTTCCGCCACCAGGCCCAGGAGCAGATGCTCCGGCCCCATTGAGCGATCACCCAGCCGCCGGGCTTCCTCCACCGTCAGCTCGAGGGATCTCTTCGCCCGCGGCGTGAACGAGATGTCCCCGATTACGACGCGATCGCCTCGCCCAACGATAAATTCCACCGCGTCTCGCACCTTGCGCACGCTCACGCCCATCGCATCGAGGATCCGCGCCGCTGTTCCGTCTTCCTGCCGCACTAATCCCAGCAGAAGATGCTCCGTGCCGATGTAGTTGTGGTTGAAGCGCTTCGCTTCCTCCTGCGCCAGCGTAAGCACGCGCTTTGCCTCGGGCGAAAACTTGTCGAACCGATCACTCACTGCGGCTGACCTCCATTCAGGGTCCTATTCTGCACTCAATTCGCCGTGCAGCTAACACGCTAACGGCCTATCCTGCGTAAAGCCTAACCCGTCAGGCTTGACTCGTACTCAGAATTCAGGCACTATAGCGTCATATATATGTGTATCTATATAGGAGATAGTGATGATCGTTGCTGATAGTAAGGTGGATACGTTAACGGGTCTGCATCTTGGACCCGCGTTTCGGCAGGCGCTGGACGATGCTCTCGCGAAGATGGAGACCGTAACCCTCGCGCTCCTGGACATCGATAGCTTCAAGGGGTTGAATGACACGCACGGTCACGAGGCAGGGGACGCTCTCCTGAGCGGGTTAGGCGCACGCCTGTTGCGCCTGGCTGAGGACTCGAGTGGAATCGCGGGGCGTTTGGGAGGTGACGAGTTCGCCGTGGCGCTGCCCGAAATGCCGCTCGAAAACGCCTTCCTGCGATTGGAACGGTTTCGGGCGCAGCTCGTGAACGAGGCGGGAGTGATCCCCGGACTGCCAGATTATCGACCTACGGTGTCCATCGGTCTGGCGAACTTCCCGCGGGACGTCCAATCGGCGGCGGATCTTATGTCGCGCGCCGACCAGGCCCTATGGGCGGCAAAGCAAAGCGGGCGGAACACGGTGTCACTGCCGCCGTCGCAGGACATGGTGCTTAAGTCCTGCCACTACACGAGAGCACAGGTGGGGCGCTTGAAAGCCCTGGCCGAGAAACAGAGCGCGAAGGAGTCAGCGCTGCTGCGGGAGGCGCTCGACGACCTACTTCGTAAGCACGACGTGAAATGACCCGTGTGATGCCCCAGGCCTACTCGACCGACGCCAGATGGTCGTCGTCGTCGGCGCGTAAGTCGGAAATCCAAGCTCACCCAGCCTCTCGCGCCGTGACGGTCCCAGATTCCCCCGTCACTTCGCCCCATGCCCTGCATCTATAGTCGCCGCCGTGCGCGAGATCGATCGCCTCACCGAGGACGACATGATCGCCGCCTTCCTGCGCGCCGAACTGCATTCCGATCGCTTCGGCTCCGCCGTGCGCGCCGCCATGCTCCGGCACCGCCTGCCCACCTGCGCCGTCGAAGACCCCCACGTATCGGACACACGGCAGAACGTGTGGCGTCTCGCGGTCCTGCGCGACTACCGTCGCTACGGTCTGGACCACTCCCTCTTCGATGGCTTCCCCGATGGCGACGTCGTCTGGTCCCGTGCGGCGCTCACGCCCGACGAGGTCCTCGCCATTCGTTACATCGACGACGACTATTGGGTTGAGCTCTCCGGCGGCACGCGGCTGCCACCAGAAAGCCGCGCGCCGCATCCGCGCCGGCGAGGCCGATCCCGAGCACATCCGCAACTTCCTCCGCATCGCCGACGCCCTCGCCGGCGGCCCTGTCTTCCATGAGATGATCGCCCCATTCCGCTCCGACCCAGCGTATGGTACGACTTGTGCTGGGGTCAAGCCACAGGGGTGTGGAAGCGCTTCCAGTATGACGCCTTCCACGATGACGCACATGAAAACCGACGTGCGGCTGCTGACCACAGCGTTTTTCGGGATCGGCACACGCCGAGCACACTGCCAGGAGGTTGATCGTGACGGAGCTACTGGAACGGGCCGCGCCGGCTGCGTTGTGGGACGTGGCGCTGCCCACGGTCGAGGGAGGCACCCTGCGGCTCGCCGACCTGCGCGGCAAGCAGGTCCTGCTCTTCTGCTGGGCCTCGTGGTGAGGCTGCCGCGAGCAGCTGCCCGGGTGGCAGCAGTTCTACGCCCGCCACGCAAGCCCGTCGTTTGAGCTCGTCTCCGTCGCCGTCGAGGTGCAGGGAGCCGAGGCGTCACGGCCGTGGCTCGAGCGCGCGGAGGCGGCCTTCCCCACCGTGGTCGATTCCGCCAACGTGCTCGGCGACCTGTTTGGGTACAAGCTGATCCCGAACGGCATCTTTCTCGACGAGCACGGGACCGTTCGCTTCGCAAAGTTCGGCGGTTTTTCGGTGGCCAACGAATCGGACGTCGCCGCGATCGAGCGGCTGCTCAGCGCCGGCACGTCCGGACACGACCCGGGGAGTGGGGAGCCATCTTCAGTGGCGCGCGATGGCGGCCCACGCAACAGCGCCCTCGGTCACGGTCTCGAGCTGCTGCGTCGTGGCGACCGAGACACTGCCGTCGCTGCCTGGCGCGAAGCACTCGCCGCCGATCCGGACAACTACGTGATCCGCAAGCAGATCTGGGCCGTCGAGCACCCCGAGCGCTTCTACCCCACCATTGCCTTCGCCTGGCAGAAGGAGCAGCTCGCGCGCGAGCGGGAGGCACGGCCCGCGTAGCCTGAGCGGTGCCTCCCGCCGTTGCCGGCCCGCTGCCGCCGGCCCGCTGCCGCCGGGACTTAGGCGGCCGCCGCCGGCGCCGGGGAGCGATCGTCCGTCGAATGGCGGGGCAGGGCAAGCGCCACCGGGATCGCACCTCCCTCGCCGCCAGCGCTTGTGGGGCCGGCCGCGCCGGACTCCCGCACGGCGGCCACGAACGCCGGCACGAGCGCGGGGTCGAGCTGCGTCCCGGCGGCGCGCGCCAGTTCACCGAGCGCCGCCTCGGGGTCCATGCCTTTGCGGTAGGGCCGGTCGAGCGTCATGGCGGAGAAGGCGTCGGCAACGGCCATGATGCGTCCGAGCAGCGGGATGCGCTCGCCGGCAAGACCGCGCGGGTAGCCGCCGCCGTCCCAGCGCTCGTGGTGGTGCATCACCGCCGCGAGCACCTCGTCCAGGCGCGGCACGCCCTGGATGATCATCTCCGAGAGCGTGACGTGCTGCTGGATGATGCGCCGCTCCTCGTCGGTCAGGCCCCCCGGCTTCCTCAGTATGCGGTCCGGGATGCCGATCTTGCCCACGTCGTGCAGCAGCCCCGCGGTGCGTAGCGCGTCCTGCGCCCCGGCGGACACCCCGATGCGCCCTCCCAGGGCAACCGCCAGCGCGGCGACGTGCTCCGAGTGGGCGCGCGTGTAGCGGTCCTTCGCGTCGACCGCCGTGACGAGGCCGTCCAAGACGCCGAAAGTCGTGTCCTTCTGGGCCAGCGAGTCGCGCAGCGCTTGGTTGACCACGACCGCGAGGCCGCCACCGACGTGCTTGGCGTCGTACAGTGCCCGGTCCGCCAGCGCCACGAGCTCGAGCGGCAGCGCGCTGTCGTAGGGGTACACGGCGACCCCCGCGCTCACCGAGAGGGGAATCGCCTCGCCGTCGCAGGGCACCTCCTCGTCCGCCCCCCCGGCCGCGGGGGGCGCATGGCCGTGCGTCGCGCGCGGCACGGCGTCGCTGGGGGCGCCCGATGGCCGGTTCTCCATGAGGGAGCCGTCCGCCGCGGCGCTGAAGTGGGCGTCGGTCACGGCGGTGAGCACGCGGGCGGCGAAGCGCTGGGCGCCCCGCGCGTCGGCGCCGGGTAGGATGGCCATGAACTCGTCGCCGCCGTAGCGCCCGACGGCGTCGACCATGTACAGCGCGCGCGCCTGGCGCTCGAGCACGCCGGCCAGCAGCAGCAGCGCGCGGTCTCCCACCGGGTGGCCGTGGGTGTCGTTGAGCAGCTTGAACCGGTCCAGGTCCAGCAGGACCACCGCCACCGGCTGCTTGGTGCGCGTCGCGCGGGCCAGCTCCTGCTCCAGCCGCCGCAGCAACGCGCGGTGGTTCAGGATGCCGGTGAGCGCGTCGCGGTCCACCATCGCCCGCAGCGCCTCGTTCTGCCGCCCAAGCTGGGCGGCGGCGCCGCGTACCAGAAGGAACAGCGCCGCGTACAGCACGGCGAACCCGCCCAACACGCTGGTGAGGATGAAGTGCTGCATCTCGACGATGTGTGCCACCAGCGCGGGAGTCAGTAGGGCCGCGCGTCCCGCCGCGCTGCTCGGAAAGGCCACGCCTGCCTGGTGGGCGGCCTCGCTGAGGACGTAGCGCTCCACCTGCAGTCCCATCGCCCAGGCCGCCGCGGCGGCGATCAGGACCGTCACCCCCACGCTCAGCGCCGTGAACCGGCCAACGAGCGAGAGGCGCAGCGGCCGGCAGAGCCAGCGCACCCCCGCCGGGACGAGCCGCTCGCAGGCGCGCCTCGCCTCGCCGGCGGCGAACCGGCGCCGGTCCGGTGCAGCGGCCACGCTCCACCGCCGCGCCACCTGGTGCGCCGACTCCGGCGCAATGCCCGCTGCGGCGGGCGCCGTCGCGACTACTGCTCGCTCCACGCTGTGCCTCCTCTGTGCTTGGCTGCCCTCGGCTACGTACGACCGTGCTCCGCCCGTGGCGGCGCGCGGCGGCCCAGAGCGGCGACCGACACCGCGCGCATCGTCCTGCCTCGTCCAGGATGCGCCCGCGCGGCGCGCGGCACTGTGGTCGCGCTTACAGACCGCGCTCGCGGCCGAGCCGGTCGGCGGTTCTGTAAGCTGCGCTACCGACACATCGCGCCGGTGCGCGGACAATGGAGCGATCGCGTGAACGGCTTCGGGAGCAGTGCCGGACGCACCGCCGGGCGCGCGGCGTCCGGCCGGCGCGCGCTTTTGCTCTCTCTCGGCACCGTCGCCGCGGCCGCGGGTGTCGTGGGCGTTGCCGGCGTCGCGGGGGTCGCGGCTCGCGGCGGCGCGCTCGGTCGGGCAGCGCCCGGGGCGCCGGCGGCGCGTCCCCAGTCGGGCGAGGAGAACGACCGGCTGCGCGTCTCGACCGCGGGCTGGAAGACCGACTTCTCCAAGCGCACCGTGCCCCTCGGCGAGATCATGTCGGGCGGTCCGGGCAAGGACGGCATCCCGCCGATCGACGCGCCCAAGTTCGTCGACGTCCCCGCCGCCGCGGCGTGGCTCAAGGACGTCGAGCCCGTGATCGCGCTCGAGCTGAACGGGGCGGCGCGCGCGTATCCGCTCCAGATCCTCATCTGGCACGAGATCGCCAACGACACGCTGGGCGGCGTGCCCGTCGTCGTCACGTTCTGCCCGCTGTGCAACACCGCCCTCGTCTTCGACCGGCGGCTCGACGGCACCCACCACGACTTCGGCGTCAGCGGCAACCTGCGCCACTCGGACCTGGTGATGTGGGACCGCCAGACCGAGAGCTGGTGGCAGCAGGCCACCGGCCAGGCGATCGTCGGTGAGCTGGCGGGGAAACGGCTCACGATGATCCCGGCGCAGATCGTGTCGTGGCAGGACTTCCGCACCACGTGGCCGCGCGGCGACGTGCTGTCGCGCGAGACGGGACACAGCCGCGCGTACGGACGCAACCCGTACGTGGGCTACGACGAAGTCGGGAAGGCACCGTTCCTCTACCGCGGCCCCACCGACGGCAGGCTGCCGCCAATGGAGCGCGTGCTGCTGGTCGAGATCGGCGAGCGCCAGGTGGCGTACCCGTTCAGCCGGCTGGCGGAACGCAGGGTCGTGAACGACGACCTCGACGGCACGCCGCTCGTGGCCTTCTGGTCGCGCGGCACCGCCTCGGCACTGGACCGCGCGGACATTGCCACGTCACGAGACGTGGGCGCCGCGGCGGCCTTCTCACCCATGGTCGATGACGCGCGGCTGACGTTCAGCGCCGCGGGGGACGGCCGCTTCCGCGATGCGGAGACGCGCAGCACGTGGTCGATCACCGGCGTCGCGGTCGACGGCGCGCTGCGCGGGCGCCAGCTGACCCCGCTCGTGCACGGCAACCACTTCTGGTTCGCGGCGGCGGCGTTCCGGCCGGACGCGGCGCTGCGTCTGGAGTAGCGGTGACCTGGAGCGCCGCACCGGGGCGCCAGGCATTCGTGAGGCGCGGCTGGCGGGGGACCGCAGTGACCTGCGGGGGCGGTACTCCGAATCTGTGGGTCAGACAGCCGCCGCTCGATCGACGATGTAGCCGGCGAGGCCGAGGTGTGTGCGCAGGTCGTCGGCCGTCAGCACCCCGTGGCGGTACGCGACATACACGCGGGCGCCCGCGCGGTCGACGCGAACTCGGTGCACGCCCGGCAACCCGCGTAGCACCTCCATGAGCAGCAGCGTGAGCGCCGAGCCGTACTCGACCGCTTGACCGGCCATCGGAGAGAGCGCCGGCACGACGAACGTTGCCTCACACGAGTCTCCTGCTGCCACCGTGCCCATCGACCCTTGCTGCACCATCTCCTGCACCTCGGTACCAGCGTACTGGGGGCCGGAACCCAGCGCAGTAATCCACCTTACTTGGCCTCCCACCGGTGGCGTGCACCAGCGGCAACGCGCAACGCTGGGGAGCACTGCGTGGCGCGCGATCACCCAGTCAATGATGCCCACCGCCATCCCGGCGATGGCGAGGGTGACGAGGCCGCCGAGCCCTAAGTAACTAATTAGGCCGCAACCCGCCGCGCGACGACGAGCTGGCGGTGGGAATACTCGCCGCGGAGGAAGTCCCACGTGCCGGCGCATGTGAAGAGCGTCAGGCGCGCGTCGGCGCTCGGGTCCATCACGTCGACCGCGGTGGACGGAACGAGGCGCTTCTCGGACACGACGTAACGCACGAGACGCGCGGGCGCGCCCGCGGCGGGGGCGCTCTCCACCTCGATCGTGTCTCCCAGCCGGACGTCCTTGAGACGGGCAAAGACGCGGGGCAAGCCCCACGAATCGTTGACGTGCCCGACGAGCACGGCGTTCCCTACGGCGCCGGGCGCGGTGGTGTGCCGGTACCAGCCCACCTCGACGGTCGGAAGCTCCCACTCTCCTCGCTCGGTGATCCCAAGGTCCACGACCGCCGAGTCGACGCCAATCGTCGGTATGCGCAGCCGCCGCGGCGACGGGTGCGCGTCCGGCCGCGCCGTCGCCGGCGGTCCGCCGCTCAGAGCCGCGTCACTCGCCGCCGTCGCCGGCTCGATCCCGGCATCCGCGGCGTCCCCGCGATCCACTAAGTGCGCGATCTCTGCCGGTAGAACAGGCGATGCCGATGCCGGCGGCGCGGGTGCCTCGGGGGCGGGTTCGGCCCAGGGGACCCACGGCATACGTACGCCCGCCTGGCGGTAGGTCGTGGTTTGCACCCAGGC
>Ga0136614_10002827_pt1 | contig 10942 bp, 5 predicted proteins | sample AntDrymUQ2792106_2_FD_106643 | JGI IMG/M metagenome (GOLD analysis project Ga0136614, IMG submission 106643) | Polar desert sand microbial communities from Dry Valleys, Antarctica - metaG UQ279 (21.06) | ecosystem: Environmental > Terrestrial > Soil > Desert | place: Antarctica: Dry Valley... | reverse complement strand
CACTAAACGCTTACTGCATAGCCGCCTGATCCGCCTGGTCGAGAAGGATCTCGACAAACTCGAGGTCGAGCCACGGCGAGTCGGGATCCACGTCGCGCTGGGCGCGCTCGACCTCGACCTGCAGGAGAGTTGGTGTGTGCAGGTGAATCGCATCGTCGTCCTGGTTGGGCGACGATGGGAGCGGAGAGGCCCGTGGGGAACAATGGAACGAAAAGTGCCGCTAAGCCGACAGCGACACCCCGTCCCAGATCCGAGATGCCCCACCGAGCACAGGAGAACGGTCATGCCCAAGGAGACGTTTCAGTGGTTGAACACGATGACGCTGATCGGATTCACCGCCAAGCGCGGGCACGCGTGGCATTACCGCGGGAGCGGTCAGGGCGCTGAGCCCAAGATTACGATGACCGTCAGCCAGGCGGAATCGGCGACGAGTGTGGCGAGCGCGAGCGCGGAGATCACCGCGAAGGCCACGGCCGGACGCTCGCCCATTCGTCGCACGGGGTGAGTGTCGCCGGGACCCCGGACGCGCAACGCGTCCGCGCCGGCGTGAAGGTCAGCGGAAGTCGCGCAGCAGCGGGTGCGTCCCGTCAGGCTCGGGCAGGGCGGTGGGGTTCACCGCTTGGTCGGCGCAGAACGCCGCGGCCGCCCGCACCAGCGCCTGCGTGCGCGCCTGCTCGGCCGGAAGGCCGGTGAACGTCAGCGGCGCCGCGCGGCGCATCCACATGTCGATCTGGCGGAACTGCTGCGCGTCGCCCTGCGCGTTGATGGCCGCCATGTAGCTGTTGTCACCGAACCGCGCGGGTCGCTGAAACCAGAACCGGAACGCGGCGGCAAGCTGGTTGGGGGCCAGCGCGCGGATGGCCGCCGGTGCGCCCTCGACCTCCTTGCGCACGACCCACTCGACGTGGTCGGCGACGAGCTCGTCGACGTACGCGGCCATGACGCCGGCGGTCGGGCTTACCGGCGTGGAGACCACCTGCGCCACCGCCGGGTCGGCGAACGACGCGGGCTCGTCGTTGGGCGACGTCCGCAGCGCCTCGGCGAACGGCTGGTTGCGCACGTGCGTGAGCTCGTGGGCCAGCACGTCCTGGAGGGTCTCCGGCGCCGTCTGAATCGTGCCGTCCGGGAGGGGACGGAACGTGACGGCGCGGCCGAGGATGACCTCGTCGCCGACGAGCATGAACGTGTGGCGCACGCCGCTGCGGTGCGTGAACTCGACGGTCACTCCGTGCTGGCGGCGGTCGGCCTCGGTCGTGTTGTTCGTGAAGAAGTCGTTCGCGTTGATCTGGGTCCCGTCGGGGCGCGGCTGCATCGGCGCGGCGTCGGCGACGAACGGGGCGCGCAGATCCTCGGCCCGGCTGCCGGCGACGATGCCGAGCAGTTCGCGGGAGTTGAGGACCGTGAGCGCGAACTGGCCGATGTCGTGACGCCACGAGTCCAGCGGCGCGCCGATGAAGTCCGCCAGCTGGATGCCGGCGAACGGCTCGAGGCGGCGCGACACGACGAGCGGGCTGAACTCCCGGAACGCCGGGTCCAGCTCGGGCGGGTCGAAGAACAGCTCGGCGTCGAGGCGGCCCATCGTCCCGGGCCCCACGACGGGATCGTTCGGCGACAGCCGGCGGTCGGTCTTGTACGCCGTCACGGCGCTGGCCGTGTCCTTGCCGAAGGCGCCGTCGAGCCCCTTCGCGCCGACCGACAACCCGCTGTCGACGAGCGCGGCCTGCACGCGCTTGACGGCGAGGCCGTTGTCGGGCGCGCGCATCTGGCGCACGTTGTCGGCGCAGTCCTGCAGGAACAGGTCGCCGGCGAAGCGCGGGCATCTCAGCAGCGCCACGGCACGCTCCTCACGGCATGAGCTCCAGCGTGTCGAAGTACACGCTGCGGCGGTTCGTCGGCCGGTCGTGCTCGATCGCGTCGGCCGGCCACGTCTCGTACTCGTGCACCGCGACGCGGAACGGGCCGCGCTGCGGATCGGTCGGCACGTCGATCCCGCCGCGCCATAGCAGCGTCGCGTCGTCGCCGGTGTCGTCGGGGGTCGTGACGCCCGGAACGGTGATCCAGGCCAGCTCGTCGGGCAGCCCCGGCTGGCGCTCCTGGACGGAGACCTCGACGGTGCTGCCGCTGCGCGTCGCCGCGGTGCGGCGGTAGGAGAAGCCAGTGACCGTGACGTGATGGCGTCCCGGCACGTCGGGTGCGTGCGTGACGATCAGCGCGCGGTCGGGCGCGAGCTGCGCGAACTCGAGCAGCACGACCGGCGACAGCTCGACGCCCGGCACCGCGTGCAGCTGGCAGCGGGCGAGCGCGAGGCGCACGAACGGCCGGTAGGAGGTGCCCGGCGAGATCTCCACGTCGCAGAACCACGCGTCGCGGTCGGCGTCGTACTCGACGCGATGCGCCGCCGCGTGAACGGGGTGCTCGTCGCCCAGCTCGGGCAGCGTCAGCGGCCCAGCGAGCTCCGACGCCGCCGGGAACTGCATGAGCGTCTCGGACCCCAGCGGCGTGGTGTCGACGACCGGGTCGCGCCCCCACTCGGTGACGAAGTGGCGCAGCTCGCGCCGCGCCGTCTGGTCCAGCACTCGATCGTGGATAACGACCGCCAGCCGCTCGTCGTCGCCGGAGGAGAACCACGGCCGCGCGAGATAGATGCGCAGCCCGCCGCCGAGCCGGCGGCTCATCCGCACGCCGGTGTGCTCCTGGCGCTCCCAGCCGAAGGTCGGCACGGCGTACAGCGGCTGCGGCGCCGCCGGCCGCGCCGACGCGGGCACGTCGACGACGATCTCCTCGCCCATCCGCGTGAAGTCGCCCGCGTCGTCGGGCGGGAAGTACTCGCGAAAGCGCGTCGCCGCGCGCGTCGAGTAGCGCACGCGCCGGTGACGGGTGTCGCCGAACTCGTGGCGCAGGCTCGACTCGCCCGTGAAGCGGACGAGGTCCTCATCGGAGCGGTACAGGCCGACCGGACCCTTGCTCGTGCGCAGCACGACAGCGCTGCCGGGCGCCGGCAGCTCGCCGAGGATCAGCTCGTCGGCGAGCGCCTCGTGGGGCACCGCGAGGTCCGGCGGGTTGCCGTCGTCGAGGTCCGCGGGCTCGGTCCACGCGGCGAGCAGCTCGATCCGCGACGTGCTCTTGCCGTGGACGGCCAGCGCGCCGGTGAACTTCGTCGCCGTCGCGCCCGCGGCCCGGTCGGCGCGCAGCTGCGGGAAGCGCGGATGGCCGAGCGGCTGGCGCACCGCGCTGACGAGCACGAGCTCGTGCGGCGGCGTCAGCATCCAGTGCCCGCCTTCGAGCGCCCGCCGCGCCGCCACGTCGAGCTCGCCCGACAGGCGCAGCAGCCGCGCCGGGTCCTCCGTGCGCAGCGCGTCGACCCAGTCGCGCAGCCACGCCCAGACGGCCATCAGCTCGAGGTCGTCCTCGCTGATCTGGCAGCTGATCGGCACCCGCGCGACCTCGGCCTTGGCCAGCCCGATCGTCAGCACGCGCGTCGCGGCGTCCCACTGCGGCGCGCCGTCGCCGTCCTCGATGGCGATCCGCATGCCCACCGCCGCGGGCCACTCGTCCTCCTTGAAGGTGAACGGCAGCAGCGTCGCGGTGCCGGGCGGCGTGCCGGGCAGGTCGCGCAGCGCGACGCCGCGCGCGAGCGGATCCGGGATGTACGGGACGACGATCTCGTCGGCGGAGGCGATCACGACCTTGCCCTCGGGGTCCTCGGTGAGCGTCGCGCCGTCACGGGCGCTCAGCTCGCCGTAGAGGTCGCTGCGCGGCAGGCCCGCGGCGTCGTCGAGCGAGCCGTGCGCCTCGGCCATCGCGACGCTCGCCCGCGGCGGCACGAGCTGGCGCTCGCCGCCGGCCACGCCCGCGGCGCCGTCCTGCGCCTCGCCGGCGTTCTCGGTGCGCAGCACCATGCGGTCGCTGCACTCGCCGGCGTCGGCGACGGGATCCAGCGCGCTGCGCAGCACGAAGATCGGGGCGGGCACGGGCTCGAAGCGGCGGTAGACGAGGCTGTGGTTCACGGGCTGCGCCTCGTCCTCGGGCGCCTCGTCGAGGCCGACGACGTGCCCGGCGAGGTCCAGCGCCCGCGCCCGCACGCGGTAGCCGTGGCCGAAGCGCAGCGTCGGCAGCGTGCCCGGCTCGGCCTGCCACTCGATCGCGACGCCGGCGCTCGTCAGCGGGTCGTTGCCGGGCAGCTCGGGCGGCGCGGCGGGATCGGCCTCGTGGCTCATGGCCTTGCCGGGGCGCGGCGCGACGAGGCTCCAGCCGTCCCAGCGCGCGACCGATTCGTGCAGGCGCAGGATCGGCTGGCCGCTCTCGGGCCTGTGCGCCGTCACCGCCAGCTGCACGAAGCCCTCGTCGTGCACGGTGCGGTCGAGGGCGGGGTCGCGCGTGAAGGCGTAGGTGCCATAGCGCGCGCACAACGACCGCCAGTCGCCCCTGCGCTCGTCCCACACGTCGACGACGTAGCCGCGGATGAGCTGCTCGGCGGTCAGCGTCGCCGTGCCGGCGGCGAGCGCCGCCTCCGCCTGGTCGGAGCGGGCAAGCGAATCCGCGAGATCGTTCTTGCGCCCGTCGTGCACGATCGACAGGCCGCCGCTGCGCAGCGCCGGCAGCGCCGCCGTCAGCGACGAGTCCGGCGCCGGCAGCCGCGCGCGCTCACCGAGCACCTGGCTCAGCCCGTCGAGCTTGAGCAGCGCGCCGTCGACGTCGACCTCGACGAGCGTAAAGTCGCCGCTGGCCAGCGGCAGCAGCCCGCCCCAGCGCCCGGGCTCGTGCGGAACCGCGACGAAGCGCTCGGGGTCGAGCTCGGCCTGCACGCGTGGGCACAGGTCGGAGTCGCGAAAGTGCGGGCGCACGGCCAGCAGCGCCGGCGCGAAGCTGCGCGGCGCCTCGTCGGGGAGGACGACGTCGATCACCAGCCCCAGCGCACGCAGCAGGGCCGGGTGGTCGCCGAGCGAGGCGACGAGCGTGTGAAAGTCCAGCAGGTGCTCGAGGTCGTCGCGGCCGGGCCACGGCTCGCCCGCCTGCGCCGCCGGGATCCGGCGGTGGAACTGCACGGCCTGCTCGACGTTGTTCATCAGCCGCTCGTGCCCGTCCCTGCCGGCGATCTCGCGCACGAGCGTGCCGAGGTCGTTGTGGCGCGCGATCGGCGGGCCGGTCGAGTGCTGCGCGGCGGCGGCGCCGTACAGGCCGCGCAGCGCTCGCATGCCGTCGCCGACGCGGTGGGAGAGCAGGTCGTGCTGGTAGTAGTCGTCGGGCGTAAAGCCGCGGACCACCGTGCCGTCGGCGGGGAAGATCGCGGTCCACAGGTTCGACTCGAGCACGCTCGGGTCCAGCGGCGTGACGGGCAGCTCGGGGCCGGAGGAGAACTGCACGCGCAGCGACGGCAGCAGCGCGGCGACGGTGGCCGGCCAGTCGACGAAAGGCGCGAAGGCCGCCAGCCGCGCGTCGCTGCCGTCCTCGCTGCGGAGGCGCGGCGAGACGAGGATGGAGAGCACCGGCCGCTTGCCGCGGCCGTGCAGCCCGGCGGGGACGGGCGTCCACAGGACGGTGATCGGGTCGGGCGTCATGTCGCGAACGCGGCGCGGTACTCGTCCCAGTCGCCCGGGCCGATGAGGTCGGCGAAGAACGGGTCGCCCGCGCTGCCGCCGAACGTGCGCCGCAGCCGCAGCCGCACGCTCTTGGAGAAGAGCTTCAGGTCGACCTTTACCGTCAGCGACGCCTCGCCGGTGACCTTGCCGCTCGAGTCCTCGTAACAGATGGAGAGCATGAAGTCGATGGAGATCGAGACGAGCCCGAGGACCTCGACCGAGCCGCTCGCGCGGAAGTAGCCGCACAGCGTGAGCCCCGCCGCCTTCTCGTAGCGGAAGTAGATGCCGGCCATGACCGTCACGCCGCCGCTGGCGACGATGAGGTCGATCGAGAAGCTGCCGCCGAACTCGAGCGCCCCCTCGATGAGCTCGATGCCGTCGGTGCCCGCGCCGATCGCCAGGAACGCGCCGCCGCCGAACATCGAGACGGTCAGCACGCACGGGTGCTCGCGCGAGCTGAACGCGAAGCGCAGCCGCGCGGGTTCGCCGGTGAACGGCAGGTGCAGCGAGCCGCCCAGGCGCAGGTCCTGCAGGCTGAAGACCCCGACCGGCAGCGGCGGGATCGCCAGCTCGTAGCCGACCTCCAGGCCGGTCGCGGTGAGGTCGATCGACGGGCCGGCGCTCAGGCCGTCGGCGGGCAGGACCTTCTGCAGCTCGTTGACGAACGACAGCGGCCCGCCGAAGGACAGCGGCGGCGCCTGCAGGCTCACGGCGATGTCGGGCTTCTGGCCGGGCAGCAGCTCGCAGTGCAGCTCGTCGAAGCTCACCTTGATCCAGGGCTTGGCGCCCGCCGGGATCCCGAGATCCAGGGCGCGCAGCGTCGCCCGGACCGTGGCCGCCGGAGCCGCCCCGGGGCCGGCGACGAGCTCGGCGTGCAGCTCGAGCGACGGCTTACCGGCCGGCGGCGGGCGCCACGTGATGACGCCGCTGCTCGGCACCCCGAGTTTCGCAGTCGGGTGCACCTTCGGCTCCCAGTCGATGCTCGTGACCATCCGCGCGCCCTGGCGCTCGGTGACGATGCGCGGCATCTGCGCCGGGTCCGGCGGGCCGGCCGCGTCGATGAGGTCCGCCAGCGAGACGCCGCCGAGCAGCTTGGCGTCGCCGAAGAACGACTTCGGATCGAACGTGCCGCCGACGAGCTGGTCGACGGAGCCGAGCGGCCCGCGCAGCCGGCTGAGCCCGTCGACGGGGATGCTCGGCGTGGCGAGGCCGCCTGCGCGGTCGGCCGGGAAGCCGAACGGCAGGTGGCCGCCGACCGTCCTGGCGAAGACCTCGAGGTGGTTGGCGCCCGCGTCGAAGCCGTGGTCGAGGTAGTGGTCGTGGTAGGCGATGGTCGTCGCCGGCGCCTGCGCGAGCGTCGTCAGCGCCGGCACGCGGACCTTCGCCTCGGCGAGCGCCGGCACCACCCCCGGCCAGGGGCGCCGGCTCGTCGTGCCGCCGGGCCGGTGCTTGACGCGGCCGACCTGGGCAGCGAGCACGAGCGTGTCCATCGCGAGCTCGCCCTGGCCGTCGGCGCCGCCGCCGCTGCCGGGGACGACCGCGACGCGCCGTCCCTGCACCGCCGCCGCGCGCGCGTCCGCCCGCGCCGGATCGGCGTAGATCGCGGCGGCGAGCGACTGGTCGGGCGTCGTATCGATGAGCAGCTGGTTGATCACTCCGCCGGGGCCGACGGCTCCGCCGGGCAGCGGAATGGGCATGTCCTGCAGGTCGACGAACAGGCACGCCGCGTGGAAGGGCACGTGGTGGCCGTCGTGGTCGTCGCCCTCGAGCGCGAAGGGGTGGAAGGCGCTGCCGCTGCGCACCCAGAAGGTGCCGGTCGTCCCGGGCTCGTACGTCGGCGTGTCGATGTTCGGCGTCACGTGCGTGACGAACCGGACGACCGGGAACGGGAACTCGCGCCCGCCCGCGTCGTAGTCCCCGGGGGCGTACGCGCGCTCCAGCTGGCGGACGATGATGTAGTAGCGCCGCCGCAGCGCGGCGACGGGATCGCTGCCGTCGGGGTGCAGCCCCTCGACCTTGCGCTCGGAGATCTCCACGACGGCGGCCCGGTGGCCGAACGGGAAGAGGATCCCCTCGCGGTCGATCTTGACGTAGTGGTCGCGGCCCTCGGTCGCGCGATGGCGCCACTCGGAGAGCGAGATGAGCGAGGTCCCCGTCCACATGCCAGCCGAGCGCAGCCACCCGCCGGTGGCGCTCAGCATGAGCTGCTCGGCCTCGATCGGCGCGGTGTCCTTGGCCTGGCGCGAGCCGAGGGCGAAGTTCGCGGACTGGTGCACGATCCCGTGGCGATCGTCGGGGTCCATCGCGAACGTCATCTCCTGAGGCGGATGCTCGGTCGGGTCGACGCTCGCGTCGGGCGACCAAACGGCGCGGACGTGCCCCGCGTCGCCGGGCTCGGGGGCGTCCGTCGCCGGCCGCATGCGCGTGTGCCACAGCTCTACGCGCCCGCCGCGCTCGACCGGCGTGTTTGCGTGCCGCCACGTTGCCGTCTCGTCCGGCGACAGCAGCAGCCGGTAGGGCAACTCGATCGCCGTCTCGTGGCCGGCGAGCGGCCGCAGCTCGGGCGCCGGGGCGGGCGCCGCGTTTTCTGGCAGCGCGGCGGGAGCGAGGTGCGGGACGAAGTCCGGGCTTGCCCAGTCCAGCAGCGCCTCGAGCGTCAGCGGGATCCGATCGACCCCGGTGCGGAGCTTGAACGCGAGCCGGCTGGGTTGCGCGAGGCGCGCCTGCGCCGGCACGACGATCGGCTCCGGCGGCGGCCCGGTCGCCGGCTTCTCGTCGAAGACCTTCTCGATCAGCGACTGCGGCGGGAACCGGACGACGACGTAGGCATCCTCGTCCGCGTTCTCCCGCAGGAGGATCGCCCCCTCCGGATCGTCAACCGGGATCAGGTTGATGAACGAGAAGCGCAGCAGCAGCATGTCCGCCGCCCGCGTGACATCAACCGCCCACCGCTCGGGCGGCGTCGACGGCGCCTGCGGATCGTGCGGAAACAGATCCAGGAGATGGCTGAGGACGCCCTCGACGTTGTGGATCAGCTGCTCGAAGAAGTCAGCGCGCTCGGCCATGGGGACGGCGCGAGTCTACGAGCGGTGGGAGCGATGGTGTGTGCGATGCGGCACACGGGGCCGGCGGGGATCAGGCGGACGCCCTGAATGGTGCGCCCGAGTACGGCGGTTTGAGGCGGGCTGGGTTTCGCGGAGACGGTGATCTGCCCCTGAATTGATGGAGTTGAGTTTCTAGAGTCCTTCGGCAGATCCGGAGGAAGAGATGCCCCGCAGGTACCCGCCAGAGATCCGTCGTCGGGGTCTCTCTAGCCACGGAGCAGAAATACGGTGGTTCGGTTAGTGGAAGTTCGGGGTGCTCTGAGGTGCTCGGTTACTCGGTGGGCAGCGGCCGCGACCAGCGGCGCCGGTGTCGAAGGCCGTGGATTGCGTCAACGTCGTGACATCGCCGTTTGAGTGCAGACCGCCTCAGGAGTTCACGCGGTAGCGCGATTTACGGCGGCCAGGTGGTGCCGGGCGTGCCACAGGAGGTCGGGGCTTCGACCCGAACCCGCCCAACACCAGACAGCGACCTGGGCACTGACGATCGTTCGGCATAGGGCGAGCCGTTGCTCGTCGCACGTGCCGGGGTAAACGTTGGCGGCTCTCTCGTCGAGGTGCGCCAGGTCCCATTCGAGCGGGCCGGTGGCGACAGTTTCGAAGTCGATGAAGAGCGCCTTGCTCTCGGTTGACAGGACGTTGCCGTCGTGCGGTGAACCATGGAGGACGTACGTCGGATGGTCGGGGTCAGCGAAGTCGTGGATACCGCGATCGAGCCATTCGCCAAGAACCGCTCGGTCAGCATGTGCGAGCGTTCCTTCGAGCTCCGCGAGGGTGCGTCTTGCGAGGAGGAGGCTCTCCTCGATCCGACGCAGCGGCGGGCGTCCAAGGCCGGGCAACGTGTCGAGCACACGATGAAGGGCATGGAGAGTGACCGCGATCGCGCGGTATGAGGGCGTGCGTCCGCTTTGGGGCCGGTGCTGCCAGAAGGTCAGCTTGTGGCCGTCCTCGACGTGGACGCGAGGGGGGATCTCGGCGGCTGGCCCGACCACGGGTGCGCCGTGGAGCGCGAGGTAGGCGCCGATCTCCATTTCCTCAGCAAGACGGTCGTAGTGTCCAACGCCGACCTTAGCCACCACCGGGGAGGGTCGGAGCCACACCACGATGTTGTTGCTGGAGTGCAGCACGACGGGCTCGCCAACGAGAACCCCGAGACGGCGGGCGGCGGTCGTGGCGGCCGCCACGGCCGCCGTGGTCGGGGGACCGACTGCGGACACCTCGCCGGGCGCCCGTCGTTCCGCTGGCATTCCCTACAGGATAGGCGACGAACAGCACCCGGTTTGCCGGCGTCCGCGGTGTCCTGCAAGCTTGCCAGGAGGCGCACCGCGAGGCGCGTCCCGAGAGTTGCGCAATGGACGCAGCGGCGCTGGGCGATTCGGCTAACAGTCGTTGATCGAAGCTTCCGTCCGGCCGGGCTTCTGTCAATGCGCAGATGGAGCATCGACAGACGGCGAATCCGGTTCCATCAACAGGCTGTCACGCGCACTGCGACCTGGCAGTGACCAACGCAGGCCCGGTGCAGGACCTCGCATGGACGCCAGTCGGGAAGCAGAATGCTGATTTCGGTGTCCCGGGCGCGCACGGATCGTTACGACCAGATTCGTTCCACGCGTCGCGGGGAAGGGCCCATTCCCCGCGAAGTCGACCGGTCGAGCCCGAGCGACCGCGAGGCGGCGCGGGGCCGCGAGCGCCTGCGCGCCACGTTGGTCGTGCGCGAAGACGACACGTTTCCTGCGAAGTCGCCCGGCGCGGGGCCTGGTGAGCGAGGTCGTGCGGCTGTAGAACAGCCCTCGTGACCACCGCCCGCAGCCGGCCCGCGCTGCGCCTCGCTATCGCATCCGACGTCGACCTCGCCACGGCGATCGACGCGTTCCTGTCGCAGCCCGACCTGGCGCCGACGACCCGCGCGAAGTACCGCCAGACGCTCACGGTCGTCGAGGACGAGCTCGGCGACGCGCTGGTCACCGGCGCCGGGCTCGCCGGCGTCGTCGCGCAGCGCTGGCATCATGCGTCGCCGGCGACGTGGAACCGCCACGTCGCGACCGTCCGGTCGTTCGCGCGCTACTGCGACCGCACCCGGATCCTCGGGATCGACGGCGACATCGAGCTGCAGCGCCGAGCCGAGAAGCACGACCACACCCGCAGCATCCCGCTCGCGAGCCTCGAGCGGCTCTGGGAGCGCCGCGACATCGACCTGCGCGAACGCACGCTCTGGCGGCTGCTCTACGAAACCGCCGCCCGCGCCGACGAGGTCCTGCGCCT
>Ga0136614_10002826_pt1 | contig 10942 bp, 9 predicted proteins | sample AntDrymUQ2792106_2_FD_106643 | JGI IMG/M metagenome (GOLD analysis project Ga0136614, IMG submission 106643) | Polar desert sand microbial communities from Dry Valleys, Antarctica - metaG UQ279 (21.06) | ecosystem: Environmental > Terrestrial > Soil > Desert | place: Antarctica: Dry Valley... | reverse complement strand
GGCCAGGCCCATTTTCAGATACTGAAACTTCTCCACCACCCCCGCCAACAGGAAGTACATCGAACGCAGACCCAAAATAGCAAAGACGTTGGAGGTGTAGACAATGAAGGTGTTGGTCGTAATCGCAAAGATCGCAGGAATCGAATCAACGGCAAAGACAAGATCAGTTACTTCCACAATCACCAACACGAGCAGTAACAGCGTTCCCACCCGCTTGCCGTTTTGCCGGGTGAAGAAATGCTCCCCCTCGTAGTGGCGGGTGATAGGGATGTATCTAGTGACAAGTTTTACGAGGGGATTGTCCTCCGGTTGAAGGTCAAGCTCTTCCTGCTTGAACATCTTGATTCCAGTGTAAACGAGAAAAGCCCCGAAGATATAAATGATCCAATGGAAGCGATTAATCAGGGCCGCTCCGATAAAAATCATCGTCAGACGCATGATTAGCGCGCCCATCACTCCCCAAAAGAGCACGCGGTGCTGATACTTTGCCGGCACCTTAAAATAGGAAAATATCAGCAGGAAAACGAAAAGATTGTCGACTGAGAGAGAAAGCTCGATCAGATAGCCCGTGAGAAATTCAAAACCGCGTTCCGAGCCCTGATACCAGAACACGAGGCCGGCGAAGATCATTGCCAGCGTCACCCAGACAGCGCTCCAGGTGACTGCTTCCCGGTATTTTATTGCGTGGGCTTTGCGATTAAGGAGTCCGAGGTCCAGACTCAACATCAAGAAGATAAAAAGGGAAAAGCCGATCCATAACCATGTTGTACTGTTCATCGAGGAAACTAAAATAACATTTACCAGCGTCTCATGTCAGGTGGCGGAGGGCTTTGGTCTTTGGGCTTTGGTCTTAGAGCTCTGTTCTTTGAGCTTTGTACCGGACTTTGAACTTTGAAATTGAGGGGCTGCTCACTTTACGCCCCGGTATTTTGACAAAGCACCAAGCACAAACACCAAAGACCAAAGCCCAAAACCGAAGACCGCCTCCGGCACGTTGCAGTGCTGCGGCCGCTCCTTTACAATCCGCCATTTGCTGGAAAGGTAAACATTCAAATGCTTAAACAATTAGGACGTCTTGAACGCACGCGCAGCATCATTATCGTGGGTTTCGCCGTATTAATGGCTGTCAGCTTAATCGTTTTCTATGCGCCGGGGCGCAACACCAACTACCAGGAACCGACGAAAAGTACGGAAGTAGTCGCGAAGGTTAACGGCGCCGAGGTAACTGTTGCCGATGTAGCACTGCAGAAAGAAGCAATGCAGTCCCGTTACGGTGGACAGATCAGTCTGGCCCAGCTTGGTCTTACCAATGCCCGCATTCTTGATGGCGTAATTCAAAGGAAGATCATTGAACAGGAAGCTGAGCGTTTGGGATTGTCTCCCTCGCAGGCGGACGTGGCCAGCGAGATTCGCAAACAGTTTAAAGATCCCGCGACCGGACAGTACGTCAACGTCGATCCTGATAAGGATCCGGAACGTTACCGGCAGATTGCAGTTTCCCAGTCAGGCGACGTCGAACGCTTCGAACAACAGTTTCGCGATCAATTGGCATTCCGCAATCTGAAGGCATTTGTCACGTCCAGCGTCACGGTTTCTGACGAGGAGGTGGAGGATAAATACCGGCGCGACTCCACAACGCTGAATCTGACTTACCTCTTAGTTTCACCTGACAAACTGGCCGAGAAGATCTCCGTTTCAGACGAAGAACTCCGCTCCTATTACGAGCAGCACAAAACTGATTACCGGATTAACGAGCCTCAGAAGAAGGTGAGATATGTGTATATCAATCAGGAGAAGGCGGGTGCAAAACTTCAAATCTCCGATAAGGATTTGCGCGACCGCTACGACCAGCTCACTCCTGAACTCAAGCAGGCCGGAGTAAAGGTGCAGCAGATTCTTCTTAAGGTTGCCAGCCCCCAACTCGACGCCCAGGTAGAACAAAAAGCCAAAGACCTCATTCAAAAGCTTCGTGGAACGGGTGGCACGACTACCAAAGAAGCTTTCGCCGAAGTTGCGCGTGGTAATTCTGAAGATCCGGCGACGGCCAAAAACGCGGGTTTTCTGAATCGGATAGTGAAGAAGAATCCAAACAAGCCTGACGCTCTTTACGAGCGAGCGGTCGACATGCAGCCCAATGAAGTTTTCGACATTCCCATCAAGTACGCAGGAAACTGGTACATCCTGCGGCGTGACGAAGCCGTGCCTAAGACTTTCGAAGAGACGAAACCGGAGCTGCTTGCATCAATGCGCAATACGCGTGCTTACGGAGTCGCGGCCAAGCTTGCTGAGAGCGCGCAGAATCGTCTAAAGGAAACAAAGGACCCGCAACTGGTCGCGAAAGAACTGGCTGCTGAGGCCAACATGCAACCTGGAGAGATGGTAAAAGAAACGGGTTACATCAAACCTGGCGACGATGTGCCGGACATCGGCAGCAATCAACAATTCGAGCAGGCGATCGCTCCTTTGTATAACCCTAATGATGTCGGCGAGCGGACAGGAGTTAAAGGTGGTTTCGCAATTCCGATGTTCGTCGATAAGAAGGAACCGCGCATTCAGGAATTCGACGAGGTAAAGACCAGGGTTACTCAGGCGATCAAGCAGGAGCGGGCTAATTCACAACTCGAACAGAAAGCTCGAGAACTCGCGTCCGCCCTTAACAACCCCGGTGAGATCAAGGCTGCTGGCGAGAAGAATGGGTTTGAAGTCGCTACTGAAGAGGACTACAAACTGGGTGCAACTCTCGGCAAAGCAGGAACCAGTCCTGCGCTCGACGAAGCAATATTCGCTCTTAAGGAAGGCGAAGTCACCAGAACGCCCATAAAGGTTGGTGACAGCTGGGTAGTTGTGGGCGCCACAAAACGTATCGAATCTGATCTCGCGGCATTTGCCTCACAAAGGCCAAGGTTAACGCAAACCCTTTTGTCGGAACGGCAGAATCAGGTTTTCGATGATTACGTGGCCCAGGTACAGCAGCGTATGAAAAACGAAGGCAAGATCGAGATTTACAAGGAAGTGCTGGCGACTATCGAAGAAGAGGAGCCGACCGCCGCTCCCCCGCAGTTTCCCTTTCCCACACAATAGCTAACAGCGAACAGCAGTCGGCGAATTGCGCATAAATGGCCTTCGCCGCTTGCTGTTTGCCGGCAGCTTCAAAATCCGGTTACTACTGGAGCAATCTCAGCCTGGCCCACGGTCGTGCGGAGTTGCAGGTCATTGCCAAGAACCGTGATTTTCAGATTTCCCACCGCGCTTCTAGCCAAAGCTGCTTTTGCTGCCGGCAAACGATTCGTGAAAAGACCGGCAAAGGCGCTAAGGCCTTCCAGAGTGGAACCAAGACTGCGCGCTGCATTCGGATCAGCTGTGCGCGCGGCAGCCAACACTTCGACGTCCTTGTCTGTCATGCCTACCGACCCATAGACCTGCCGCACTGACGCCAAATCCCTGGCGACCGCGTCGTTCCCGATTCGCAGATGCTGTAACAGCGCCGGCGAGAAATTGCCCCCGAATCCAACGATGGCGTTTGGATTCTGTGTGGCGAGGGTGATCAATTCAGTGTTCGAACGCCGCGTTCCCTTGCTCGCTTCGATGGCGCTGCGTACACGAGTTACATCTCCTAAAGCGAGTGTGTTGTTGGTAAGTGCAGATACGGCAAGTTCTCTGATTCTCAAATCAAGCAACCCGAGTACTCGCACCTGCTGATTGAGGGTAAACACATAAATCGTTTTGCCCTGGTATTTCTCTTCGCGATACTGTCCGCTTCCGGCGCCGCGTCCCGCCGCGACCATCGCGGCGGCGTTGAAGTCCCCACGCGCCACTGCCACCGTCGCAATCTTCATCACGTCCGGAGACGGATACTCGTATTTCAACCCCAGCGCCAACTCATCAAAAGCGCGCGGGTCCAGGCCGGTGCGGGTTTTGAAGTTCTCGATCTGGGCATTGATCTCCGCGAGCTTTGCCGGATTGGTTGCCAGGAGTTTTGGCAACATCTCATCAAGGACCCGCCTGACCTTAACCAGAGCGACGGTATCGGAACCCGGCAAGGTCGCTGCCAGCGCGGTGGCGGACTGAGTCGTGGCGGCCCGACGCGAGCTTTGCGCAAAGCTCGCAACAGCTAGGACCGCCGTTACGGTTATCAAGCAACTAAAAACAAACACCCTGTGCATTGTTATTTTCACCTTCGAAACCTCTTTTCGTAATGCGGCTTAGCGCCGCCAAAACCGATCTATTCATACCACGTACGCGCCCTTCCGATGCCAACCAGGCGGCTACAGGTTGCTACTCCTGCTCCTGCCGGGGTTTGTTTCCCTTAGCCGCATTCCGGATCATGTCGAAAATTTGAGATGCAGCAACCTTTCGGTAATCAACGGGCAATACAAATAGCTTTGGGTCAACTTCGGTGCGAATGTCGACTAGTTCCATCAAGACTCTTTTGGTGTGGTCTGAGTCAGTATGCATCGTCTCGGATTTAATCGGCATGCCGAGCGCTTCATCTATCCAAATGAGAGTCTCACTCCTTGCAGTCGAATTAGTTTCTGCTGTTGTAACACGGTACCTGGTTGTTGCTCGACCGCCGATAGTCTCCGCGCCGAGCTTTTCGTAACGAGCAGCGGCAGGCGACTTGTGCAGAAGATAAGCGAGCGAGACGCCGGTCGTTTCCGTCGGCATTTCGCCTAAGTCAACTGAACTCGCTTCGCTGCCAAGTTCGGCATAAAGCTTCGATTCGGGTAAGAGCACCAGACGACTTGATGAATTTTCAAGATAGACGATCGACGCTGAGGTTCCTGTGTCGTACTCTTCGCGGCGTCGCTCACCATCACGCATGATTAAGACGCTCGTTTTCGACGTCTCGTTAACAGCTCCCGTTTTGTTTTGTGATTCTGTGAAGGTAACCGTTCGCCTGGCCTGATAACTTTCGGGTTCTTTCGTGGCGAAGGGAGGAACGGATGTCACGACTGGCTGAAGAGCAGGAGTGCCTCTGTCGTTCGAAGACTGATGAAGCAGCGGGATCCATTTCTTGTAGATTGCGGCGCCGGCAATCAGCAGGGCTAACACCACGCTCGCAGCAACAATCAGGCGTCGGCGCATCTTTTGTTTCCGCAGTCAGTCTCCTTCCACGAGATTATCCATTACCCAATTGCCTCCGACCTTTTTGAACGAGGCTCGTAATCCAATGGGGGATCTGACCTGGTCTCCTCGAACATATCCGTCCTGGCCCTTTAGGGTTTTTATCTTGACCCAGCGAAAGTCTTCTTGAGTGGCATCCTTCAATACCGAACCTTCGTAGTCGACCTTCACAACGTCATACGAGAGCATGGCAAGGATCGTCGCCGTTGAGTCAGGCTGGCTGTGCATTTTGACTTTTGTCGCGATGATGGCTCCACAGCAGAAGTCTTCCAGATCGCGAGGTAACTTCTTCTCGATCGTATCCCAGCGACTGGACACGTACGGAGCATAGAAGGATGTCTTTCCATTCTCTTTAACAAACGAACCGCCCATTGAAAGAATCGTCAGCAATTCTGCCCACACTTTGCTGTTGGCTGAATTCAGGTTCCAATGGTCCACAAACTCCTTCACGCCGCCGGCGCCACCCCAGCTATTCCGGATCCGCTTATCAAGAATGCTGAGCAGAAACTTTCGATCACGTCTCTTAAGTGCCGCCTTCAACCTGCCGCGAAAGAGCTTGAAAGAGCGATCCTTATAAGCTTCATCGACCGGGTAAAGCTTGACCTCTTGCGCCCTGGTGCTGCCACAAAGCGTAGGCGAAAGTAACGCGATAAGAGCCAAGCCAAGTAAGCGTTTCCTGATCATCGATGTCCTAAAGACATTGTTCACGCTAATCCAATCAGTCCGCGTAGCGGACGAATGATAGTAGCCCAGCACTTTAGTGCTGGGATGCTAGAACGCGAAGGGACAGTCCGTGTAACGGACGGCTGAATCCTAAACCAAGGAAGCCTGTGAGTTCGCGACATTTCAGTCGCCCGTTTCACGGGCTGCGAGCTTCGCGTGATGCGAGCCCAGCACTAAAGTGCTGGGGTATTATCATTCGTCCGCTGCGCGGACTGAGCTGGCCATTCTTTTCGTAAGAAAGCGTTGTTCACACGCGTTCGATGAGCAGCGCGAGTCCCATGCCGCCACTGACGCAGAGCGTCGCGAGTCCCCTTTTGGCGTTGCGCTTTTTTAATTCGTGAATGAGGGTCGTGGTGATGCGCACTCCCGTGCAACCAATCGGATGTCCCAGGGCGATGGCCCCGCCATTCACATTTAGCCGCTCGGCATCGAATTGCAGATCGCGGTCGCAAGCGATCACCTGTGCGGCAAAGGCTTCGTTTAATTCGATGAGATCGATATCGTCAAGCTTCAGCTCCTGTCGCGCGAGGAGGGAGCGTACCGCGGGCACGGGACCAATGCCCATGATCTCGGGGGCAACACCGGTAATCTCGTAGTCAACAATACGCGCCTCTGGCTCAGCGCCAGACAGGCTGAGAGTCTCTTCGCTCATAACGATGACCCCGGCCGCGCCGTCCGTAATGCCGGATGAATTCCCTGCTGTGACTGTCCCATCATGAGAAAAGACCGGAGATAGTTTGCCCAGCTGTTCCATCGTAGTGCCGGCGCGATAATGCTCATCGCGGGCAAACGTTACTGTTTCACCTTTGCGGCCCTTGATCTCCAATGCGACGATTTCGTCCTCAAACCGTCCTGACTCTATCGCTGTTTGAGCTCGTTGCTGCGATCGCAATGCAAACCGATCCTGTTCTTCGCGGGGAATCTCATAGTTGCGGGCGAGGTTCTCGGCCGTTTCACCCATCACCAGTCCCGAAAGCGGATCGTTGAAACCGTCTCGATACATGCCGTCGACCAATTCCTGAGTTCCCATGCGCATTCCCCAGCGAGCACCCTCAGCGAAGTAAGGCACATGCGACATGCTCTCAGTGCCGCCGGCAAGAACTGCCTCGGCCTGGCCCAACATAATCTCCTGTGCCGCAAGGATGATTGCCTTCAAGCCCGAGCCGCAAGCCTGGTTAACGGTGAAGGCGGGCACGGTCTCCGGAACGCCCGCGCGGAAGGTGATCTGGCGTGCAACGTTAGGTCCGCCCCCGGCCTGACGCGCACAACCCCAGATTGATTGTTGTATTTGATCGGGGCGGAGTTTAGCCCGGCGCAAGCTTTTTTTGGCGACAGCTACACCGAGATCAGCGGCGGTCCATGAAGCAAGCGCGCCGCCAAAGCGCCCGATTGGTGTACGCACAGACCCGGCAAGATAGACGTTTTTCATTGATGATAACTGAAGTTTTGTTTGGGCTAGTTGACCAGAAATGGTAGCACACGGTAGAAGTAACGACGAAAAGCGCGAATCACGCTGAAGGAGTGAAAGTTAATAGCCATGGGGCAACGCCCACGGATCGAAACCTATTAACCTGCGCGCGAACTAGCAGTTTGTATCATCAACACCTTCACACTATGTACGAATCCCTCACTAACTCCACTCTCGCAGCGGCTGCCCGGCAATGCATCAATCAGTTCTTCGATGACCACACCGAGTGGTTTTACACTCTCAGCGACGGAAATGCCCACGCAGTACGGCGAGATGAAATGGAGATCCTGCTTGCCCAGGGTCGCTTGATCTTCTCCTGCTGGACCGAGCACGGCACACGTTCGTGGCGCATCGGCGCCTGGGAATGGTCTGAAGAAAAACTACGACTCGAGGCCTCGCGTCGCATGGGCGCCGAGCGTCCAGTTATTGAGATCATCCCCCGCGCCTCAGCAAGTTCGATCGCCGCTACTGTAAAAGCAGCGCGACTAGTCCGTTGTGAACAATTGGCACAACTCACCTGCACGTTGCGTCCAGCTTCTCGAGTCGAACGGTTGGCGCTCAGTCCCGGCATTCGCCGCGGGCAACCAGGCAGGTACGCTCGAATTGTTCTACGGCAAAAACATCAGCGCATCGCCGTCACCGGGTCCACCGCCTCGAGCAAAGCGAGTGAGACGGATGCGTTCCTTAGCTCTGCCCTCCTCTGGTTCCAGCGTCTAAGCGATCGCGCGCGCCCACCTTACATTCAACGGCTCTTCTTAATCGTCGAGCACGACGGGGTGAAGCAGTTAACCCAACGGATTGCTCTGCTGCGCGCCAGCTTACAGGATGCGATTGTTGTGTACGAGATCGACGATTACTGGACTGCTTTAACGGAAATCCCCGTTCCGCCGCGTAAGGACTTGTGGAAGAGGAAGCTTGCGCGATTTCCAGCCGTACCGGAACGCGATGCGATGGAACTGGCCGAAGCCATTACCGCTGAGGCTCCGGAAGCAATCGACATCGTCCACGCGCGTCATGGAAAAACTCTGCGTTACTTTGGATTACCCTTCGCGCGAATGCGAAGTGTGATGAGCACGGAACGAATCTGGTTTGGAGTCGAAAGTTCTCAAAGGCGTTTGCTCGAAGAGAAAACTCAACACGCTTATGCCGCGCTGCTTGCCGACCTGCGCGAACATCGTTCGGCCGAGGCGTTGGATCACAGACACGCTCTTTATCGCAACGCCGGTGAGGCCTGGCTCGAATCAATCTTGCGACGCGATATCACACAGTTGGATCCAGGACTGATCATCGCCCCGCTGCATGCACAGTTTCGCACGGCAAAAGGTGGACGGCTGGGCGTCCGGCCGATTGACATGTTGGCCCTGCGGCAGGATGGGCGTTTGGTAGTAATCGAACTAAAGGTCTCGGAAGATCGCGAGCATGTATTGCAGGGCGCTGACTATTGGCAGCGGGTAGAAGCTCACCGGCGGCGCGGCCACATTGCACGAGCCAGACTCTTTGGCGAGCGAGAGATCAGTGATGAGTCGCCGTTGGTTTACCTGGTGGCGCCGACATTACGAGTGCATCCGGCATTTCAAACCCTCGCCCGTTCGATCTCCAGCGACATTGAAATCTATCGCTTTGACATTAATGAAGCCTGGCGTTCGGGTGTTCGTGTAATGCGACGGATGCGAGTGAATTAACCGGGAGCGAAAACTAGTACGCGGGCGTCCCGCGCAATTACTGAGACCGCGAGCGCCTCGCCCGCAATACTGGTGAAGACAACTTGAATTTAAGTGCGGGCGATTTTACCGGGATCGCGGGCGTCCCGCCCGCAGCGCGCCGCAGGCGCGGATTCTTCTGTTTCAGTTTCGCGCTTCGCGCTCATTGCGGGCGAGACGCCCGCGTCCCAGAACATCCCTATTGTCTCCGTTCGAAAGATGAAAGTGGTTGCATCTGTAGACCGAAGGCCTGTGGATTCTCGCCCACAATAGCGGCAGCAAAGAATCGCGGAACATAGTAAACATTCTCTTCCTGGAAGTTCTGATCCAGTTTGGCGCGCGCCGCTGTTAGAGCGCAGATGCTGCATTGTCTGTTCTGATCATCGAGCACAAGTTCGAGATCGCGGGTTGTGTTTTCACCCCCGCGATTGTAGGCCAGTAGAGCAAGTGCTTCCTTCATGGGATCGTCCGCAAATTTGCTGATGCTGTCGGCAATGTACCGGGCGGCCGCGTCGGCTGATTTCTCCACACTCAACAACTCCGGCCTTGTAAGACCGTAGCGCTTTCCTGTCGCCGGGAGAAATTGAAACATTCCCACTGCGCCCATGGAGTTGGCGCGGGGATTGTTCAGGTATTCCGACTCAATCAGCGGGAGATAGAGCCCAATCAGCGCCGAAACGCTTCGTGCTTTGAAGGCAGCTATCAAGGTCGGGGCCACCGCCCTGCCGCGCTCAAACACGTGACGGGCATCGCCCTTCCCAGGAATATCGCCGCCGTTGTTACCGATTCGTCGAGTATAGTGGTCAATAGATTTCTGAATCTCCATCTCAAACGCAGTCGTGAATTGATATTCGCCGCCGGAAATTTGACGCGCGATTCCCGCCGCCTGGGCTTCGACGAAGTTCGCTTGTTCCGTCGGACTCATCTGCTGATAAAGCCTGGTGGCAGTTTGAGCTTCGACTCGTCCAACCATCACCATTCCCAGGATGGCTGCGCCAATCAATATCATTGTCTTTAGTTTCATGATTTTTCTCCTTCTGAATCACTTTATACAGGACGACCTACACGGACTGCTCAAGCCCCGCTACTCGCAGGTCCAGGAAGCCTCCAAATAGATAAGCGAGAAAGCGGGCTGAAAGTGTTCATAGCAGCACTATTTGTTCAGTGCATTGGTAAGTTCAGTGCGGACGCTTTCTGGAGTGCCCTTAATCAAAAGATCGCTTGCGCGGTCCTACACTCGGAAACCGCGGCCAGTGAAAGGTGTTAAAATGCCGAGCCTATCCATGAGCGTGTATCTTGATCACAGGACGACTCCTTCGCAGCAGAACTTGACTGAACTGCTCCAGGAATGGCAACAGGGCAATCGAGCGGCCCTGGAGAAGTTAACGTCTCTGGTTTACAACGAGCTGCGCCGTATTGCTCATCGCTACGTCAAGCTTGAGCGGAATGGAAACACGTTGCAAACCACCGAGTTGGTGAATGAAGCCTACACGCGCCTGCTGGGAAAGAAAGTTTCCAATTGGCAGAATCGTTCACACTTCTTCGGCGTGACGGCGCAAGTGATGCGTCATATTTTGACTGATCACGCGCGACGCCGGCAGTTTGCAAAACATGGAGGCGAGGCGCGCCACGTCTCGCTGGAGAACGCGGTTGTGATGACTCACGAGCGCGCGGCCGAGCTGATCGCGCTTGACGAGGCGTTGCTGGAGTTAGAACAAATCGATCCGCGTAAGAGCCGCGTTGTGGAGCTGCGTCATTTCGGCGGACTAAGTCTTGAGGAGACGGCGAAGGTTTTGGAAATCTCTCTGATGACCGTGCGCCGAGATTGGCGCGCAGCAAAGGCGTGGCTGTATAGAAGGATGAGGGATGAAGGATGAATTGTGAATGATGAATGATGAGTAGGAATTCTTATTCATCCCTCATCCCT
>Ga0136614_10002825_pt1 | contig 10951 bp, 9 predicted proteins | sample AntDrymUQ2792106_2_FD_106643 | JGI IMG/M metagenome (GOLD analysis project Ga0136614, IMG submission 106643) | Polar desert sand microbial communities from Dry Valleys, Antarctica - metaG UQ279 (21.06) | ecosystem: Environmental > Terrestrial > Soil > Desert | place: Antarctica: Dry Valley... | reverse complement strand
CTTCGGGATGGGGGTGGCCGCCTCGAGGGGGAGGGGCTGGAGCGCGTCGTGTCCTCTGACGGGGTCTCCGTGGTCGGGATCTCCGAGGTCTTCGAGAAGCTCCCTGCACTCAGGAGGGCCTTGCGCACGCTCGGGCGAGAAGCCGCGCGGCGCCGTCCGGACGCCGCGGTCCTGATCGATTTTCCCGACTTCCACGGCCTGCTCGCACGGCGCCTGCGGCGCCTGGAGATTCCCGTCATCTATTACGTCAGCCCGCAGGTCTGGGCGTGGCGTTCCAGCCGCGCCGCGCGGATCGCCCGGACCGCCCGCCGCATCGTCACGCTCTTCCCGTTCGAGACGGAGATCTATAGCCGCCTCGGCGCGGATGTTGTCTGGGCGGGGCATCCGCTCGTGGACGACGTCCGGGAGGGTCTCGCCGCGGAGCCGGCCCCCGTCAAGACCCGGCGCCGCCTCCTGCTGCTCCCCGGCAGCCGAACCGCGGAAATCGCCCGGCACTGGGACATCCTGCGCGACGTGGCGACGCGCCTGGCGCGCCGTCACGACCTCGAGTTGATTGCCATCCAGGCTCCCGGGATCTCCTCTTCGTTGTACGCGGGCTCGGAGGGGGCGGGGGTGCGTCTCGCAGGTCCCGAGGGGCGCCACGGGCTGCTCGCGTCGGCGGACCTCGCCTTCGTCGCCTCCGGAACCGCGACGCTTGAGGCCGCGCTCTGCGGGGCGCCGATGATCGTGGTGTACCGCACGTCGCCCCTGACCTATGCGCTCGGCAAGCGCCTCGTCCGCGTGCCCTGGATCTCGCTGGTGAACATCGTCGCGGGGGAAGAGGTGGTCCCGGAGCTCGTCCAGGCGGAGCTGCACGCCGGGCGGCTGGAGGCCGAGGGGGACGCGATCCTGGCCTCGGCGGAGCGTGTCCGCCGCATGAAGGCGGGGCTCGAGCGCGTCGCCCGGGCCCTCGGGCCTCCCGGCGGAAGCGGGCGCGCGGCGGACGCGGTGCTCGACGCGCTCGCCCCGGTGCGGGCGGGCGCTGCCGAGGCCTCCGCGTGAGCGCCGCCGGGGGCGGGGGCCCGCGCGGCGGCCGTGCACCGGGGCCACCGCTGCGCCGCCTCCTCCGCTATTTCGCCGCCTACCGGGTCCGCGCTCTCGCCGCCCTCCTCGCGATGGGCGTGGTGTCGCTCGCGACCGTCGTGCTCCTCTTCCTGCTCCAAAAGGTCTTCGACGAGCTGCTGGGGCCGGGGGCGTCCGCCGCGATCTCCTCCGGAATCCCAGCCCCGGGCGCGAGCGGCCCCGGGGCGGCGCTCTCCCGGCTCGAGCAAGCGTACGCCGCGGTCAGGGGCGGATTCGCGGCGGCCGGAGTCCCCCCCTCGGCCGTCGTCCCGGCCCTCGTGGTCGCGGCGCTCGCGGCGAAGAACACCTTCGCCTACCTCTCGGAGTTCACGCTGAACACCATCGGCCTCGCGATGGTTCGGGACCTGCGTCGCGACGCCTACGCGAGCCTGCTGCGGCAGTCGAGCCGCTTCTATACGGACGCCTCGTCGGGGGACCTCATGTCCCGAGTCCTCTCGGACGTCGAGCAGGTCCAGACCGCTTTCGGCAATCGCCTCACCGACCTCCTGCAGGGGGCGGTCACGATCGTCGTGATCCTCGTATACGTCTTCTCGTTGAACGCGCGCCTCGCGACGGTCGTGTTCGTGCTGGCCCCGCTCATCCTCCTCCCGGTCGTCGAGGTCACGCGGCGTCTCCGGCGGACGACGTATTCCGCCCGCGAGCGCATGGGAGAAATGGGGGGCCTCCTTTCGGAGACGCTCCGCGGGCAGCGCGTGATCAAGACGTACGGAATGGAGGGCTTCGAGGAGGGCCGCTTCGCGCATGCGAACGCCCGCTATTTCCGGAGCAACCGTCGGACCATCCAGATCCAGGCCGCCAACTCGCCGATGATGGAGTTCGTCGCGGGGGCGGCGCTCGTGGGCCTCCTCGTGTTCGCGGCGGGGCAGATCCGGGAGGGCCGACTGACGGTGGGCGGCTTCGTTTCGTTCCTCGCCGGGCTGATGATGATGTACAAGCCCGCCAAGGACGTCACCAAGGTCAACATCGCCCTCCAGCTCGCGCTCGCATCCGCCCGCCGCGTGTTTGATCTGATGGACCGCGTCAGCGACATCGTGGAGAAGCCCGGGGCCGTCGCGCTCGCGCCCATCCGCGACGCGGTCCGCTATGAGGGGGTGTCGTTCCGGTACGGCGACCGGCCGGTCTTGGAGGGGATCGACCTCACGATCCGGCGCGGGGAGACGGTCGCACTCGTCGGCGCGTCCGGTGCCGGTAAGACGACGCTCGTCAATCTTCTCCCCCGGCTGTACGACCCGTCGGCCGGCCGGGTGACGTTCGACGGAGTGGACCTCCGCGACGCGACCCTCGCGTCCGTGCGGCGGCAGCTGAGCCTCGTCACCCAGGAGACGGTCCTGTTCGACGCCACGGTGCGCGAGAACATCGCCTACGGCCAGCCGGGCGCCGACGAGCAGAGGATTCGCGCGGCCGCGGAGGCCGCCTATGCGGACGAGTTCGTCCGGAAGCTCCCGCAGGGCTACGACACGCGCCTCGGGGAGGACGCGGCGCGCCTCTCCGGCGGCCAACGGCAGCGCCTCGCCATCGCGCGCGCCCTGTTCAAGAACGCCCCGATCCTCATCCTCGACGAGGCGACCTCCCACCTCGACGCCGAGTCGGAAGCCTGGGTCGCCGGCGCGCTCACGAACCTCATGCGGGGCCGCACGACCCTGGTGATCGCGCACCGCCTCTCGACCGTGCGGCGCGCCGACCGGATCATCGCGCTCGACCGCGGGCGCATCGTGGAGTCCGGTACGCATGCGGAGCTCTTGACTCGTGGCGGCCTGTACCGCAGGCTCCACGAGATGCAGTTCTTCGAGACCGGCGCGAACGCCGAACCCATGCGGCCGTCGGACGCCCTTCGGTCGTCCGACGAGCCGGGTCGGGAACCGGAGATCGCCGCGAAACGGGACCAACCGCACCCTTGAGCGCCGAGGCCGGACTCCGCAGCATGACCGGATTCGGACGCGCGCGCGGGCCGGTGGGGGAGGACTGGACGGCCGAGCTCGTCGTGCGCTCCGTCAACCACCGTTTCCTGGACCTCTCCGTGAAGCTCCGGGAGGGGGAGGCGGCGCTCGAGCCGATGCTGCGCCGCGTCTTTTCCCGACGGGTGGCGCGCGGCAAAGTCGAGGTGTCGCTCCGCTTGCGCCGCCTGACCCCGGCGCGCCCCGAGATCACGGTGGACGAGGGGTTTCTCGAGGAGCTCATCGAGCGGTTCGCCGCGATCGCGCGAAAGTACCCGATCCGTGGAGGGCTCGAGGCCCGCGACCTGCTCGCCGTCCCGCAGATCCTCTCTGTGGAGGTGGTTTCCGACGGGTTTTCGGAGGCGGAGGGAGCAGCCCTCGAACGCCTGGCGGAGGAGTCGGCCGGCGCGCTCCAGGACATGCGGCGGGGGGAAGGGCGCGCGATCGCCGAGGACCTCCTGCGGCGCGTCGGGTTCCTGCGCGGGAAGCTCACGGAGCTGGAGTCGCGGCGGGAGGAGATCACATCGAAGGTCCGGGACGGACTGCGGACGCGCATCGAGGCGCTCCTGCAAGGGGTCTCTCTCGATCCCGGCCGCCTCGAGCAGGAGGCTGCGCTCGCCGCCGACCGCTCGGACGTCACCGAGGAGCTGCAGAGGCTCGCGGGCCACCTCGAGCAATTCGGGCAGCTCGTGGCGGGCGCGACGGAGCCGGTCGGGAAGAGGCTGGATTTTCTCGCCCAGGAGATCCTGCGGGAGCTCAATACGCTCGGCGCGAAGGCGCGCGACCTCCAGCTCATCCGCGAGGTGCTTGAGATGAAGTCGGAGATCGAGAAGGTCCGGGAGCAGGTCCAGAACGTCGAATGACCGCGACGCCCCGGGGCGACCTCTTCATCGTCTCGTCCCCCTCCGGCGGGGGAAAGACCACCTTGATCCGGCGGCTCCTCGAGCGCCCCCCGGGCGAGCCGCTCCACTTCTCCGTGTCCCACACGACGCGGCCGATGCGGCCGGGGGAGAGGGACGGCCGCGAGTATCACTTCGTCGCGGCCGAGGCGTTCCGGTCGATGGTGGGCCGCGACGAGTTCCTGGAGCACAACGAGGTTCATGGGCACATCTACGGGACGTCCCGCGCCGAGGTCCTGCCCCGGCTCGCGGCGGGACAGGACGTGGTCCTCGACATCGATGTCCAGGGCGCCCGCGACATCCGCCGCGTCCACCCGGAGTCGATCCTGATTTTCATCGTTCCCGAGTCCCAGGGCGAGCTCGAGAGGCGCCTCACGACACGGGGTCTCGACGGGGAGGAGGCGATCAAGAAACGCCTGATCAACGCGGCCCGCGAAGTCCAGCAAGCCGCGGAGTTTCAGTACGTTATCGTCAACGAGGAGCTCGATCGGGCCACAATTGAGTTAGAATCGATCGTTCGGGCCCGGAGATTGACCGCGGTCCGGCAGGCGGCGCGCCTCGAGCGCATCCGCAAAGAATTCCAATAAGAGAGGTTACGAATGATCCAGACGATGCCGGAAGGTGTGGACAGCAAGTTCCGCCTGGTCCTCCTGGTGGCCCGCCGGGCCGAGCAGTTGATGCGCGGAGCGCGGCCGAAGCTCGAGAGCGACCGCGCGATGAAGCCGACCCGCCTCGCCGCGAGTGAGTTCGAGCACGACCGAATCCGGTGGGACTACGGCGAAGAGGGCGGTGTCCTCGAGGCGGCTGAGGACGGCGCGGAGCTCGAGGAAGAGGCGGCCGAAGAAGAGACGACCGCCGCACGGGACTGATCGCGACGGTGTCCGGTGCGTGACTCCGACTCATCGCGGTCCCCGGCAGACGCCGGGAGCCGCCCGTCGCGGGCGGCACGCGGCTCCCGCATCGTCCTCGGCGTCACCGGAGGCATCGCCGCCTACAAGGCGGTCACCGTCCTGCGCGAGCTGACCCGCAGCGGCGCCTCCGTCCGCGTCGCGATGACGCGCGGCGCGCGGGAATTCGTCACCCCCCTCACGTTTGCGACGTTGTCCGGCAGCCCCGTCCTCGTCGAGGTCTGGGGGGACCGCAACGGCCCCGCGGTGGATCACGTGGCGCTCGCCGACTGGGCCGACCTCCTCCTCGTGGTGCCGGCGACCGCCCATGCGCTCGCCAAGTTCGCGCAGGGCTTCGCCGACGACTTCCTCAGCACCTACTTCCTCTGCCACCGCGGACCGGTGCTCCTCGCCCCTGCCATGGAGACGGCGATGTGGGAGAGCCCCGCCGTTCGGAGCAACCGCGATCTCCTCGCCGCGCGCGGAGCGGCCTTCGTGGGCCCCGGGGTGGGCTCCCTCGCGTCTGGACACGAGGGAGCGGGCCGTATGGAGGAGCCGGACGCGATCGTCGCCGCGGCGCTCGGGATGCTGGCGCAGGGGAGTCGGGACCTCGCGGGGCTGCGCGTGCTGATCACGTCGGGGCCGACGCGAGAGCCCCTCGACCCGGTCCGCTTCGTCTCCAACCGGTCGAGCGGCCGCATGGGCTACGCGCTGGCCGAGGCCGCGCGGGACCGCGGGGCGACAGTCACCCTCCTGTCCGGACCTGTCGGGATCGCGGAACCGGCCGGGGTCCGCCTCGAGCGCTTCGAGACGGCTTCGGATCTGCACGGGCTCCTGATCCGAGAGTTCCCGGAGTCCGACGTGCTCGTCATGGCCGCGGCGGTCGCCGACTTCATCCCCGCCGTGAGCGAGGCGCGGCTCCACCGTGGGGATGGTCCCCGTTCGGTCCGGATGGAGCCCGGGCGAGACGTGCTCGCGAGCCTCGCGCCGCTGAAACGCTCGCAGACCGTCGTGGCGTTCGCCGCCGAGACGGAGAACCTCGAGGGCCGCGGTCGGCGAAAGATGGAGGCGAAGGGCGCGGACCTGATCGTCGTCAACGACGTCGGGCGCACGGACATCGCCTTCGACAGCCCGGACAACGAGGTGATGATCCTCGCGCGCAACGACGCGCCGGAGCGTGTCCGCCGGGCCGCCAAGCGGGCCGTCGCCGAACGCATCTGGGACGCCGTCGTCAGGGTCCGCGGCGCGGCGATTCCGGAACCCGTCTCCCGCCCTCACTGACCGGCAGGCCGGCGCGGGCGGTTAGACTGAGCCCCGGTGACCTCCGGACCGGCGCGCACGTATTTCCCGGGCGACTCCGCCGAGCTCGAGTTCTTCCGTGACCTCGGCATCCGCGAGATCTTCGTGGAGCGGGGCGCTCCCGCGCTGGTGCCGGGCTCGATGCGCTCCCTCGACGATCTCCGCGGCTTCATCGCCGGCTGTCCACGGTGCAAGCTCGCGCCGACGCGGACACAGATCGTCTTCGGGCAGGGGAACCCGAAGGCGGACCTCCTGTTCGTGGGCGAGGCGCCCGGGCGCGAGGAGGACGAGGAGGGCCTCGCGTTCATCGGCCGGGCCGGGCAGCTTCTGACGAAGATCATCGAGGCCATGGGGATGAAACGCGAGGACGTGTACATCACCAACGTCGTGCGCTGCCGTCCTCCGAACAACCGGAACCCCGAGCCGGACGAGGTGGCCGCCTGCATGCCCTTCCTGGAGGAGAACATCCGGCTCGTGGCCCCGCGAGCCGTCGTCGCGCTCGGCACTTTCGCAGCCCAGGCGGTCCTCGGCACCGACGAGCCGATCGGGCGGCTGCGCGGCCGCTGGCAGTCCGCGCAGGGAGTCCGCGTGATGCCGACCTTCCACCCCTCTTTCCTCCTGCGCTCGCCTGACCGTAAGAAAGACGTCTGGGAGGACATGAAGCTCGTCCGCGACTACCTCGCAAGCGTTCCGCCGGATCACTAGAACTCGCCGCTTATGACTCTCGCCGCAGGGCATCGCGTCGGCTCCTACGAGATCGTCGCGCCGCTCGGGGCCGGCGGGATGGGGGAGGTCTACCGCGCCAGAGATCTGCGTCTCGGCCGCGACGTGGCCCTGAAGTTCCTGACCGACGCTGTCGCCTCCGACGAGGACCGACTGGCGCGCTTCGATCGCGAGGCGCGCGTGCTCGCCTCCTTGAACCACCCGAACATCGGCGCGATCCACGGGCTCGAGGACTCTTCGGGAACGCCGTGTCTGGTCCTCGAGCTGGTCCCCGGCGAGACCCTGGCCGAGAAGCTCGCCGCCGGACCCCTTTCGGTGCAGGAGGCCGCGGGCGTCTGCCGGCAGATCGCTCGCGCGCTCGAGGCGGCGCACGAGAACGGGATCCTGCACCGGGACCTGAAGCCCGCCAATGTCAAGGTCACGCCGGACGGCACGGTCAAGGTGCTCGACTTCGGTCTGGCGAAGGCGTTCGCCGCCGAGGGGTCCTCCAGCGCATCCCACTCGCCCACGATCACGACCGGCGGGACGCGCGACGGCGTGCTGCTCGGGACGGCCAGCTACATGAGCCCGGAGCAGGCGCGAGGCAAGGCCGTGGATCAGCGGACGGACGTCTGGTCCTTCGGATGCGTGCTCTACGAGACGCTGACGGGGGAGCGCGCGTTTCCCGGGGACACGGTCCCCGACGCCCTGGCCGCTGTCATACACCGCGACCCCGACTGGAGCAGGCTTCCCCGTGAAACGCCCGCCCCGATCCGCAGGCTGCTCGAGAGGTGCCTGCGCAAGGAGCGGGACCGCCGGCTGCACTCCATCGCCGACGCACGCCTGGATCTGGAGGAAACGGGGGCTGAGCCGCTGCCGGCCCGCGACGCGACGCGAGAAGTTGCCTCGCGATGGCGCTCGGCGCTGCCCTGGGTTCTCGCCGGGCTGCTGGGCGCAACCGCGCTCTCGGCGATCTGGATGCTGCAGCGTGAGAGGAGAGTCGCGCCTCGGCCCTACCGACTCCAGGTGGCCCTGCCGCCGGGCGAGAAGCTGACGGTCGATTTCCGCCCGGCGCTGGCGATTTCTCCGGACGGGTCTCTCCTCGCCTACGCCTCGGAGCGAAGCGGTGTCTCGCGCCTCTTCGTCCGGCCATTGGACCAGAAATCGGCCGCTCTCCTGCCGGAGACCGAAGGAGCCTCCGAGCCCTTCTTTTCTCCGGACGGGAAGTGGATCGGCTTCTTCGCCGGCGGCAAGCTCAAGAAGGTGCCGTCGGGCGGCGGCACTCCGGTGACGCTTTGCGAGGCGGTCTCCGGCCGCGGCGCCGCCTGGCTGGAGGACGATTCCATCGTGTTCACGCCGAACACCCGGGCCGGGCTCTGGCGGGTCTCCGCCGCGGGCGGGACCCCGCAGGAGATCACCAAACCGGAGACCGGAAGTCACGACCACCGGTGGGCGGAGCCGCTTCCGGGTAGCTCGGTGCTCTTCACGGCATGGACGTGGAAGGGCGCCTACGAGGAGCGCGTGCTCGTCCACGAGCCCGGGACGGGCCGCACGACCGAGATACTCAAGAACGCCACGGCGGCGCGATTCGTGCCCCCGGGGGATCTCGTGTACATCAAAGGGGGCGCGCTCTTCGCCTCGGCCTTCGACCTCGAGAACCGGAAGGTGACGGGCCCGCCGAGACCTCTCGCCGAAACGGTGTTCATCACGTCCAACACCGGGGCTTCCCACTTCGCCTTCTCGCGCAACGGAACGCTCGCCTACGTCCCCGGAGGGCTGCCCACGGACCGCACGCTGGTCTGGCGCGATCGACGCGGCGTCGAGATGCGCCTGCCCGCGCCCCCGAGGGCCTACATGGGCCTCCGACTGTCGCCGGACGGTTCGCGGGTGGCGGTCGGCATCGAAGGCCCCACGACGGACATCTGGGTGCACCACGTGGCGCAGGGCACACTGACCCGACTCACGTTCGACGACGACAACGCGCATCCGATCTGGAGCCCGGACGGGAAGCGACTGGCCTATGCTTCGCGCCCGAGCGGCGGCGTTTCGAACCTGTTCTGGGTGCCCGCGGACGGGAGCGGGCCTCCAGAGCGGCTCACGGAGAGCGACGATCCGCAGGTGCCCACGGGATTCTCTCCGGACGGACGCTTTCTGGCTTTCAGCGCGACGTCGGGGGGCTCCCGTTCCGACGTCTGGCTGTTGCCTCTCACCGGGGACCGCAAGCCCGTCGCCCTCGTGCATACGCCCTTCGAAGACCGCTGGGGACGTTTCTCTCCTGATGGAAAGTGGATCGCGTGGGTCTCCGATGAGACGGGCGGGGATCAGGTGTACGTCCAACCATTCCCAAGGCCGGGCGGCAAGTGGCAGGTCTCGACGGAGCTCGGTCGCGACCCGATGTGGGGGCCGGAAGGGAGCGAGCTCTTTTACACCTCCGGGAACCGCGTGTGGGTCGTCGACCTGCGTCCGGGGGCGACCTTCGCCGCGTCCACGCCGCGGCAGCTCTTCGAGTCCCGCTTCGAGCGCCCGTCGGGGCCGCTCGCCACCTACGACGTCTCCGCGGATGGGCAGCGCTTCCTCATGGTGAAAGGGAGCGAGCCGGAGGATGCGGTCTCGCAAATCCACGTCGTGTTGAACTGGTTCGACCTTTGGAGGAAGCCCGCGCGCCGCTGACGAGCGGTATTCTTCGAGGCAGATTGGCCCTTTCTCCGGGAACGCGCCTCGGACCCTACGAGATCCTCGAGCCGGCCGGAGCAGGAGGAATGGGGGAGGTCTATAGGGCGCGGGACACGCGGCTCGCGTGACGCGGCGCGCTCCGCCGGTGTTCTTCGTCGCGGACGGCGCAATGCGTCTGTAGGAGTAAGAATGAGGATACTCTTACATGGAGGTGAACGAGCCGTGCGCATTACATCCAAGGGGCAGGTGACGATTCCGATCGAGATCCGAGAGAAACTCGGTCTTCTGGCGGAAACCGAGGTGACTTTCGAGATCTCTGGGGATTCCGTGCGCATCAAGAAGGTCCGCGGAGCCCGCGCGCGTGGCCGAAGCGTCGTGAACCGCATGCGGGGACGGGCCACTTCCCGTCTGAGCACCGACGAGATCCTCGCTCTGACGCGGGGATGAGCCGTGGCCGCGGTCCTCGTCGACAGCAACGTGCTCCTCGATGTCCTCACGGAGGACGCGCTCTGGTTTCGCTGGTCCTCCGAAGCCCTCGCCCGCTGCGCGGACGAGGGAACTCTCGCCGTGAATCCCATCATCTACGCGGAGGTCTCGATCGGCTTTGACCGTATCGAGGACCTCGATGAGACGCTGACGCCGGATTTCTTCCAACGCGCACCGCTGCCGTGGGAGGCGGCCTTTTTGGCCGGGAAGGCGTTTCGCCGCTACCGCAAGCGGGGTGGACGACGAACGTCGACCTTGCCGGACTTCTACATCGGCGCACACGCCGCCGTCGCCGGTATGCCTCTCCTCACCCGCGACCCCGGCCGCTACCGCTCGTACTTCCCCGGAGTCTCGCTCATCTCGCCGGAGCGCTCGTGACGCTCACCGCCGGCTCCCGCCTCGGTCCCTACGAGATCGTCTCCCCGATTGGCGCGGGTGGGATGGGGGAGGTCTATCGGGCGAAGGACACGCGGCTGGACAGGACCGTCGCCATCAAGGTCTTGCCGTCGCATCTCTCCGCGAAGCCTGAAGTCCGCCAGCGCTTCGAGCGGGAGGCCAGGACGATCTCGCAGCTCTCGCATCCGCACATCTGCGCGCTCCACGACGTCGGGCACCAGGACGGCACCGACTACCTGGTCATGGAGTTCCTGGAAGGGGAGACTCTGACGGAGAGGCTCGCCAAGGGACCGCTGCCTCTCGAGCAGGCGCTGCGTTACGGGATCGAGATCGCCGACGCTCTGGACAAGGCACACCGACAGGGCGTCATCCACCGCGACCTGAAGCCCGGCAACGTCATGCTGACGAAGTCGGGAGTCAAGCTGGTGGATTTCGGGCTGGCCAAGTTCGCGGCGACCGGCGCTTCAGGATCGATTTCCAGCGCGACGGCCCTGCCGACACAGGCCCCGGACTTGACTGCCGAGGGGACGATCCTCGGCACCTTCCAGTACAT
>Ga0136614_10002824_pt1 | contig 10952 bp, 4 predicted proteins | sample AntDrymUQ2792106_2_FD_106643 | JGI IMG/M metagenome (GOLD analysis project Ga0136614, IMG submission 106643) | Polar desert sand microbial communities from Dry Valleys, Antarctica - metaG UQ279 (21.06) | ecosystem: Environmental > Terrestrial > Soil > Desert | place: Antarctica: Dry Valley... | reverse complement strand
GTCCGGGCCCAAGCGCGTTTACTTAACGGCATTCGCGAATTGGACCGGCAGGGCATTCAGACATTCTTTATTCACGGTAACCACGATCCAGTCGAAGAAGGATGGTCGATGATCCGTCCAAACGACCTTCCCGCTTCCACCGTCTGGTTTAATCAATGGAACGAGGTGCGCGCCGCACCGGTCATTCGGGACGGAAAAACCATTGCAGTTGTTCATGGCATCAGTTTTCAATTGCGAAGTGAGCCTCGAAATCTCAGTCTGCTCTTTCCTCCCAGGACTGGCGGCGAACGACCTTTCCATATTGGACTTCTCCACTGCAATGTTGGAACGCTAACAGGTCATGCTGATTACGCGCCGTGTACTTTGGAAGACTTGTTCAGTCGCTCCATCGATTATTGGGCCCTGGGACACATCCACAAACGATCGGTGTTGTCTCGTTCCAATCCAGTCGTGTTGTATCCGGGGAATCTGCAGGCACGACGGTTTGACGAGTCAGGCCCAAAAGGTGCGACGCTTGTGCGCATAGATTCCTCCAGAGCAGCAACACTCGAAGCATTGCATTTAGACGTTGTGCGCTTCGCCAGATTGGACGTTGACGTAAGCGGGTGCGACTCAGTTGAGGAGGTACTCCTGGAGTGCCAAAAAATAGCTTCGCAGGCTGGTAACGAATCAGACGATCGCATGCTTATCGCGCGTGTTTCGTTAAGGGGCAATACGGCCGCACACAGCGACTTGCTTAAGACCCAAGGGCGGGGTGAATTGTTGGCGACATTTAATGACCGTTTGCAAACTGAGCATCTCCACCTTGATGCCGTTCAGCTTGGCACGAGCCCTCCGCTTGACAGAGCCAAGATCGGAAGATCAAGTGGCTTCGAGGCCGCGCTCGTGCGTCTAAGCGATGACCTCTCCATATCCGATGAGGAATTGAATACTATTCTTGAACAAGTAAAAAGTCCTCTCCTGAAAGGTGGAAGATTCGAGGAGTTCCTTCCAACGTCCGAACCACTGACCGCACGTGGCCTCGTCCAGCAAGGTGAATCGCGATTACTAGGGATGTTGGAGCCTGAGGATGAATCATGAAGCTGCGGAACTGGCACATCGAAGGCTTCGGCGTGTTCTCGCGAGCAGTCCTGCCCGAACCTGGATTGTGCGATGGACTGAACCTAATAGTCGGGCCTAACGAAGCTGGCAAGAGCACGCTACTCGACTTCCTGCGATATACACTCTTTGGCTATCCTTCTGGAAACTCTTCGTTGCCGCGACGACTACCTCTCAATGGCGGCAATCATGGGGGCACACTGCAATATGAATTTAACGGTGAGACTTATGATCTCTTCCGTCAGCCCACAAAAAAGGATGCTTTCGAACTACGTAATCATAGCGGTACAACTCTCACAGTCGCTGAACTAGACCATCATCTTCTAGGCGTGACCCCAGAAATGTTCAGGAATATTTTCGGTTTTAGTCTCGAAGAGTTGCAGGGAGTTGAGTCATACAATAAAGCTGGTATTCGAGACCTCGTTTTTGCAGCATCTGTCGGCCGATCGCTTCAGCAGATTCGTAGTGCCCAAGAATCTTTGGCGAAGCAAGCAAACAATATATACAAGGAAGGTGCAAAAGCGACCGGGCAAAACCCTCCTCGGCTAGTGAAATTACAACATGATTTGACTCGACTGAGGAAGGAATTAGTTCAAGCTAATGCCGCTAGTCGCGCAGCAGTTGGCAAGCTGAATGAGATTGAAAATGAAACCTCAAGACTCCAAGAGATTGAAAGCCGCGAGCGGATAGTAGAAGCTGACATTCAACGCGTTGAGCGTCTAATAAGCGGATGGCCACTTTGGGTTCTACGCTGCGGAGCAGAGGAAGAACGAGAGCGCTTGGGGGATGTGAGCCTTTTTCCACCAGATGGCGGCTCAAATTTCGTAAAACTCGAAACAGAGTTTCAGAATACAAAGGAACAAGCCTTGGCGAGGCTTAATGAACTTAGGGATATCGAGGAAGAGTTACGTCGAATGCCTGAGGAATTCCCGCTGCTGAAGGTGGCCTCCAGCGCGGAAGAGGTTGGAACCAACCAGGCTGGCTACGAAATTGCTAAGGAACTTGCGGTGGCCGCTCGTAATCGCGCGCATGAGGCTGGACAAACTTGGCAGACACTTAATGAAGAGCTAGGGAACGAGTGGCGCGAAGAAGTGATCCGCAGTTTTGATGTTTCTCTGATTGCGCAAGATGAAGTTAGTAGAATAGCAAGCGAGATTGGAGACTCAGAGTCGATTATTTCTGAAAGATACTCCTCGGCATCGAGGCTGGCCCGCGAAGCGCGGCACTTGTCGCGAGACTGCACTTTAAAGGCAAGACAGCTACAGAAGGTTGAACAAATGGAGCTACTCCTTGAAGACGGAGAAGTCACACGGCAAAGGAATAGTCTTCGAGAATTGCGTAGCGCGCTGATCAAATCCAAGTCGTTGGGTGACGACGTGGAGCGGGCGCGAGACCATCTGACGCAAGTGAACTTGATAAGCGGTCAGCGACAGCCTGTTATGACTCGCGTCCCAGCTTGGCTCCCCATCACTCTGGCAATCATTGCTACAGGATTGGGAGTTTCGGCGGCCATCCTGTTCTACGCTGGCCAACCTATCCCCGCTGCGATTATTACTGTCTTAGCTTTGACGTTGATTATCCTTTCTATCATCCTCCGTCTGCGTCCAAACACAAACTCAACTGTCGATAAACCGTTGCCTGAATTGCTGGACGCCAAGAACCGATATGAGTCAGCCAAAACGGTTTATGACGAGCATGAGAAAAAACTGCAATTCAATGCGACCGCCCTTCGGCTTGGATGGCCGGTGAACGAGACAGAGCTAGAGGAATGGGAAAGTCGGATTAGGTCGTCCGAAACCGCTCTGAATGAGGCGAGAGAATTATCAAGACAGCTACAGGAACTTCGCGGAAAAAGAACTGCTAAGAGTAACGAGTTCCGTCAGGAAAAGAAGAAGTTAGATAGCGCTAGAAGTTCTTATTCCCTGATGAAGGAGCGATGGAGGATATTCCTTGGTGAAAGAAATCTCCCATCGGTCGAGTTTAAGACTGCACTCGCGGTTTTTGCGAAAGTGAAGGAGGCACGGCAAACTCTCAAACAGTTGGACACCAGCATTTCTGAGGCAGAAAAACAGGAGCAAACTGTTCAGGCCTATCTACAAGAGCTGCTGGCTTGTCTGTCCACCGCACATTTCACCACTAACACTGATCCAGCAATATGTTTGGCTCGATTCGCCAAACTTCGTGAAGAGATCCTTGTCCAAGAAGAGTTATCAGAAAAGCGCTCTGAACTCTGTCGCCGAATGCGGCAGGCGCGAGAGTCTTTTAAGAAAGCGTTAAGAAACAAGAAGCGCGCTCGACACGCATTACAGGACATGTTTGTGAAGTCCGGCGTAAATAGTGAAGAAGCCTTTGAGAACCTTAGTAGACGGTTTAAGAGTCATGTCGAGCTCTCCCAAGTGATCAAGGAAAAGAGTACCGGTTTAGAAACTATTTTCGGTCATCATCCAATCCCTGATGAGCTCAAAGAAGCATTTGATCCCGGGCCTCGCCCTGACTGGGAGACAGAGAAATCCCAGCGACAGATCGAAAGAGACTTTTTGAGGAGTCGTCGCGATGAGAGCCTTAGAAAAACGACCACTCTTGAATCAGAGGTAAACGCTCAACTCAAGTCCGAGGAGGTTGCAAGACTCCAACTCGAATGTGAGGCGATGGAAGAAGAGATTCGACAAGGCGTCCAAGAGTGGTTGCAGTTAGCGACGGCCCAGGAACTTCTGCGGCGTACTCGACAGCGATTCGAACTTGAGAATCAAGCTCCCGCACTTGCGGAGGCGAGCCGACTATTCCGAATCGTAACCGGGGGCGATTATGAAAAAATAACGGTCCCATTTGATTCGGAAGGAGCCGATCTAACGATATCTTCGGGACTCGCACCCGCTCTTACTTACAAGCAACTAAGTCGTGGCACACTTGAACAACTTTATCTCTGCATTCGGATCGGTTATATCCGACAATTTCAAAAACAGCGAGGTGAATCGTTGCCGCTACTAATGGACGACGTTACAGTGAATTTCGATCCGCTCCGAATGGAAAAGGCTTTTGAAATTCTGGCCGATTGTTGTCGCGACGGGCAGCAAATACTCTTTCTCACTTGCCACGATGATCTCATTAAACTCCTTCGGCCGGGAGATAGGTGTTTTAGCATGAAGGACTTTCAGTTCGAGCGGAAAGCGGTAGGTCCGTTGGTATCGACTACTACCGCATAGAGTGTCATTTCATTCATAGTTGCCAGATGTCAAAAGAAGTGTGGTTAGAGCCGGTCCTAGGAAATAGTTGCAAGCGCCTTTTCAAAGGAGGTTGGGAATCATGTCGGTTAGGACATTTGATCTGAACATTGAAGAGGTCCTGGAAAACTGGGAAGTTGAACACGCAATTCGCGAGATCATCGCCAACGCATTAGACGAGCAAACTATTTCGCGCAGTGCCGAGATCGAAATATCCAAAGATATTCATGGAGACTGGCATATTCAGGACTTTGGACGCGGGCTTCAAATAGAGCACTTCACCCTTAATGAAAATCAAGAGAAGCTCAACGCTGAGACAGGAATTATCGGTAAGTTTGGAGTAGGCCTGAAGGATGCGCTCGCCACTTTCTATCGAAGGGGGATTGCTGTCCGTATTCGTTCCTCTTTTGGCACGTACGGACTAAAGCAGGATCACAAGCATGGCTTCGATGACATTGTGACACTTCACGTCGGGTATGACGACTCGCCGACCGATCTTAACGGCACCGAGGTCATTCTGCGTGGGTTGACCGATAACGACATGGCAAAGGCCAAATCCCTCTTCTTGAAGTTTGCTGGAGAAGTGATTCTTGAAACCAACACATACGGTCAAATTCTGCAGCGTCGAGAAGGTGGCGGTAGAGTGTACATCTCAGGAGTATTCGCGAGCGAAGAACCGAATTTCCTCTTTTCGTACAACATACCAGTTTGACCGACGCTATGAAGAAGAGACTCAATCGAGAACGACTGAACGTTGGGAGAACCACTTATGCGGAACGAGTGAAATCTATTCTGAAGAACGCGAGAAGTAAGCCCGTCCAAGAACTGTTAGTAGATCAAGTGCGAAAGCGAGCGACGGGTGCACAGTGTGACGAAATGTCGTGGATCGAGATTAGCCAAATGGCATTGAACTTAATGAACGAGCAAGCAGATGTCGCTTACGTGACGGAGCAAGAGCTTCAATTTCGGCCAGATGTCTTAGACAACATTAGGTCAGACGGGTACGAGGTGGTGGTCATCACTGAGCAGCAGAAAACAAGGCTCGATGCCCAGCCTTTCACGGGCGGCCCACAAGTGCGAACATTGGAGACATACGTACAGGAGTACAACACCAGCTTTGAATACAAGTTCGTTGATTACGTAAATTTGACGAATGAAGAAAGCCGGATCTATGACTTGATGCCGAGGATCCTCGCCCTCGTTGGAATTGCAGGAAACCGGATCCCGCAGATTCGCGTTTCCGAAATTATGAGAGTCACGACGGACAATACCGAAGGAGTGTGGGACTCCTCAATACCAGCAATTGTCATAAGACGCAGCAAGCTTGCGTCTCTAATAGGTTACGCGGCTACGCTCTTGCATGAAACTGGCCATGCCACGACCGGTACTATGGATGCAACTCGTGAGTTTGAGGAGGTACTGACTTCCTATCTTGGTCATACCGCGACTGCCGCAATTAATAGGTGAGCCTTGGCAAAAGAAATCTGGTTAGGGCCGCTGCTGGGCAACAATCGGTCGCGATTGATCGAGCGAGGCGCCGAGATGGTCGCAGCCAACAAGGCTGATCGTTTCCTCTACCTGGCAGCCTCTCATCCCCTTCTCGAACTCGTTACGCAGGGAATACTTGACGGCGTCACCAATCGCGGACTTTGGAACGAACTGCCCGTATACCTCTTTCGTGGTTTTGTTAGAAGGCTCCTGTCGACCGCCGTAGACGCCTCCGGTCAAACAATCCCGCCTAGCCTGCCAATCGATCAGGACGAATTGCCCTTAGAACGAAGTCTGGTCTCGCAAATTCTCATGCGCCTGTCGGCCACCGGCCAACTGAAGGCAATTGGTCCCTTAGCCAGACGTGAAGGCTGCGTCAATACAATCGCCACGCTAATCGGAGAAATCGAGCGCGCTGCGAAGTCGCCGGACGAAATTTCAGAGATTGTCGCAGCTCGCCTCGCAGACCTCGCACCAACCGACGCTGTAGCCGCAGACATTGCCCGGCAAATCGATTTTGATAAAGAGGTGGCGCTGATCTATTCGACCTATGCCGATCTGCTGCGTCGCCACAAACTAACGGAAGCCGACGCGGATCAAATGCGCGCGCTCGCAGTCCTCAAGGGAGAACTTGACGGCGAACAGCTGCAACTTCCCTGGCTGGCGAACGTGGAGCTGCTGGTACTCGACGGGTTCTTCGACTTTACGCCCGTGCAAGGCGAAATCCTTCGACAACTCATTCCACGCGTGCCCAATGTAGTTGTTAATCTGAATCACGATGAACGAAACCCGGAGATCTTCCGGCCCTTTAAAGACACCATCGATCACCTCGCAGGCATCGAGCCCTTTGTAACCAAAACCAGTACTGAAGCTCCCGCTCCAGCACACGGCGCCCTGGCAAATCTCCGTGTGAATCTCTTCAATCCGGCTTTAACGCCGCCAACAGTGGCTGACGAACACGCCGAGCAAGCCGCCGAGATCAGATACTTCGAATGCGGCGACCGCGACACCGAGATTCGCGCAATCGCCAAGGAGATCAAACAACTTGTCCTGCGCGAAGGCTACAGCCTGAAAGACATTGGGCTGGTAGTGCGCCAGCGCGCCTCCTATTCGGAAACCATTGCGCGGGTCCTGTGCGAGGAATCGTTGCCCTGCAACTTGGAGTCGCGCGTTGAGGTCAACGACATTCCGGCACTGCGAGCGGCGCTCAAACTTTTCGCTGTTCTTGAGGATCTGACTCCCGATGAGACTGCGAATCCACGTGTTTCGGAGTTGGCTGATCTCATCAAATCAGAATATTTCCGGTTGGATCAGGATGCGCTCGACGTCCTCGCCTCACAATTCGAGGCCCAGGGTCTTCATCTCCTCGCCATCGAGGGACAATCTCCCTCCGAATTGCGGGAAACACTTCGAAGACAATATCGCATCGGCGTTTGGGACGCGGACACCCTCGAGAACACTTTTGCCTACGTCGGCAGTGAGCTTCATTTAAGTGAGTGGGTGAAACGGGCTGATAGGTTGATCCGGGAGCTGCCCGGCGCAGAGGCGACGAAAGAACTTCTGAATATTGAAACTTCTGAACAAGCCCGCGATCCAGACGAGGCCGATCAGGTAGAGAACGCGGAAACAGCAAAGCTGGAAGAAAAGACTGTCGAGAAAAAGCGTCGCCCCTCGCGCGATGTACATCCAGCGTCGATCTTCTGGGCCTCCCTGATAATCAACGAGTTCGTCAGTCCCCTTCGTGCCGTTCCTCTCGTGGGGAACCCGGCAGAGCTTCGTCGCGCCTTGGTAATGCTGCTTGACCATTTCAATTTTCGCGAACAGGTCGCGCGACCCATCAGAAATGAAGTTTCCGATCGCGAGTTGCCCCAGGCGCTGCTTAACTTCAATAGCCTCGAAGCTCTGCGACGCGCTTTCCTGGCCGCCGGCAAGTCAATTGAGATTGCGTGGGACTCTCTCGCGCCGCCATCGCAAACCAAACTCGCAAACTATATCGAGGAGGTCCGTCGCTCGCTCAGTTCTCAAACGCAACTCTCCGGCGCCGCTGACACTCGCGGCTTGCGGGTTTTTGAAGTTACCGATGTTCGCGGTTTGCGCTTTCGCGCAGTCTTCATCGCGGGGTTGGTTGAAGGTGGTTTTCCCTTGCGTGCTTCGCGCGACTGGATCTATCCGCACGAAGAGCGCGAGCGATTGAAGCAATATGGGTTGACGCTCGAAGACATCTCGCCGGCGACGCTCTTGAAAGAAGAGCATTACTTCTATCAGGCCGCCTGCCGCGCTACCGAACGTCTTTATCTTACCCGGCCCCTGGTGTTGCAAGACGATGCGGAAACCGTTGCTTCTTACTACATAGACGAACTGCGCCGCGCTGTAGCTCCACTAAGAATTGAAGCCGAGCCTATCAGGCGCGATTACGACGGCAGGCAATTGCCTTGGGTGTCGCGGGCCGCTGAACTTAACATCGCCCTGGTGCGGCAGCAGGAGCGGCGCATCCACCATGACACTGTAGACTTGTTGCCACAGCCGCGCGTTAAGAGGTTGTTGACTCTCGCGCGCAACGATGGCTTCGTCAGCGACTCAGCACTACGCCGCATTGAGATTGAAAGAGAACGCGCCAGCCGGGAGTTCGGACCTTATGATGGCGAGATTACCGATCCACACCTCATTGCGCTCTTGAATCAAAGATTCGGCCCGGACTTTGTGCATAGCGCGAGCGGACTAAGCGTCTACGGCAATTGCGCCTATCGCTTTTTTGGGCAGCGGGTTTTGAAACTGGAACCACGCGGCGAAGCGGCCCTCGATCTTCAGGCTATCGATGCCGGCAAGTTACTCCACGACATTCTGCGGCGATTTTTCGAGCGACATCGCCGCCAGCCTTTGCACCAAATCGATCGCGGCGTGCTGCAAAAAGAATTACGTGATCTCGCCGACAAGGTCTTCGATGAACACGAGCGTGTGGTGCCGCCGCTCAACAAACAGATTTGGAAGATTGACCGGGAGATTCGCAAGATCCTGCTCGACCAGGTTCTTTTGTATGAGCTGGAGGTCCAGGAAAAGGCCGCGCCTCGCGGCGTTGTCCCCGCGTACTTCGAGGTTGCGTTTGGGATGAAGTCCACGAGCGTTAAGGATCCTGGCTCGAAAAGTGAACCACTGGAGTTGTCCCGGGCTACCTTTGTCGGCGAGGAAACAATGAGAATCAGCGGGCAGATCGATCGCGTCGATGCCGCTGCCGATCAAACATTGATCGCTTACGACTACAAACTGTCGACTGGTTCAAGCAAGGAAGACATCAAGGCTGGGCGTAGTTTGCAGTTGCCGATTTACCTCGAAGCGCTTGAAAAATTGATCTTCCCGAACCAGCCGGTCGCCGGCGGGGGCTACTACGTGATTCGTGGTGGAAACGAGCGTCGAAATAAAGGTTTGCATCGCGCCAGCGTTGCCGGCTATTCCGGAATTAGTACGCGAGCAGGTGCGGTAATCAGCGATGACGAGTGGCTGCAGATTCGCGCCGACGTCACCGCGAAAGTGTGGAACTTTCTTGATGGGATGCGCGCCGGGCATTTCGCTGTGGAGCCATCTGAGAAAAAGAAGACGTGCCGTTTTTGTGACTTCGCCGCGGTTTGCCGCTACGACCAGTATCGGATCGAGAGAAAAAAACTATCCGCAGATTACACCGATTCCACAGATGTAAATTCTGACTGAATCACTCTTACATTGCGCAAACTCGGATCCATCTGATCTGTGTAATCTGCGTAATCTGCGGATCGATTTCATACTAATGTCTTCACAAAAACCAAAACGAGAGTTACAACCCGAGCAGGCTGCGGCCGCCCACACGATTGATCGTCACATCTCGGTGACTGCCGGGCCCGGCTCAGGCAAGACGACCGTATTGGTCGAGCGTTATCTTCATATCCTGCTCCAACACAAACTTTCGATCGATCAGATCGTCGCAATCACCTTCACCAACCGCGCTGCCAATGAGATGCGCGAGCGTCTCAGAGAACAACTCAACCACCTGCTGCAAAATTCGTCCGCGGAACAGCGCAAACAATGGCTCGGTTACAAACGAACGCTCGACGGCGCCGTGATCACTACGATTCACGGTTTTTGCGCGCGACTCCTGCGCGAGTTTCCTGTCGAAGCGCGCGTAGATCCTCAGTTCCTGCTGCTCGACGAGCATCGTGCCGCGATGCTTTTGGATTCCGTTGTGGAAGAAGTGCTGCGGGAATTCATTGTCTCCGGACACGTAAAGATCTCCGCACTTACGCTTGGGGTTGGACGCGGCAAATTGGCGACGGCCCTCGCGCAAATGTATCGCGAAGTGCGCGGCCAGGGTTTGTCATTGAACGACCTCAAAGTGATGACGGCGCGCAGTCATGCGACAGAAGCTCATCACACCGAGGCACTGGGTAAGCTCGCGGAGGGCATGAAGGGTTTTCTAAGACTGCGCCGCACCACCTCGTCGCAAAGAGCCAATCAAAGTGAAGTTGCGGCCGGCTGGGCCGCACTGGAACCACTGCTGCAAACCATTCCCGCGCCTGAAAGCCTGGCGGACTACTGCCGCACCGTCGAAGGTTTTCGTAAAGTGCGTCCCCAGGCACGCGGCGACTTCACCAATCATGTGAGAGCGTTGGACGAGTTGGTCTGGGAGAAAGATCTCGCAGGAAGGGTGCCGCAACTCTGTCTTGATCTCTTCGCGAGACAATACGCGCTCGAGTTGATCAATGTGCTCAATCGCATTGACGAACGCCTCAACGAGGAAAAACAAAAGATGTCGGCGCTTGATTTTGACGATCTGGAATTGAAAGCGCTCGAACTGCTGCAACGTCCGGAAGTGATAACGCGCGCGGCCGAACGTTACAAGTTTTTCCTGGTTGACGAATTCCAGGACACAAACGGCCTCCAGCGCGAGTTGTTGGAAAGGTTGGCGCTGCAGAAGAGCAGGCGCGAACAAGCGAACCTGTTCATTGTCGGCGATCGCAAGCAATCAATTTATGGATTCCGCGGCGCCGATGTCGATGTCTTTCGCGAGATGAGCGAGACCTTGAACAAGGCAGGAGATCGGTCGCAACCGCTGTTGCTGAATTTCCGCAGTCAACCACCTTTGGTCAACTTCTTTAACTATCTTTTCGAACGCCTCTT
>Ga0136614_10002822_pt1 | contig 10955 bp, 2 predicted proteins | sample AntDrymUQ2792106_2_FD_106643 | JGI IMG/M metagenome (GOLD analysis project Ga0136614, IMG submission 106643) | Polar desert sand microbial communities from Dry Valleys, Antarctica - metaG UQ279 (21.06) | ecosystem: Environmental > Terrestrial > Soil > Desert | place: Antarctica: Dry Valley... | reverse complement strand
GGCGCACGCAATCGCAAATCGCTATAAGGAATCATTATGCGTCAGCGCACGCGCCCGACAGTTGCGCGAAGACGTTCTGCGCGTTGCGCGTTTGCCTTTTAACTTGCTCATCACGGGCGAGACCGGAACAGGCAAGACGCTCGCCGGGCGTAAGATTCACCGCCGCTCATCCGAAGAGTACCGGAACATCGTCTATGACCTTCCGGGAAAGTTTTCGTCTTAACTTCCTGCCACCGCACCTGCCATCCCAGACTTCATAGTATGCGCTGCGCTGTTGCCGTTCGCTGAAACTTGCGCGCCGTTTTTGCCTTTCTTCCGCCGCTCTGCTGCCCACCGCTCGAAGCCTCTGTCTGCGTCGAACAACATTCCAATCCCGCGCTGATGATTGCTCCCGTCTCCGGCTCTTCCATCAATTTCATTGGCGGTGTATGCGCGGTTTCATGCCGCTGCTGGTTGTAGTTTTGCGGATGCGTTTAAGCTGTGCGCTCGGTTTCAAGCACGGGGCGGATGCGCTCGAACTCATCGTCGAGTTGGGCTAAGAGGGCTGCGGTTTCGCCGAGCGAGCCGGCGGCGGCAATCTCTTCCACACGGGCGCTGTGTGCGGCGATGCGACGCGCGCCGACACTGGCGCTGCTGCCTTTGAGGGTGTGCGCCACGCGCTTGAGAGCTGCCGCGTCGCCTGCGGCCAGCGCCTCACGCAAGGACGCAAGCCGCGTCGGGGTGTCGGACAGGTAAGTATCAATCAGGTCGCCCACGAGATTCGAGTTCTGTTTCTTTTGCAGCGCGCGATAGCCGGCGAAGACGCTTAGGTCAACACTCTCATCTTTGCCGCTCATGTCCGTCGGCGGTTGGTTCGTGAGAAGCGCGCGCGCGGTGGACTCTTCGGCAGCGGCGGACGGCTGGACTGCGGGGGACGCGATCCAGCGTTCGAGCGCCGCGCGGAGCGCTTCCGGCTGCGTCGGCTTTTTGATGTAGTCGTCCATCCCTGCGGCCAGACACTTCTCGCGGTCGCCGGCAAGTGCGTGCGCGGTCATGGCGATGATCGGGGTGCGCTTTAGTGAGCCTGCTTCGCGGCGGCGGATCTCGGTGGTGGCCTCGTAGCCGTCCATCTCCGGCATCTGGCAATCCATCAACACGGCGTCGTAACCGGCGCGCTCCAACGCCCGGAGCGCCTCGCGTCCGTTGGCGACCGTCTCGACGCAGTAGCCCAAGCTCTCAATCTGGCTGCGCGCCACCTGCTGATTGATCGGGAGGTCTTCGACGATGAGGACGCGGCGGGCGGCCCGCGCGCCGGCCTCTTTCAAAGTGTGGCGTGTGACGAGTCCGGGCGCGGCGGGAGACTCGCTGTCTGCGCTCGCTCCGCCCATCACCGTTGCCAAGCAATCGAAGAGCTGCGATTGTCGCACGGGCTTAGTGAGGTAGGCGCTGATGCCGGCGGCGTAAGCGGTCTGCGCCTGCCCGCGCCAGCCGAGCGAGGTCAGCAGCACGAGGCGCACCTGTGAGATAAACGGGTTCAGCCTGATGGCGCGCGCCAGATCAATGCCGTCCATGCCGGGCGTTTGCAAATCGAGGATCGCCACGTCGTAAGGCTCACCGTCGCGCGCCGCGTGGCGCAGAGATTCGACAGCTTCGACTCCCGACTCAACTTCGGTCGGCGTCATCCCCAACGAAGCGATCTGCTGTGCGAGGGTGCGGCGGCTGGTTGCTTGATCGTCAACCACGAGGACGCGCAAGCCCCGCAGAGCGTCAGAATCAATGGGCGCGAACGTCGCTCTGCGCCCGTCAGCAGCCTGCTTCTCAAAGCGCGCCGTGAACCAAAAAGTTGAGCCTGCGCCCTGCACACTCTCGACGCCGATCTCGCCGTTCATCATCTCGACGAGTTGCTTCGAGATGGCGAGGCCCAGCCCCGTGCCGCCGTACTGGCGCGTGGTAGAGCTGTCGGCTTGGATGAAAGGTTGGAAGATGCGCGCCTGCGCCTCCGGCGCAATGCCGATGCCGGTGTCGCTGACCGAGAAGCGGAGTGTCATGTGTGTGTCGCTCTCACCGTCTTTCGTCACGCGGACGATCACTTCGCCACGCTCGGTGAACTTGACGGCGTTGCCGACCAAGTTGGTGAGGATTTGCCGCAAGCGTCCGGGGTCGCCGCGAAGCTGTCCGGGAACGTCCGCATAGACGAGCGCGGCGAGTTCGAGCGACTTGCCGCGCGTCCGTCCCGTCATCAATTCCACGACGCCTTCGACGACGCCCCGGACAGCGAAATCGAGCGTGTCCATCCGCAACTGGCCCGCTTCGATCTTCGAGAAGTCGAGGATGTCGTCAATCACCGACAGGAGCGCGTCGGCGCTCTGGCGGATGATCTCGGCGTGTCCGCGTTGCTCCTCGTCAAGCGGCGTCTCCAGCAAAATGCCTGTCATGCCGATCACGCCGTTCATCGGCGTGCGGATTTCGTGGCTCATGTTCGCTAAAAATTCCGACTTCAATCGCGCGGACTCCAGCGCCGCATTGCGCGTTGCGATTAGCTCCACTTCAGTTTGTTTCTGCTCGGTGATGTCACGCGCCACCCACACGACCTTGTTTTCTGACATCGGCGACACGGTTCCGGCAAACCACAACTCCCTGCCGTCAATCGTCAAAGGATATTCCACGCTGACCGGCTGGCCGGTGGCGAGCGCCCGCCGGATATAACCGAGAAAAGTGTCGGCTTGCTCCGGCGGGAAAGTATCGTGCAGGGTTTTACCGATGAGTTCGGCGGCGGGTTTATACAGCAGATCGGGATTGGACGGCGCGACCTTGAGGTAATGCCCTTCGCTGTCGAGAGCGAGGATCAAGTCGGGCATCGCCGTGAACAGTGCGCTCAGTTCGGCTTCCGACGCGCGCAGTTGCGCTTCGATCCGTTTGCGCTCGGTGATGTCGCGGGCGACGGCCTGAAAACCAACGGCGCTGTCGCCCTCCAAGATCAGTTGGACGTTTTGCCCGATCCAAATCTCCGAGCCGTCTTTGGCGATGGCCGGAAACTCGTAGTAGGTATTAGGCGTCAGACTCACGAACTGCTTGCCGTAGAACTTAATCGCGTCGTCACGATAGTCCTGACGCATCAATGCGAGATAGCTCTGGCCGATCAACTCTTCCACAGAAGATTTCATCAGGCGCGCGGCGGTCGGGTTGACGAAAATGAAATGCCCTTGTGCGTCAGTCCGGTAAATGATGTCGCCGGCTTCATCCACGATCTTCCGGTAACGCTCTTCACCGGCGCGCAACAGTGCGTCCGCCTGCCAGCGCGCCGCGGCCTCTGCGCGCAAATCGTCGTTGACTGCTCGCAACTGGGCGGTGCGCTCCTCGACTTTGCTTTCCAGTTCAAGATGAGCTTTGCGTACTGCGCTCGTCGTGCTGTTACGCAGCGCGCACAACACGCTAATCAGCGAGCCTTCGATGAGGAACATCCCGAGCCGCAAGTTTTGTCCGAGAGTGTGGCCGAAGAATGAACGCTCAGGCGATACAAAGAGATACTGGCTGAGGAGCGCCGCCAGCACGGTCGCCAGCACGCCCGGTCCCAATCCGCCGCGCCACGCGCTGATCATCACTGCGCCGAAGAGGAACAAGAAAGGTGCGTCCAGTTCAATGACGGGAGCGATCAGCAGTTTCAACCAGAGCGCGGCGGCGACGGCCACCACCGCCAAACCGTAACGTTGAATCTGACCACGCGGCGTGATGTCCGCGTCGTCCTGAAACAATCTCCGGTACTTGTCTTCACTTTCCCGGAGCGCGTCTAATTGCTCCACTTTGTTGTCAGGCACAGTCGCTTGCATCTCGCTCTTCAATCTCTATCGCCAAAGCTTTAGCGAATCCGCACGGCAAACGAGACGCTGCCCGCGTTGTTTGGTGAAACGGGCGACAACGACCCGCTGAAAGTCCAGCGCACGTGCGTCACGTTGCGGTCGAAGCCGGCGGGCGCGCCGCCGCCGCCGCTCGCGGGTGAATAAGTATAAGTCGCGCCGCCGTCGTTTGAATAGCTCACTGTCACGGTGAGCATAGTCGTGCCGAGATCGTTCACGCCCGAGTCGACTTTGAAATCAGTGTTGTCGTTAATCTTCAAAGTCGTGTTGAGATTCGGGTCGGTCAGAATAAAGTTGGACGCCGCCCCGCCGCCCGTGTTAGCGAACGTGATGGTGTAAGCCAGCTCAGTCCCCGGCGCTTGCGTGCCTTCAGGTGTGACGCTCTTCGTGAGCGTGATGTCCGGCGCGCCGCTGACTATCACGCTGGCTGTCGCCGGAGCGTGATCGGTTGTGATGGGCGTCGTATCGATCTGGAATTCGTTGGCGTGCGCGATGGCGCTGTTGACATAAGCGCCAACCGTGCCGGGCATCACTACGCGAAAACTCAAGTCTCTGGTCTGATTGGCAGGGATGCTGAAATTCCCCGCCCAAGTGAGAGTCGCGCCGGAGACGGTTGGATCGCTGATCGCCGTGCCGTTGAAAGTTGAAGACCCGGCCACGTAACTCGGTTGGGCCGGGCTGGTCGGGAGCGTATCGACGTAGTCTGTGATGGAGACTGCGTTCGGGCCTGTGTTGGCGATGCGTAGAGTGTAAGTGACAGTTCCGCCCGGCGAGACCGGCGACGGCGTGGCGAGTTTGGTGAGCGTGAGCGGCGGCGGTAGCGCCGTGATGGTGATGACGCCGCGACTGCCGAAATCGCTGTTGTAATGATAGCTGCTGCCCGAAAAATCGTAGATCAGCGTCGAGGCAGTAGTAATTCCCGTCGAGAGTACCTTCACCGTGTAGGTGGTGACAACATTGCCGCCGGCCCTCCCGCTTGGATACTGCTCCGGGCCGACACAGCTTCGGTAGGTGGAAAGATTCAGAGGGTTGTTATCCCAGCCGCAGGCGTCGGCATAAATTTTGTTGTTAGCGCCGCCGGTCGGACTGGTGTAAGTCGTGGAGACGGACAAGACCTGAAAGATGATGTTGGACAAGTTCAAAAATGCTTCCAACTGCTCATATCCCTGCGTGGCCGTGCTGGCGCTCACGGTGTAATTATAAATCTGTCCCTGATAAACCGTGGTCGGGCCGGTGACGGAAGTGACTGAATTGCGATTTTGCGAGACGAGGCGTTCGACGTAGAGTTCGCGCGGTGTCGGCGTACTCACCGAAGCGACGCCGTCGGCGCTCACCGTAATGTGATAGCGACGCGCCGTGTCGTGGGCTAACGAAGTCCGCGTGATCGTCACGGGGAAGTAAAAGTCGGTACAAGCGCCCGCCGCCAGCGACGTGGCGGTGACGGAGCCGGAGCCACCAAGGTTCAGGAAAGGATTCGCGCTATCCCAGATAAAATTTCCGACCACGTTGGTGATCGCTGTCGGGCCGGTATTACAAACCCGCGCTCCCACCGGGAACGTGTCAGGGCCGTCGTTCTGTTTGTTGCTGTCAAGGCCGATGACGTTCCAAGTCACAGGCGTGACTGTGAGCTGTGCGTTAGCGGTTTGGCCCCCCCCAATCCCGAAGAGCAGCGCCAGCAGCCCCGCGTGCATCAAGAATGCCCGCGTCATCGGGCCGAGAACTTTAGCGCCCCCCTGCATCAGCATCGCGGCAGACATCATTGATTCTGCCCTCCGTCGCCTTGTGTGTTGGAGTTGCGGGCGTCAGTCCGCGCGTCGCCCGCCGCCAGCCCTTGCCGTGAAGTGCCGAACAGATCGAAGAGGTTTGAGAGTTTTGAAGAGATGGTGAAGTAGAAGCCACGCCGCGCGCCGAAGTTCGGCGGGCCGTTCGGCTCGATTGCCGACGTGAAGTTGTAGCCGCCGCCGAGTCGCAAGTCAGGCAACGCCCAGAAGCCGAGTTCTGCCCCGGAAGAAAGGCGGCGAGTGTGGCTCGAAGGCTGCGCGAGCATTCGCACCTCGCCCGCGAGATCGAAGTAGCGGCTCAGGCGATACTGCGCGCGGCCTTGTCCGAGATAAGTCAAAGCGGACGCGAACGCGAGCGTCTGATCGCCGTTGCCGCTGAAGCGCAAAGCAAAGCGACCGTACAACTCAAGGTCTTTCGTCAATTGATAGAGGCCGTCGGATGAGAGCGTGTCTGATCGATCTCGCGTCGGGGCGCGTCCCGTTGTCGCGTCCTGCGCGAGCGCGCGGCGCGTGTAGCTGAACAGCAGCGCGGCGCGATCCGATTCGAGCGGGCGAAAACTGATCGCGGCAGTGCCGTTAAACGAAGAACTGCCGCGCTCATCGAAGACGGCACGCCCCATCTGCATCTGCGCGAGCGCGGTCACGCCGTCACCCAGTTTCCCGGCTGCGCCGATGGTCAGGAGTTGGCCTAAGCCGTTGCGGTCGCGCAACTCATAACGCGCCGACGAGCGGAAGTTCGCTGTCGGTTGCCAAGACAATCCAACGCCGCCGCTGTTGAAGCTCTCGCCCTGACCGGCGAGATGGAAGCCACGTTCATATTGCAAATCAAGCGAGAAGACTTTCGAGAGCGGCAGGCGATTCTGCAAGCCGATGACGGCGAAGCTGTCCGTGCCATTGATGCCGTTCTCCAATTGATACCGCCCGGTCATCGAGGTGTAGCGACCGAGCTGCGTTTCGACGCCGATGGCCGTCTCGCGGCGCGAGCTGGTCGCGGCGAAGCCCGTATTTGCCACATCCGCAATCGGCACAATCGGGGCTGAAGCTAAACGCTGGGTGAAGAAGAGGCGCGCCTGCTGGTTGAATTGATAGCTGGCCGCAAGCGTCGTCTGGTTCGGGTAAGTCGGATCGGACTCACCCAAATTCTGCTCGCGCTTGACGGACAATTCGAGTTTGTCGGTCGGGCGATATTCGACGCCGGCAGTGATGAGATTAGAAGTCGTGTCGCGCTCGCTCAGTTCATCGTTCAAACGCCGGAAGTCGTAAGCGAAGAAAGTGCGGAGACGATCAGTCCAAACTTCATTCCAACTCAGTCCGGCAGTGATACGCTCGTTATCGACATTCGCGGTGCGGTTGCGCTCGTCCAGCAATTGAAAGCGAATCACGCGCGACGAGCGCGGGCGCAAGTCGAGCGAGACGCCCGCGCGTTGCGCTCCCGGCGTGACGGTCTGGCCGAAAGGATTTAGGAAGTCCTCGTCGGAGCGCGAGAAGTTGGCGCGCAGCACCGAGTCGTGAAACGGGAGCGGCTGTTCCAACTCGACGCGGTAAGCCTGCCCGTTATGCTCGCCGTCACCGACGGTGTTGAAGACGTTGCCGTTCGCCGCGACGCGCCCGCGACTCATCGCCCACGCGAATTGGAGTTTGCCGCGACGCGGCAGAGTCCATTCGCCATCCACGCCGCCCAACAGGAACGAGCCGAGATCGGCCTGCCGCTGATCAACGAATGAGAGTCCGAGTTGCAAATTTTTACCGAAACGTTTTTGCGCCCGTGCTGTATAAACGGCGGACGATAGATCGTTCGCGCGATATTCGTAAGTGACGACCGTTTGCAGCAGATTGAGTTCGTAGTCAAACGCGCTGATCGGTCGCAGGAAAAATATCTCGCCGGTCGCCGCGTTCAGGTTGTAATCCACTGAGCGCGCGAGCGTCTGCCGCGAAAGAATGATCTCCGGGTTGCGGCGGTCGCGCGCTTCGAGCGTGACGATCTCCGAGCCGGGCAGGATGTCGAAGTGCGAGAGGCGTTGCAGTGAGAGGAAGCCGCCCGGCAGCACGTCGCGCGCAAACGCGGTGTCGGGCCGTGCGCCGGTGACGGTCACGAAGTCGCCGTTGGCATTTTCGGCGTGAAGTTTCACGCCCGTCAGATTGCGCGCGTAATTGGCGAGTCCGGCATTTTGCAGATCGGCGTCGAAGTCGCCGAACATCGCGTAGGAGCGCCCGCGATCCAGCCGCACGTAAAGTTTCGAGTTCGATTGCGCGTCCTCGAAGCGCGTCGAAGAATCGCCGAAGAGTGGATAGACGCGCTCCAACGGATCGAGTTGAAACAGGCGGTCGCGCCCCGCCGTGCGGTTCAGCGGACGCTGGCTGTCATAAGCGAGCGTCAATAAATTCTGGCCGAAGAACTGGCCGCGATAATAGAAGGCGAGGCGGCTGCGGAAATTGCCCTCCTCGCCGCGCATCGAGATTTCCGGCGCGGCGCGCCCGATTGATATTTCCGCGAGGCCGACGAGCAACGCGGGACGCAGTTCAGGGATGATGCGGACTTCGCCATCGGCCTCTACCTCTCCGGCGCTGGCGTGGAGTTTAGCGGTTGCGGGCGCGCCGTCGGAGACAAGTTCGACGACGGCTTCGCCGCCTGCAAGTTGCGCCATTTGCTGCTGCGAGTTTTGGTTGATCTGTTCGGCGGAGATGGCCGCCATCGCATTGGCCCCCTCGCCCTGTAAAGACGAATTGACCGCGCCGTTCTTCGCTTTGTCCGCGCCGGGGATGAGCAGACGACCCGCCGAAGTCTGCACGGCGATTGAGGCGTCCGCCGCCGGATGTCCCCATTGATCGAAAGCGCGCACGGTGACGAGCGTCGCGTCGCGCCCGCCGGCCTGCACTTCGCGCTTCGCCGGAACAATCTCCAAACGCCGCGCCGGCCCGCGCCCGTACACAGTCTGTTCCACAGAGCGCGCCGCCGTTCCTTCCGGGCTGATCGCCGTTGCCTTCAAGCGGTTCGGGCCGGGACGCAGATTGAGGCCGACGAAAGTGAAAGTCGAGATTTTATTCTTGTGATCGAGGCGACGCTCGCCGATGTGAGAATCATTGACGCGCTCGCCGTTGACTTCAAGCGCGACCGCCCAATTTTCGGTGACGCGCGCTGCGACCGACAAGGCGGGCGACATGATGACTTCTTCCGCCGCAGGTTGAGCGACCACCACCTCGCCGGGTGCGACCGGCTCAACGTAATCCGGCGCGGCGGTCTCAAAAGTCCCGACCGCGCGCGGCTTCGCTTCCGCCGCGCTCAATGCAGGATTGCCGTTGCCGTCAGCCGCAGTCTTGATCACGCGCGCGTCCGCGCCGGGCGCGGGCAAAATCTCCGCTGCTTGCGCGCCGCTGCCGCTGATCAACGACGACGACGCGGCATCACGTCTCCCCGTCTCCCCGCCCTCTGCCGGCGGGACGAGCGCGAAGTTTTGGCGGAGCAGCGCGCCGCCGCCGAGCGGCGTGCGTAAGAGGCGCGTCCAACTCCGCCCCGCGCGGCGGCCTTCGTCCGCGAGCAGGTAGCCGTCCGGCACTGTTACTGGATCGAGCGAGATGACGAACGCGCCTTCGCCGATGGACGGGATGTTGTACTGGCCGGCGGAATCCGTGATCACCGATTGGCCGTTGTTGAGATACAGGCGGACGCCCGCGACGGGTCGCTCCCCCGCACCCGCGTCGAACTGCCCGTTGTTGTTTTTGTCTTCAAAGACGCGCCCGATAATGAACTGCCGGGTCGAGAAGACGCCGCGCCCGACGCGCACGCCCGCGCGCGCTGCCGGCGTCGTGGCGCGCTCGCCCGAAGGAAACAAACCAGAGGCGACGGCGGAGTTGAACTGGTCCCCATCCTGCGCGTTTGCGCCGACGCGCACGCGATAGACGAGTGTCACGCTTGCGCCCGCGTCGAGCTGTCCCAGACGGAAATTTAATTGACCGTCAGCGGTGATCTCAGGTTCGAGGTTGCGCGCGTCGTCACGCCCCGTCTCAATCCGCCCCGTGCCTTCAACATAATGGAACGACGGCGGCAGTTGATCACGCACGACGACATCGCTCATCGGTGAGGCGGTCGCGTTTCGCACGGCGACGCGGTAGGTGATGAGGTCGCCGACTTCCGCCGTCTGCTTGTCAGCCGTCTTGGTGATTTCAAGGGCCGCGACTTCAAAGAGCGGAATGTTGAGCGCGATGCTGGCGATGTCTTCGATTAAGACCGTCTCCGTATCGGCGAGCGCGAAACTGCCGGCGCGTGCGAGAGGCTGGCCGTCGAGCGCGCGCACCGTCATCTCGAAGACGCCGCCGGCAGGACGCAGACTGATCTCAAGCAAGCGTCCGCGATAGCCCGGCGCGGTGACGTTGACGTAGTAGCGCGCCGGTTGGTTCGGCGTGCCGAGTTGCGCGGGTGTGAGCGCGAAGGCGAAGCGGCCTTGTCCGTCGGTCGAGAAGGGGTTGACGTTCGGCTCGTTCGGCGCGAAGCCGACATCGGGCGGAAGCTGAAGAGGATTGCCCGCCTGATCCGTCAGGAGCGAAACGCGCGCGTCGCCGATGCGGACTGTGCCGCCGGAGTGTCCGGCATAGACGACGCCGAACGGATCGACGACAACGACGGCATCGGAAGTATTCGTCGCGGTAAAATTCTCGCCGCTCAAATTGGCGGTGTTGATGATCGCCGCGCCGGACGGCATTTGATCGGTGATGCGCGCCTGATAGTTAATTTGAATGAGTTGGTCAACGGCGACTTGCGCGAGTCGCACTTCAATGCGGCGTCCCACGACCGCGCCCTCGTCCGCGTCCGCCGCGTCGGAGAGCGTGCGCCCTGCGAGTTGCAGCGTACCGGCGACGTATTCGAGTCCCGTCGGTAGTTCGTCGCTCAAGAGGACTTGCCGCGCCACGACGCCGCCGCTGTTGCGGAAAGAGATCGAGTAGTTAAGCGTCTGCCCCGTCGCGGCAGTCGTGCGGTCGCGGTTTTCGACGAGTTTCGAGGGCGGCAGGCTCGTGTTATTGGGATCGGTCAGGCGCGCGCTGTTGCCGACGGCGTTGATGATTGTGCCGGCATCTTCGGCCATCCCGTTCATGCCGGTTGTATTGTTCGAGCGCGCCGTTAGGCTCATCGTCAGCGTACTCTGCGGCGCGACATCGCCCGTATCAACGACGGCGAGGACGTTTAAGCACGCGCCCGGCGCAACTTGCGGACTCGCGGTCTCGTTCAAGCGCGCGAGCGTGTCGGGCGGTGCGGAGACGACGCCGTTGTTGTCCGCGTCGAAATAAAATTCATGGACGCTCGCCGGCGCGGAAATCTCGGCGCGCGTGAGTGTGTAGGCGTCCGGGG
>Ga0136614_10002821_pt1 | contig 10956 bp, 14 predicted proteins | sample AntDrymUQ2792106_2_FD_106643 | JGI IMG/M metagenome (GOLD analysis project Ga0136614, IMG submission 106643) | Polar desert sand microbial communities from Dry Valleys, Antarctica - metaG UQ279 (21.06) | ecosystem: Environmental > Terrestrial > Soil > Desert | place: Antarctica: Dry Valley... | reverse complement strand
GACAAGGATCCGGCGGAGTGGAAGTGGCCCTACGACATCCGGTGTTGGGTCTTCACGCACCGTCAGCTACCGGTCGTCCCCGACTCGGGAATCGAGTTCACGAGCGCGGATCTCGCCGCCGTGCACGGAGAGATGGTCGGCGCCGCCGGTGGCCGGAACGTCTGGATCGTCGGCGGAGGTGACCTGGCCGGTCAGTTCGCCGACGTGGGGCTGCTGGACGAGGTGATCGTGTCGATCGCCCCGGTCACGCTGGGTGGGGGCGCTCCCCTGCTGCCTCGCCGGCTCGAGCTGCGTCTCGACGAGCTCGGACGGAACGGCGACTTCGCCTGCGCCAAGTTCTCCGTCGTGCGCCCACCGGCATGACGTCGGCCCTGGAGCAAGGACCTACCTCCGACTGCTCGTGCGCTAGCCGGACGAGGCGGTCTCGTCATGGGGCGCCCCGACGGGCTTCGACTCCGGTGAGCCGCGCTGGCGCAGGTAGATCGTGAACACGACCATCGTCCCGACGGCAAGGAACTCCGACTGCCAGTTCTGCAGCGTCCGCTCCCAGAAGTCCGCCTTACCGAGGTAGCTGGTCCAACCGATCGGTTCGTCGCCGTGCTGCTGCGCGTCGCCGTTGAACTCGCGCCAGTTGTTCAACGATTGTGCCAGCCAGGTCGCGAAGAAGATCACCGTCATGGCGAGCAGGAGCGAGTTCTCGTAGATCCGGGTGCGCCAGTCGTCGAGCTTCGCCCAGCGCGGGCCGTCTTGGGGCGCATCGCGGCCGATCCGCTGCTGCGCCTTCGACTCGAGCCCGGCATCCGCGGGCACCTTCGACTCGTTCGAGCCCTTCTGGACGAGCCAGATCGTCGCCAGGATGAAGAGCGAGAACTGGAGGAACTCCGACTGCCAGTTCTCCATCACGGAGCCACCGAAATCGGTGGAGGTCACATACGACCACCAGGAGATCGTGGAGTCGCCGTGCTCGACCTGAATCGCGTTGTACTTGCTCCGGCCGGCGAACGACTGCCCGACAAGCGTGAGCGCGAAGATCACGAAGAAGAACAGCGAAAGCCCGTTCTCGCGGACGAACCGTCTCATCCGATCAAGCCGGTCAGCGTGTACGCCACGACGCCGCCACCGATCACGAGCCAGAACAGCGTGTACATCGTCCGCACGCGGCGGAACTCCCCGAGCCGACTCGTTGCGAAACGAGTTGGAGGCTCAGGCTCCCGCTACCGCTTCTTCCGATGAAGGAAGGGCTGTCCTACGATGCGGCATGCCCTCGGATCAGACCTTCGCCGATGTGCTCGCTGCGAACGAGAGCTACGCAAGTGACTTCCGGCTCGCCGGCCTCGAGGCGCGGGCGACCCGGGGACTCGCGGTGCTCACGTGCATGGACTCGCGCATCGAGCCGCTGGCAATGCTCGGTCTTGCACCCGGCGACGCGAAGATCCTGCGAAATGCCGGTGCCCGCGTCACCGACGACGTGCTCCGCACGCTCGTCCTCGCGTCGTACCTCCTCGGCGTCGAGCGCGCGATGGTGATCGCACATACGGGGTGCCGAATGGCGGCCGGGGATGAGGACGAGGTTCACGCCGCGATCGGAGCAGCCGGGGGCCTGACACGCGCAGTCTCGCCTTCCTCGTCACCGACGACCAGGAGTCGACGGTACGCGCAGACGTCCAGCGGGTGCGCTCGTGGCCCTACCTGAGGCGACTCCGCGTGGGTGGGTTCCTGTACGACGTCGGCTCGGGGCGCATCGCCCGGCTCTGCTGATCCACCTGCTCCTCAGGCGAGCGCCCGCGTATAGCCCTCGAGCGACCTGCGGTACCGGTGGATCTCGGGCGCGTCGATCCGGGTGCGCGCGAGGTCGAGCACGTCGACGAGCGCCTCCCGGTCGCGCCCGGCGGTCGCGAGCGCGATCGCCCGAAAGAGGCGGAGCGCGGCGTGCTCCGGGAAGCGGGCGACGGCGTCGTCGAAGAGCGCGATCGCCTCGACGTTGCGCCCGACGTTGCGGAGTGAGCTCCCGAGCTGGAGGAGCGCCCCCGGGACGAGCTCGTCGCTGAGCCCGAGCGCGAGCGCACGCTCGTAATGCGGGATCGCCTCGTCCTCGCGGCCGGCGCTGTCGTGCTCGCCTCCGATCTCGTACTCCCGCTCGGCCTCGTCCATCGTCCCAGGCTATCGGGCCTGATTGCATTCTCTCCAGCGCTTCGGGATGATCGCCGCACTGACGAACGGAGGTCACATGGCACCGATCGTGCACACCGTCGAGATCGCACGCAGCCCCGAGGAAGTATTCGCCTACGTCACCGACCCGTCGCGCTTCACCGAGTGGCAGGACGCGGTCGTCAGCGCGCGGCTCCAGGGCGACGGCCCAATCGGACAGGGCTCCAGAATCGCCATGACTCGCCGGTTCGGCAAGCGCGAGCAGGCGATGACGAGTGAGCTGACGGAGTACAACCCCCCGCGGAGCTACGCGTTCCGCGTCGTGGACGGGCCGGTGCGGGCGATCGGCAAAGGGACGTTCGAACCCGTCGGAGGCCGCACCCGCTTCACCTTCGAGCTCGACTTCGAAGGTCACGGGATCGGCAAGCTGCTGGTTCCGCTCATCGTTCGACGTCAGGCCGAGCGCGAGCTGCCCGAGACCCACGCAAACCTGAAGCAGAGGCTCGAGAGCAACTCCGACTGACTTCCAGGCGGGCAGACCGTGACGGGCTCGTCGGCACGCCGATTTCTCCACACAGCGATCAGTATCTCCGCCCGGCCTTCACGATCACCCGGACGAGGTCAATGAGTTGGCGGTACCCGCACGAGCTCATCGGTCGCCGGCGACCAGACGAACGGCGTGGTAGTCGTCACAGCGACGAAGCCGAGCCGCTCGAGAATCGGCCGGCTGTCGTCCGAGGCGTCGACTTGCAGGTAGCGGAATCCGCGCTGTGCGGCCAGGTTGGCCCGGTAGGCGATAACGGCCCGGTAGATCCCGCGGCGACGCCAGGCCGGCAGCGTGCCGCCACCCCAGAGGGTGGCGAACTCCGTTCCACGTGCGAACCGCACCCAGCCGGCGCAGACGACGACGTCGTCAGCCTCTGCGACGACGATGGTGAGGGCGTCGGGATCGACGGTCCGCTCCGCCTCGAGACTGTCGGCGAGCCAGCTGCGGTCGTCCTGCCAGATCGCCTGCTCCAGCAATTCGATCCGGTCGAGATCCGATCGGTCGCTCACCTCGCGCAGCGACACGCCTTCGGGAAGCCGCGGCTCGTGCGCGACGCCGGCCACGGGCGCGATTACGACTGTCTCCACGTCCTCGGGCACGAAGCCCGCCGCGCGTAGCCGTTCCGGGAGGTCGGCCGGCAGATCGTGCGCGTGCAGTTTCCACTCGAAGTGCTGGCCACGGCCGGCGAACACGCGCACCTGGCGCGCGATCAGCTCGTCGAGCTCGGCCCCTTCGAGCCCCGCGAGGTCGCGATAGTCGACGAACCCGCCGTGCTTCGCGCCCACCAGGCGCAGGAGCGGCCCGTCTCGATCGGCCTGGACGCCTTCGGGCAACCTGCCGGCCAACTGGCCGCGAAGCTGCGAGTCATAGGCGGCCAAGAGTGCTGCGACATCCGGCTCGGTCATGGCGCCGATCCTACGGCGAGCTCCCGAGCTGGAGGAGCCACCGGGACGAGCTCCTCGCTGGATCGTCATCCGCACCTACACGCCCAGGTAGCACGACGCCGACACGAGCAGCTTCCGTCGAGGCTGTACGGTCGTCGCATCTACGGCGAGAGGAGCGCCCCATGTCGGCATTCATCATCACGCGGACCAGACAGGCGACTACGACGCCTGGAGGCCGATGTTCGATCAGGACCGCCCGAGAGCGCGAGAGGACGCGAAGGTAGAGCGGGTCTTCCGCAGCGTCGACGACCCGAATCACGTCTTCATCTTCCTCGAGTTCGCTTCCGTCGATGACGCGACCGAGGCGCGGCGTCGCCTCCTGGAGTCGGGCGTGCTCGACCGCTTCGAGGACAAGCATGGGCCGAACCTCGTTCAGGAGGCGCGGGCTTAGAGCGACTCGCCCGGGAACGTCAGCTCGAAGCGCCGCGTCAGATCGGGAATGCTCTGCGGATTCACCTCGAGGCCGTATCGCGCCGCGAGGGCAGCCAGGTTATGCGGCTCTGCTCGGGTGGAGCCGCCGAGCTCGACCAGTTCGATGAAGTACCGCTCGAAGCCCGCGGGCGAGATGATCTCCAGTAGTCGGGCGGGCTCGTCGCCTGCGTTCCAGAAAGTGTGCCACTGTCCGCGCGGCTTGAAGATCAGGTCGCCGACGACTCCGACCACCACCTCATCGCCGAGCAGAGCACCGACGCGTCCCTCGACGACGTAGCTGTACTCGTCCTCCCGGCTGTGCCGGTGAAGCGGTGCGGCGAGGGCGCGGGCTGACATCGGATGCTCGACCAACGAGAAACCGCCGCCGGACTCGAGTCCCTCGACCATGAGCCGCACCCCGATGCTCCCGAGGAAGCCGGCCTCGCCGTCCTTGGGGCCCAAGACCCTCGCACCGTCCGCTCCCGCCGTCACGCTTCTACCTCCGAACGGGACCACATGCCACGGAGACTGTTGGAGCGCGACGTCCGCTGCCCTTTCTCGGGCAGCCATCCCTCCGCGTACTCGACCCAATTCGATCTGGGCAGGCCGGCGTGCGCTTCGGCGTAGGCCTCGGCGGAGCTCGTCGTCTCGCGCTCGACGCTTGCCCCGTAACGGGCCGCCGCCTTCGACACCGGGTAGACGATGCCGCCGCCGACACCCCGGCCACGCGCTCCGACGGCCAACACGACCGCCTTCTGCTCGCTCGTCGCGAGGAGCACGTGCTCGGTCCCGGGCGCGCAGTAGAAGAAGTCCCACGCGACCAGGGATCTCTCCTTCCCCTCGACGATCAGCGTGCACTCGCCGGCCAGGACGAGGAACGCCTCCTGGGCCTTCTCGCGGTGGTACATCGCCATCGCCTCGCCGGGCTCCAGGACGCTGATGTTGATCCCGAAGTGGGGAAACCGCCGCTTCCCCTCGAACGTGCAGTAGGAGCCGAGGACTCCCTCGTCGCGCCAGCGGGACTCGTGCGCGTTGACGACAAACCAGCCCTCGCCGTCCGTGACGAGTCCGTTCTTGCTCTTCCGCAGAGGAGCCTCGGGTGTCACGACCGGGAGTATGACGCGCACGTGTGCGCGGCCGGCTACGTGACGCTCAACTTCGGCTCGAGCCCGAAGAACGCGCCCACGCGAGCCCCTTCCTCGACCAGCGCCTGCCCGTGCTCCTTCGTCAACGGGGTGAAGGGCTCGATGCGCAACTCGATTCGCTTGCCCGCCCGTCGGCGGGACCACGTCCCCGCGACCGCGCCGTCGACGAGGAGCCAGGAGAGCGCGCCCGGGCCTTCGAGGCGGCCCTTTCCGTGCGCCTTCGTCCGCGCAACCGCCTCAGAAGGGAAGAGCTGCTCGCGCTCCCGGAAGCCCATCACGTAGGCGTCGTACTCCGGGATCAGGCGCACGCCCTCGGGCGCCTTCGGCCGTCGCTCCGGCCCGGCGAGCAGCCACGCCGGCCTGCCCTCGACGTCCACCTCGACGAGCTCGCCGGCGACCGAGTCGAGCAGCGCCTTCGCCTCCTTCGCCTGGAAGTGCGAGCCGGCGATCCACCGCGCGAAGTCGCGATGCGTCACGGGTCCGAACGCGGCGACGTAGCGGCGCAGGATCTCCACAAGCGCGGCCCGGGGTTCGTGCTCCTGCTGCGGCCCGAGCCACTGATCCGGCCGGACGAAGGTGACGCGCGTCCCCTGCGGCGGGCCGTGCACGAGGGTGCCGTTCAGGGCCGCCGGGCCGAGCACCGTTCCCCAGCCCGAGCCGATGTGCTCGCGCGCCCACGACCCCACGTGCGGCGACACCGCCCCGACGAGCTCCTCGCGGGTCAGGCAGCGGCCGTCGAGCGCATCCGCGATCGCGGCGAGGATCCGCTTCGCCTCCTTCGGCGGCAGCTCGTTGTGGACGTACCAGTCGCCGACGACCGCTCGCCGCGCAGCGAGCCACAGCCCGAGCTCGTCGGCCGGGTGGATGTGCAGGGTGCCGCGTAGCGTCCACGTCTTCACGAGCGAACGCTCCTCCCACAGCGCCTTGGCCACGTGCGCGCGGGTCAAGCCGCGGACGCGGGCTGAGAGCGAGAGCTCGGCCGCCGACATCACCTGCGCGTGAATGCCGCCGACCTCGCGCACGACGTCGACGACCCGGGTGCGCGGCGCCGGCTTCGCGAGGTGGCTCTGCGCTAATCGGCGTGCCCGCACCTCGTCCCAAGTGAGCGTCCGCACGACGAGGACCGTACTACTGCGCCAGCAGGATCTCCTTCAGCGTGTCCCCGCGCAGGCCGAGGCGGAGGGTCTCCAGCGGGATCACTTCCTCGGGCGCAATGTTCCCCAGGTTGACCTCGGCGCCGAACTGCTTTACGAACCAGGCCTGCGCCGGCTTCGTGGGCGCCTCGAAGATCACGTGCTCGACCCCGACGGCGTCCGCGATCTCGACGACGAGGTCGGTGCGCATGCCGCCGCCGGAGTCGAAGATCCCGGCTGTGCCTCCCTCGCGGGCCTCCGCGATCACCTTCCAGGCGCCGGCCTCGAGCTCTTCCTGGAGCCAGCCGATCCACTCCGCGGCGTTGTACTCGACGGACGAGTCCTTCGAGCCGACCTCGGAGAGGACCGTGAAGTCGCGCGCGAAGTCCGCCACGAGCTCGAGCTTGCGCTCGCGCGGGATCTCGACGGTGCCATCGGAGATCTCCACGTAGGTCAGCCCGAGGTCGCGCAACCAGCCCTTGTACTCCTCGAGCTTCCCCTTCGCGTAGACGACCTCGAAGAAGGTCCCGCCGAGCACGACCGGCTTCTCCTTCAGCACGTCGAGCTTGCGCCGCAGGCGCGCGGTTACGTACGCCGTGCCCCAGCCGAGCTTCACCACGTCGATCAGCTCTCCGGCGACGTCGAGGACGTCCTCCCAGACGCGCGGTCCGAGACCCTTGTCGAGCACGTGGGTGAGACCGGCGGCCCGGCGCGGCAAACCGAGGTCAAAATCGGGCAAAGATCTCCTTCAGCTTCTCCTGCGCGCTCTCCTGGACGTCGTGGTAGAGCGAGTTGCCGTGCGCGTCGATGCCGACGGTGAGCGGGCCGAAGTCCTTCACGCGGAACTTCCACAGGCACTCGGGCATCAGCTCCTCCCAGGCCACCTCCTCGATCTCCTCGATCTGGGTCGTCTCGAGCGCGGCGGCACCGCCGACGATCGCGAAGTAGACCATCCCGAGCTCGCGCATCGGCTCGATCGCCTCGTCGGGGAACCCGCCCTTGCCGCAGATCGCGCGGACGCCGTACTGGCGGCCGAGCGGCTCGGTGAAGCGGACCATCCGCGCGGACGTCGTCGTGCCGATGCAGACCTTTTCGTAGCGGCCGCTCTCGAGCTTGCGCACGCCCGGCGCCGTGTGCAACAGGAAGGCGCCGCGGAGGTCCATGGGAGGCTCGACGCCCTGGTCGAAGATCCGGATCTGGGTGCGGTCGCGAAGGCCGATGATGTGCCCCTGGACGGTGACCTCGTCGCCCGCGCGGAGCTTCAGGATCTCCTGCGGGTCGGTGATCGGGAACGTCACTTCGTGCTGGGCCATGACTAGAACTCCCGGTCGTAGTCGAGGTTGCCCTGCGCGTCGACGTGCACGGACGCGCGCCGCGCCGCCCAGCACTGGTAGTTGACGGCAACCGGGTTCAGCGTCATGTGCGTGTCGGCGTGCTCGATGTGGCACTGGAGCACGGTCACGTCGCCGCCGAGCCCCATCGGGCCGATCCCCGTCTCGTTGAGCAGGCCGTAGAGCTCGTCCTCGAGCTCGGCGACGAGCGGGTCGGGGTTCCGCGTGCCGACCGGGCGGGTGATCGCCTCCTTGGCGAGGTACATCGCGTAGTCGGCGGTGCCGCCGATGCCGACGCCGACGATCCCGGGCGGGCACGGCTTGCCGCCCGCTCCGACGATCGACTCGAGCACGAACTGCTTGACCCCTTTCACGCCGTCGGCGGGCACGCACATCTTCAGGAAGCTCATGTTCTCGGAGCCGGAGCCCTTGGGGACGCACTTGACGTCGAGCCCGTCCCAGTCCGGGATGAAGTCCCAGTGCACGATCGGCAGCCGGTAGCCGATGTTCGGCCCCGTGTTCTCGCGCGTGATCGTGTGCACCGCGTTCGAGCGGAGCGGATGCTCGACGGTCGCGCGCGCGGTCCCGTCGCGCAGCGCCTCGTAGATGCGCGTCGGGTGGAGCGGGAAGTGCTCACCGACGCGGCAGGTGTAGACGGCGATGCCGGTGTCCTGGCAGACGAGGTTCTTCTCGTCGTCCGCGATCAACACGTTCCGGTTGATCGTCTGGAGCACGCGCTGCCCCGTGACGGAGGTCTCGCGCGCCGTCGCCGCCGCGAGCGCGTCGCGGAGGTCCTGGGGGATGTCCTTCAGCGCCCACACGTAGAGGTGCGCGGCCGCGTCCTCGACGGCGTGCTGGAGCTCGGTGGTCGTGACTGTGCTCATTGGCAAACCTTCGGTTTGACGCTCATACCCTCGCTTTCGTTGCCGCCGCCCGACCGGCGCGGCGCCCGAAGACGACGCACTCGAGCAGCGAGTTTCCCATCATCCGGTTCTCACCGTGTGTTCCCCCGGCGATCTCGCCGCACGCGTAGATCCCCTCGAGCGTCGTCTGTCCGTCGGTGTCGATCACGAGACCGCCGTTCTGGTAGTGCAACACCGGGTAGGTGAGGAGCTGCTCGCTCAGCGGATCGATGCCGCCTCCGCGGTAGCGGCGCAGCATGTACGGGAGGGACACGTCCGCGTCCTCAGGGGCGATGCGCGTCGTGTCGAGGTAGACGGCGGGCCGGCCGTCGGGCGTCTCGACGCCCTTGCCCCGCTCGACCTCGTCGAAGATCGCCTGGCTGACGACGTCGCGCGGGCCGAGCGAGTCGGTGAACTCCTCGCCGTCGGCGTTCAGCAGCACCGCCCCGTAGGCGCGCGTGGTCTCCGGGATCGAGTAGCCCTGCATCGTCTCGGGCCAGGCACCGCCGTTCGGGTGGTACTGGAGGTGGTCGAGGTCGCGCGCCTCCGCGCCGAGATCGAGGGCCAGCTGCAGCACCTCGCCGGTGGCGTTCGGGTGGTTCGTCGAGAGCTCCCCCCGCTCCTTCGCGACCCGGAAGCATCGCCCGCCCGCGGCGAGCACCACGGTGCTCGCGGCGAGCACGTGCTCGCCGCAGGTCGCGCGCCAGCCGTTCTCCAGCGGCTCGAGCGCCTGCAGGGGGCTGCCGGGGAAGAGCTCTCCCTCGCCCGCCTCGAATGCGTCGCGGAGGGCCTTGGTGATCGCGTGGCCGGTGCGGTCGCCGACCTGCAGCAAGCGCTTCGCGCTCGCACCGCCGCAGCGTGCGAGGCGGTAGCCGCCGTTCTCCTTCGTGAACTCGACGCCGAGCTCCTCCAGCCAGTGGATGGCACTGCGGGCGGCGCCCGTGAGGATCTCGACGAGCCGCAGGTCCGCGGAGTCGTGGGAGCTCTTGAAGACGTCGGCGGCATGCTGCTCGGGCGAGTCGTCCTCCCCGAAGGCGGCCTGAATCCCGCCCTGCGCCTTGGCGGAGTTGCACGCCTGGATCGAGCCCTTCGTCGCGAGCGCCACCGTCGCGCTGGCGCGCACGGCCGAGACGGCGGCGGCGAGACCGGAGGCGCCGCTGCCGACCACGAGCACGTCGAACTGGGGCCGCTCAGCCATGGATGCATCGTACCAGTCGATAATGCTGAGCATTAGCGCCCCTTATGCTGAAGTTGCGGCTTTCGGCACACATTCGCGTCGAAATCGCCACAAAGGCCGCGTCTCGGACAGGCACGATGGATCGGTCGTTACCCGCTCAGAGACGGAGGCTCACATGTTCGCCACGCTCACCGACGAGTTGCTCGATCTCACCGCGACCGAGAAGGGGCTCGGGCTCGCCGCGTACGCAGCCGTAGACGATCCCGGCGGTTGCTGCTCGAGCACCTGCTCGATCGTTCTCTGCTGCTTCCTCTGCCAGATCTGTTGGTAGAGCTCGACCAGACCCCGGGAGGGGCCGCTCAGCCCCTCCCGCGGCAGCCGCACCTCCGGCCGTGGTACCGCATGACGACCGACGGCGGGCGACTGCTGCTGGAGCACGGAGGAGCCGTGACCGTGCTGGAAGGAGGCGCGTTGAAGCGGCTCGTGCCGGCGCTGCTGCCACTCCTCGACGGGATGCGCGACGTGGACGAGATCGTCGCGATCCTCGGCGCTCCCGCTAGGCCGGCGATCGAGCACGCACTCGTCCTGCTCGCCGCTCACGGGCTGCTCACGGATGGGCCCCCGCTCGACGAGCCACGGCCATTCGCCGCCGCGGCGCAGTCACTCTCGGCGCTGAGGCGGGACGGTCCGTCGCCACACGAGATCCATCGCCGTCTCCGCGAGGCGCGCATCGCCGTGGCGGGGGAGACGCCGCAGGCGGCGGCGCTGGCCCGAGAGCTGCTGCGCGCGGGCACGGGCCTCGTCGAGCCGGTCGCCTGGAGGGCAGGCGCGCTCGACGGTACCCACGACGTCGGTGTCGCCGTCGCCGGGGCGGGCGAGCTCGGCGAGCTGGACGCCTGGGCCGGCAGCCGCAGCGAGGACGGTCTCGCCTGGCTCGCGCTCCTGCCCTTCGACGGCCGGCTCGCCCCGATCGGACCGTTCGTCGTGCCCGGCGAGACCGCGTGCCTCGAGTGCTACAGGCTGCGACGTGCCGCCACGACGGACTGCCGCGACGAGCTTCGGGCACTCGAGGGCTCGCGGGCGCCGGCACGCGACTCGAGCGCCCTCGACGCCGTCGTGACCGGGGTGGCCGCGTTCGCGCTCCTCCGGTATCTCGGAGGTCTCGATCCCACCTTGCCGGGATCGTTCTACGCGCTCGACGTGGGCGTCCCGCTGACG
>Ga0136614_10002820_pt1 | contig 10957 bp, 5 predicted proteins | sample AntDrymUQ2792106_2_FD_106643 | JGI IMG/M metagenome (GOLD analysis project Ga0136614, IMG submission 106643) | Polar desert sand microbial communities from Dry Valleys, Antarctica - metaG UQ279 (21.06) | ecosystem: Environmental > Terrestrial > Soil > Desert | place: Antarctica: Dry Valley... | reverse complement strand
GTACAACCCCCACCGGCGGCACTCGTCGCTCGGTAACATTTCACCGGTCAGCTACGAAAAGCTGGCCTCAACCGCGGCTTGATTCCCAAACCGCAAAGTGTCCACTGAACCGGGTCAACTCCATGCGTGGGGCTTCGGCGCAGCAGACCCCATACCCTGGATTGCTGTTGGGGTGACGGAAGACCACGATAAACCGCGTCTTTTGCACAGGCGGGGTGTCGCTTTCGTATCACAGCGGTCCTGAATCGACGCGTCGGCTCAGCCGTCGGCGGAGCGGACCGACTTGGTGGGAAAGGGGGGACTCCTGCCGCGATCGCTTGTAGAACCACTCCAACAGTGCCGTCACGATCTCGCCTTTGTCAGTAAAGTGACGCAGCTGGGATGGAGAGCAACCGAAAACGGCGCGGCAATGCGCGGCAAAGACCCGACGATCCCAGCCCCCCAATTTGCGACAGACCGCTTCGACGGACAGTTTCGAACTGGCGAGGTAGTCATGACCCCGCAACAACTTTGCTAGAATGATCAGCTTCTGCGGGGATCCTGCCACGGCAGATTTCATTTCGCGCCGCACTCTGACCGTTGTTGTCCCAGCCTCGAGCGCGATGTCGGTAGCGAAGCTGTAGCGATGAGGCCGTTCAAACAGATCCACTATTGCGCGTGATATCGCCGGAGGGAGCTTGCCCCACGACGCTTCGAACGATCCGAGGGATTCACGGATAAGCGCGCTTCCAGCAGCCTTGTTTACGGCGATCGATAGTGACGATTTATCGGCAGGATGTAGAATCACACCGGCGAGTCCGTGCCTCGACAGCTTCGCAACCAGGGCGAAATTTCCCGGCGTGCATACGACGTAAGCCAAGAACGCAATCGATGGATAGGCTCCCAGCAACTCCACCGCTATTGCCGGGTTATTCGGTGCGTGGGTTGAGGGGTCGAACAGCACGACGTTTATCGTACCTCTCGCCAACTCCGCTCTTAATTCCTTCCAAGAACCGGCGCGGAGCGCTCTCCGGGGTCCGAGCGTCGTCTCGGCATATTCGGCGACGCTGGAAGGCAGGAGGGTCGCCAACGTCAATTCCTTTGCGGGTCCGGAACGGTTAGTGACGCCTTTTAAGGTTGACGATAAGATTACTCCTCCATTGTATGGGGCAGGCTCCGGACGGGCTGAGGAAATGCATGACGCTCCAGACATGGTGCGGCATGGTACAATCTCACCCGTTTGCCAATGGACGGAAACCCTGGCGAGGAAAAAAAAGAGCCCACACTTCGGCAGATCTCTTGACGAGCGAAGCAAATGGAGTCGGCGGCGCCTTGAGAACGTCCGCCCGGAAGCCTTGCGACTGCGGCGCACGCTTTCAGTCGGGGAGGCGGGCCCTTGGTGGCGCCGTCCCAACTGCGCGCGCGGGGGTCGAGAGAATGTCTCATGGTCTCGCGGACACATCGACACCGCTGGGCGGAACCCGCTCGTGCAGGCCGCGAAACTACACAGGGAGGTGCGCTGGTATCCTCGCAGGCGCTTTCCAAAGCGAGCGACCAAGGAGACCCAGCAACCTCCTCGCGGAGCGGTCGGTCGCGCGCTTTGGGGCTCCGCCCGAGCGAGCGCGGGTGCCCGCGTTAGCGGGCAGGGTTCGAAGAAGGTACCAGCACCTCACCATGCGGGAAGATCCTTCCGCACGAAGAGCATCCGCGCGAGAAATCTGACTCGCGCCCGCGAGGATGGGCGATACCTCGGCCGCCGATTCAGAGTTGCTGGCGCCTGAGGTAGTCCGCCAGAATTGCTTGACAAATAATGTTTCCGGTCGGATAATGGTGCCTTATAACAATCTCTCCCGCAGCGTCTGCTTCCGGAGAGACCCGCATCACGTCCGCGCCCCTGTGGAGGGCACCGCCTATGGTAGTGGTCCGTCGCCTTTATCTCTTGATTGCCGGTGCTCTATTGTGGGCTGTGGTAACACCCGTCGCCGCCCAGGCACCTAGCGGCACCGTTTCCGGCCGGGTCGTCGACAGCGTCAGTCGATTGCCGCTCTCTGACGTCAGCGTCGTGATCGAAGGAACTCGACTCGGCACCGTCACCCGTGAGGATGGCAGCTTTATCATCGGCGGCGTGCCGGTGGGTGTACAGACCGTGCGTGCACGTCGAATCGGGTACGCCTCGCCCCAGGTGAGTGTTTCCGTAGTCCCCAACGGCAGAGTAACGGCGGACTTCGCGCTCGACCGCCGAGTGGCGATTCTCGAAGAGGTCGTGACGACGGGCTATGGCACTCAGAAGCGCCTGGCGATTACCGGGTCGATCGCGACGATCGACGCCGACGCGGCGAATGTCGGCGCGATCGCGAACGTGGACCAGATGATCCAGGGCCGCGCCGCCGGCGTCAACATCACGCAGAACAGCGGTGAGCCGGGCGGCGGCACGCAGATTCGCATTCGCGGCGGCACGTCGATCAGCGCCAGCAACGATCCGCTCTACGTGATCGACGGCGTTCCCATCAACAACATCCCGACCGAAACGGCGGGTGTCGGAATCAGTGGCAACGAGCCGCCACTTCCACGCAACCCGATGAACCTCCTCAACCCGGCGGACATTCTGTCCATCTCGGTGCTGAAGGACGCGGCGGCGGCAATCTATGGAACGCGTGCCGCGAACGGGGTAATCGTGATCGAGACCAAGAAGGGCGCCGGCGGCGGGCCGAGCATGGAGTACGAGTTCTCGGCGGGCAAGGCTTCTCTTAACAGGCATTTGGATGTGCTGAGTGGACCCGAGTACCGGAGCTTCATTACCGCCCAGGTCGCGGCCGGAAATGTGGGTCCATCTGTTCTCGCGGGCCTGGATACGGCGGATACGGACTGGGAGCGCGCGATTTCCCGGGACGCGTCGGTAATCAATCACAACCTTTCCTTTGCCGGCGGCTCACCGAACACACAGTACCGTGCCTCGCTCAATCACATGAATCAGCAGGGTGTCATTCTCAGTAACGGCTTCAAGCGGTATCAGGCGCGGCTCAACGGTTCCCACCAGGCCATCGACGGCCGTCTGCGCCTCGCCCTCAATCTGACGGGCTCGCACATCAAAAACGACTATCTCCCCTTCGACAATGTGGGTGGCTTCGAAGGGGGCGTGTTCATCAACACGCTCATCTTCAATCCGACGCTGCCGGTGACGGTGACGGATGCGACTACAGGCGCGTCCGAGTTCTACGAGATCCCCAATCAGCGATCGCTGCGCAACCCTGTTGCGCTGGCCGAAGAGATCCAGGATTTTGGCGCGACGACGCGGACGTTGGGCAACATCTCCGGCGACCTCGACCTGTTCAAGGGCCTTACCGGACGAGTAGCCCTGGGTGTGGACCGGTTCGACAGCAACCGGGGCACCTACTTCCCGAGAAGCAATCCGGTGGGAGAGGAGTTCCAAGGGCTCGCCCGACAATCCAATCGGAACAACACTTCGAAGACGATTCAGACTACCCTCACCTTCCAACCGGAAATCGGTCCTCGCCACGATTTCTCCCTTCTCGGCGGCTATGAGTTCGTCGAAAGCGACCTCGCGGAATTTGCGGCGGAGGCCCGGGGCTTCGTCACCGATGTGTTGGGCTTCAACGGTTTGAGCGGCGGGAGCACGATTCAGCCGCTGGAGTCGCGCACCGAAGAAAGCCGCCTTGTGGGTTTCTTCTCCCGCGCCACTTACGGCTTCATGGAACGGTATTTCCTGACCGGCGTGCTCAGGCGTGACGGATCCTCCCGGTTCGGAGAGGGGAATAAGTGGGCGGTTTTCCCGGCGATATCGGGCTCCGTGCGCCTTACCCAGACAGGCTTCGTCCCGACCGGCCCGTTTTCGGAGCTTCGGCTCCGCGCAGGGTGGGGCAAGCAGGGCAACCCGGCCATACCGCCCTACGCGTCGCTCTTGCTGCTGGCGGCCGATGGCGGCTCGCGATCTGTGTTCGGGGACCGGGCCGTGACTGGGTTCTCGCCGACGCAAAACCCGAATCCCAACCTCAAATGGGAGGAAACGGCGCAGACGAACGTGGCGCTCGATTACGGGTTCATGAACAACCGGTTCACCGGCAGCCTCGAGTATTACATAAAGAACACGCGTGACCTGCTGCTCAGGGTTCCCGTAGCGCAGCCTGCGGTCGTGTCGACCCGGCTGGAGAACATCGGAAGGACCCGGAACAAGGGTGTCGAGTTCGCGCTGGACGCTCAGGTGATGGACAGGCCGAACCTGAATTGGACCGCCGGATTCGTCTTCGACGTGCAGCGGAACACGGCCGTCGATCTCGGCGGGCGCAGCTTCATCTCCACCGGGAGGGTCAGCGGCGAGGGCCAGTCTGACTCGCGCGCCCAGCGAATCATTCCGGGCGAGCCGATCGGCACGTTCTGGGGACCAGAGTTCGTCGGCGTGAACGCGGCCGGCCAGCAGGAGTTCAACAACTACACGGTCACCCGCGACGCCCAAGGGCGCGAGCTCACCCGCACGCTCAGCGGGAAGACGACCTCGCCCGACAGCGACGACGACCGCATCATCGGAAACGCCAATCCGAACTTCAGCTTCGGCCTTCGCAGCCAGGCCAACTTCGGAAGTTTCGACTTCAGCATGCTGGTAAACAGCCAGCGGGGACTCGACGTCTTCAACAACACGGCACTCGTGTATGCGACCAAAGGCAACGCGACGCGCAGCAAGAACTTCCTTTCTTCGGCGCTGACCGACAACGTCGGTATCACCGAGGCGCAGATCTACTCGTCGCGCTGGATCGAGGATGGATCTTTCGTGCGCCTGCAGAATATTACGGTGGGGTACACCTTCGGCTCGATCAGATACCTGGGAGCGGCCCGACAGGCCCGGGTATTCCTCTCAGGCGACAATCTGCTCCTGATGACCGACTACAGCGGCTACGACCCCGAGGTACACACTGATGCCGGCATTGATGCTGTTGCCACGCGTGGCATCGATTATCTTCACTATCCGCGGCCTCGCACGATCACAGGAGGGCTTCGTGTCGCTTTCTAGACCCCCCCTCACCCCTATTGGTCCGGAGCTTATGAGAAATTCAATGTGGAAGAAATCCATTAAAAACGCCGGACTGATTACGCTGCTGGCGTTGTCCCCCGCACTCGGCTTCGTGGCATGCACGGATCTGACGGAGTCACCCACCAGCGCTATCGCGCCCGAGAACTTCTATAGAACCGAGGCGGAAGTGATCGGAGGCCTGGCGTCCGTTTACGCCCAGCTGCGACAGGTTACGGAAGCCTACTACAACGTGACCGAAGTAAGCTCGGACGAGTACATCGTGCCGACCCGTGGCACGGACTGGTACGATGGTGGGAAATGGCTCGAACTCGACCGCCAGACCTGGGGACCGGACAGCCAGAGCAGCGGCGAACTCAATGGAGCGTGGAGTGCTCTGTTCGGGGGCGTCGCCCGGGCCAACGGTGCGCTCGAAGCGGTGGAGAAGGTGAACTTCCCAAGCAAGCCGGCCGTACAGGCCGAGCTCCGTACTCTTCGCGCCTTCTATTACTTCCTCCTTCAGGACCTGTTCGGCGGCGTGCCGATCGTCGAGAAAACCATACTCGTCGCCCCGGATGGGAACACGCGCGCGCAGGTGTTCAGCTTCATCGAGAGCGAGCTGAACGCGGCGCGCCCGGCTCTGCCCGAGAAGTGGTCGGCCGACATGCATGGACGCATGACAAAGGGTGCCGCCGATGCGATCCTGGCCAGTCTGTACCTGAATGCCCGGGTGTTCAGTGGAACGGTCACCGCGACGGGCCTCACGCCCGGCGCGGCCAAGTGGCAAGAGGCGGTAGACGCCTCTGACCGTATCATCAGCTCGGGCACCTACAGTCTGGCCAGCAACTGGCAGTCCAACTTCACGGCCAGCAACCATCAGTCGCCAGAGATCATCCTGCCCGTCAAGTTCCTGAACGCGACTGATCTGGGCCTCAATTTCCTGATGCGGGCGCTGCACTACAACCAGTACTCTCCGACGCCCTGGAATGGCTTTGCCACTATCGCGGAGACCTACCTCGCGTTCGATCCGCAGGACCAGCGGCGGCAGATCTTTCTGGAGGGACAGCAGGTCAATCTGGTGACCGGAGCGCCGATCAATGACAATCAGGGCAATCCGCTGGTTTACACCACGGATTTCCCCAGTAGGACGGGCACTGCTCCCGGTCCCGACAACACCTTTGACTACGCCGGGGTCCGCATCGTGAAGTGGCCGGTCGATGCGGCTCGCGTCCAGCAGAACGCGGGTAACGATTTCGCCTACTTCCGTCTCGCCGAAATCTATCTGATCAAGGCCGAGGCGCTGAACGAGCTGGGTCGAACGGCCGAGGCGCTATTGCTGGTCAATCAGATTCGCGCGCGTGTCTTTGCTACTCCGGAGCCGGTCCCCCCAACCACGCAGGCTGGGTTCCGGGACGTGATTCTGCGGGAACGGCTCTTCGAGCTCACGGCCGAGGGCAAACGGCGACAGGATCTGATCCGTCACGGCAAGTTCCTGCTGCCCTGGTACAACAAGCTGCAGCGGGAGCCGTATCGTATTCTGATGCCGATTCCCCAATCACAGGTCGAGGCCAACCCCAAGCTCGCGCAGAACCCGGGGTACTAGACCGGGGACGGCTGTTGTTGAATTGATGATTTTTTCCACCATAGCCTGCTCTCCTCCCGGGGGGCAGGCTATGATGCAATAGATGGTTGCCGTCCGACTATGAAACAGAGATTCGTCCTGCGACTGGTACTTCTGCTCTCAGGCCTGCAGTTCATTGCCGCCTGTTCGCGCGCCGACGTGTCCGCGAAGGAAGCCGCTGAGGCGCCCGCCAATGATGGGCATCTCTTCACGCGGCTCCCATCCAGCTATACCGGCGTGGAATTCGAGAATCGCCTCACCGATACGCGCGAGATGAACATCTTCACCTACCGCAACTACTACAATGGCGGTGGAGTCGCGCTGGCCGACGTCACGGGCGATGCCCTGCCCGAGCTCTTCCTCACTTCCAACCAGGGCGGCAGCAAGCTCTACCTGAACAAAGGAGAGTATCGGTTCCGTGACGTGACCAAGGAAGCTGGAGTGGAGGGGAAGGGCTTCTGGGCTACCGGAGCCACCTTCGCCGATGTGAATGGCGATGGCCTGCTGGACATTTACATCTGTTACGCCGGTAACGTGGCGGGCCAGCGCCGGGCCAACGAGCTCTACATCAACAACGGACTCAACAAGGCTGGCGTGCCAACTTTCACGGAAGCGGGGCGTGCCTACGGCATTGCGGATGAAGGCTACTCCACGCACGCCGCTTTCTTCGACTACGACCGGGACGGGGATCTCGATCTCTACGTGGTCAACAACTCGTTCCGTCCCGCCGCAAGCTTCGGTCTCCGCAACATCCGCCATATTCGCAACAAGGATGGCGGACACAAGCTCTATCGGAACGACGGCGGCCGCTTCACGGACGTGAGCTCCGGCGCCGGCATCTATGGAAGCGAGATCGGATTCGGCCTTGGCGTCGCCGTTGGGGATGTCAATCGCGACGGCTGGCCGGACATCTACGTTTCCAACGATTTCTTCGAGCGGGACTATCTCTATATCAATAAGAGGGATGGAACATTCGCCGAGGAAATCGAGACGCAGATGCCCTCCATCAGCTACTCGTCGATGGGGCTCGACATGGCCGACATGAACAATGATGGCTGGCTGGACCTTTTCGTGACCGACATGCTGCCGGAGGACGAGTACCGGCTCAAGACGACCGGCTCGTTCGAGAACTGGGACATCTATCAGACGAAGCTGAGGAACGATTACCACCATCAGTTCACGCGCAACATGCTCCACTTGAACAACGCGAACGGAACGTTCAGCGAGATCGGCCAGCTGGCCGGCGTGGCGCGCACCGACTGGAGCTGGAGCGCGCTGATCGCGGACTTCGATCTGGATGGCAACAAGGACATCCACGTCACCAACGGGATGGCGAAGGATGTGACCTCGCAGGACTACATCGCGTTCCTGGCAGACAACGAGACGAGGACGGTGGCCACCCGTGACAAGAAGGTGGATTATCTCGGCCTGGTGAAGGCGATGGACTCGACCAAGCTCCCGGACTACGGCTTCCGAAACAGGGGCGATTTGACCTTCTCGGACGAGAGCGCCGCGTGGGGACTGGACACGCCAGCTTTCTCCAATGGCGCCGCGTACGGCGATCTGAACGGCGATGGCGCGCTAGACCTGGTGGTGAATAACGTCAATGAGGAAGCTTTCATTTATCGGAACGACGCGCGGGCGCTGCTAAAAAACCGGTACCTGCAAGTGACTCTGGAAGGAACCGGCGCCAACCGGTTCGCTATCGGGGCGAAGGTGACGCTGTGGGGGGACGGCGGAAAGAAGTTTTTTTTCCAGGAGATGATGCCGTCGCGAGGGTTTCAGTCCAGCGTGGACTACGTTCTGACATTCGGCATCGGTGAGCTCGATCGAATCGACTCCGTAAGGGTCGACTGGCCAGATGGGCGGACCACCACCAGCAGGGATGTCGCGGCGAATCAGCGTCTCGTCATTCGCCAGGCGGGGATGGGAGCGGGGGGCGCGTTGGCGGCAGCGGGAAGCGGAGCGGCGAAGCCGGTCGCGCCAATCTTTGCCGATGTCACCGAACGGGCCGCGCTCGGCTTCATGCACCGTGAGAATGCGTTCGTTGATTTCGACCGCGAGCGCCTCATCCCCAAGCTGCTGTCGACCGAGGGACCGTATATCGCCGTGGCTGATGTGAACGGCGACGGACTGGCCGACGGATTCATCGGCGGGGCGAGGGATCAGGCGGGCCAGCTGTTCGTGCAGCGGCGCGATGGCGGGTTCAGCGCCACCAACCAGGCCGTCTTCGAGCAGGACACGGCTTCAGAGGACCTGGGCGCAATTTTCTTCGACGCCAACGGAGACGGGTCTCCTGATCTGTACGTCGTGAGCGGAGGGAACGAGTTCTCCGATCTCGCGCCCGCGCTACAGGACCGTCTTTACCTGAACGACGGGAAGGGACGCTTCCGGAAGGCGGTCGGCAACCTTCCCCCCGAGAGCAACAGCGGATCACGCGTTGCGGCCGCCGATTTCGACGGCGACGGTGATATCGATCTCTTCGTCGGAGGGCGCGTGGTGCCTGGCCGCTATGGGATCGACCCGACGAGCAGTCTTCTCAGGAACGATGGCCGCGGCCGATTCAGCGATGTCACCAGGCAATTGGCGCCCGATCTGACGAGCATCGGCATGGTGACGGATGCGCTGTGGCAGGACGTGAACGCGGATGGCCGCGTGGATCTCGTCGTGGTGGGTGAGTGGATGCCGGTCACCATTTTCCGCAACAGAGGCGAGGGGAGACTCGAGCAGGTGACGACCCGGGGGCTCGAGAAGAGTCACGGGTGGTGGAACCGGATCGTCGCCGGAGATTTCACCGGGGACGGCCGCGTGGATTTCGTGATCGGGAACCTGGGCATCAACACGCGCCTCCAGGCGACCGCCACCGAGCCGGCGACGATGCACGTCAAGGACTTCGACAAGAACGGCTTTGTCGAGCAGATCATTTCCTATTACAACCATGGGAAGAGTTATCCGCTCCCGTTGCGCGACGACCTGATCAAGTCTCTCCCATTTCTCAAGGCGCGCTACCTGAGCTACGAGAAGTACGCGCGGCAGACGATAACAGACATCTTCCCGCCCGCCGATCTGGCCGATGCGCTGGTCAAGCAGGTGTACACTTTCGAGACATCGCTGGCCAGGAATAACGGCGACGGCTCTTTTACTCTCGTTCCCCTGCCACACGAAGCGCAGCTTGCTCCGGTGTACGGTATTCTCGCCAGCGACTTCGACCGGGACGGCCGGGTGGATCTCTTGCTGGCCGGGAATTTCGATGGTGTGAAGCCGGAAATCGGGCGGATGAGCGCTGGATACGGGTTGTTCCTACGCGGGGATGGGAATGGGAAGTTCGCCCCAGTCCGGTCGGTCGACAGTGGCTTCTCCGTACCGGGACAGGCACGGGACATTCAACGGATTCGTATTGGGCAGGGTGATCTGTACGTGGTCACGCGTAATAACGATCGCCCGCTGGTTTTCCGCTCCGCAGACGGGGCTCGCGTGGCGCGAGAGAAAAGGTAAGGCGAGTGTCAGCCGGTATTTCTGCTCACTGATCCGCCTGCTTGGTCTTGATCAGAACGACCCCATTAGCGCCTCGCAGACCGTACATCGTCGTGCTGATCGCGTCCTTCAACACTTCAATGGATGCAATATCGGCCGGTACGATGCCGACGAGGCTGCCGCTGGGACTCGTCTGGATGGGGATACCGTCAATTACATACAGGGGCTCGTTGCTTCCCTCTATTGAGGTAGTGCCGCGGATGCGCACCCTGATGCCGCCGTCAGCGGCCCGCGTAACCCAGACGCCCGGGAACTTGGCGGCCAGGATTTGATCGAAAGGCGCTCCCGGCGTGCGCTGGATGTCTTCGGCCGTCACGACCTTTTCCGCCGGTGGGGGGCGAGGCGTGCCGCGTTCGATTTCGCCCGAGCTTGTTCTGTTCGGGCGTGCGCAGGCGCAAATTAGCCCGGCCAGCAGGACCGCGGGCAGAAAGGCGTAGGCTTTTGAGTTCATCGGAGATTCAAACATGTACACCGGAATTCGCTGCATAATTCGCTCCCTCGCATTTGGCGGCACCATTGGAGCGCTCGCCGGGGCTATCACTCTTCCTGCCCACGCCCAGGGCGGGCAGGCCGCCCCAGGCGCCCTCCGCCTCCAGTCTCCCGATGGCCGCAACACCGTCCTCGTCGAAGTCCGCGGGGGCAGCCTCTACTATATGCTCCAGCGCGATGCCCGTCCAATCATGCTGCCCTCACGGCTCGGCTTCGAGTTTCGCGGCGCGCGGACGCTCCGGGACAGCCTCAGGCTGGTGACGAGCAGCAGAAACACTGTGGACAACACCTGGACCCAGCCGTGGGGTGAGGTG
>Ga0136614_10002819_pt1 | contig 10957 bp, 7 predicted proteins | sample AntDrymUQ2792106_2_FD_106643 | JGI IMG/M metagenome (GOLD analysis project Ga0136614, IMG submission 106643) | Polar desert sand microbial communities from Dry Valleys, Antarctica - metaG UQ279 (21.06) | ecosystem: Environmental > Terrestrial > Soil > Desert | place: Antarctica: Dry Valley... | reverse complement strand
TACCTCGTGGAGACTCCTTCGTATTAGTCATATAGCCAAAGAGTAAGTTGCGTTTTCCGCACGGGTATGGGCTGCGACAGGAGGAGCGGCAAGTGAAGTCATTGCCGCGTTTGTCTGGCGTGGAGTGGAAATCTATACTCACCTCTGCGAAGACTCAGAACCCTCCGATCAGGATCCATTGGCAACTGGTAGGATGTTTGTTGTCGCTCTCCCGACGCCAATCAAACCGACGAACTACTCCCGATGACTAAGAAATCTCTCAAATCGAAGCCCGCTATTGTGCAGGAAGATCCGGAGAATGCGCCTGCCGGCTGGGCGCCGGTGCAGCACCTGCTGGCTGGTTCGTCGGGGCTGTCAATCCTCCTGATAGAGGGCCGACAGCCTCCGGCGCTAGTGGTTTCAAACAATAATTCGATCTGCCGTGCTTTTCAGTCTTCGCCCGACCACGTTAGTCTTTGCGATCCCTACTGCGGGGACGCGCATTGGCGTGCAATGAGTAGTGGAGGCGTAGCCCGTTACAAGTGTCATGCAGGCCTGCAATGCTTTACCATGCCGGTCCAGATTGCCAACGGGCGAACTCTGGCGGTCATCGGAGGACGCGCCTTTGTCTCCGGCGCTGACTATCGGGTCATGGTCGAGCGTCTTCGCGCTGGTGACCTGAAAGAATTGCTTGCCAGTGAACCTTTCTCGAATGTCATCTTTGCCGAGCCAGCCAAACTGGATCAGTTAGCTGACCGCTTGCAGAAGGCCGCACGCCGGATTAAGGGTGAAACGTATCCTCTGCCCGCGAACGAGGAGGAGCCTGCACCCCTCGCGGCGGGAAACGCTGTAGCTCTACAAGCACCGGCACTGCCTGTGCCTTCGAAGTCTCCCTCCGATCTGCAACGCGAGATTGATCAGCTGCGGGACGAGCTTGAATATCGCTCGCATCTTGCGGAGTCGTTGCGTCACTTCCTCGAGCGCATCAGTTCTACAGATCCACAAAAAACCTATACGGCTATTCTGACAAACTCGAAAGACCTGTTGCTGGCAGAGCGCGCCTCGCTGCTGGTGGTCGACGAGAGAGCAAATGAACTGGTACTCAAAGCCAGCGTAGGACTCAATACGCAGATTTCCGAGGGGGCCCGCATAAGGCTGGGCGAGGGAGTTGCGGGAGGAGTACTGGAAACGGGCACTGCACTGGTAGTTGAGAATATTGAAAACGCCGGTATGGAACCTGCGCCAGCAGAACGACAATACAAGACCAAGTCCTTTATCAGCTACCCAATCAGAATCGGCGGTCGCACGATCGGGGTCCTAAACGTAACCGATAAGTCGGGCGGCGAAAAATATGATGATGTCGATCTGAGTTTGCTCGACATTATCGGTCCCCAGGTGGCGCTGGCGCTGGAGCGGGCCGAGTGGCAAGAGCGGGCGAAAGAATTTCAATTGATGTCAATAACGGATCCGCTAACAGGTTTGCTGAACCGGCGTTATTTGCAGGAGCGTATGAATGAAGAAGTGAATCGCTCCAAGCGCTACGATTATCCGATGAGTTTCTTGATGATCGATGTCGACGATTTCAAGAACTACAACGATCTCAACGGTCACCAGGCAGGCGATCAGGCGCTCCAAATTACAGCTCATTGTTTGAAAGTGGCTCTCCGATCCGCAGACGTAGCATGCCGATATGGCGGAGAAGAGTTTGGAATTCTCTTGCCGCAGACACCGGCCAATGAGGCAATCGTGATCGCCGAGCGAATGAGGCAGCGCGTAGCGGAAACGGTTTATCCGCATGGTAAGTCACAACCCCTTGGCGGCGTGACGATCAGCATTGGTATCTCTATCTTTTATAAGCACGTCGATACTCCCGACCGAATAATCGCCGCGGCTGATCGCGCTCTCTATAACGCCAAGAGCAAAGGCAAGAACAGAATCGAGTTTTACCAGGACAGCTAAGAAAACCGAGGGAAGGCAATGAAAGGAAGGATCCCGGCAAAAAAGCTCGGCGAATTCTTGGCCGTGTAGCGGCGATGAGTTCCTTCAGAGCCCATGAACTCCGAGAGATCGTGTCTCATCCTCGCAATTCAGGCTAGCGGCGCGGCTTGCTGCTCCTGACTAGCGTACCTACCTCGGCTGGATGCGGAGGATGAAGTTGCAGATGGCGATTTTGTCGTCGGGGCGAACCTCAGTTCGATCTTCCCGGGGAAGCTCGCGTCCGGCGACTAAAGTTGGATTGCGGCCTTTCGGACTTAGCCAGTAGCGACCATCGTTCTCCCGCGTGAGCACTGCGTGGACGCGACTCACCTCCGGATCGCCTTTCAGTGGCAGGTCCACTGTGATCGATCTCGATCCGCGGCCAATCGTGATCTCGGGCTTTGAGATGGGCACAACCGACTCCCGCACCCCATCTCGCCAGACCTCCATTGAATAGAGTTCGATCACCCGCGGCCGGACAATAGTCTGCTCATTTTCCCCGGTCTCCATGGTTTCGCGGATAGTAAGGTTCGGATCGAAGGCCGGCGTTCCCGCTTGGGATGAGTCCACGCGAGACGTAACCATAGTGTGCCCGCTCTCCGTCTCGTCCCAAACCCCCTGGACACGAAACTCGCCTTTGCTGAGAGTGCCGTCAACCCGCAGTTCCACGGTAAAAGATTTCGCCGCCAGCGGGGTTTGGCCACTTAACTCCCTCGCCCTTTCCGAGAGCACGTGAAATAGCCCCTGCTCGAGGCCACGACGCTTGTCGCCTTGCCAGTCCCTATCATCGTCAGCACTGAGATAGACAATGTATTCGCGCGGGATGTAAGTGGGACCGCCCGGCGGAGTAAACATCTCGCGCTGCATGACGGCCTCAACTTCGCGGGCAATCTTAACCAGGAACTCCTCCCAGATGCGCCGCGGCCGGGCGTGCTCGTCCGCGGCTTCCAGCAGACCCTCTCCGCTTTCGCCGTCTATCCATTTTCTGATGGACTCGATCAATCCCAATTTTATTCAGTTCCTTTAGTGAATTCGCCCTCTTGGAGCGTGCTCGCAGGGTCCTCGCAGTCGAAGCTAGTCAAACTTTACGAACCGTTTACTTATCCAACCGCGATCCGACGAAAACTGATCGTTTTTGGCGCGCCCGTGGGTGACGACATGAACTTCATACCAGTTGTTGTATTCTTTTAACAACTTTATTCGCGAGCCGATCTCAGCCAGCCCAATGGTCTGATTTGAAGAACTCGGACCGGCCCTGAGGTTTACGTCTGTGGTTGTAACACCTTCACGGCCGGCTACAAAGACTTCCGGTAGTCCGGCGATCCGTCGCAAGGGGTTCCATTGAGACGTGACGTATTTGTGCGTGGCCAGCAGCATTCCAGAGAAGCTAAAAATAAGCAAAAGCGCCACCAGGAATCTCCTGGGCCGGCCTCGTGGTGCCGGCGGACGCGACTGAACCTGCACTGACGAAGGTTTTCCGTTCCGCGACTGATTGGGAAAGCCGGCGACAATGTCCTTCGCTGAGGGGTGCGGGGCACTGCTTACCGTTCCCTCCGCCACCTGCTGAATCCTGCTCACGGGTACCACGATCCGCGGACGTTTCGAGGGCTCAAGACTGGCGCGGGCCAATTCCGGCGCTTGGGCGAGCTCGAAACGGGCCCTCGGCGGGGCCTGATTGATGTCTTCAGGCTCGATGCTCAGTTCGGAGCTCGGCTTGCGCCCCTGTTTCAAGTCTGGTGCGCTAAGCGGCCGCGTCGGTGGTAAAGCCGACTCCGCCAGTTCATCCCAAAACTCCTGCACTGTCTGATAGCGATTTTCGGGGCGCCTTTGGGTGGCTTTCTCAAGCACCCGCAGAACCGGAGCCGACCAGTATTCACTACTGATCGCGGGCGGCAACTCTCTAATTGAATGATGAGCAAAACGGCGCGGTGCCTCACCAGCAAGCAAGCTGTACGTGGTCTTGGCCAGGGAATAGATGTCCGCTGCGGGTGTCAAGTTTGCTGCGGGAGTGACGAGGGCTCCGGTGTCGAGTTGGGATGTCTGCACCAGAGGATTGTGTTCAGGAGCTGAGTAGATATTTGTTCCCACTCGGGTAATCGCGCCTTCATTTGCTTCGAAGCGTGCTACGCCAAAATCTGCAATCTTCACGATTTCTCTGTCGGCGGTCAGCAACAGATTCTGGGGCTTGATGTCGCGATGGATCACTCCACACTGGTGCGCATGAGCCAGACCGGAACAGACCTGCTCGAGAAAGAAGAGCGTCTTCTCGATAGACAGAGGGTGATGGCGAGAAAGTGCCAGCATGTCGCCGCCGGGCAAGTATTCCAAGACGATGTAATGAAAGGTTGTTCCGGCCAGGTCGATCGCGGTACCGTGGCCGAGACGGTTGATTATGTGCGGATGTCTGACCCGATCGATGGCCACCGCCTCGTTCTGAAAGTTTGCCACCAGCGTTCGTTCCAACTCTGCATCGGGCGTCTCTTGCAAGTAAATGTTGAGCGCTTTGATGACCACCGTGGTTGGCGCACCCTCAGGAGCCGCGTTGTCCTTGGCGACGTAGATCTCGGCGTAGCTGCCCCGTCCCAGGCATTCCAGTACATCGTAACGGCCATCGAGCCGGCTTTGTTGTACCCTCAGTTCCGCCATCAGCCCGCGTTCCCAACGATCATTTGCGTTCCTTAGATGCTTCGCCCGCCCCTTTTCAATCAGCTTACCCTACAGAAAACTTAACGCACACAGCGGGGCGCTCGCCCGAGGGAAGCCGGTGCGTGCCAAGTTTAAGGGGAGTTACCAGGGACGGGCCTCGGCAACATCTCTTCCAGATGTGTCAAAGCTCGCGGCTTTTCTTTATCGAATTTTATTGCCAGAGCCGCGAGGGCCAGGGTCGCCTCTTTTCGTATCGTGGAGTTTGCAGGAGAGGGGTTAATGTCTGATTTCACAATCGCCTGTTCAAGAGCCCGGGCAGCCTCTTCGCTCTTTCCCGCAAGCAGCGACGCCCTGCCATAGAGGTACAGAAACTCCGGGTCCGATGATTCCAGTGGACTGGAAACGCCCTGACGCGTTAGTTCAGCGTTCACCTGAGTAGAAAGCCAGGCATTTGCGTCTCTATCAATCTCGCGGCGGGTTTGCCCGAACTTCAAAAGTGGGTCTTCGGCCACCAATGGCGTGGGTGATACCTGGGCGCTCGGGTCGTTTTCTTCTTTAGGAAAAGGTATGGGCCCTTTGTAGCGCCTGCCTGCGTAGAAAGCGCCGCCAACTGCAGCGAGAAAAACAAGGAACATGAACAGGCGCGCAACAGCTCGGGCAAAACCACCTTTAGAAGTATTGGAGGCGGGAATGTTCAATTTTAGTTCTGGCGTACTGATCTGTTCCCCTTCTGTGTTGCTGCCGACGGGAAAAGCGACTCGGGAAGGTGAAACCAGCGCGTCTTCGGTAACGTCCATATTTGCCGCCGCAATCGGCTGGGCCACTCTGTTGATTGCCGCTACCTTTTCCAGCTCAGGTGAGACGGTTCGCTCCAGATCTTCCGAGCGCCCGTCGGAAGGAATCCGCTGGCCACAACGGACGACAACCGCGGTAAGATTGTCTTCCGCCCCGCGCTCATAACAGCGGCTCTTCAACTCATCGCAGAGTGCCTGCAAACTATCGTGCGTGACCAGCAACTGCCTTAATTCAGCGTCCGGGATATGACGGGTGATGCCATCCGTGCAGAGCAGAAACCCTGTTCCATCCTCGACCTCGATGGTTTTTAAATCGACTTCGACTGAGTCTTCTGCGCCCAAAGCGCGGCTAATGACGTTCTTGCTGGGATGGTGAGCAGCTTGTTCGGCGGTCATGCGACCCGCCCGCACTTCTTCTTCTACCACTGAATGATCTTCGGTTTCGCGGACGAGGTCGCCCTCCGTGGTGAGGCGATAAAGGCGCGAGTCTCCGACGTGGCCTATGGTCGCAATGTTCCCTTTCAGATGAAGTGCGACAATCGTGGTGGCCATCATCGAGAACTTTGCATGTTCCTGGGCCATCTGGTGAATTGAGGCATTGGCTCGTTGAATGGCCAACTCCATCAGGTCCTCGACATCGTCCCCGTCTACTTGATGACGGAAAGCTTCATCGAGCACTTCGATGGCTGTCTGCGAGGCGACTTCTCCGGCCTCTGCACCACCCACGCCATCGGCGACAGCAAAAATGAAGCGCCCGCTATCGGCCAGAAATGAATCTTCATTAAGCGGACGTCTTTCATTTAACCCGCGATCCGTGACAGCTTGTGCTTCGACGGTGAGGGTTTTTTCAGGCTGGCTCATTGGACCGCCTCCAGGTTGACCGGGGAAGAGCTTCTGGCAGGAGCTCTTCTGACAAGCAATTTATCGCCTGCATTGCGATGAGAGAAAGCCATAAGCATGCCAAGCATCGCATAGCTCGTAATCAAACTGAACCCGCCGTGACTCACAAATGGCAGCGTAATCCCGGTCATCGGGAGGGCCCGCAAAATGCCCCCGATATTAACGAGTGCCTGAAAGCCGACAAACGCCGTAAGACCTGCCGCGCAGAGTTTCGTAAACATATCACGTGCATCGAGCGAAGTGCGAACACCCGCGGCCACGAAAATAATCACGGTTAGGATTAGCACTGCCCCGCCTGCCAAACCCACCTCTTCGACCGCGGCGGCATAGACATAGTCCGAGTCGGCAATTGGAATAACTTCGGGAAAGCCAAGACCCAGGCCACGGCCTGTGGTCTTTCCAGAGGCGATTCCGAAGATAGCCTGGGCCGGTTGGAAGGCAAGCTTGTCAAACCAGATATCTACATTCACTGTCCTCTGCATCGCAGGACTCTGTTCGGCAAGCTCTTTCAATTGTGGACTCTGATTGAGGGCTTCCTCATAGTCCTTCTTCCACCAGGAAACTTCCGGAGACGGAGGATCGAAACCGTCAAGCCACAGATGAAATCGTTGCTGGATACGCGAAGGAAGGGCGGTCTGAATCGGGCGAGCGATGGTCGGCAATAGCGGGACCTTCTCCTGAATGTCTCGTGGCAGCGCACCCACAACCAGGATACTGATCACCAGAAACACCGAGCCCACAAACAACAGGAGTTGGGGCCAGCGTCGCACCGCCACCAGATAGAGAGTGGTGTAGGCGCCACTGAAGATGAGCATCTGGCCGAAGTCCTTGAGGGCAAAGAAAGGCACGAAAGGAATCATGGCCATCACGACCAGGGGCACGATGTCCCGCGCGCGGGGAATGCCCCAATAGGTTTCCGCAAGATCTTTGTAGCGCGCGGTCAGGATTCCCGCGAAGCCCACGAGGAAAGGAATCTTCGCCGGCTCCCAGGGAGTCATATTTCCGAGGCTCTTGCCCGCGTCAGAGGTGACGACCGCAGCGGCCAGAGGCAGAAGTGTCAGCAACACAATGATGAAGCTGTTGCGTTGCAGCCACAAAAGGAACCCATCGCGTACACAGAACGAATACGCCACGGCAAACGCGACGAAGGAAAGGATTGGGATCCAGGTGTAACTCGCTGTAATGGCATTCCAGAGCGTGTAACTCGACTTGCGCCTGGGCAGTTGATCGATATCCACGGGCTGGGCTGGGGTTGGTGGCAGCCCCATTATCTGTTTCTTGACTGGACCGTAGTTTTCCAGAATATAGCGGGTGCGCAAAGCCTCCATCTTTACCTGACGGGCTGCTGCCTTGTTTCGGGCGTTGTATTCGGGATCGCTGTAAAGCCTGTATTGCACCAACATACCCAGAGAGAAGAGAAGTATGGCGGCCGTGAAAAGGATCCAGTTGCCTGCGAACTTCATAACGCGCGACAACCAGAGTAGCAGCACCACTAGGGGGAGGTACATCATGAGGTCGCGGACAGCCCCGATGATCGAAGTTTCATATCCACGCAGGAGAGCTGCGCGATAGATGCCGAAGTAGCCGGCGATCTCGAAGCCTGCAATTAGCAGAAGCACCAAGAGATGTGACGATGCGCGGTTTTTCATTCTGGTCAGTTAAGCTCTCGTTCTGGTCCCGTAGGGACGCAATGTTTATAGCTAAAGACATCTAAAGCGAAATCGCCCTGTAGGGGCGACATCTCGCTCCTCCTATCTTGCCATAGCACACCGCTCTCCGGAGCTGGAAAGCTGTATGCTGGGGCTCGGCATCTCCCATCACTATTAGTCAACGTCTAGTCCCGGGCGCTACGCCTCTCTGTCGAGGCTGATTTCCCGGTTGCGAGCGTTGAGTGTTTGCTACGTTGAAATATCCCAGCTCCTTCGCCTTTAAGACCAGAGCCGCCGCGATCGGGGCCGCCGAGCGTGAACCATAGCCTCCGCCCTCTACAATCACCGCCATAGCCAGTTGCGGCCGCTCGAGGGGCGCAATGCAGAGAAACCAACCGTCGATCCGGGGATTCTGTTCATCCATGATGGTTTCTTCATATTCGCGAATGATGTTGCCTCTATTGTCTTTCTCTATTCGACGTCTGGTCCTTGGAGCACCGGTCTTGGGATCGTAAACCGGCACTACCTTCTGCGCCGTTCCCGTTTTACCTCCCGTATTGATTCCGGCGGCTCTTACCGGCGCAAACACTCCTCTTGCCGTTCCGCTCGAACCGCCAGTTACGCGGCCCATGATCTCGCGCATTTTTTGCGCCGCTTGCGGCGATACCACCTGCTTGAAGACTTCAGGCTGGCGATTTAACTCGATCTTCGCCTTCATCAACTTGCCTTCCATGTTGGCGATGGCCGCGGCGGCGAGGGCCATTTGAAATGGAGTCATCTGACCAGCATAACCCTGCCCATATCCGATCAGTGCCAGGTCATATCTGGTGACTTGTTTGCCGGTTACTATTGTGGCTTCGCGTGGGGCCAGCGCACGCTTCACTGCCTCGGTGCTGGCGTTCCAGAGTTCAGGTTCCTTCCGGCCACGCAAGGCTTCTGCGGGGGTGTCGTAAGCTCCAATCCCGAGTTGCTGCGCTGCCTGCTTCAATCGTTCCGGCCCCAGTTTGACGCCCATCTGCGCGAAATATTGATTACACGAAACCTCGTAAGCGACATCGATCCCGATCCTGCCATGTACCTCGCCTGGTCCGGCATCGTCATAAATCACGTTTGCGCCTGAGGCCGCATAGTAGCCACCGCCGCTGCAAACAAATTCCGTGTTCTGGATACCGGCAATAAAAGCTGCCGTCATCGTCACGGTCTTAAAAGTCGAACCAGGAATGTAATAAGCGCCCAACGCCCGGCTGACGAGCGGCCGATCTCGCTCGTTGGCTGCCAGCCGAATCCACGTGGTTTCGTCTTCGACTTCCTTAAGACTATAAGAAGGCTCACTGTACAAAGCCAAAAGTTCGCCCGTCTGAGGATTCAGCACTACCACGGCGCCGTGTTTGCCCTTCAACTGATCGACCGCGGCTTGCTGCAGGTCTCGATCGATTGTTAGAACCACATCGGTATTGCCTTTGTTCTGGAGAGTCTCACCCTTGACCACCTGTAGCGCCTCAGGCAGCGCTCCACTCTGAACGCCGAAAAGCGCGCGCTCCAGACCCGGATCGCCTCGGTCTGAACCGAAGATGTGGGCCATCGCTTTGTCCATGGGATACTGCCGCGTGATGTTGCCACTTGAATCGCGGCGGTAGAAAGCCAGGGCCCTGTCGAGCTTCCCGCTGCGGTCGAGCATCCAGCCGCGCAAGGTCGACTCTGAGAGACGGCGATTGCGCAGGTCCTTGTAGGACAATTCCTGAAACTTCTCGTTTTTCTCGTGCGCGTAGTGTGCCCAGTAGAGGTGAAAACCGAGTAGACCAAGGGCCAACATTACAAAGAGCCAGCGCAGACCTCGCAGACCTCTATTTGTAGACGTCGAGCCGAGACGCTTTTTGACCTCGGTCGGAAGATCTTCCGGGACGGCTACGGCGGTGGCCCTCAGGCGCCGGCGATTTCTGAAGAGAGAGACCAGCAATAGAAGAATGATTAGCGCGAAGCCGCCGACATAGATCAGAGTGAGCAACGCCGGCATGTTCTCGGGTACGTGAGGAGCGACCGCGGTTGGGGTTGGCGACTGTAGCAGTAGCAAGAATGACATTTGGCGATCTTCTATTCCTGGCGGTGTTCGTCTTTCTAGTCTCTCTTGAAACGCACTTCCACATCCCCGAACCCCACCACATCGCCGGCTTCAATTTGCCGCGCCTCTCCGTAGGTAATACGACGTCCATTGATGTAAGTGCCGTTGGTTGATCCGGTATCAGCGACGAGCAGGGTACCTTCCGAGTTCAACAACAGGGTGGCATGGATTTTGGAGACGCTGGTGTCGTTCAACGACAGGTCATTGTCGGACGCGCGACCAACATTTAGACGTTTACCGCCAGGTTTGAAGATCAGCGGAACCTCGACAGTGCCATCGCGCCGCGTCACCCGGGCGGCAATAATCACATCCGGCGCAGCTGGGACTCCTTTCGGGATTTGAGGATCGATAACCGCTCGTTTCGCTTCATCCTCTTTTTTGAGCTCCTCCTCGAACTCGCCAAAAGTCGGGTCGACTGAAACCCCGGTGGTGAAAATGTCTACTTCTGTTTCCACCTTCAGCGGAGCGAGTGTGCGGTATCGATGATCGTTGATATGATCGATAGCCTCTGCGAGAACCTCATGTTCCAACTCTTTTAAGATTTCCGGCGGCGCTTCGGAATGCGTGCCCCATTCGACTTTGAGTTTTAGATTGTGCGGAGCAATGCGACCCTTGCGCCCCTCATCGCGCACCCGCTCGTCGATCAGACGCTTCATCCGTTCAATCAACTGTGAGGTGGTCAGCCCACTCTTCGGTTCAACCGTGCGGCCAAACTTTCGATCAACTACGTCGCCCATGCTCTCGAGCACGCGACGAAGCAAGCGTTCGGGCAACGCCTCTTCTCGTTTCTTTTTCGGGATTGGCTTTAGCTTTTCAGTCATGCAATCTCAAGTACGCCAACGCCTACAGCAGGTTCCGAGCACAGATGCCGGAGTCAGGTGCAGGTTGTCGGG
>Ga0136614_10002816_pt1 | contig 10961 bp, 11 predicted proteins | sample AntDrymUQ2792106_2_FD_106643 | JGI IMG/M metagenome (GOLD analysis project Ga0136614, IMG submission 106643) | Polar desert sand microbial communities from Dry Valleys, Antarctica - metaG UQ279 (21.06) | ecosystem: Environmental > Terrestrial > Soil > Desert | place: Antarctica: Dry Valley... | reverse complement strand
CGGATGACGACGACGATGACGGGGATGACGACGACGGGGACGACGATGACTGAGCACCGCCCGCAGCCCACGGTGGCGGTCACGGTCGGCGGCCGGCCGCAGCGCACCATCCCCCTCCCGGCCGCCGAGCTGGCCCGGCCCTTCCGCAGGCCGGTCACGGAGGCAGCGACCTCGCCCGACCGCGACGACCCGCCCACACCTCCCGACGGCGGCCGGCGACTCCCGGCCCGGGTCCTGATCATGGGCTGGGTCATGCTGTTGATGTTCGGCGTGCTCGTCGTCGTCAACCTCGCCACCCGGCAGGCGCTGCTCAGCGACGTCGAGGAGCAGGTCGCCAGGGCGCTGCAGCAGGAGAGCGACGAGTTCACCACCTTCGCCGGGGTGGGCGTCGATCCGGAGACCAGCGAGCAGTTCTCGGACGTCCGGACCCTCTATGAGACCCACCTGCAGCGCCAGACGCCCGACGACGACGAGATCCTTTTCGGCTTCGTCGACGAGACTCCTGGCGCGACGGTGCCGACCGGGCGGGTCCGCCAGTTCGACGAACCGCCGTACGACGTGTCCGCCGACGTCGAGCTCCGGCGGAAGATTCTGGACTCCCCGTTCGGGACCGGGTCGATCGGGACACCGGCGGGCGAGCTCCGGTGGCAGAAGGTCCGCACGCTGGCGCCGGGGGGCGTCAACCCGGCCGGGTGGTTCGTCACCGGTTATTTCGTCGATCGGGACCGGGCCGAGGTCGCCGACACCATGCGGACCCTGGCGGTCGTCAGCCTCGTCGGGTTGGTGATCGCGGGGATCGGCGCGTGGCTCGTGTCCGGACAGATCCTGGCGCCGGTGCGCCTCGTGCGGCAGACGGCAGCAGAGATCACCGAGAAGGACCTCACCCGACGGATCCCCGTCCAGGGTCGCGACGACATCTCCCAGCTCACCGAGCAGTTCAACGCGATGCTGGACCGGCTCCAGGACGCGTTCTCGGTGCAGCGGCAGTTCGTCGACGACGCGAGCCATGAGCTGCGCACCCCGATCACCATCGTCCGGGGCCACCTGGAGCTGATGGACGTCGACTCCGGCGACCCGGCCGAACGCGCCGAGGTGGTGCGGCTGGTCACCGACGAGCTGGACCGGATGGGCCGGATCGTCGAGGACCTGCTCCTGCTCGCGAAGTCACAGCGCCCTGACTTCGTGCGACCCGAACGGATCTCCGTCGCGGAGCTGACCAGCGACGTCGATGCGAAGGTCCGCGCGCTGGGCGAGCGGCGCTGGGTGCTGGAGGCCATCGGCGAAGGCACCGCGGACCTCGACCCGCAGCGTGTGACGCAGGCGATGGTGCAGCTCGCGCAGAACGCGGTGCAGCACACCACCGTCGGCGACGAGATCCGGCTCGGCTCGGTGCTGCACGACGCCGCGGTGTCGTTCTGGGTCAGCGACACCGGGCCCGGGGTTCGACCGGAGGACGCCGAAGCGATCTTCGAGCGGTTCTCGCGGGGCGCCACGGACGGGGCGCGGAGTCACCGCACGGGCGCGGGGCTGGGCCTGGCCATCGTCCGCGCCATCGCCGACGCGCACCGCGGCTCGGTGCGCCTGGTGTCAGACCCCGGCGAAGGTGCGACGTTCGGCATCGAACTTCCCGCCCGTGCTCGAGAGGAGAAGCGGCCGTGAACCGGATCCTGATCGCGGAGGACGAGGACCGCATCGCCGCGTTCGTCGAGAAGGGCCTGCGCTCCAACGGCTTCACCACCACCGTGGTGGCCGACGGTGACGCCGCGCTCGATCACGGCCTCACCAGCGGCTACGACCTGCTCGTGCTCGACCTCGGGCTGCCGCTGCGCGACGGCTTCGCGGTACTGCGCAGCCTGCGCGAGGCCAGGGTCACCACCCCGGTGATCATCCTGACGGCACGGGACACCGTCCGGGACACCGTCGCGGGCCTGGAGGGCGGCGCGGACGACTACATGACCAAGCCGTTCCGGTTCGAGGAGCTCCTCGCCAGGGTCCGGCTGCGGCTGCGGTCCGACAGCACGACCCCGGAGGTCACCGTGCTGCGGACCGGGGGCCTCTCGCTCGACCTGCGGACCCGCCGGGCGCACATCGTCGGGAAGGCACACGTCGGGGACGGCACGATCGACCTGACCGCCCGCGAGTTCGTCCTGCTCGAGCTCTTCCTGCGCCACCCGGGGCAGGTGCTGTCCCGGGAGCAGATCCTCTCCCATGTGTGGGGCTACGACTTCGACCCCGGCTCGAACATCGTCGACGTCTACGTCCGCGCGCTGCGCAAGAAACTCGGCGCGGAGCGGATCACCACCGTGCGCGGGATGGGCTACCGCCTCGGCTGATGCGATGAAGGGATACTCACGTCCCGTTCATCCGGTCTCCACAGCCCGGACGCACGCTCGTCACCGTGGTCACCATCGCAGCGACGACGCCCCGCCGGTCCGACCGGCGCGTGGCAGGCATGCTTCGGGTGCCGAACCTCCGGCTCCACCTCGCAGGCCAGGTCGTCTCGCAAGCCGGGACGTGGCTGCAGCTGGTCGCGCTGGGCTGGCTGGCTCTCGAGCTCACCGGGAGCGGGACGGCCCTCGGCTGGGTCGCGGCGGCGACGTTCGGCCCGCTGCTCCTGCTCGGCCCGTGGGCCGGGGCGCTCGCCGATCGGGCGGACAAGCACCGGCTCCTCGCGCTCACCCAGATCGCGGCCGCGGTCCCGGCGGCGGTGCTCGGCGTGCTTGCCCTCACCAGCACGGTGACGACCCCGCTGCTCTTCGGCGCCGCCCTCGCCTGCGGTCTCGTCTACGCCGTCGAGAACCCCGTGCGCCACGCCTTCGTCGCCGAGCTCGTCGAGCACCGGCTGATTCCCGCCGCGGTCAGCCTGACCAGCGCGGTCGGCGCGGCGGGTCGGGTGCTGGGTCCGCTCACCGCGGGCGGCGTCCTCGTCTCGACGAGCATCGGGTGGTGCTTCCTCGCGAACGCCGCGAGTCATCTCCTGGCACTCGCCGGGCTGCTGGCGATGCGCCGCGCCGAGCTGCACGCCGCGGAGCCGTCCGGGTCAGGACGCGGCCAGGTCGCCGAGGGCCTGCGCTACGCCTGGCGCGTCCCGGAGCTGCGCGCGGCGCTGCTGCTCACCGCGGTCGTGGCCACCTTCGGCTTCAACCACCAGGTGCTCGTGCCGCTGCTGGCCCACCGGACCTTCGGAGGCGGCACGGGCACCTACATCCTGCTCTACAGCGCCATGAGCGTCGGCTCAGTGCTCGGCGCGGTCCTCGCCGCGCGCCGCAGCCGCATCGACGTCCGCTTCCTCGGCCACGCCACGGTCTCGCTCGGCGTCGCGACCGGGCTGGTCGCGCTGGCTCCGACCCTGCCGCTCGCCGTGGCCGCCGGGGTCGCCACCGGCGGCGCGGGCCTGCTGTTCGTCGCCGCCGCCACCGCCCTGCTGCAGCAGCGCTCCGCGCCCGCGCTGCGCGGCCGCGTGATGGCGCTCGCCGCGATGGTGATCGTCGGTGGGCTCCCCGTCGGCGGCCCGCTCGTCGGCTGGCTGGCCGAGCTGAGCGGGCCCCGCGGCGCCCTGGCGTTCAGCGCCGCGACCGCTGTCGCGGCCGGCGTCTTCGTGCTCACCCGTCTCATTCACGTCCGGGAGGAATGCCATGACCAGCCTCGACACACCCTTGTCCGTTGACCGCCCACCGGTGCAGGACGCGCCGCTTGCCCGTGGCCGCGACGCCACCATCCACCCCGCCGGAGCCGGCCGGGTCGTGCGCCGGCTGCTCGACGGGCGCTCGACGGCGCACGAGGCCGAGGTGATGACCTACGTCCGCACCGCGGGCTACCCGGTGCCGCGGGTCCACCGCGTCGGCCGCGGTGAGATCGAACTCGACCGCGTCGAAGGGCCCACGATGCTCGCCGACCTGCTGCGCCGGCCGTGGCGGCTCGTGGGGCACGCCCGGGTGCTCGCCGCGCTGCACCACCGCCTGCACGCCATCCCCGCGCCGCCGGCCCTGCGCGCCGGGCCCGCCGCCGGCGACACCGTCGTGCACCTCGACCTGCACCCCGGCAACGTCATCCTCGGTCCGTGCGGCCCGGTGGTGATCGACTGGCCGCACGCTGCGCGCGGGTCCGCGGCCTCGGACGTCGCCCTCACCTGGACCAGCCTCGGCTGCTTCGACCACGACGCGACCGGGTTCATCGCGGTGCTCGCCGACCGGTTCCGGGCCGTCTTCCTCGACCGCTTCCTGGCCGCGGCGGGCCGCGCCGAGGCCCGCGCACTGCTGCCGACGATGGTCGAGTACCGCCTCGCCCACCCCCTGCGCAGCCGCAGCGTCCGGCCGGCCGAGCGCGCGTCGCTGCAGCGGCTCGCGGCGACCGCCCGATGACCGGGCCGGCGCCCCGCGCGGTGCTGTTCGACTTCTCGGCGTTCGCCGCGCATTGCCTCGCCGATCTCGTGGACGCGACGGTGCTGTCCTTCGAGGTGGGTGCCGCCAAGCCCGATCCGCAGGACCGCCTGAGCACACGGTCAGAAACCGCGGTCGCCGGGCCGCCCCCGATGCGGGACATTCACGTCCCGTTCATTCGATGACGATTCCTTCACGCGGCGCTCATGAGGCGCTCAGTCGGCCACCCGAAAGTGGTGCTCGTGCGGCGGACCCGGCCGCTGACCGACACGGAGGAGATCGATGTGCTCACCATCCCGCTGACCCCGCGGCGTGTGGCCCGACTCAAGGTCGCCTACACCGTCCGCAACCTCGACCTCGCCCAGCCGCTGCAGGTGGTGCACGACCACGACCTCGCCCCGCGCCACGGTGACGTGATGCTCGCGGCCGTCGATCGGATCGGTCAACACCCGAAGCTCGAGCTGACCACCAGTCGCCGATCCGCGCTCTACACCGGCGACGAGATCCTCGTCGCCGCCGCGGCCCGGTACGCGCCGGACCAGTTCGAGGCGGAGGTGCCCGAGGACCTCGGCCCGTGCGACCTGGTCGCCGCCGGGGGCATCGCGGCACGGATACGCAGCTCGCACGTCAAGATGAGCATCCCCACCTCCCTGAACCCCATCGGGCTGCTCGCCGATGCGGGCGGGCGCATCGTCAACCTCAGCGACCTCGCCCTGGCCGCGCCGGTGCCGACGCTGCGGCGGCCCACGACGATCGTCGTCGCGGGCACCGCGATGAACGCGGGCAAGACCACCGCCGTCGCCTCGCTGGTGCGCGGCCTGACGGCAGCCGGCCTGCGGGTCGGGGCCTGCAAGGTCACCGGAACCGGGGCAGGCGGTGACCCGTGGCTCTACCGCGACGCCGGTGCCGCCGAGGTGCTCGACTTCACCGACGTCGGTTTCGCCGCGACCTACCGGATCCCACTGCCCGCACTGCTGGACTGCGCGACCGGGTTGCACGCTCACCTGGCCGCGCGGGACGTCGATGCCATCGTGATCGAGATCGCCGACGGGGTGCTGCACGCCGAGACCGCCGCCCTGCTGGACCACCCGCGGATCCAGGCCCTCATCGACGGGGTCGTGTTCGCGGCGGGCGATGCGGCGGGCGCGCTGCTCGGGGTGTCGCGGGTCCGTGCCGCCGGGCTGGAGGTGCTGGCCGTCGGCGGCCTCCTCACGACCTCCCCGCTGGCCACCCGTGAGGCGCAGGCGGTGCTCGACCTCCCGGTGTACGGATCGGCCGACCTCAGCGACCCGGCGCTGTCCGCCAGCCTGCTGCAGAAGGCCCGTGTGACCGTCATCACGCCGCGGGCGCACTGCGCGCAGCCCGCGTGACCACCGCGCCCACGCCCACCGTGCCTGCGGCGTTGCGGGGCCGCCGCCGCGCGACGTTCGCCGCCCTCCTCGGGTTGGGGCTCGGTCAGGCCGCGGCCGCCGTCGCCTGGTCACAGGTGGTCGGTAGCACCGTCGACGGGCTGGCCGCCACCGCGGGCGCGGCCACCTCCGTCGTGACGGCCGGGGGGCTGCTGATCGGCCTGGCGCTCGTCGCTGCTGCCCTGGTCGGCGGCGAGCGGGTCCTCGCCGAGAAGCTCGGCCAGAGCTGGGTCAACGAGATCCGGATCGTTCTGTTCGAGCACGTGGCGCGCACCCCGGTCCGGGAGCACCGCCGGTCCACCGGTGCCACCACCCTGCGGTTCGTCGGTGACCTCACCGCGCTGCGCCGGTGGGCCAGCCTGGGTCTCGCGAAGCTCGCGGTGGGGGTGCCCCTCGTCATGGGCTGCCTGGTCGCGCTGACGCTGATCAGCCCCCTCGTCGCTGCCGCGACCGGTGGCGTGGTGGCGCTGGGCATGCTCGCGACCGGCCTGGTCACCCCGATGCTGCGCCGAACGAACCGGACCGCCCGCAGCCGCCGCGGCCGCGTCGCGGCCCACGTCACCGAGCACGTCGGCAACCGGCTGGTGATGCAGGCGTTCGGTCGCACCGGGGCGGAGCGGCGCCGCGTGCGCACGCGGGGCCGTCACCTCGGCCGGGCGATGGTCCACCGGGCGCAGGCGATCGGCGCTGTCCGCGGCATCGGCGAGGCGACGACGTTGCTCGCCACCACGGCCGCCCTGGTCGCGGGCACCCTCGGCGGTATCTCCCCCGGCGACGCCGCGGCGGCCATCGCCGTCGTCGGCATCATGGTCACCCCGCTGCGGGACCTGTCCCGCGTCACGGAGTACCGCGCCGCCGCCGTGGTGGGCACCGAGAAGATCCTGCAGGTGCTCGGCCGTCCCACTCGGTCCGATCCCGGGCCGGACGCGCCGCCGCTGCCCGCGGGACCCGGCCGGGTGCGCCTCGACGGGGTGCGCCTCGACGGGCTCTTCGGACCTCTGCACGCCGAGGCCGAGCCGGGCAGCGTCGTCGCACTGGTGGGCCCCAACGGTGCCGGGAAGTCCACGCTCCTGTCGGTGCTGGCCGGGCTCACCCCGCCGGACGGCGGCACCGTGCAGCTCGACGGGGCCGATGTGCACGCCGCCCGCGAAGGCTCGGTGCGCACCGCGATCGGCATCGTCGGTCCCGATGTCCCGTTGCTGCGCGGGACGATCGCCGACAACGTCCGTTACGGCGATCCAGCGGCCGACGGCCGCAGGCTGCACGAAACGGTGCTCGCCAGCGGGCTGGACGAGTTGCTGCGCACCCTCCCCGCCGGCCTTCAGACCCCCGTCGGGGAAGGCGGAGCGGGGCTCTCCACCGGGCAGCGCCAGCGCGTGGCACTCGCCCGGGCGCTGTTGCCCGGACCGCGGGTGCTCCTGCTCGACGAGGCCGACGCACATCTCGACGCGAACGCCGCCGCGGCGACCGACCGCGCCATCGCGAGCTTCGCGGGGACCGTGATCGTCGTGATCCATCGCCCGGAGCGGGTGGCCTGCGTCGACGTGGTGTGGGAGCTTGCCGGCGGGCGGCTCCGGGTGCTCCCGGCAGGGGCGATGGTTCAACCGCGGCCGTGACCCACGGCTACGGCGCCCTCCGGCGGGTCAACGGTCGCTCGACGTCGAACCAGGGGGCGAAGGCCACCCCGGAGAGCTGGTAGCGGAACCGGATGCCCATCACGGCGAGGATCCCCCAGTGCAGGCCCAGCGTCGCCAGCGCCCACACCCTGGCCACCCGCCGGTCGACCAACGCCAGCGGCGCGCCGAGTTCGACGACGAGCGACCCGACCGCCATCGCGGTGAACAGGTGCCGATGGCGGTACATCGCGTAGGCCACGGGCGCGGCCCGCGAACCGAAGACCTCCTTGCGCAACCCGTCGATCGCGACCTGGCGGCGCAGCGCGTCACCTCGCGCCCATGACCAGCCCGATTCCCCCGCCACCTTGGACACACCGGCGAGCAGGTACGTGGCCGTCGACGCGGCGTTCATGAGACGCAGGGGCCGGCCGTACCGGGGGTGCGCGGTCGGGACGTCGGCGCGCACGAGGGAATCGATCGACACCGCGTCGGCGGCGCGCGCCGCGCCCAGCACCAGGGTGTGCAGCACGAGCGTGTTGTCGCTGTGGAAGATCATCGACCAGGAGTTGCGGTATGCGAGCGTCCAGATCAGCAGCGCGCCGTGCACCGGACCGGTCAGCCGGTGCCCGACGCCGGCGGCGAACAACACCGTCGTGGCCAGGGTCGCGTCGTTCACCACGTCGGCCACCCTCGGCGGCAGCAGCCGGTGCAGCGCGCGCACCGGACCCACCGGCGCGAACAGCGCACGCTCGGTGCGTACCACCCTCCGGAACATGCGCCGCCGCCTCGCCAGGTACACCAGCGTGTAGCCGCCGACCAGCGCCCGCACGAGCCCGAGCCGGGCAGGCGGCGTCGCGGTCCGCAGCTTCATGCCGGCGCGGGCGGCACGTCGGCGGCGGCGAGCACGGTCTCCCTACCGCGGACCGCGCGGTCGAGCAGGCAGGGCGGCCAGCGCGGCGACGTACTCTGCGGCCCGACCCTCGGTGACCGCGACCCGGTACAGCTGACGCCGGACCTGGTTGAGCCCGCCCGGTCCCAGCGCGTCGTGGCGCAGGAAGGTGCGGGTGCCGGTCGAGCGCACCGCGACGACGTAGGTGATGCCACAGCACCGGCGGCGATCCGCGATGAACATCGGGTAGTGCGACAGCGGGAAACCGTCCACCCGCTCCGCGACCGCGCGGCGGTGCTGGCGCAGCGGCCAGAGCACCGCGCCCAGCACCGCCGCGCTGAGCACCGCGGCGCCCGCCCGTTCGCCGCGGTACCACCCGTGCCCGTCCATGTCCCACCGCCCACCCGACGCCTGTTCCGAGAGGTTCGCGCCGGGTGATGAGGCCCACATGGGATCTCTGTGAAGAACCCCTTCATCCGGACCTGGCGGTGCCCTCAGTCCGGTAGGCGCCGACGGCCGACGATGCCGAGGTCGGTGCGGTGGTACCAGCCCAGCTCGGGTTCGCCCTCGAGCCAGCAGAGCCGCACCGACACCCCCTCCAGCTCGGCGGGGAAGTCCACCAGCAGCGGCGCGACGCCCTTCACCTCGAGGCCCTGGTCGGAGAACCACGAGATCAGCTCGCTGAGCCGGGCCTCGAGCGCCTTCGCCTCGGGGAGCCCGCCGTGCGCGGAGCTGCCCCCGGCGCGCAGGTCCAGCGACATCTCCGCCAGGTCGGCGCGGAGCGTGACGAGCTCGCCTGCGTGCCGGCGCACCTCGGGCATCAGCGCATGAGCCTCCGGGACGGTGAACGTCCGGCTGACCACGGCGGCGGGGTCAGCCGTTGGTCGGCGGGCGCTCGACGAGCTGGCTGAGGAAGAGCTGCTCGCCGAGGGTGTCCATCAGCTCGAGGTTGGTCTCGATGTAGTCGATGTGGTCCTCCTCGTCGGCCAGGATCTTCTCGAAGAGGTTGGCGGTCGTGATGTCGCGCTTCTCGCGGCACATCGTGATGCCGGGCCGCAGCCGCTCGACGACCTCCAGCTCGACGGCGAGATCGGCCTGGAACTGCTCGCGGACGGTCTGGCCGACGCGCAGGTTGAACAGCCGCTGGTAGTTCGGCAGCCCCTCGAGGAACAGGATCCGGTCGGTGATCTCCTCGGCGTGGTGCATCTCCTCGATGGACTCGGACCGGGTGTGCTCGGCGAGCTTCGTGAATCCCCAGTTCTGCTGCATCTTCGCGTGCAGGAAGTACTGGTTGATCGCGGTCAGCTCGCTGGTGAGCTGCTCGTTGAGCAGGGCGAGGACTTCGGTGTCGCCACGCATGACTGGCCTTCCGGTGCCGGGGAGGAGGATTGGCACAACCCTACGTGAGCCAACCCGGGCACGTCACCGCAGGTGAGCCTCATCTACAGAGCGTCACGCCGTGCGGGAGAACACGCTCCATCGCTCCGTACACGGTGTCGTGGCGATGATCGTGTCGATCTGGTCGAGGCAGCTACCGCACCCGGTGCCGGCAGCGCACTGGTCCCCGACGTCGTCCGCGGTGCGAGCGCCCGCCCGGACGCAGGCGCGGATCTCTGCGTCGGTGACCACGGCACAGATGCAGACGTACATCCTCCGGACTCCCTCCTCCGGTTAGGTGAGGCTAAGCAGAACAGATTGTCTGCGATCCGTCCAGCGTCCGTTCGGGGGCATCGTGAGTGGCGTTGCGAGCCCCGACTCGCAACGCCACTCACGGGGGTTACCAGCCGACGGCGTAGCCCTGTGCTCCACGGGCGTTCGCGGCCGCGTAGAGCAGCCCGGACGACGGATCCCTTGCCACTGCCGAGAGCCGGCCGAGCGCCCACGGCCCGGCGTCGACGACCTCGTGGCCGCGGCCACGCAGCTCCTCGACGGTCGCAGCGCCGAGCCGCGACTCGACCACGAGCCGGCCCGGCTGCCACGACCGCGGTGCGAACGAGGACGGGAACGCGGTCGTGTGCCAGGCGGGCGAGTCGATCGCCGCCTGCAGGTTCAGCCCGGCGCGGACGTGCGCGAGCCAGAAGCACACCTGCCACTGGTCCTGCTGGTCCCCGCCCGGGGTGCCGAACGACAGCGTCGCGCCGTCGGCACGCACCGCCAGCGACGGCGACAACGTGGTGCGGGGGCGCTTGCCCGGCGCCAGCGAGTTCGGCAGCCCGTCCTGCAGCCAGAACATCTGCCCGCGGGTGCCGAGGCAGAAGCCCAGCTCGGGGATGGTCGGCGACGACTGCAACCACCCCCCGGACGGCGTGGCGGAGACGGTGTTGCCCGCGGCGTCCACGACGTCCACGTGCACGGTGTCGCCGCGGGTCTCACCGGGGAGAAGCACCGGGGGGGCACCGGCGCCGCGCCCGGACGTGACGAGCTCCGGCAGGGTGCCGAGCCCCGGCCGCAGCTCCCACGACGCGCGGTCGCCGATCAGGCCGCGGCGCTGTGCGGCGTAGGCCGGGTCCAGCAGGCGGTCGACGGGGACGTCCGGCACGTCGCCGTAGCCGGCCTCCCGGTCGGCGAACGCGAGCTTCGCGGCCTCCGCGGCGGCGTGGACGGTGGCCGCGGCGGCCACCCCGTCGACGTAGTGGCAGTCGAGTCCGCTCAGCAGCTGCAGCTGCTG
>Ga0136614_10002814_pt1 | contig 10971 bp, 8 predicted proteins | sample AntDrymUQ2792106_2_FD_106643 | JGI IMG/M metagenome (GOLD analysis project Ga0136614, IMG submission 106643) | Polar desert sand microbial communities from Dry Valleys, Antarctica - metaG UQ279 (21.06) | ecosystem: Environmental > Terrestrial > Soil > Desert | place: Antarctica: Dry Valley... | reverse complement strand
GGCTTATCTGGATTTCGCGGAGGAAACGACAGCCGCACAGGGGTTGGACTCGAAGCGCCGGGCCGCCGAACAACTTCTGATGGGTGGCCACATCAAGGAAGGGCTTGAACTGATCCGGTCGGTGCTTGCCGCGGTCGGGTTTACTTTGCCGGCCGGCCCCAAGCGCGCGTTATTTTCTTTGTTACTCAAACGAATTCAGATTCGATTGCGTGGTTTCAATTTTACCGAACGCAAAGCCAGCGAGGTTTCCGAAGCCGACCTGGCCCGCATCGATATCTGCTGGGCGGTGGCCGCCGGTCTCGGTGCTGTTGATCTGATCCGCGGTGCGGATTTCCAATGCCGGCACCTGCTGCTTGCGCTTAAGGCAGGGGAGCCATTCCGTGTCGCTCGCGGGTTGGCGTTTGAGGCCGCCCAAAGCGCCTCGCGTGGCGGACCTACCCGCAATCGTTCATTACAGATCGCGCAACAAGCTGAGACGCTGGCGCAGCAGGTGGGGCACCCGCACGCGATCGGCCTCTCGATTTGGGCCAGCGGTATCTGCGCTTATTTAGTTGGAGACTGGAAGACCGCCGCGGCACTCTGCGAACGTGCAACTGAAATTTTGCGCGACCGGTGCACCGGCGTAACCTGGGAAGTCTCAATCGCGCATCGCTTCATGTTCAGTGCGATGATCTACCTGGGCGAGATTGCTGAAGTCTCGAGACGAGTGCCGGTCATGCTCGGGGCAGCTCTCGAACAAGGAAATGTTTTCGCGGCGACCGACCTGCGCACCCGGCTAAATCTAATCTGGCTTGCCGCCGACGATCCCACCCGCGCCCGCGAGGAAGCCATCGAGGCACTCAAGGCCTGGCCGCACGAAGGGTTTCACCTTCAGCACTACAGCGCGATGCTCGCCCTGGCGCAGATTGAGTTGTATACCGGCGACACTGAGGTGGTTTGGAAACATATTCACGGTCAATGGCCGGCGCTCGAAGACTCTCTGTTGTTGCGGATTCAGGTCCTCAGGATAGAAGCCATGCATCTGCAGGCGAGGGCGGCATTGGCGACAGCGAAGGGAAAGGATCAGGCGCACCGTCTGAATGTAGCGGAGAAAATGGCCAAACGGATCGCGCGCGAAAAGATGGCCTGGGCTAGTCCCTTCGTTAGTCTGATCCGCGCCGGTATCGCGAACCGGGAGGGGCGACAGGCAGAAGCTGAGTCGTTGCTGTCAACAGCCGTTGCGGCGTTCAGCGGGGTGGATATGAAATTGTATGCGGCGGCGAGCAAACGCCGGCTGGGAGGGGCTGTAAGTGGCGAACGCGGCCAGGAGCTCATTCAGGAAGCGGATGCCTGGATGTCGAGTCAGAAGATTAAGAACCCGGAGGCCATGACGCGAATGCTGGCGCCGGGATTTGAGTAGCGATGTAGACAGTAGACAGTAGTCAGTAGTCAGTAATCAGGACAATAGACCGACACCTGGCGACTGCCCCCGATTCCTACTCCTGCTACCGCCTACCGCCTACTGCCTACTGACTACTGTCTACTGTCTTATGGATACTCTCAAGACTATCACGTACGAAGTCACCGGTCGCATCTCCCGTATTACGCTCAATCGTCCCGAGCGAGGAAACGGCATTACACTCGAGATGCCGGCCGAGCTGGCTGCCTGTGTCGAACGCGCCAATCTTGACCCCGAGGTTCGTGTCATTGCGCTCGCCGGAAACGGCACAGGATTCTGCGGCGGCTATGATTTAGTCCTCACTGCAGAACAGAGATTGGGTGGTGAGTTAGTTAGTTGGCCCTCAGGTTCGCCGATGGATCCTCAGGTACAACTCCTGAATCACGATCCGGATCAGGTCTGGGATCCAACGCTCGACTTCGCGATGATGAATCGCAATGTGCGCGGCTTCATGAGTTTGTTTCACAGCGACAAGCCGGTGATTTGCAAGGTCCATGGGTTTTGCGTGGCTGGAGGCACTGACATCGCCTTGTGCTCAGATCTCCTGGTTATCGAGGACAAGGCCTCGATTGGTTATCCGCCAGCCCGTGTGTGGGGCGTCCCAACTACTGCGCTCTGGGCTTACCGCATCGGAGTTGAAAGAGCCAAGCGTCTGCTCTTCACCGGCGATTGTTTGACCGGTAAGCAGGCTGTGGAATGGGGACTGGCAACGGAAGCTGCTCCGGCTGACAAACTTGATGAGCGGTTTGAGGCCTTGCTGGCGCGCGTCGCCTTATTGCCGCTGAATCAGTTGATCATGATGAAACTCCTGATCAATCAGACACTCCTGGGCCAGGGCCTCAACACCGTGCAGTTACTCGGTACGATGTTCGACGGCATCGCACGTCACACCCGTGAAGGATATGCCTTTCAGCAGCGGGCGGCGGAGGTCGGGTTTAAGCAGGCCGTCAAGGAACGGGATGAGCCGTTTAAGTGATTGTCGATTGCCAATTGCCGATTGCCGATTGGTGTGCAACGTCAGTCGACAGGATAGGTCTCAATGAGTGAGTTATCTCGCCTTATAGACAATCTTATTAATTGGCAATTGGAAATCGGCAATCGGCAATTACAAGTGGTATTCGGAAATGCCTAAAGACCGCCTCTTAAAAGGAGACCCCGCATGATCTTCAGCAGTCCTCACCCCGCTGTCACAATTCCGGAAATCTCACTGACGGAGTTTGTGCTGCAGCGCGCAGCTGAGTTTGGCGACAAGCCTGCCCTCATCGATGGTCAAACCGGGCGCACAATCACCTATGCGCAGTTGGCCCCCACCATTCAGCGACTTGCAGCAGGTTTTGCCGAATATGGTTTGAGACAACGTGATGTGTTGGCGATCTACAGTCCGAACCTTCCTGAGTATGCGCTCGCGTTTCATGCCGTAGCTCTGATAGGCGGCGTTGTGACGATGGTTCCGCCGCTCTTCACTGATGATGAAATCAAGACGCAACTACGTGATTCCGGCGCGAGGTTCCTGGTCACAATTCCACAATTGCTAAGCCAAGCGCGAGCGGCGGCGGCGTCCTCGAAGGTCGAGAAGATTTTCGTGATTGGTGCAGCTGAAGACGCCATACCCTTCGCTGCTTTGTTAGCGAGCAAAGGTAAAACCCCTGAGGTCAGGGTCAGTCCTCACGATGATCTCGCCGCGCTTCCCTACTCGAGCGGTACGACGGGATTCCCAAAAGGTGTGATGCTCACGCATCACAATCTCGTTTCCATGCTCTGCCAGATTCAAGCGAACGAGGCCCTGACAGAGAAGGACACGATGGTGTGTGTCGTGCCCATGTATCACCTTTATGGGTTACACGTAGTGGTTAATCTTGCCCTCTGCCAGGGAGCCACGGTGGTAACACTGCCGCGTTATGACCTCAACCAGTTCTTGGAAGTTCTGGAGAAATACAAAGTAAGTGTTGCCCCCCTCGTTCCTCCACTCGTACTCGCGCTGTCGCGCGCGCCGGAGGTCGAGAGTCACGATCTCTCCGGGCTGCGACTGATCCACTGTGGCGCCGCCACGCTTGCCGACACTGTGGCGCAGACCTGTTGCCGGCGGCTGGACTGTCAGATCAGATACGGCTATGGGTTAACAGAGGTCAGTCCCTTGTCACACGGGAGTGTTCCATCAAAGCGCCACCGGGCCGGTTCAGTCGGCTATTGTTTGCCGAATACCGAGTGCAAGATCGTCGACCCCCTGACGAAATATGAACTGGGTCCCAACGAGAAAGGCGAGATCTGGATTCGCGGACCTCAGGTGATGAAAGGTTATCTCGGCAATCCGCAGGCGACTGCGGAGATGATCGATGACGAGGGCTGGTTGCGCAGCGGCGACATCGGGTATGCAGATGAGAGTGGATGCCTGTTTGTGGTAGATCGGCTGAAGGAGTTAATCAAATATAAGGGCCGGCAGGTGGCGCCTGCGGAGCTCGAAGCGGTTTTGCTGTCACATCCGGCGATTGCTGACGCTGGAGTGATTCCCAGTCCCGATGAAGAAGCGGGAGAGGTTCCGAAAGCCTTTATTGTGTTGAAGGGCGAGGCTAGTGCGGCAGAAATCATGGAATTCGTAGCGAAGCGAGTAGCGCCGCATAAGCACATCCGGCTCCTTGAATTCGTTACGGAGATCCCCAAGAGTCCCGCAGGAAAGATTTTACGCAGGCTGCTCGTCCAGCGTGAACGGGCTCGCACCCGGCCCGGTACCTAATTCCAGTTTTTCTCAATCCAATCCACTGCAGGACCCAGATCGTAATCGTTTGCGGTTTGGATCAACTGGGGAATCGCCTTCCAATTATCGAGTTCGGTTGGCAGTTCGAGTTTCGGATTGATGCGCATATAGTGGGCCCCCAACATATGCTTGCTCATCGCCGCATCCGCTTCAACCACACCGTCGAAAAGAATGTTAAGGAGGGGAGTTTGGGGTTTCCGGAACGGATTGAGCATCCATTGAATAATTTCCCAATTTGTCGTGTTAAGGCTGATGATCGTTGGCGTTAATCCCGTCCCGATAGACAAGACGCGAATATCCTCAAGTTCAGGTCGCGGAGTTTTATGACCGAGAGCCATTGCAATCGCGACAGTGCTTGGATTGTTCGCCACCATTCCGCCATCAATGTGTCCCTGGTGCGAGGGAAAGACCGTGGGCGCTGCGGCGCTGCGCAGTGCCACGTCGACTACGAATTCATCGAGGTGATGCGACCCGGGAAAGTTATGAGAGAAGACGGGGCACCAATCCTCCTTCTTGACATTGTCGAGCTTGAAAGTGGGAGCCACCAGATTGTGTTTGGTCAAATCCCTGAGACGTGGGTTGCCCTTGAAGTGGCTCTCGAGCAGAGAACGAAAGTTGGCGTTGTCATATTTCGGGCGAAACCAATTGAAACGCGCCGGCGAAAATGCTGATCGCAGATTGTCCTGAGAATAAAAATCTACAAGTGTGTCCGCGTTAAAACCCGACGCCAGGGTGAGGGCAACCACTGATCCTGTGGACGTGCCGGCAAACAGGTCCACCTGATCAAGCAGGTTGGGGAATTTATCGCTAATGCGTTTGACGAGTGTGGCCATCAACGAACCTTTCACACCACCACCGTCAAAGGTCATGACTCTATAGGGGGGCATACTGTTTTTTCCTGATCAGATCTTTATGCGCGGGCTGCCGCCTTTCGCGGAGCATTGAGCAGCACGCCGGAGTCGATCAAATCCCGATGCGGCGCCCCACTCTGATCCGTGACCATTGTGGGTTTGAAATAACTCTCGAAGCGGGAATCAACGCGAAAAGCAGGCGTGTACATATGATCGAGCGGTTCGCTGCTGCTGACATAAGTGCGCGGCTTCGGCCGATGGCGCAGCCAACCCATTCCCGCAAGTGAGCCGGTCAACGGTTGAGCGCAAACCATCAAGCCGGCGCCGAGTGCGAAAGCCATCTGCATCTTTGTCAGTTTTGCATGATAGAGTTTGGTGAATCTCGCCGCGTGTTTGATGGCGCGTCCCTTATAGCCTCTCAGCGACTGCACGTCATCCACAAACTTTACAACCTCACTGAGTGAATCGAGGGGCTTTTGCAACACCGTCGTGCCATCCATATCGCGCAGCTTGGTGTCAGGAAGCATAGAGCCGCGATTGAGGCACTCGAAGAAATATGGCGTGCCCAGCAATGGGATCGAGAGTGTGACGAATGAAGGAAGCGTAATTTCTGGATTGCCGGTTATGAAGCGCAACTCCCTGCGCAAGTCGGATACCGTGCGACTAGTCACGTCAACCATTAACCCGTAGGAAAAGACGACTCCGGCATTGAGCGACTTGCTTATCATTTCCACCTGCGGCGCGGTGGTATTTTGCAGCTTATTGAAATTGCGCAGCCAGTCGTTATCAAACGATTCAAGTCCGCTAAAAAGCAATTCGCAGCCGGCTTCCTTCACTAGCCGAAGGTTCTCCTGTTTCAGGAAGAAGTCGTTTGTTACGAGGGCGCCCCAATTTTGAAACTGTCCCTGACCTCGCATTTCATTGATCAGATGGACGCGCGCATGAAAGTGGTCCCGGTCACTGCCGTAAAAATTGTTGTCGAGAAAGAACATTCGGTTCCGCTTGCCTGAGGCGAGTATCTGTTGCCGAATGTATTCGAGGTCGTAGGTTTTGTAACTGTGACCTTCGGCGGTGAGTGAGCAAAAGGAACAACGGAAATTACAATAGCGAGTTGTTTCTACGTAACCGATTCTCCCCAGCCAGTAAGCCAGATCGTAACGGGGCAGCATTTCCTCAGCGGCATAAGCAGCACCAAAAGTCTCCGCGATCACTTTGCTGAGTTCCTCAATGTCGCCCATGCACGTGTAGTCAAAAAACTTGCGCGCCAGCAGCGGCAGCGATCGCACCGGCGGCCCACCTGCGACGACAATTACCTTTGGATTCCTGGTGCGGGCATAAGCTGTGAGGTGCAGCATGCGATCGAAGCTGTTTGTCAGACCGGTGAGGACCAGCATGTCGAGCCCCGAGAGCAACTGCTCGTCTTCGAGAGGGCCACTAGCTACTTCGGTGTAACAACTGACGTCACACAGCTCTCGCGCAAACGCGCCGGCCAAATAGATTGGGCCAACCGCCTGGGGAATTTTGGAAGTTCTTCGGATTGGTTGCCGCGAATCGTCAAAGTAACAATTCACAACGAGAACGCGCTTTTTTGGCAGAGTGGCTTTCAGCGTTCTGTTGGGGGCAATCTTTTGCTGCATTAAGCTATCTCCTACCAACGCCCAAAGGCCCTTTTTACGCTCGTGCCCGAAACTGAATAATTCCGGCGGATGGTAGCCTTTAAGGTAGTTTGGACGAGGCGATTCGGTTGGAAATCAGCGAACAGCGATCGGGCGCTACTCTACTCCCTCAGATGGCGTTGCGCAATAGGATCCTTACCACTCGATATCAGAACCGGGAGCGTAGCGACCGGGTTGGTAGCAGAGTATTCAAAGTGGTAAGAATCCGGGATTTGTTTTTGGATGACAGTCGAGCGAATGGACCCGGTCGCTACCGCTCCCGGTTCTGACATTGAGTGGTACCTCCGAGGTTTGACCAAACCGCATCAGTTTCTAGTAAGGCGACTGGGTCCTTCGGAATCGCCTACGGTCCAAACCGGAAGCGATACTCGAGCGAGTTCATGAAGCCGTTGACCATGCCGCGGAAATCACCCGTCGTATTCAGCACCTGAATCCAGTCGAGATAAAGCACGTCCGGATCCCTGCGCAGATACCCAAAGTATTGCATCACTACGAATGCCTGGTTGTAGTATTTATTGTAGACCTCCGTGCTGTCGGCTATCTCACGCAGCACCTGTGCCCTTGTCCTCGTGCCATTGGTCAGCGCGGCTATCCAGAAGTCACGCGCCGCATGAGTTATCCCCGCCGACAACAGCAACGCGTCCACATACTGGGAATTGTTAAGCGGGTTGTAAACGTTGGCAAAGGGCCGCGCCATAAAGTCGTTAATGAACGCGACCTTTGCGGCCTCCAACTCCGCTGGACTGAGAAAGCCGCTGACTTGGGCCAGGTCAGGGATGAACTCCAGGTAATCAGGCTTGCGACCAAAACTCACCGGGTAGAAGCGATAGAGAAAATAACCTCGCTCCTGAAACTCCGGCGAGCGGAAGAAGGCTGAAGACACGTGTATGCGATCACAGGTAGTGTCTCCCGGCGGACAGTTGTTGATCACATCCTGCCAGGCGGCAAAGCCCGGCGGGTCAGGTTCGCGATCGAGAAAGTCGATGTAATGCTGGCGGACAAAGAATTCTGTGTTGTTAATCGGATTGGTTGTTGGCGCGGGTGCAGCAACTTGCCAGTCGGGATAAGTGTCATTGTCGGGCGTGTTCGTAAGATTCACCCGGTTGCTCCCATCGGCATTGACCGCGAAGATGTCCAGACTGTTGCCCACATCCATAAAAGCCAGGCGCGTCCCGTCCGGTGACCACGCGAGTTTTAGTTCGCCGAGGCCCAGGATGATTCCCAAGCCGGTGACGCTGAGGGTCGTAAGCGGGGTTTTATTACTGCCGTTGGCACTCATCGTGTAGATGTCAGAATCGTCTGGGGAAGTAACTCTGATGTAGGCGATTTTGTTGTTGTCACGCGACCAGGCTGGCGCCACCTCATGTATCGTCGGTGTGTTGGTTATATTCACGGGATTACTTCCGTCCGCGTTGACAACGAAGATATCCGCTTCGTTGGCGCTGAGGTTGTATCCGACAAAGGCGATGCGTGTGCCGTCCGGCGACCAGTGAGGACTTTCGATCTGCCGCTGAATGCTGGACGTACTGAGGATTCTTGTTTGCAGATTACCATCGGCGTTCATCACATAAAGGCCTTCGCCAGAGTCGCGGTCGCTCCAGAAAGCGATTCTCACTCCATCAGGTGACCACGCCGGGTGCTGGTCATAACCGCAAACATTGGTGAGTTGCCTTCGATCGGTGCCGAAGATACTCGGCATGAGGTTGAGCTCATGGTTGTTGCATCCGAACGGCGGTTGACCGGTAACGAAAGCTAGCTTCGTGCCGTCTGGCGAGAGAGCCGCTTCGAAACCAACACTGGCAAGCCGACGGAGGTTCGAGCCATTGGCTTCCATGACGTATATACCGTTGCCAGCCTGTGTCTGCGAATTAATGTCCACTCGTTTAAAGACGATCCTCCCGTCGGATGTCGCCTGAGCCGGCGGCTGCGCGAACGACTTTACGTAACTTCCACGGGGCGTCACTGAGCGCGCAAACAAACTTGATGAGATAGTCGGAAGAACACTCCCGCCTGCCAGTCCCATAAGTGTTAAGGGCAACGCGGTAAAGTTTGCGCTTCCTCTCGCCCCCGGTCTGCTGTTGCACTGCTTCATGGCTTCCTTCTCCTCTTTATGACTCTGTAGGGCCAAAATTCGTACGCTCAGTAAAAGCGAATCAGTTTGACCATCGATCTTCAACTTTGCGGTTGGCTGAACTTCTTTTCCGAGATTTCGGTTTCTTCTGGAACGCTGGCTAAGGGATGAGTGCCTGGGAATATCGGTCTCTCGCATAGACCCTTTCATTCCAGACGGTGGCGTCGAGTTTTGCCATTGACGGCTTTAAGTTAATCGATGACACGACGCCTGCATGATCAGACGGCCAAAGTCCCGAGGCAGTGCGGTCTGCCGGTGTATGTCCGAAAAGTTCTGTGCTGAGCACTTCAAGTTGTCCTCTGAATAAGATCAGATCGATCCTCTGGAAGGGAGCAACTGAAGTGAATGGATCTTCGAGATGGAGCGGCCAGGTGAACCCGGGGTCGGCAGGGTGCGACACAGTCCAGGCGTCCTGGAAACCTGCTCCCACGATGATCTGGTGCCCGGCGTTCAGCGCGGGATCGCCACTTGCTGACTCCGTGTTCAGGTCTCCAGCTATCATCACCGGCAACTCGGTGTTAGCAGGTCCGAGGATCAGTTCGCTCGCTTGTGCAGCTTGTACACCTGGGTGAAAAGACTCGAGATGAGCGTTAACAAAACGAAACTGTTTGCCGCGAATTTTTCCGTCTACTGAGATCCAACCCCTGGGTACAGTCAGCTGGCCGAGTATAGGGCTGGTGAATGCGAAGTTGGTGGCGAAGTGTTGCGCCTGTACGTTTGAGAGCTTGAGCCCGGAGGTTGCGAGATCTGATCTCGCGAGCACGACATCGCGGTCGGTAAACCCAATGTTGATACCGAGGGCGCTCGGCGCTTCAGCCTGGAATTCATCCAGGATTGCTATTGGAGTGTAGTGCAATCCTCGAACAGCCAGCTCGTCGAGAAGCGACTGCAGGGCGTCATAAGTGACGGTCGTGGCCGGCCCTCCCGGGGGTCCAGTGCGCCAGATGCTGACTTCCTGAAGCCCGATCAGATGCGGCTGGTTTGCCTGGATCTCGTCAGCCACTGCAGCAGCACGTTCGGGAATGTTGCTCTGCTGCACGTCGAGGTAAGCATTCGCGACTGCGATTAGAAATTCATCGAAGGATGTCGCGCCCAGGATCGGACTCAAATCAGCTCCGATAAACATGTTCCGAGTCATGACGGTGATGGGCCTGTCACTGCCGACCGCCTGTGAATTTCGCCCGCTAACCGCGATTGGGGAAATCGTTATGCATAGAACTAACGCGGCATACACTAGTCGTTGCATTCTTCGGTTCTTCATTTTGGTTTTCCTTTCGTAAGTAGTTAGACCTTTGCATTGGTACGATTGAGGCCAACTACGATCATTATCCCCTTGGACCAGTTGTTGCCCGTGGCTGGGTTGCTCTATCGGCAGCCGCGACCTTAAGCCGATCCAGGGATTTGACACAAGCATCCTCGAAGGCCGCACGACTCCATCCCCACTCGAACCCCATGCGTTCCTAATCAAGGTCCTTCGACGATAAGGTTGTAGGTGACATATGACGCGAAGTATCTGCTGGTCGCTCCGAATGTTATGGTGTGTGGTCCTGGCGGCAGTGGTGCGACCATCAGATAGAAACCATCCGTCACGGTATGGAAGGATTGTCCCGGGACTGCGCCAAGGATGTTATTCTCAGGCGCGATGACTGTGAAAAAGCCCGCGGGAGAGAGCGTGCGCAAGGGGGTAGTATCAGGGTCCAGGCTGATGTCTACGTCTTGCCCATCAATGTTTGCCTGAAGCACTCGCGTGGATTCAGTAAAGCCTTTGATCGAAGCCCTCGAGGCGAGCTCAGGCTGTCTATCTCCCGCCTCCCTTAAATTCGCGACGCCCAATAACGGGAAGAAGAGAATCTTTCCAGCCGGGACTCTGCACTCGCTGCGGGTTGCAGTGCCTCCATCCGTGGCTACCAGAAAGAACACGGGGCCTTCTTGTCCGAAATTACAATTTGCGCCGGTCTCGTCGAAGAGCGGATTGTTTTCAAAGGGGATTTCCAGCACATATTGCCACCATGCTCTGGACCACTCCCCATATGTCATCCCTGTTGGTGCCTGTGCGTCGCCCGGTGGAATGATGGTTTCAGAAGCTGCAAACCCGCTGGTTGGCGCTACGATCAGAAGTAAGG
>Ga0136614_10002813_pt1 | contig 10974 bp, 12 predicted proteins | sample AntDrymUQ2792106_2_FD_106643 | JGI IMG/M metagenome (GOLD analysis project Ga0136614, IMG submission 106643) | Polar desert sand microbial communities from Dry Valleys, Antarctica - metaG UQ279 (21.06) | ecosystem: Environmental > Terrestrial > Soil > Desert | place: Antarctica: Dry Valley... | reverse complement strand
GCCGGGAAGGAGCGAAAGGCTCGCCAGGTAGCGGAGAAGCTCGGGGTCGCCGTCGGGCACGCGCCGGATCGTCGCCTGGTCCCCTACAGCAAGGCTCGCGAGCGAGCGCTGCTGCTGCTGGTCGATGCGCAGCTCGCGATCTGGAATCGGATCTCCGTGCGGATCGTGCGTCGGATAGCCCAGGTGCGCGTCCATTCGCGCCTCCAACTCCTCCGAGAGTGAGTGCTCGAGCAGGTCCGCCTCGACGTGGAGGGCGTCGATCGGAACACCGAGTGTCTCGGCGAGGTACTGCTCGAGTAGGCGATGGTGGCGGATCACCTCGAGAGCGACTCGCTCGCCGGCCTCTGTGAGGACGACGCCTCGGTAGGGGACGTGCTCGGCCAGGCCGAGCGACGCCAACTTCTTCAGCATCGCCGTCGTGGAGGGCGGTGTGACGCCGAGCGCCTCGGCGACCGTCGAGGTGGTGGCGCGCCGTCCGGTCTCCTGGAGCTTGAAGATCTCCTTGAGGTAGTCCTGGATCGCGACGCTGGGGCGAGTTGCGGGCATGCACGAGAAGTGTACACTCAGTTTTGCCATGGCTAAATCAAAGTTTAGTCGGAGAAGGCTTCTGGCCGGCGCTGTCCCGCTCGTGGCCGCCGGCCCGCTGGCGAAGCTCGCGTTCGCCGAGGGCTCGCAGCCCGAGCAGCTCCCCAGTCACGCCGGCCGGGGCCACGCCGCTCTCGGGCACGCCTCGATGGTCGGCGCGGAGGTTCCGGCGCCCGGTGGCCCGAACGACCTCGACCGGCTGCTCGAGCCGCCCGCCGCGCTCTCGCATCAGCCGGGTCGCGTGCGCGAGTACAAGCTGGTTGCGTATGACCGGGAGATCGAAATTGCCAAGGGCGTCTACTTCCCGGCATGGACCTACAACGGAACGGTGCCGGGCCCGGTCATCCGCGCGACCGAGGACGACCTCCTTCGCGTCGAATTCGTGAACGGCAGTACCCATCCGCACACGATCCACTTCCACGGCATCCATCCCGCCAACATGGACGGCGTCTTCGAGGTCGTCGTGCCCGGAGCAAGCTTCACGTACGAGTTCCCGGCGCGGCCCTACGGCATGCACCTCTACCACTGCCACTCGACGCCGCTCAAGAAGCACATCCACAAGGGCCTCTACGGCGCCTTCATCATCGATCCGCCCAAGCCGCGCAACCCGGCGCAGGAGCTCGTGCTCGTGATGAACGGCTTCGACACCGACGGCGACGGGGGCAACAACTTCTACACGGTCAACGGGCTCGCCTTCTACTACGCGAAGTACCCGATCGTCGTGAAGCGCTCTCAGACCGTCCGGATCTACCTGGCGAATCTGACCGAGTTCGACCTGATCAACTCCTTCCACTTGCACGGCGAGTTCTTCCGCTACTACCCGACGGGCTCGAGCGACCAGTTCGAGTACACGGACACGGTCATGCTCTGCCAGGGCGAGCGCGGGATCGTCGAGATCGACTTTCACAACACCGGTCTCTTCATGTTCCACGCCCACCAGTCAGAGTTCACCGAGCTCGGTTGGATGGGCTTCTTCAGCGTGGTGGACTAGATGGCGACGGACGTCGCGGTTCGGGGGAGAGGCGCGCGCGCGCGCTGGCGGCTGTGGGCCCTCCTACCGCTCGTGCTGCTCGTCGGTGCCGTGTCGCTCTACGCGGCGACCGCGTCGTCGCTCACAGGTTTGCTCGGGAGCAGCCCACCGCCCGCCGACGAGTTCGACATCCGCCGGGTCGAGTTCGAGCCGGGCAAGATCACCATCCGGGTGACGAACCCGCAGGCCGACGACTTGACGATCGCCTCAGTCACGGTGGACGACGCGATCGTCCCCTTCCGGCTCGACGGCCCCGGGACGCTCGGGCGGCTTCGCTCGAGCGCGATCCTCGTCGACTACGACTGGGTCGAGGACGAGCCGATCACCGTCGGGGTCACGAGCTCGACGGGGATCGAGACGGCCAGGGAGATTCCTGCGGCGTTCGAGACCCCCGCAGCCTCCCCGAGGAGCTTTCTCGGCTACGGGATCATCGGGTTCTTGGTGGGCATCGTGCCCGTCGCACTCGGTCTCCTCTGGCTTCCATCGCTTCGCCGGGCGCGCCCCGAGTGGCTCGCAGCCTTCATGGCTCTGACGGGCGGCCTGCTCGCGTTCCTGGGGCTCGAGGCGCTCTCCGAGGCGCTGTCCCTCCAGGCTGCGCTTCCGGGGCCGCTCGGGGGCGCAGGGCTCGTCCTCCTCGGAGTTGCGATCAGCTATCTGGCTCTGACGATCATCTCGACGCGCTTGGGTGCGGCCGAGGTGGAGCGCGGTGGCCTCGTGAGCGGCGTTGCTCTCGCAACGCTCGTCGCCACCGGAATCGGTCTGCACAACCTCGGCGAGGGGCTTGCGATCGGATCGTCCTTCGCGCTCGGCGAGCTTGCCCTCGGGACTTTCCTGATCGTCGGGTTCATGGTGCACAACGTGACCGAGGGGCTCGGGATCGCGGCCCCGGCGGCGGAGGGCAGCGGCCGAGTGGGCCCTGGGCGACTCGTTGCTCTAACCCTGATCGCCGGCGCACCAGCCATCCTCGGAGCCTGGGTCGGCGGCTTCATCACCAGTGACCTGCTCGGGGTCGTGTTCTTCGCGGCAGCAGCCGGCGCCGCGCTTGAGATCGTCGTCGAGGTGGGTCGATACGTCGCTCGGCGCGCTCCCGGCGGGCTGACCTCGCCCTACGTGCTCGGCGGCTTCTTCGGAGGCATCGTCGTCATGTACGTGACAGGCATCTTCGCCGGCTAGGAGAGCCTCGTCGAGTCGACCAGACGTGCCCGCGAGATTCGGGGGCAAGGGCGCGTGACGACGGATGCCGCGAGCCTTGTGACCGCGTACGGGCTCACGCGTCAGATAGCGAGACCGGTGAAGCGCGCAAGCCGGCTCGTCAGCTCGAAAAGCCGACCGGTCGCGAGCAGCAGGCCGAAGGCGACGAGAATAGACCCGGAGGTGACGCTGACGACGCGCCAATGAGCGCGGACCGCGCGGACGACCGCGAGCGAGCGCGTGAACGCGAGCCCGAAGAGAAGGAACGGGAACCCGAGCCCGAGCGCGTAGACACCGAGTAGAAGTGCGCCTTGTGCCGCCGTTCCGTTGCCGGCCGAGAGCGCCAGGATCGCCGCCAGCGTCGGCCCGACGGAGGGCGTCCAGCCGATCGCGAATGCGATTCCGGCGAGCGCCGGCGTGACCGGTCCGGCTTTGCGTCTCGTCAATCGCTTCTCGCGCAAGAGCGCGAGCGGCAGCGGTGCCCTGGCATAGATGAGCCCGGCAAACACGATGAACGCTCCGGCGACGATCTCGAGTGGGCGACGGTTGGCGACCAGCGCGTCGCCGAACCAGGCGGCGCCGGCGCCGAAAGCGATGAACATCGCGCCAAAGCCGGCCACGAACCAGACAGTCGTCACCGTCACACGACGGGGATTTGCGCCGAGCTGGTCGACACCGATGCCGGACACGAACGACAGGTAGCCCGGGACGAGTGGAAGTACGCAGGGCGATGCGAACGAGACGAAGCCGGCTGCGAACGCCGCCAGAAAGGCGGCTGGCCCGAATTCGATCACGCTCCGGTCGCGCGCGAGAGTCCGTCAATGAAGCCGGCCAGATCCGTCTCCCCGACGATTCGCGCCGACTCGCGGTGCTCGGCGTCGAGAAAGATCGTCGTCGGCATCCCCTTGAGCCCGAGCCGGCGGGCGATCTCACCGCTCGGGTCGCCGATGCTCGGGAACGTCCAGCCGTAGCGCTGGTAGAACTCGCGCGCGCCTGCCGCGCTGTCCTGGAGGTTGATCCCAACGACGGCCACCTCCGGATACTCGGCGGCGAAGCGGGCGAGATCGTCCGCCTCCGCATAACAGCCGGGGCACCAAGACGCCCAGATGTTGATCACGACCGGCTTCCCGCGGAACTGAGCCAGGCTAACCGGCTTACCAGTGACGGGGTCGGTGCCAGCGAGGCGCAGGCCGGAGTCTCTCTCGGCTGCGGGCGACGGCGTTGCCCTCGCCGGCCCGGTGTCGCGGGCGACGAGCACGCCGCCGAGCGCCTGTCGCGAGGACAAGCATGGCGCGGCGCCCCCGGATCACCGGCCGCTAAAGACCGCCCCGACGGATCCGGTCGACGACGGCATCCGCCACTTCACCTGGCTCTACCGGATCGCCGTCAACGTGGCGCTCGCGCGCCTGCGACGGAAGCAGGTGCCAGTGGCAGATCTCGACGTGAGCATGGAGGAAACGTCTCCGGCGCCGGCGACGGTCGAACCGGCACACGTCGCCGAGCAGAACGAGTTCGGGAGCTTCCTCGCGGCGCGTGTTCGGGAGCTGCCGCTCGAGCACCGGGCGCCGCTCGTGCTGCGGGACATCGCAGGTCTGTCGAACCAGGAGGTCGCGGACGTTCTCGACCTCTCACTCGCCGCCGCCAAGAGCCGGATCCACCGTGCGCGCCTGCAGATCCGCGAGGCCATGGTCGACTGGGAGCGGCGCTCGGGCGGGGCCTAGCCGACGACGTGCACGTCCGGCCGGAAGGCGGCGACCGCGAACCAGAACGGCTCGTCGAAAGCGATGAGCTTGCCGTCCTCGAAGACCTCCGCCGCGCCGATATCCCGTCCTTTGCCAACGGCGTCCGAATCGAGCGGCGACGAGACGCCACCCCGCCAGCGAACGACAAGGCGATGTCCGTCGACGACGATGCGAACAACACGCCGCTTCTCAAGGACAGCGAACGGGATCGCGACCGCCTCGTCGCCGCGCTCCACGAAGACGACGCGCTCTTTCGGGGAGAGGCGGTCGTCGTCATTCGCGGTCTGGAATAGGGGTGAACTGTCGACGTCGTCGTAGCCCTCGTAGGGATTCTCGCCGTAGGGCCGCAGGAAACCGCTGTTCCGGGACAACGGGTGCGTCTTCGGGCGCTCCAGGACAAGGCCCTCTGGATGCGAACGCTCGAAGTCCTCCCACGCGACGATGCGCGCAGGAACTTGCTCGAGGCGCGCCCCGGTGTAGCGCCCGACGATGCCCTCGCCACCGAACTGCTGCCACCACGATTCCGTCTGCCGGTCGTACATGACGAGATCGGAGTGGCGAAGGTTCCCGGTCGTGCCGAAGTCGAGCGTTCGGCCGTCCACACGGCGGTCGAAGACGAGCGCGGTGTTGCAGAGCGGGCAGAACGTTACGGCGAGCGGAACGCCCCCGATCTCGTCGTTGACGATCTCGTGCCAGATCAGAATCTCGATCGGGTAGGCGCGGACCTCGCCGCTCACCTCTACGGCGATCACCGGCTCCCTCGGAGCGAGGAAGCGAGTGTGCTCGACACGGACGAACCTCGGCCTGTCGATTGGCGGAATGCCGTCTTTTGGCGGCCCGCCTGGGCGAATCTCGGCGAATGGAACGCTATGCGTAACGAAGTCGGTTTCCCAGCCGGCCGTGAGGCTCGTGGGCGGCTTCTCGGCGAGCTCGCTGGTTGTCGGAGCGGAAGCCTCCCCTCGCGGTCGCTCGTCCTCGGCCGCGCCGGTACAACCGGCAAGAAGGACTGTGCATGCGAGCGCGATCATCCTCTTCATCAGATCTTCGATGCGGCGGGGGCTCGCGGCGATGCAGGTAGAGGCGGCCGCCTGGTCTCGCGGCTCGGCCACCTGTGCCGCTCGCATGGGTCGTCGAGCCGCCGAACCGTGTCGACTTCCGGCTCGTCCGCGGCCCTGTGCCGCACGTGGTCGAGCAGTTCGAGCTACGCGAGGCTGAGCGCTGCACTGAGCTCCATTACAGCGGGGAGCTCGGCACGGACGTGTGGGCGCTTGGGCGTTGGTGGGGAGACGTCGTTGCCCGAAAGTGGGAAGCGGCGGTGCGCAGCTCGCTCGACAGCGTGAAGATAGAAGCGGAGCGGCGAGCGTCCCGGCGGTGAACCACTGGGACGCGTTCCTGCGCGGAGCTCGTTCGCCCCGTGGCTGCGGCCGCGTGCAAACGACGTGCCGCCGCGGACGCGGCTTTGCCGGCTCCGCTCGCTATGGCTTGCTCTGATTGCATCCGAGCAAAGTTGAGTGCGAAGCACGACTTTGCTCGGAGAGCTAGCCGGAGCTCGCGGTCTCGTCGTGCGGGGCCCCGACCGGCTTCGACTCGGGCGAGCCGCGCTGGCGGAGGTAGACGGTGAAGGCAGCCATCGTGCCGACTGCGAGGAACTCCGATTGCCAGTTCTGGAGGGAGCGCTCCCAGAAGTCCGGCTTTCCGAGATAGCCCGTCCACGACACGCTGGGCTCGTTGTGGTCGCGCCGCATGTCGTTGTAGGTCGTCCAGCCGGTCACGGACTGGCCGAGCCAGGAGGCGACGAAGATCGAGCCCATCACGAGGAGAAGCGAGTTCGAGTAGACGTGCCGTCGCCAGCCGCCCGCCTTGGCCCATCCGGGCGAGCTCGCCCTCGCGTGCTCTCCGACCAACTGCTCCTCGTCCGTCTCGAGGCCTACCCGGTCGAGCCGCTTCGACTCGTTCGACCCCTTCTGGACGAGCCAGATGGTCGCGAAGATGTAGAGGAAGAACTGCAGGTACTCGGACTGCCAGTTCTCGAGCACCGCGACCCCGAAGTCCGAGGAGACGAGGTAGCGGCCGTAGCTGATCGCCTCTCCGCCGTGCTCGAGAGCCTCCTCGTTGTACTTGTGGAACCCTGCTGCAGATTGGCCTCCGAGCGCCGCCAGGAAGATGCCGAGGAATCCGAGCGAGAGCGAGTTCTCGAAGAGAAAGCGCTTCACGGCTCAGTTGTGGGCCAGACCGATGGCGATGTAGACCACGAGCCCCGTGGCGATCAGAAACACATAGGCAGCGAAGACGGCCCGCACCCACGTCAAGCTAAACGGGCCACCGGATGGTCGGGCGCAGCCTAGACTCGGCAGCTTGCCTCTCTACCTCACCGAGTCGGACGTCTCGTCGCTCCTGACGCCTGTAGATGCGCTCGAGGCAGTCGAGGGGTCGTTCAAACGGCTGTCGGGCGGCACAGTCGACAACCGTCCGAGGACGCGGCTGCTGGCCGGGGACGGAACCTTTGCGGTGATGCCGGCCGTCGATCCCGAGCTCGGCTTCGCCGGCTTGAAGACGTATCTCTGGCTGCCTGGCGGCACGCCGTTCTGCGTGCTGCTCTTCTCGCTCGAGACGGCCGAGCTCGCCGCCGTCATCGAGGCGGACAAGCTCGGTCAGCTGCGCACCGGCGCCGCGAGCGGCGTCGCGGCAGCGCATCTCGCGCGGCAGGGCGCACGGACGCTCGGCATCGTGGGCTGCGGCTGGCAGGCCGAGAGCCAGGTCGAGTGCATCCGCGCAGCCGTGCCCGCGATCGACCGCGTTGTCGCCTACTGCCGCTCGGAGGAGGCGCTCCGGTCGTTCTGCGATCGGTTCGGCGCGATTGCGGGCGAGACTCACCGGGATCCCGGCGCCCAGGAGATCGTCGTCACGGCCACCACCTCCAGGGATCCCGTGCTGCGCGGGGAGTGGCTGCAGCCGGGGGCGCTTGTCTGTGCCATCGGCGCCAACGACCGCCGCTCGAGGGAGCTCGACAACGTCGTCCTCGAGCGGGCGGCGTTCGTTTGCTGCGACTCGCGCGCCCAGGCGCAGCTGGAGTCGGGCGACCTGATCGAGCCGGTCGAGAGCGGCGTGCTCGACTGGCTGGAGGTGCACGAGTTGCAGGAAGTCGTCGCCGGGGAGATCGTGGGGCGCCAGGCGCCCGACGACATTGTCCTCTTCAAGTCGAACGGCATCGCAGCCTGGGATCTCGCGATCGGGGTCGCGGCGCTCGAGCGGGCACGCGAGCAAGGGGTGGGAGTCGAGCTGTAGTCCGTCTTTCAGGCGGACGGGTCGAGACGCCGCTCGCGTCGGCGGCTGGAATAGCGGGCAGGCTCAGCGCAGGACGAACCCGGTGCCGAGAGGGTCCCGCGGGTCGAGCACGAAGCGGTGCTCGCCGGTGAGGAAGGCCATCCCTTCGATCTCGGTGAGCACGCCGTCCGGCGACTGTCCCACCACCCGCGCGTAGAAGGTCGTACCGACGATCCCGTCGTGGCGGAGCACCTGCCCCTGGGCAAGGACGCCGTCCTTGGCGAGCAGCGCGCAGCGGGCCGACGTCCCCGAGCCGCAGGGCGAGCGGTCGACCTCGCCGTCGGCGAAGACCGTCACGTTGCGCTGATGCAGCTCACCGAGCTCCTCGTACAGGATCGTCCCGTAGATGCCCGAGAGCCGCTCGTCCTCGCGATGGTTCGCGACCTCGGTGCCTTCGAGGGCTTCCTTCACCTCGCGGCCGGCCGCAATCAGCTTTGGCAGGTCGTCCGGCACGACTCGCAGGCCGAAGCGCTCAGCCGGCGCCGAGGCGTAGATCGCACCACCGTAGGACACGTCGACGTGCACACCGGCGGCCGCGACGTCGCGAGCCACCACGAACGACGGCACGTTGCAGAACACGACGGCTACGACCGCGCCGGCCTCGCAGTGCGCCCGCGCGACCACGCGGCCGGATGGGACATCGATCGTCACGTCCACCTCGCCGTCGTCGGGCGCTGCCACGAGGCCGGACTGCACGGCCCACGCGCCCAGCGCGATCGTCCCGTGCCCACACGCGGTGGAATAGCCATCCTTGTGCCAGAAGAGAACGCCGAGATCGGCGCCCCGGTCGTCCGGCGGAACCAGGAAGCAGCCGTACATGTCGGCGTGCCCGCGGGGCTCGTGGCAGAGGAGCCGGCGCACGGCATCGACCGCCTCCGTGGAGGCAGCATGCTCGCGCCGCTCGCGGACCGTCGCCCCGGCGATCTCCGGGACCCCGGCCGTAACGATCCGGAAGGGCTCTCCAGCGGTGTGGTAGTCGGTTGCGCGGATCTCCGCGCCCGTGGAGCGAAGACTCATCGCGGCCCGCCGCGCGACTTCTGGAACGCTCCCTCTAGAGCTGATTCTTGGCCGAGGCGACCGTGTCGCTGCCGAGCGCCCGGATGACCTCGGGGCGGTCGAGCAACCGCTCGCGCTCCTGCGGGGTCAGCCGGTTGCGGATGTAGGGATCCTCGAGGATCTCGGCGAGCGGGCGTCCCCGCTCGTGCTCGCGGATCAGGTAGGTCGTGACCCGATCCTGACCTTGCGAGCGAGCTCCGCCGAAGGAGAAGGGGTTGCGGAGGAACTCCGAAAGACGTCCCATCCCGCCATTGTATCCTTGCGACGTGCGCCGGACGGCGGGCTACGAGCGATTTGTCGAGCGGGTGTTGGAGGACGTCGACGACGCCGGCAATCCCGAGCGGATCGTGATCTGGATCGAGCGGAAGCCGGGCGCTATCTGGGCGGTCGGTCGTGCCGTCAACCCTCAACACCGGCAGAGCGAGGAGCCGAGGCCGGGTGACTACATCTTCGAGGGCTACGAGCTCGAGGACGCGCTCGAGCACGCAAACGCCGCGCTCGAGGACGACGCCGCCGTCTCGGAGCAGGATGGCCGCACGGAGAAGGTGCTTCCGTTCCGGCGAAAAGAGCTCACGGGCCCCTTGGAGAGGTGGTTCTTCGGCCGCCGCTGAGTGCCTGGCCGGCACAGCTCCGGCTCCGGCGTCTGGATCCCCGCACGCCGCTGGTAGCCTCGCCGCAGGATGCTGATCCGGCTCGGCCATAGTCCCGACCCCGACGACGCCTTCATGTTCTGGGCGCTCGCAGAGGAGCGAATCGACATGCGGGGCTTCGAGTTCGAGCACGTCCTTCGGGACATCCAGACGCTGAACGAGTGGGCCCTCGAGGGCCGCCTCGAGGTGACGGCGCTGTCATTGCATTCGTATCCGTTCGTCCAGGACCGCTACATCCTCCTCCCGCACGGAGCGAGCATGGGTACCGGGTACGGTCCGATCGTCGTCGCTTCTCGGCCGCTCTCGCGGGAGCAGCTGCGCGGCGTGGAGATCGCCATCCCCGGCCGGATGACGACCGCCTTTCTCGTCCTGCGCATGTACCTGGGGGACTTCTCATTCCGCGAAGTCCCGTTCGACCGGATTCTCGAGGAGGTCCGCGACGGATCGGCGCAGGCCGGCCTGCTCATCCACGAGGGACAGCTGACGTACGGTCACGCGGGCCTCCAGAAGTGCGTCGACCTCGGCGAGTGGTGGCTCCTCGAGACCGGCCTGCCGCTTCCGCTCGGCGTAAACGTCGCGCGGCGCGATCTCGGCGGGGAGCGGCTGGCCGACCTCTCGGACGTGCTGCGGGAATCGATCCGGGCCGGCCTCGACAACCGCGACGAGGCGATGCGCTACGCACTGCGGTTCGGGCGGGGTCTCGACTCGGCGCTCGCCGACCGCTTCGTCGGCATGTACGTGAACGAGCTCACGTGCGACTACGGAGAGGAGGGGCGCCAGGCTGTCCGGGAGCTCCTGCGGCGCGGCCAGGCGATCGGCGCCTTCTCCTCTCCGGTCGACGTCGAGTTCGTGTAAGCCGTCTATGGCCAGGCCGGTCATCCTCTCTGCCGTACGAACGCCGGTCGGGCGCTACGGCGGCGTGCTCGCGAGCGTCCGGCCGGACGACCTGGCGGCGGTGGCGATCGCCGCGGCGGTGGAACGGGCGGGCGTTGACGGCGGCGAGATCGAGGACGTCTACTTCGGCTGCGCGAACCAGGCGGGTGAGGACAACCGCAACGTCGCCCGCATGGCGGCCCTGCTCGCGGGTCTGCCCGACTCGGCGGCCGGTGTGACGCTGAATCGCCTCTGTGCCTCCGGCCTCTCCGCCGTCGTCTCGGCGTGCCACGCGGTGAGCGCCGGCGACGGAGACCTCTTCGTCGCCGGAGGCGTGGAGTCGATGACGAGAGCCCCGCTCGTGACGGGCAAGCCCGACACGGCGTTCCCGCGCGGAAACTCGACCCTCTACGACACTGTTCTCGGCTGGCGGTTCCCGAATCCCCGCCTGGAGGAGCGTTTTCCGCTCGAGTCGATGGGCGAGACGGGCGAGAACGTCGCCGAACGTTGGGGCGTCTCGCGT
>Ga0136614_10002812_pt1 | contig 10974 bp, 10 predicted proteins | sample AntDrymUQ2792106_2_FD_106643 | JGI IMG/M metagenome (GOLD analysis project Ga0136614, IMG submission 106643) | Polar desert sand microbial communities from Dry Valleys, Antarctica - metaG UQ279 (21.06) | ecosystem: Environmental > Terrestrial > Soil > Desert | place: Antarctica: Dry Valley... | reverse complement strand
GACCTGACCGTCCTCATGATCGAGCACGACATGAAGGTCGTCATGGGCATCTCCGACCGCGTCACCGTGCTCGACTACGGCGAGAAGATCGCCGAGGGCGCCCCGCAGGAGATCCAGAAGGACGCCCGCGTGATCGAGGCCTACCTCGGCAAGGCGGCCGTCGCGTGAGCGAGCAGGCCCCGCCGCCCCCCGAGCGCGCTCCCGCGAGCCCGGCACCTCAGCCCGAGACCCAGGCTCCGCCGCAGCAGCAGCGGGCAAACGGGGGTCGCGACGGCGTGATCCTCGAGGTCACGGACATCCACACCTATTACGGCTCGATCCACGCGCTCAAGGGGATCAGCCTCCAGGTGCGTGAGGGCGAGATCGTCACGCTCATCGGCGCGAACGGGGCAGGCAAGTCGACGACCCTCCGGTCGATCAACGGACTGAACAACCCGCGCAAGGGACGAATCGTCTTCCAGGGCAAGGACATCACGAACGACCCGGCGCACTCGATCGTGAAGATGGGCATCTCGCAGTCTCCGGAAGGCCGCCGGCTCTTCCCGCACATGAGCGTGCTCGAGAACCTCGAGATGGGGGCGTTCCAGCGCACCGACCGCCAGAATTTCAAGGAAGACCTCGACCGGGTCTACGCTCTCTTCCCGCGCCTCGCCGAGCGAAAGACCCAGCGTGCGGGGACGCTTTCGGGCGGCGAGCAGCAGATGGTGGCGATGGGCCGCGCGCTGATGGCGCGCCCGAAGCTCGTCATGCTGGACGAGCCTTCGATGGGCCTCGCCCCAATCTTCGTCGAGCGGATCTTCGAGATCGTCAAGGAGATCAACCAGCAGGGCACGCCGATCCTCCTCGTCGAGCAGAACGCCCTGATGGCGCTCGACGTCGCTCATCGCGGCTACGTGATGGAGACGGGGCATATCGCCCTGACGGACGACGCCAAGGCTCTGGCCAAGAACGAGCAGGTTCAGAAGGCCTACCTGGGCATGGACTAGCGGCGCCCGGTAGCCAGCGCGCCCGCGACGAGCCGCTGGAAGTACCGGAGCGCGTCCTCGCGGCCGGCGAAGAGCTTCCCCCGGTCGTAGAAGCCGGAGCCGAGGCCGCGCTGGACCGACTCGACGAGGACGATGTCCTCTCGCTGCACCTGGTCGATGAAGCCGACGAACTCCGCGAGGTCGTCGTCTGAGACCGCGTCGGCAAAGTAGTAGTGGTAGCGCGCGAGCGTGCGGCCGGGCTCGAGTGGGAGAAAGACGTTCACGGAGACGTTGCCCGGCCCTGGATAGACGTTGAGCGCGAAGTTCGGCCAGAGGAACACGTAGAAGCTCTCGTCGACGCCCGCACTGATCCGGTACGGACCGTCGCCCCCCCGCGCGGAGTCCCGCACGCGGCCGCGCTGAACGGTAAACGTCGGGAACTCCTCGGTCGTGTAGTCGTCGGTGTCGACGAGGGCCGCGAAGGCGGGGTGGGCGACCGGGCAGTGGTAGCACTCGAGCTGGTTGTCGACGATCGCCTTCCAGTTCGCGGCCGTGTCGTACTCGGCTGTCTCCCGGAGCTGCAGCCCGTCGAAGTCGAGCCCCGACGCGTTCACGATCGCCGGGAGCTCACCGAGCGTCTCGGCGAGTGGGGGCGCCCCGGCGACGGGATTCACGAAGAGAAACGGTCCCCACGTCTCCGCCTGCACGCGCACGAGCGAGAACTCGCTGCGGTCGAAGTCGACCTGCTCCTTCTCGCCGGGGGCCGCCCGCAGGCATCCGTCGAGCCCGTACGTCCACGCGTGGTAGTGGCACTGGAGGGTCTTGCGGTTCCCCCGCTCGGCGAGGACGACCTCCGCTCCGCGGTGGCGGCAGACGTTCACGAAGGCGTTCAACGCGCCGTCCGTATCGCGGACGACGACGAGGGGCACGGCTCCCGTTCGGTGCGTGAGGAAATCGCCCGGCTCGGCAACGGCGGCCGCCGGGCCCGCGTACTGCCATGTGCGGTGGAAGATGCGCCGCCGCTCCTCGGCGAAGACGGAATCGTCCGTGTACCACGCGCCCGGGAGCGTGTAACCCTCGCGAATCGCCGCCGCGACGTCCATGGACGGAGCGTAGTCAGATCGGCCCGCCTCGATGCCTCCCCGAGGACGCGGGGGCGAACCGGCGGCTGCGCCGACCGGGTAGAGGCCGGTGCCGAATACAGTTCGAAACGATGTCGCCGAAGACGCTGACGGGGGCCGAGCTCCAGCTCGACGACGGGCCCGCCCGTGACTCCGAGCTCTTCCTCGTCGACGGCAACAACCTGGCCTACCGCGCCTTCTTCGCGCTCCCGGAGGAGCTTGCTACCTCGGAAGGCTTCTCGACGAACGCGCTCCTCGGCTTCACGAACATGCTCTTCAAGCTCCTCTCGGACTACCGCCCGCGCGGGGTTGCCGTCGCGTGGGACACGAAGCCGGTGCACCGCAAGGAGGCGAGCCCCGACTACAAGATCGACCGGCGGCCGATGCCGGATCTCCTGCGCGAGCAGTTCCCGCACTTCCGGCCGATCGTCGAGGCGTTCGGCTACCGGAACCTCGAGTTCGAGGGCTGGGAGGCGGACGACGTCATCGCAACGCTCGCAACGCGGGCCGACGAGGCGGCCATGAAGACGACGGTCGTCTCGACCGACCGGGATGCCTTCCAGCTCGTCTCGGAGAACGTCGCGCTGATGATGACTCCGCGGGGGGTCGCCGACGTCCACGTCTACACGCCCGAGCGGGTGTTTTCCCGTTACGGGATCGGGCCGGAGCTGATCCCCGACTTCATCGGCCTGAAGGGCGACACCTCGGACAACATCCCCGGCATCCCCGGGATCGGCGACAAGACCGCCGGGCAGCTTCTCGCCCAGTACGGGTCCCTCGAGGCCGTGATCGAGCACGCCGCTGAGCTTTCGCCCGCCCGCGGGAAGGCGATCCGCGAGCACGCCGACCAGGCGCGCTTCTCGAAGGAGCTCGCCACGATGCGCCGCGACCTCGAGCTCGACTGCGATCCGGAGAGCCTCGTCCTTTCGCCACCCGACCGCTCGCAGCTCAAGGAGATCTTCCGCCGCTTCGAGTTTCGGAATCTGCTGCGCCGTGTCGACGAGCTCGATGCTGCGCTGCCTTCCTCCGCGCCCGTCGTCGAAGGGGTCGAGGTGCTGTGGCGCGAGGCCGTTCCGCAAGCGGTGAGCGGGGAGGCTGCGATCCAGGTCGTCGACGGCCGCTTCGCGCTGGCGCAGGGCGAGGTTCTCGTCGGAGAGTGGCGGGTCGACGTCGTACGCGCGCTCCGTGACGCGAAGCTCGTGGCCCACGACGCCAAGCTCCTTCGCCGGGCGGCCGGCCGCGGCATCGACGTCGCCGACGACACGCTCCTCATGGCCTACCTCGTCGACCCCGGCCGCCCGACCTACGTCCTCGACGACCTGGCGGAGGAGCACGGGATCGAGCTGAAGCCGGTGCCGGCGGCCGACGAGGAGACCGAGGCGCTCGTCCGCCAGGCGGCTGCCGCGCTTCGCCTCGCGCCGCCCCTTCGCGACAAGCTCGCCGAGCGCGGCCAAGACGGTCTCTACCGAGAGATAGAGCTCCCTCTGACGGCTGTTCTCGCGGAAATGGAGGACGTGGGCATTCGGATCGACACGTACCGGATGGGGGAGATCACGGCACGCCTCGCCGACCGGGTCGAGGAGCTCGAAGCCCGCGCGCACGAGCTCGCCGGCGAGGAGTTCATGCTCGGCTCGACGCAGCAGGTCGCGCGGATCCTCTTCGAAAAGCTGGGTTTGACCGCGGGCCGGAAGGGCAAGACCGGCTACTCGACCGACACGCGGGTGCTCCGCTCGATTCGCGGAGAGCACTCGATCGTCGAGGTGATCGAGGAGTGGCGCGAGCTCTCCAAGCTCCTAAACACCTACCTCGGCCCGCTCCCCGAGCTGATCGGCGAGGACGGCCGGCTCCACACGACCTTCAACCAGGCGGTCGCCTCGACCGGGCGGCTCTCGACCACCAACCCGAACCTGCAGTCGATCCCGATCCGGACCGAGCTCGGGCGCGAGATCCGGAGCGCCTTCGTCGCCGAGCCGGGCTTCCGGCTCCTCTCCGCCGACTACTCGCAGGTGGAGCTGCGCATCCTCGCCCACGTCTCGGGCGAGCCGAAGCTCCGCGACGCCTTCGCGCGTGGCGAGGACATCCACGCCGCCACGGCGTCCGAGGTGCTCGGCGTCCCGCGGGCCGAGCTGACGAAGGATCAGCGGAACGTGGCGAAGATGGTCAACTTCGGGATCATCTACGGGATCTCGGCCTTCGGGCTCTCGGAGAACCTCGAGATCCCGCGCGAGCAGGCGCAGGAGTACATCGACGCCTACCTGGCGCGCTTCCCGCTCGTGCAGGACTTCATCCAGCGCACGATCGAGCAGGCGACGCGGGACGGCTACTCGACCACGCTGCTCGGCCGCCGGCGACCTGCGCCCGAGCTGCGCGCCTCGAACCGCCAGACGCGAGGGTTCGGGGAGCGGCTCGCGGTCAACTTCGTCATGCAGGGGACGGCCGCGGACATCATCAAGACGGCGATGGTGTCGATCCAGCGGCGGCTGCGCGCCGAGGGCCGGGCAGCGCGGCTCGTGCTTCAGGTGCACGATGAGCTTCTGCTGGAGGTTCCCGAGGTGGAGCTCTCAGCCGTGCGGGAGCTCGTGCGCGCCGAGCTGGTGGGCGCCTACCCGCTCGACCCGCCGCTCGCTGTCGACGTCGGCGTCGGCGACGACTGGAACGAGGCTAAGAGCTAACCCAGCCAGACGAGCGATGCCGCCTGGGCGCGCCAGCGAATGACGCGGTACCCGCCTGCGACCCGGTGGAAGGCGATCGCCCTCGGCTCGGCGACTGCGAGCCAGTTCCCGTCGGGCGACCAGGCAGCGGCGCGTCCGACGAAGGTGCGCGGCGCGGGATAGCGGGCGCACTCGGAGTTCGCCTCTTCCCGCCGGTTGATGCAATTGTCCGTGGAGACCGTCGTCACCTGCCCACGCCCGCGAAAGCAGCCGAGATCGACGACCGAAACGGTGAGCGGGCCCACCGCAGCCACCGCGCACGTGTCGGGGGCGAAGACGAGCGACGGCCCGGTCGTGTTGACCGGAAGGCGCGCCCGGAAGCTCCCGCCATTCGGCCCGCGTCGCTCGATGCGACCGCCTTCGAGGACGAGTGCCAGCGACCCGTCGCGACCCGAGGCGACCTGCTCGATGTGGCCGGATGCCGTCGCCACGACCCGTGCCCCCAGGACGAGCGCGCGGTCGCGCGTGCTCACGAGCCGCCCTCCCTCGACGAAGGTGCGAGGACAGAAGTCGAGCGGTTTCACTCCCTGATCGGCCAGATCGAGCTCATAGCCGTTCGTCGCCGTCTCGCACCATGCAGCCCGGGCGCCGTCGGCCGTCCAGACGACGGGCCCGACGAGGGCACCCCCTTCCATGAGCCGGTCGGGGCGGCCGAGGTCGACCAGCTCGAATGCCGCAGCGGAATCTGTCGACCCTGGCGACCCAAAGGCGACGCGGTACCCCGTGGTCGGCCCCAGAGGGCGCAGCTCGTGCCGATCAGTGGGAGCGCCCGCTCGAGGCCGCGGCCCACACTCGCCTCGCGAAGGCGGCAGTCGCGCGCGTCCGTGAAGACCAGCCAGCCCGGAGCCGGGACGGGCGCAGTGGTCTCGGCGGAGAGCGGGAGCGCCTTCGGAGCCGTCGACGTGACGAGCCTCTCCGTTGTCGACGGTCGCGCCTCCGGCTCCCTGTTCCAGAGCGCGTCTGCGACGGCGAAGCCTCCCACAAAGAGGACCGCGGCGACGATGGCGACGTCCCTGACCTTCACGGAACCGCAGCTATAATGCGCGCTTTCGCATGGTGGAGAACCAAACCGTAGAGGCAGAACCCAAGGTCGAAGGCGATGTCTGGACCCTTGGTCCGGACGGCGACCTCATCCCGAACTACGACGCAACCTTCCCGATCATCAACGAGGGGGAGGTCGTGAGCGGCAAGGTCGTCCGCGTCGACAAGGACGAGGTCCTCGTCGACATCGGCTACAAGTCGGAGGGCGTCATCCCGGTCGCCGAGCTCTCAATCCGCCGCTCGGTCGATCCCGCCGACGAGGTGCAGCTCGGCGACGAGGTGGACGCGCTCGTCCTCACGAAGGAGGATGCCGAAGGCCGCCTCATCCTCTCCAAGAAGCGTGCCCGCTTCGAGATGGCGTGGAAGCGGATCGAGCGTGCGGCCGAGAGCGGCGAGCCGGTCGAGGGCACCGTGATCGAGGTCGTGAAGGGCGGCCTCATCCTCGATCTCGGCGTGCGCGGTTTCCTGCCCGCTTCGCTCGTGGATATCCGCCGGGTTCAGGACTTGGACGAGTTCATGGCCAAGACCCTCCGCTGCAAGGTGATCGAGCTGAACCGCAGCCGCAACAACGTCGTCCTCTCGCGCCGCGCTGTCCTCGAGGAGGAGCGCAAGGAGATGCGCCAGGCGATCCTCGACCGGCTTTCGCCCGGGAACGTCGTCACGGGGACGATCTCCAACATCGTCGACTTCGGTGCCTTTGTCGACCTGGACGGCATCGACGGCCTCATCCATATCTCCGAGCTCTCCTGGAGCCACGTGAACCATCCGTCGGAGGTGCTCGACATCGGCCAGGAGGTCGAAGTCAAGGTGCTCGACATCGACCGCGACCGCCAGCGGATCTCGCTCGGTCTGAAGCAGACGCAGAGCGATCCCTGGCAGCAGGTGGTCGACACCTATGACGAGGGAGACGTCGTCGAGGGCCGCGTGACGAAGGTGGTCACGTTCGGGGCCTTCGTCGAGATCCTCCCTGGCGTCGAGGGGCTCGTGCACATCTCCGAGCTCGCGCAGCATCACGTCGAGAACCCCCGGGAGGTCGTCTCCCAGGGCGAGACCGTGCGCGCGAAGGTCATCGAGATGGACGCCGAGCGCCGCCGCCTCTCGCTCTCGCTGAAGCGCGTCGAGGACGGCCAGGAGACGCGCGGGTCGGCCGAGCTCGGCCTCTCGGAGGAGGTCTTCGCGGAGCAGGGCGAGCCGACCGGCGAGGCACTCGCCGCCGAGGAAGTGGACGCAGGGCACGAGACAGAGCCCCGCGCCGAGGCCGAGGCAGAGCTCGAGTTGGCTGCCGAGACCGAGGCGGAACCTGAGCTCGAAGCCGAGCCCGAGCTGAGCGTTGAGGCCGAGGCGGAACCTGATCTCGAAGCCGAAGCCGAAGCCGAAGCCGAAGCCGAAGCCGAGCCCGAGCTGAGCGTCGAGGCCGAGGCGGAACCTGAGCTCGAAGCCGAGGCCGACCCGGAGCTGAGCGCTGAGGCCGAGCTCGAGCTGAACGCTGAGGCCGAGCCCGCCCCTGCGGGCGGAGACGACGACAAGCAGTAGCCCCAGGCGTCCGGTCGCGGTCGCCATCACGGGGGGAATCGGGGCCGGCAAGTCGGCGATGCTGCGCGCCTTCGAACGGCACGGCGCGGCCGTCATCTCGAGTGACGAGATCGTGCACCGGTTCCTGCGCGAGGACTCCAAGGTGAAGGCGGCGATCGTCGAGCGTCTCGGCGAGGGCGTGCTCAGCGACGACGGCGAGATCGACCGCGGGCGCGTCGCCGAGACTGTCTTCGGTGACCCGGAGGCGCTCGCCTGGCTGGAGAGCCTCCTCCATCCGCGCGTGGTGGCGACCTATCTCAAGTGGCGCGAGGATCTCGCGGAGCGGCAGGAACCACCGGCAGTCTGCGTGACCGAGGTCCCGCTCCTTTACGAGGTGGGCGGTGAGACGCGCTTCGACGCGGTTATCGCCGTCACCGCCTCACCCGAGGTGCGGGCGTCGCGTGCCCGCCGGCCGCTCGACGAGCGGGAGACCCGCCTCCTCCCGGACGACGAGAAGCTCCGCCGCGCCGACTTCGCCTACGTGAACGACGGCACCCGCAAGGAACTCGACCGCTTCGTATCCGACGTGATGGGCAAGCTGGACGGCCCGTGAGATACGCCCTCGTAGCCGTGACCGCGCTCGCAGCGCTCGGGGCCGGCGTCTTCTATCTCGAGGAGGACAAGCCGGCCTGGTACGCCAAGCACCGCTACCCGCTCGCCTACGAGCACGTGATCGTCGGCCATGCGCGGAACTACCAGCTCGACCCGGCTCTCCTGGCGGCTGTGATCTACCGCGAGAGCAAGTTCGACGCCGAGGCGCGGTCGCGGTCAGGCGCGGTCGGGCTCATGCAGCTCCTCCCGTCGACGGCAAAGGGGATCGCCGTCCACACGGGCGGTAAGGCGTTCGTCGTGGCCGACCTTGTCGACCCGGAGATCAACGTCCGCTACGGAGCCTTCTACCTGCGCCGGCTCTTACGGAAGTACGAGGACGAGAGACTTGCGCTCGCCGCCTACAACGCTGGGCAGCGAAACGTGGACGAGTGGCTGGCCTCGGACGGAGGGCGGATTGGCTTCCCCGAAACGCGCCAGTACGTGCGCGAAGTGCTCGAGCTGCGAGAGGTCTACGCGCGCGCCTACGAGGACGAACTCGAGCTGTAACGGCGCGGCCGGCCGGGGCTAACATCAAGGTGATGGCGGACTTTCACGTCTCAGGCCTACTCGCCGACCGGCGACCAGCCGAAGGCGATCGAGGCGCTCACGCGCTCGGTCAACGAAGGCAATCGCTTCCAGACGCTCCTCGGCGCGACCGGGACGGGGAAGACCGCAACCATGGCGTGGATCATCGAGAAGATCCAGCGCCCGACGCTGATCATCGCCCACAACAAGACGCTCGCCGCGCAGCTTTGCAATGAGTTTCGCGAGTTCTTCCCCTCGAACGCGGTCGAGTACTTCGTCTCCTATTACGACTACTACCAGCCGGAGGCGTACGTCCCGCAAGCAGACCTCTACATCGAGAAGGACGCCTCGATCAACGACGACATCGACCGCCTGCGGCACTCGGCGACGAGCGCCCTCCTCACGCGTCGGGACGTCGTGATCGTCGCGTCGGTCTCGTGCATCTACGGGATCGGCTCGCCCAAGGAATACGAGCAGAAGACCGTCCTGCTCGCCACGGGCCACGAGATCGACCGCGACGTCCTCCTGCGCAAGCTCGTGGACATCCAGTACTCGCGGAACGACTCGCTCCTGGGCCGCGGGCGCTTCCGGGTGCGCGGCGACGTGGTCGAGGTACAGCCGGCCTCCACGGAGTTCGCCTATCGAATCTCCTTCTTCGGCGACGAGGTCGAGCAGATCACGCACTTCGACCCGCTGACGGGCGAGGTGTTCGCGAAGCTCGAGCACCTCGCGATCTTCCCCGCCACGCAGTACGTGACGGACAAGCCGACGATCGACCGCGCGCTCGGACAGATCCGGCACGAGCTAGAGGAGCAGGTCAAGCTCTTCGAGACGCAGGGGAAGCTGCTCGAGGCGCACCGGATCCGCCAGCGCACCGAGTACGACCTGGAGATGATGAAGGAGCTCGGCTACTGCAACGGGATCGAGAACTACTCGCGGATCCTGGACGGGCGCCCCGCCGGCTCGGCGCCGAACTCGCTCCTCGATTACTTCCCCGGCGACTTCGTGATCTTCATCGACGAGTCGCACCAGACGGTCCCGCAGATCGGCGGCATGTACGAGGGCGACCGCTCGCGCAAGGAGACGCTGGTCGAGTACGGCTTCCGCCTCCCGTCCGCCCTCGACAACCGGCCGCTTCGCTTCGACGAGTTCCTGGAGCGCGCGCCGCAGCTTCTCTTCACCTCCGCGACTCCCGGGACGTACGAGCTACGCCACTCCGACGTCGTCTCCGAGCAGATCATCCGCCCGACCGGGGTCGTCGACCCCGAGGTCGAGCTTCGCGCGACGAAGAATCAGATCGACGACCTCCTGAACGAGATTCGGCGGCGGGAGGAGGTCAACGAGCGCGTCCTCGTCACGACCCTGACGAAGAAGATGTCGGAGGACCTGACCGACTACCTGCTCGAGTCGGGCGTGAAGGCGCGGTACCTCCACTCGGAGATCGACACGCTCGAGCGGATCCAGATCATCCGCGAGCTTCGCCTCGGCGAGTACGACGTGCTCGTCGGCGTCAACCTCCTCCGCGAGGGTCTCGACCTGCCCGAGGTCTCGCTCGTGGCGATTCTCGACGCCGACAAGGAGGGCTTCCTGCGCGGGCAGACGGCGCTGATCCAGACGATCGGGCGCGCCGCGCGAAACGTGAACGGCAAGGTGCTCATGTACGCCGACAAGATGACGGTTGCAATTACGGGCGCGATTGACGAGACGAACCGCCGACGTGAGATCCAGCTCCGGTACAACGAGGAGCACGGGATCACGCCCGAGTCGATCGTCAAGGGCGTTTCGGACATCGCCGAGTTCCTGGCGCTCGAGTCGCCGAACGTCCCGGGTAAGCGGCGGCGCGGTCAGGCGAAGGTCGAGGGCCTGAGCCGCGAGGAGCTAGAGAAGCTCGTGGTCACGCTCGAGGAGGAGATGTACGTCGCGGCCGAGGAGCTTCGCTTCGAGTACGCGGCGAAGCTGCGCGACGAGCTCAAGGGCCTCCGCCGCGAGCTCCAGGCGACCGCCGAGGCGGCGACGGCGTGAGGGAGCTTCCGGGCGCGGATCTCGTGCAGGCGGGCCTGGCCGACCTGGAGGCGGGCGTCGAGTCGGACGAGGCGTTGCTCGTCTCGATCGGCGCGCCGCGGCTCCAGGCGCTCGGCTTGGAGGTCCCCTCGCCCGTTCCGGCGCCGGAGAAGCGGCTGTACGGGCGGCTGAGCGGCGACGATCCCGACTCGGCCCACGGGCGCTACAACGCTCTTCTCCGCCGGCTCGTGAGCTTCGAGCGCGCGGCCGAGTGCGCGAGCTAGCCGACGCCGCGCGCATCCGCCGCTTCCTGCGGGCGCTGGGTGCGGCGGCGGAGAGCGACGTCGCCGCCTACCTGACCGGGGGCGCCACGGCGGTTCTGCTCGGCTGGCGCGAGAGCACGATCGACGTCGACGTGACCTTCGTCCCGGAAACCGACGCGGTGCT
>Ga0136614_10002811_pt1 | contig 10974 bp, 9 predicted proteins | sample AntDrymUQ2792106_2_FD_106643 | JGI IMG/M metagenome (GOLD analysis project Ga0136614, IMG submission 106643) | Polar desert sand microbial communities from Dry Valleys, Antarctica - metaG UQ279 (21.06) | ecosystem: Environmental > Terrestrial > Soil > Desert | place: Antarctica: Dry Valley... | reverse complement strand
GTGTACAGCTTTCCCTCGGCGGAGACGCGCGCGCGGGTGCAGCCGCCACAGAAGGGCTGGGTGACCGACGCAATCACTCCGATCTCTCCGGCGCCGTCACGGTAGCGCCAGCGCTTGGCCACTTCCCCGGGGTAGTTGGCGCCGACCGGCTCGAGCGGGAATTCGGCGTCGATCGCCCTCACGATCTCGGCTGCCGGAACGACCTCGTCCATCCGCCATCCGTTCGTGTGCCCGACGTCCATGTACTCGATGAAGCGCAGGATGTGGCCCGTACCGCGGAAGAAGCGGGCGAGGTCGACCAGCGTCTGGTCGTTGACGTTGCGCTTCACGACCGTGTTGACCTTCACCGGCAGCCCGGCCGCCGCCGCCGCCTCGATCCCTGCGAGCACGCGCTCGACGGGAAAGTCGACGTCGTTCATCGCCCGGAAGACGTCGTTCTCGAGTGAGTCGAGGCTGACAGTGACACGCTGAAGACCGGCGGCAGCGAGCGCACGCGCCTTCTGCGGGAGCAACGAGACGTTCGTCGTCAGGGCGTGGCCGCGTCCGGCAATTCCAGCGAGAAGAGCGACCAGCCGCTCGAGGTCGCGGCGAACGAGTGGCTCGCCGCCCGTGATCCGGATCTTCTCGACGCCGTGCGCGACGAACACGCGGGCAAGTCGCTCGATCTCCTCGAACGTCAGCAGCTCCTTCCTGTCGAGGAAGCGGTAATCGCGCCCGAAGATCTCCTTCGGCATGCAGTAGACGCAGCGGAAGTTGCAGCGGTCCGTGACTGAGATGCGAAGGTCGCGTAGGGGGCGCTGGAACCGATCGACGACGGACACAGATGCACGATAGCCAGTGCTCCCCACACGGGTCAGCGGGTTTCAGAACTCTCCGCGGGGAAATCTCCCTGCAGACGCTGTTAGTCGATCAAGGAGGGTTCGAAGATGGACCACGACAAAGTCGAAGGCAAGCTGAAGGAGACCGAAGGAAAGCTCACCGACGATGAAGGCCGCGAGGCCGAAGGCAAGGCGCAGGGCGCCTGGGGTGGCGCGAAGGACTCGGCGGGCGACGTGAAGGATGCCGCCAAGACCAAGTGGGACGACGTCAAGGACTGATCCGAGGACAGTTGGGGTCAAAGCGAAGGCGCCTCACGGGGCGCCTTCGTCGTTCTCCGCAACGTGGGCAGCCATGTCCACGTGACGACCGTGGCCACGTCCAGGGTCTGACCCTGGACGTGGCTCGCGCAGACGCCTCGAACCGTCTCGAAAGTGTGTCGATCCGTACACAGGTCTGTTGACGGCGCGGGGAAAACCGGGACGGCAGCTATTCCGCCCAAATTTGCACGAGGTGGACGATTGTTGCGACCGCGGCGCCCATGTCCTGCACGCAAATCCATTCGCGCACCGAGTGGTACTCGTGGCCGCCGGTAAACAGGTTCGGGGTCGGAAGGCCCTTCTCGCTCAGCATCGATCCGTCGGTGCCCCCGCGAATCAACGAGCTCTTGGGCTCGAGCCCAGCACGACGGATCGCCTCCTGCGCCGCCTCGATCGCGCGGGGATGCTCGCTGAGGTACTCCTTCATGTTCCGGTACTGCCGCTTGACGTCGACCTCGACCGAGGCGCGCCCATCCGCCGCCGCCACGTCCTCGGCGTGTCGCCGCAGCATCGCCTCGAGCTCGGCGAGCTCGGCCTCGTCGAACGAGCGAATGATCAGCTCGACGGTGCAGCACTCGACGTGCCCTTCGATCAGCGCCGGGTGCACGTAACCCTCTCGCTTCTCCGTCGTCTCGGGCGAGAGCGAGTCTTTCGGCAGGCGCGAGACGAAGTCGGCGGCGAGCTTGACCGCGCTGACGAGGATGCCCTTCGCGTCGCCCGGGTGGACGCCGCGCCCTCGAAACGTCACCCTCATTCCGAGCGCGGCGAACGTCTCGTCCTGAATCTCCCCCGCCGTCGAGCCGTCGAGCGTGTACGCGACCTCGGCGCCGAAGCCGTCGATGTCGAAGTACGTCGTCCCGGCGCCGATTTCCTCGTCGGGCGTGAAGGCAATCCGAATCGGCCCGTGCTCGAGCTCCGGGTGGCGGCTGAGATACGCGACCGCCGCCATGATCTCGGCCACACCGCCCTTGTCGTCGGCGCCGAGGAGGGTGGTGCCGTCGCTCGTGACGAGATCGTGGCCGGCATGGTTCGAGAGCTCGGGCATCTCGTCCGGGCTCAGCTTTTGCCCCGGGTCGCCCGGCAACGTGACCTCGCCGCCCTCGTACCGCACTACCTGCGGCTTCACGCCCGCCCCAGAGACGCCGGGGGCCGTGTCCACGTGCGCGAGCAGCCCGATGATCGGCACCTCTCGATCGGTCGTCGCGGACAGCGTCGCAAGCGCGTAGCCGTGCTCGTCCAGGTGCGCATCCTCGAGGCCGAGGGCGCAGAGCTCGTCGACGAGCAGCCGGGACAGGTCGAGCTGCTTGGCCGTGCTCGGATAGCTGTCGGACCGCGGATCGGACTGCGTGTCGATCACGACATAGCGCAGGAAGCGCTCGACGGCGTCGGGCGCGACCTCACGCGCGAGCTCCGAGCTGAAGCCGTCGTCGGGCACGGCGGGAACATAGTGTTTTTGGCCAACGACCAAACCAGCAAGCCCAGTGATTCCCGCGATAGCGTCGCGAAGTGCTCCCGCTGCTGGCGCTCGTTGCCGTCACCGCTGTCTGGGGCGTTACGTTCGTCCAAGTCAAGGACGCCGTTGCGATCTACCCCTTGTTTGCCTTCCTCACGGTGCGCTTCGCGATCGCGTCTGCGACCCTTGTCGTTCCCGCCGCCCCCCGCCTGCGCAGGCTCGGGCGCAGAGGCACGGCCGCCGGCGTCGTCCTCGGCGTCTTGCTGGCGACCGGCTACGCGCTCCAGACCGCGGGGCTCGAGCGCACGACCGTCTCGAGCACTGGATTCATCACGGGCCTGTACGTCGTGCTCACGCCGATCTTCGCACTCCTCCTGTTCCGCCAGCGCATCGGCGCTGCGGTTTGGGTAGGAGTGGCGCTTGCCGTGGTGGGGCTGGCCATGCTCTCCGGCGTCGACGCAGGCTCCTCGACCGGCGACCTACTCGTGCTCGCGAGCACGGCCGCCCAGGCGCTTCAGATCGTGATGGTCGAGCGGTACGCGAACCGCTACGACCCGCTCGGGCTGACGCTGCTCGAGATGCTGACCGCGTTCGTCAGCTTCCTCGTGATCGCGGTCGCGCTCGGCGACCTGTCCGTGCCGCGCGGCTGGACGGTCTGGGGTGCTCTGCTCGTAACCGGCGTCTTCGCGAGCGCCCTCGCCTACCTGATCCAGATCTGGGCGCAGCGGCGGATCAGCGCCACGCGGATCGCGTTGATCTTCTCACTCGAGACGGTCTTCGCAGGCCTGTTCGGCTACCTCCTCGCCAACGATCGGCTAGGCCTGCTGGGGTGGGGCGGGTGTGCCGTCATCCTGACGGGCATCGTGCTCGCCGAGCCTGCTGCCGCCGAGACACTCCGGCGTGCCAGCGGCCGCTCACGGGCGCGGCGCGCTGATTAGCCTCGCGGACGGTGGATGCCGTTGCGCTCGCTCTCACGTCCGCCTTCCTGTTCGGGGCGATGACCGTCGCGCTCCGATATCCCCTGCGGGCCGGGGCGGACGCCGACGTGGGGGCGTTGCTGACCATCCTGACGGCGCTTGCCGTGACGCTGCCCTTCGTCGCGGCGCAGGACGTCGAGCTCGTCGGCATCTGGCCCTTCGCGCTCGCCGGCCTGCTCGGCCCGGGTCTCTCGCAGCTCCTGTTCACCTTCGCCATCCGCGACGCCGGACCCTCGCGCACGTCGGTCGCCGTCGGCACCGCGCCGCTCTTCTCCGTTGCGATCGCGCTCACGCTGCTCGGTGAGCCCGCGCGCGCGCCGCTCCTGCTCGGCGCGCTCCTCATCGTCGCCGGCGGCGTGCTGCTCGTGGGCGAGCGCAGCCGCCCGGGACACGTGCGGACGATCGGTCTCGTGCTGGCGCTCGCTGCCACGCTCGTGTTCGCGGCGCGCGACAACCTCGTTCGCTGGCTCTCGGTCGACACCGCCGTCGCGCCCGCCCTTGCGGCCGCGACCACCTTGGGTGCGGGCGGCGTGCTCGTGGCCGCCTACCTCTTCGTCTCGCGGCGACCGAGGGAGGTGCGGGGCGTGCGGGGCTTTGCGGCGGCGGGGCTCCTGTTCGGCCTGTCCTACGTCTGCCTGTTCGAGGCCTACTACCGCGGCCGGGTGACCGTCGTCTCGCCGTTGGTCGCGACCGAGTCGCTGTGGGGCGTCCTGCTCTCGGCGCTCCTCCTCAGGCGTAGCGAGCTGATCGGGCCGCGGCTTTTCGGTGGCGCCGCGCTGATCGTCGCCGGCGGCGCCCTGATCGGCGCGCTTCGCTAGCGGCGGAAGACGACGTTGATGAGCACAAGCGCCACACAGACGGCGATCACGCCCGGCAGGCCCGCGATCCCGCCTGTAATTCCGAGCAGCGGAATCGCGATGCCGAGCGTGATGATCGCGAGGACGAACTCCTTGTCGCGCTCGCGCTTCACGGGCGCTCGCTCACGCGCGCGCTCGTCGATGCGGCGCTCGATCCGCTCCACGAAGGCGTCGATCACGTGTGGCTCGAGCTCGCCCCCAAGCTCTTGGCGAGCGGCGATCGCCGCTCGCAGCTCCTCATGTGTCTCAGCCCTGGCTATCTGCTATAAAAAGACTCAGATTTCCTTAGCATCGACCATATCGGAGGACGAAGCAGATGGCCAAGACTATCGGTATTGACCTCGGCACGACGAACAGTTGCATCGCCGTGCTCGAGGGCGGCGAGCCGACGGTGATCCCGAACGCCGAGGGCGGTCGGACGACACCGTCCGTCGTCGCGTTCACGAAGGACGACCAGCGGCTGGTCGGCGCGCCGGCGAAGCGTCAGCAGGTGACCAACCCACAGAACACCGTCTTCTCGATCAAGCGCTTCATGGGCCGCAAGCACGACGAGGTATCGGAGGAGATGACGATCGTGCCGTACGAGGTCGTGCGCGGCCAGAACGGCGACGCGCGCGTGCAAGCGGGCGGCACGGAGTACGCGCCGCCGGAGGTCTCGGCGATGATCCTGCAGAAGCTGAAGGCCGACGCCGAGGCGTACCTCGGCGAGAGCGTCACGGACGCGGTCATCACTGTCCCGGCGTACTTCAACAACGCCCAGCGCGAGTCGACGAAGGACGCCGGCAAGATCGCCGGCCTGAACGTGCTCCGCATCATCAACGAGCCGACCGCGGCCGCGCTCGCCTACGGGCTCGACAAGGAGGGCTCGGATCAGACGATTCTCGTCTTCGACCTCGGCGGCGGAACGTTCGACGTCTCGATCCTCGAGCTCGGCGAAGGCGTCTTCGAGGTGAAGGCGACGAACGGCGACAACCATCTCGGCGGCGACAATTTCGACAAGGCGATCGTCGACTGGATGGCCGGCGAGTTCAAGAAGGATCAGGGGATCGATCTCTCGCAGGACAAGATGGCTCTGCAGCGCCTGTACGAGGCGGCCGAGAAGGCGAAGATCGAGCTCTCGTCGACGATGACGACGCAGATCAACCTGCCGTTCGTCACCGCGACGCCGGAAGGTCCGAAGCATCTCGACCTGCAGCTCACGCGAGCAAAGCTGAACGAGCTCTCGGCCGAGTTGCTCGAGCGCACGGTCGGCCCGACGAAGCAGGCGCTGACCGACGCGGGCATGGACAAGTCGAAGATCGATCACGTCATCCTCGTCGGCGGCATGACGCGAATGCCGGCAGTCCAGGAGAAGGTCAAGGACCTGATCGGCAAGGAGCCGCACAAGGGCGTCAACCCGGACGAGGTCGTCGCCGTCGGCGCGGCTATCCAGGCCGGCGTGCTGCGCGGGGAGGTCAAGGACATCCTGCTCCTCGACGTGACTCCGCTCTCGCTCGGGATCGAGACGAAGGGCGGCGTGTTCACGCGGCTGATCGAGCGCAACACGACGATTCCGACGAAGAAGTCCGAGACGTTCACGACGGCGGAGGACAGCCAGCCGTCGGTCGAGGTGCACGTGCTCCAGGGCGAGTCGGAGATGGCGCTCTACAACAAGACGCTCGGCAAGTTCCAGCTCGTCGGGATCCCCCCGGCGCCCCGAGGCATGCCGCAGATCGAGGTCTCGTTCGATATCGACGCGAACGGGATCATCAACGTCTCGGCCAAGGATCTCGGCACGGGCAACGAGCAGCAGGTCCGAATCGAAGGCGGCTCGGGCCTGTCCGAGGACGAGGTGCGGCGGATGGTGACGGACGCCGAGTCGCATGCGGACGAGGCGCGCCGCCTGCGCGAGGAGGCCGACACGAAGAACGCGGCCGAATCGCTCGCCTACCAGACCGAGCGCACGCTCAAGGATCACCGCGAGAAGCTCGATGAGGCCGACGCGGCCACGATCGAGGGTCGCGTGATGGAGCTCAAGCAGGCGCTCGAGGGCAACGATGTCGCCGATATCCGGGCGAAGACGGAGGCGCTGCAGGAGGCTTCGCACAAGCTGGCTGAGGCGGTGTACGCCCAGGCGAGCGCGCAGCAGGCTGCCTCGTCGCAGGCTTCGGGTGACGGCGCATCCACCGACGGATCGGCTGACGAGGTCGTCGAGGACGCCGACTACGAGGTGATCGACGAGGAAGAGGCAAAGACGACCTCATGACGAACGAGCCGATCACGAATGGCGAGGAGCAGGCGCAGGAGGGGGCCTCTGCGCCTGCGCAGGAGGAGGCCTCTGCGCCTGCGCAGGACGACGCATACCTGCGCCTTGCCGCCGACTTCGACAACTACCGCAAGCGTGTCGCCCGCGACCAGGCGGCCCTGATCGAGCGCGCGAACGAGCGGCTGGTCAAGGAGCTCCTGCCCGTGCTCGACGATCTCGGTCGGGCGTTGGAGGCCGCATCGCGGCCGGAGGCGCCTGTCCGCGAAAGCGGACCAGGGGAGGGGGTTCGGGGGAACCGGGTGGAGGTTCCCCCGACGAACTCCGCCCCCCCTCAGTTGATGGAAGGCGTTCAGCTCGTCCACCAGCAGCTCTCCGCACTGCTCGAGCGCGAGGGCCTGGCCGAGATCGAGACGAACGGCAGCTTCGACCCGCACGTCCACGAGGCGCTCCTCTCGCAGCCCTCCGAGCAGGACGAGGGCATGGTGATCGAAGTCGTCCAGAAGGGCTATCGGCTCGGCGACCGCGTTCTGCGGCCCGCGCGCGTGGTGGTGGCAGCGCACAAGGAGAGCAGTGCCTAAGACGCTGTACGACACTCTCGGCGTCGCCAAGTCCGCTTCGGCCGACGAGATCAAGAAGGCCTACCGGAAGCTCGCGCGCGAGAGCCATCCCGACCGCAATCCAGGCGACGCCGCGGCCGAGGATCGTTTCAAGGAGGTCCAGGGCGCGTACGACACGCTGTCCGATGCCGAGAAGCGCAAGCAGTACGACGCCTTCGGCACGGTTAACGGTCGACCGGGACCCGGCGGCCCGGGCGGCGCCGACTTCGGCGGCTTCAACGTCGATCTCGGCGATCTCGGCGACCTGTTCGGCGGTCTCTTCGGCCGTGGCCGCCCCGCCGGTGGGCGCCAGCGGTCGCCTGCCGAGCGGGGCGCCGACCTCGAGGCGCACGTCAATCTCTCGTTCGAGGACTCTCTCCGAGGCCTCGAGACGCGGATTCCAGTCGACGTTGTCGCGGCTTGCCGCGTGTGTGGCGGATCGGGCGCGCGGCCCGGAACGGCGCCGATCATCTGCCCGGAGTGCAACGGCCGCGGAGTCAAGGCCGAGAGCCAGGGCCTGTTCGCGCTCTCGCAGCCGTGCCCGCGCTGCCGCGGCAACGGCACGGTGATCGAGCAGCCTTGCGACGAGTGCCACGGCTCGGGGGGCGAACGGCGGACGAAGCGCTACGCGGTGAGGATTCCGGCGGGGGTCAAGGACGGAACGCGGATTCGGGTAAAGGGGAAGGGTGAGCTCGGTGCTGCCGGAGGCCTGCCCGGCGACCTCTTCGTCGTCACACACGTGTCATCCTCGCCTCTCTACGAGCGCCGGGGCTCCGATCTCGTCATCAACGTCCCCGTCACGTATCCGGAGGCCGCGCTCGGAGCGACGGTCAAGGTGCCTACTCCCTACGGCGACCGCATCTCGCTCAAGGTGGCGGCCGGCTCGGAGGACGGGAAGCTCCTGCGCATCCGCGGCCACGGCGCGCCCAAGCTCAAAGGCGGGGGCAAGGGTGATCTGCTCGCCCGCGTGCGCCTGACTGTCCCAAAGAAGCTGACGAAGGCCGAGCGCGCTGCGCTCGAGTCGCTGAAGAAGGTGTCTCGGGAGGATCCGCGCGAAAGGGCATTTGGATGATGGACGACCGGCCTCGGTACATGATCAGCGTCGCCGCCGAGCTTGTCGGCATGCATCCGCAGACGCTTCGGATCTACGAGACGAAGGGTCTCGTGCGACCGAAGCGGACGCCCGGGAACACGCGGCTCTATTCGGAGCGCGACGTCGAGCGGCTGCGTCTCGTGCAGCGCCTGACGACTGAGCTTGGGCTCAATCTCGCGGGCGTCGAGCACGTGCTTCGACTCGAGGACGAGCTCCAGCGGATGCACGCGCGGCTCGACCGGCTCGAGCGCCGGATGCGAGACGAGATCCAGGAGGTGCACCGCAGCTACCGGCGCGACCTCGTCCTCTACGAGCCACCCACCCAGTTGACACGGAGCAAGAGATGGACTTCACGAAGCTCACGCTGAAGTCACAGGAAGCCGTGGCAGCGGCGCAGGAGCTCGCGCGCAGGAGCGGCAACCCCGAGCTTTATCCGGAGCACCTCCTGGTCGCTCTGCTCGACCAGGAGCTGCCGCGCCAGCTCGTTCCGGACGCCGACACGCTGCGCGCCGAGACAGAGGCGAAGCTGCGCACGCGGCCATCGGTTCAAGGCGGTACGCAGCAGCCGCGGGTCTCGGTCGACGTCTCGCGCGTGCTCGAACGCGCCTCCGACGAGGCGAGGCGGATGGAGGACGACTACGTCTCGACCGAGCACCTTCTGCTTGCGCTCGACGCCGTTCCGCGCGACGAGCTGCTCGCGGCGCTCAAACGCGTGCGCGGCGGCCAGCGCGTCACCGTGCAGGATCCCGAGGGCACGTACCAGGCCCTCGAGAAGTTCGGCCGCGATCTGACCGAGGCGGCCGAGGCCGGCACGCTCGACCCCGTGATCGGCCGCGACGAGGAGATCCGGCGGGTGATCCAGGTGCTCTCGCGCCGGACGAAGAACAACCCGGTCTTGATCGGCGACCCCGGGGTGGGTAAGACCGCCATCGCCGAAGGCCTGGCGCAGCGAATCGTCGCCGGCGACGTCCCGGAGGGGCTCAAGGGCAAGCGCGTGTGGGCGCTCGACATCGGAGCGCTGCTCGCGGGCGCGAAATACCGGGGCGAGTTCGAGGAGCGGCTGAAGGCGGTCCTCCAGGAGATTCGGAACTCGGAGGGCCAGATCGTCCTCTTCATCGACGAGCTGCACACGATCGTTGGGGCGGGGGCGGCCGAAGGGGCCGTCGACGCGGCGAACATGCTCAAGCCGATGCTCGCCCGTGGTGAGCTGCGTGCGGTTGGAGCGACGACGCTCGACGAGTACCGCAAGCACGTCGAGAAGGACGCGGCACTCGAGCGGCGCTTCCAGCCCGTGTTCGTGGGTGAGCCGTCGGTGGCCGACACGATCGCGATCCTGCGCGGACTGAAGGAGCGCTACGAGGCCCATCACGGCGTCAGAATCCGCGACGCGGCTCTCGCCGCCGCCGCCGTGCTCTCCGAGCGCTATATCGCCGACCGCTTCCTGCCCGACAAGGCGATCGACCTCGTCGACGAGTCGGGCTCGCGGCTGCGGACGGAGATCGATTCCTCACCGCTCGAGCTCGATGAAGCGGAGCGGCGCGTGCGCCAGCTCGAGATCGAGCTCGCGGCGACGGCCGGGGAACCCGCTTCGCGTGTTCCCCTGGAGAAAGACTTTGCCGACGCAAAGGAGCGGCGAGACGAGCTTGCCGCTCGCTGGGCGAAGGAGAAGGCGATGCTCGAGCGCGTCAAGGAGATCACGCGCCGCATCGACGAGTTGAGGATGGAAGCGGAACGAGCCGAGAGGGTCGGAGATCTCCAGCGGGTCGCCGAGATCCGCTACGGAGAGCTGCCCGACCTCGAACGTGAGCTCGAGACGAGGGCGGAGCCGCAGGCTCCGCCGATGGTGAAGGAGGAGGTCGACGAGGACGACGTCGCAGCCGTCGTCTCACGCTGGACCGGCATCCCGGTCTCGCGCCTGCTCGAGGGCGAGATCGAGAAGCTCGTGCACATGGAGGACAGGCTGCATCGCCGCGTCGTCGGCCAGGGCTCGGCTGTCGAGGCGGTTGCGAATGCCCTCCGGCGCGCGCGCTCGGGCCTCCAGGATCCCAACCGGCCGATCGGCTCGTTCGTCTTCCTCGGGCCAACCGGCGTCGGCAAGACCGAGCTCGCCCGCGCGCTGGCGGAGTTCATGTTCGACGACGAGCGGGCGATGGCGCGGCTCGACATGTCCGAGTACACGGAGAAACACACGGTCGCACGGTTGATCGGGGCTCCGCCAGGCTACGTCGGCTACGAGGAGGGCGGTCAGCTGACCGAGGCGATCCGGCGCCGGCCCTACTCGGTCGTCCTCCTCGACGAGATCGAGAAGGCGCACGGCGATGTCTTCAACATCCTCCTCCAGCTGCTCGACGACGGCCGGCTGACCGACGGACACGGGCGCACCGTCGACTTCCGTAACACGGTCGTGATCATGACCTCGAACGTGCGCTCGGCAGAAGCGATGCGGGATCACTTCCGGCCCGAGTTCCTGAACCGGATCGACGAGATCGTCGTCTTCGAGCCACTGACGCGCGACCAGCTCGGCGAGATCGTCGAGCTCCAGCTCGAGCGGCTGCGGGCGCGTCTCGCGGAACGTGGGCTCGGGATCGAGTTGACGGACGCCGCACGCGAGCTCGTC
>Ga0136614_10002810_pt1 | contig 10976 bp, 8 predicted proteins | sample AntDrymUQ2792106_2_FD_106643 | JGI IMG/M metagenome (GOLD analysis project Ga0136614, IMG submission 106643) | Polar desert sand microbial communities from Dry Valleys, Antarctica - metaG UQ279 (21.06) | ecosystem: Environmental > Terrestrial > Soil > Desert | place: Antarctica: Dry Valley... | reverse complement strand
TGTCACATCTGCTCTGGTTGCGAGCGGGCTATTTAAAAAACGAAGGCAAAGCAAACGGTCGCGCGACTAGTCTCGCAAAGTGGCAGGCTACGGTGCGGAGCGAAAAGGCAGCCTCAATGGCAATCGAAGTTCACGGGGCAAACGGCTATTCCAACGACTATCCCGTCGAACGTTATCTTCGCAATTGCAAAGCGGCGATCATCTACGAGGGAACCCGCGATATTCACACACTAATGCAGGCAGACTGGGCGCTGGGTTTGAAAAACGAAAAGCCGGCTCGGAAGACGTTGCCGCCGTGGAAGCCGGCAACGTCTCATGTTGCGTCAGGGAATTGATCAGAGTGACCGCACACTTAAGCGTCGGTTCGTGATGTTTCGTGAATCTTCGTGGATCGTCCTTCCGCTTCTTGAGTAATACGATCCACGAATTCACACGAACCATCACGAATAGACTGGTATGTGCTCTGGTGAAAGGATTTTCGACTTCGGAGTTAAGACAGGGGATTGGTCGGCTCGGTAGTGTCAGACTCTTGAGATTTGCGCGCAGCTTCTGTCAGTTCCTGATTGCGCGCGATCGCGCGCACCACAGCAGTTTCCACGCTTTCCAGCGTGAAGGGTTTGGCGATGAAGGCGAACGCACCCATCGCAAGCAATTCTTTTGCGGCTTCTTCTTCGGAGTTTCCGGAGATGACTATTACTGGGGTCGTGGGATGCTGCGCCTGAATTCGCTTGAGAATCTCGTGGCCAGTTAACCCCGGCATGGCGATGTCGGTGAGCACCACATCGTAGCTTTCAACTTCCAAATAGGCCAACGCTTGTTCCGCGCGGTCAGCCGTATGACATTCATGAGCGTCCTTGAGAAGATCGTGAAGGGTTTCGCGAATGTTGTTATCGTCGTCGACGATTAACAGCGTGGCCATGCAGGTTTCTCCTCAGCGTTGCTTGAGATGAGGCATGAGGGATTAAACTCCATTTAGGTACGACATGTTGCCTTGAAAGAGAGCCAGATGCAAGAGATCACCTAAGAGAGCAGGTCGGATTAGCGAACGGGCCTCCTGAATCAAAGTCCCATACGGCAAAAGGGACCATTCAATTCAGAACCGGGAGCGGTAGCGACCGGGTTGGCAGCGGAGCATTCAAAGTGTAAGAAACCTGGATTTGTTGTTAGTTGACAGTCGAGTGAATAGACCCGGTCGCTACCGAGAGTGTGTGAAAGATTGGTTGATAGTGATGAGGAGCAAGGTGGGGCAATTCACAGGTCAGGAAGGCGGACCCTGTCCCCGCTGCAAGCCGCGAGATATTCACGGACAAGCTGTACTTTCAACCCTGTGAGAATCACCATTGTCGGTATGTTCTGAAGGCGAACGCTCACCAAGTTAAGCGGGGACAGGGTCCCCTTCCCGACCTGTGAATTTCTCCACCTTGCTCATTGCAACGTGAGCATTTCCCTTTTCACACAACCTCTACCGCTCCCGGTTCTGAGTTGCAAAATGCTCTAGAGGAATGCCTGCGTCGCAGTGTGCACAACTAGCTGAGGCTCGTTTCACCGAAGGCGATGGGTTGCACCGCACTATCGATTTCCAGCGATGGGGTTCGCATCTTAGCCGGCGGTTTCTGGTTTGGGTTGAGTTTGAGTTGGGCCTCCGCCTCAAGTATTACGTGGGTGGTTTGTAAGACGGTGTCGGGGTTTAACGAGATCGAGCTGATTCCTTTTTCAACCAGAAAACGAGCAAACTCCGGGTAGTCTGACGGCGCTTGACCGCAAATGCCGATCTTCTTGCCCGCGCGTTGAGCTGCTTCAATTGCAATGGTCACCATTTTTTCCACTGCGCCATCACGTTCATCAAAAAGGTGCGCCACCATTTCCGAATCCCGATCCAGGCCCAGGGTCAGTTGCGTCAAATCGTTTGAACCAATCGAATAGCCGTCAAAGACTCGCAGGAACTCATCGGCATAAATCACATTCGCGGGTAGTTCGCACATCGCGTAGATCTCCAGCTCATGCTGGCCTTGCCGCAAACCAAACTCACCCATCAGTGCCACAACGCGTTCGGCCTCCGCAACGGTGCGGCAGAAGGGAATCATCGTTTTAACATTGACCAGTCCCATGTCATCGCGCACGCGTTGCAGCGCCAGACACTCAAGCTCGAAGCCTTCGCGATAGCGTTCGTCGTAGTAGCGCGACGCGCCGCGGAATCCCAGCATGGGATTCTCTTCGGTTGGCTCAAACTCGCTGCCTCCAATCAGCATTGCATACTCATTTGATTTGAAATCCGACATTCTGACGATAACCGGCTTGGGGAAAAACGCCGCAGCTATGCGCGCAATGCCTTCGGACAGCCGGCGGATGAAAAACTCGCGCGGATCCTCCTCGCCGATTCGCTTGGCAATTTCTTTCACTACGTCAGCGTTCGCCAGAGCCGGATAGCGCACGAGCGCCATCGGATGGATACCAATGTGGTTGTTAATAATGAACTCAAGACGCGCGAGTCCGACCCCATCATTCGGCAGGGAAGCGACGGCGAAGGCGTGGTCCGGATCGCCGACATTCATCATCACCTGGGTGCGCGGCCGGGCCTCCTCACCGACGACGCGGCGATCGACGGCAAACTCAATGAGTCCTTCATAAATATTTCCGTGAGCGCCTTCAGAACAAGAGACCGTGACGTCAGTTCCGCTTTGCAACACGTGGGTCGCGTTTCCAGTCCCAACGATGCACGGCAATCCCAGTTCGCGGCTGATGATCGCGCTGTGGCAGGTGCGACCGCCGCGATCTGTGACGATTGCCGCGGCCTTTTTCATGATGGGTTCCCACGCGGGATCGGTCATTGAAGTTACGAGGACGTCGCCGGCTTTAAAGTCAGTTAGATGGTCAGGGTCTTTGAGAACATGCACGCGTCCATGACTGATCTTTTCGCCCACCGCGATGCCCGAGACGAGCGGCGCGCCGTGTTCTCCAGTGAGGCGGTAGGTTTCAATGTAGTTTTCACGGTTGCTGGCGTGAACAGTTTCAGGCCGCGCTTGCAGGATGAAGAGTTCACCGGTGTAGCCGTCCTTGGCCCACTCGATATCCATCGGCGCGGGTTTGCCCGCCAGTCCTGAATAATGTTCTTCGATAATACAGGCCCAGCGTGCCAGCTCGAGCACTTCGTAGTCGCCCAGCACGAAACGATTGCGCTGTGCTTCGACTACCTCGCGAGTGCGTGTGCCACGGCCGTCAAGACCGTAGACCATCTTCACCTCTTTGCCGCCGAGGCGACGACTCACAATTGGCCGCGACCCGGTTTTAAGAGTTGGTTTGAAAACAACCCACTCGTCCGGAGTTGCCATGCCCTGAACAATCGCTTCTCCCAGACCCCAGGCGCCATTGATCACGACTACGTCACGAAAGCCTGATTCAGTATCAAGACTAAACATCACACCCGAACATGCCTGGTCAGAACGGACCATCGGCTGGACTCCGATTGAAAGCGCAACCTCAAAATGATCGAAGCCGCGAGCAGCGCGATAAGAAATGGCACGATCGGTCCAAAGCGAAGCAAAGCAGCGGTGACAAGCTTCGATTAGTTGAGCTTCGCCGCGCACATTGAGAATGGTGTCCTGCTGGCCGGCAAAGGAAGCATCCGGCAGGTCCTCCGCCGTGGCTGATGAACGCACGGCAACCTCCGGCGTGCGGCCGAGGCGCTCGCAGAGGTTCCGATAAGCATTGAGGATCGCATCGTTAACGCTCCCGGGAAGAGCCGTATCGAGCATCAAAGCGCGGGCCTCTTTGCCGGCTGCGTTGAGCGCCCTGATATCATTATGGTCGAGACCATTCATCAACTCTCGCAGCCGTTGGCCGAGTGCGTTTGTTTCCAGCAGCAGCCGGTACGATTCGCTCGTGGTAGCAAATCCGTCAACCGCACGCACGCCACGGGGCAGCAGCGCGCGAAAGAGTTCTCCCAAACTGGCACATTTCCCTCCGACCAGTTCCACATCGCCGGCGCCCACTTGGCTGAGGTTGAGTACGAGAGGTTTGGAAGGCTTTGTCATCTGTTTTCTCCTGCGAACGGTGAACGGCGGGGATTGCGGAAAAGAGAACTTTGAGTCAACGCGTTTTCATTCTAGGTTGTTTAGATTAACAATGAGAAGCTATAGACCGTCGCCCGCTTACTACTAAAAACAAATAATCATCCGCAGAATACAGGATTTTAGGGCGGAATTTGGCCCGTAAAAATCCCGGGATTCTTTCAGACCCTATGAATCAAAACAAAAAGAGCTTAACGGTGCTCCTCACCAACCTGAAACTGGAGGCCAGGACGGGAACGGAACTCTACGTTCGCGATCTGGCGTTGGGGTTGCTGGCAAAGGGCCACCGTCCCGTCGTGTACAGCCCGCGTTTGGGCAAGCTTGCACGCGAGATCCGCGCAGAGACCATCCCAGTGGTCGATGAGTTGAGTCAATCATCGGTGACGCCCGACATCATTCACGGCCACCACGCAAATGAAACACTGACCGCGCTCCTGCATTTTCCCAACGTGCCGGCCGTCTTCTTCTGTCACGACTGGTACTTTGGTGAGGATTTTCCCCCACCGTTTCCACGCATCCTCCGCTATGTTGCTGTGGATCAGTCCTGCTTCGACAAACTGGTTTGCGAATGCGGTGTCCCCGAAGAGCGCGTGCGAATTCTTCATCAGTTTGTTGATCTCGAACAATTCCAGGCTCGCCCTCCGTTGCCTGCTACAGCCTCACGCGCAGTTATCCTGTGCAACCACACAAAAGAGAACGAACACCTGGCAGCAGCTCGGGCGGCCTGCGCAACCGCAGGTGTAACCCTTGATGTCTTTGGCCGAGGCGTGGATCGACCGTGCGCGGAGCCGGAAAAGCTATTTCGTGATTACGATATCGTTTTTGCCAAAGGTCGTGCCGCCTTGGAAGCGATGGCTGTCGGCGCTGCGGTGATTGTGTATTGGTGGCGACGGCTCGGCCCGATGGTGACAATAGAAGAGTTTGACAACCTGCAACGACAAAACTTCGGCGTTCGGGCGATGAGCCCCCAGCTCACTCCGGATGAATTCGGTCGCCAGATTAAGCAAGCCTTGTCACGCTATAACTCGGCGGATGCAACGGCAGTTTCACGTCAGGTGCGAGCAAGCTGCGGACGAGATGAGTCGATAAGCGAAGTTGTGGGGCTTTATGAAGAAGTGATTGCGTCATACTCCAGCGATCCACGCGCCGACGCGCAAGAAGAAGCGCGGGCCGCAGCCGCGCACTTGCGGAAGATGTCGCTGCGCTTTCGGCACCAGCTGGACACGATGTACAACTCGACTCCGTTTCGCCTCACGGAGCGTGTGTTGCGATTGCCGGTTCTCGGAGGCATTGCCCGTGCGATAGCGCGTGTGGCGGCAGGACGTCGCTCACGCTAGTGTGATGCGTTCTGGAGAACGAAGTCCTCACCACAACGCGGTGTCGGACCTAAGGAATACCGCCCGAAACTTGAGTCAGACTCTCAAACGTCAGTCAGAAATAAAGCATCGGAGCTTTTATCGCCTTTCAATAGCCATCAACATGCCGTGCCTGGCTCGCAACAAGTGTTCAGGGAACACTTCCACGCGGTGACCAGGTGCGAGACGCAAACGCCATTGTCGCGCGAGAGAAGCGATCAGCAGCACGCCTTCGGCCATAGCAAAGCCTTCGCCGAGACATCTTCGTGGTCCTCCGCCAAACGGGAAATAAGAATAGTGAGGTCGTGTGGCCTTTGCCTCAGGAGTCCAACGCTCCGGATCGAAAAGCTCGGCATCAGGAAAGAAGCGAGGGTCGCGGTGCATTGCATACTGACAGACTACGACAAGCGATCCCGCGGGAATAACATAGTCTCCAATGCGAAACTGATTTATGGCGCGTCGTACCAGCCGCCATGTTGGGGGGTAAATGCGCATCGCTTCCGTCAACACCCGCTCCGTGTAGCGCAGTTGTTTGAGATCGGCGAAAGTGGGTTCACGCTTATCAGGCAGCGCTGCATCAATTTCTGCGTGCAGTTTTGCCTCGACTTCCGGATGCTGCGACAGCAAATACCAGGTCCACATCAAAGCAGTCGCGGTTGTGTCATAGCCGGCAATAAATATTGTAAGCGCCTCATCCCACACCTGCTCCGGCGTCATTGCCGCACCATTGGCGCCTTCAGACTCGGCGAGCAACAGCATTGAGAGAAGATCGCCACGGTCCTTTCCATCGCGGCGACGCTCATCGATCAGCTCCAGGACGACGTTTCGCAATTGCTGCTTGCCGCGGTGAAAGCGCCGCAAGTGCGGAAGCGGTAAGCGCTCGAAAAGTTTCGCAAAGGGAAGTTTAAAAGCTCGGTACTGAAGCGTTGCGGCCCGCATCGCCTTACCGACTTCGTCGTCCTTCGCTTCCACATCGGCACTGAACAGGGTTTTGCCGACAATGTCGAGCGTCAAACGTTGCATCTCCCGCCAGACATCAAGCTGCTGACCATCTCGCCAGCGCGCGGCGCATCGCTCGGCGCTGTCAATCATCTGCGTTGCATAACCCGCGATACGTTGGTGATGGAAGTTGGGTTGGGCGAGACGGCGCTGCTGTTTATGCAGATCCCCCTCACTCAGCAACAGCCCTTCTCCCAGAAACCGCTTTGCGCGCTGGTTTCCTGCACCTTTGAGAAAATTGTCGTAGTGATTGACCAGAACGTCGCGGACATACTCAGGATGGTTTACAAAGACTACGCGTTCGACGCCGAGCCGAAATGTACTAACATCGCCGTATTCTCGCGCTAATTTGATCATGAACCTCAGCGGATCGCGCCTGCTGAATCTCACCAGCGAGCCGAAAAACGGATTGCCTCGCGGGCCCGGTATAGGTTTGTGAGTGAGCGCTGGAGGCTGAATAACCTCACGCTTGTAGACGTTTTCATTGAGCATGAAATTTGTTCGCTTTCTAATCTTTGGGAATCAACTGGGCTTGGGCGGTGTAGGTAGTGTAGCTGATGAATGAGTTTCAGTCGATGAGCAAAGTGTTTGGATCGTGTCTCCTTTGGCTTCTGAGTATTAATTGTACGACTTCATCGAACCTGACATGAGATCGAACGAAGTTGGATTACTTCTGGCGAGGCTAGTGTGATTTTCGTGGACTCGTGACTCTGTTTTTCCTGAGAGGACACGAAGTCGGCTGAGCTACAAATCCCCTGCGCTCTCTGTTAGTATGACCGCGCACTTCTTCATCTGCGAACAGCCGCTTCATTAACTGTTTCGCGGTCAAACTTTCGAACCAGGAGAGCAAGCAAATGGGTCACGAGATAAAGACAGAGCGCGAACTGTCTCTGGATTTCCTGCGCGTCTGCGAGGCGGCTGCAATTGCTTCCGCCCGTACGATGGGTCAGGGCGATCGCAAATACTCCGATCACGTGGCGGTCGAAGCGATGCGCGAAACAATGGACACTGTGCCCATGCGCGGTCGAATTGTGATTGGCGAGGGCGAGCGCGACGAGGCCCCGATGCTCTACATTGGCGAGGAAGTTGGCGGTGGATTTGGAGTGGGAGAGGAGTTGGCGGACTCGTGCCCGGAAGTGGATATTGCGGTTGACCCACTCGAGGGAACAAACCTGTGCGCACTGGGAGCAAACAACGCCATTGCGGTCCTGGCTGCGGCTGAACGCGGGGGTTTGTTGAATGCGCCCGACATTTATATGGACAAGATTGTTGTCGGGCCTTCATCAAGAGGCGTGGTGGATTTAGACGCGCCGGTCAAAGACAACCTTAAGAACATCGCGCGGCGCCTGGGACGCGACGTCGAAGATCTGACTGTGATCGTTCTGGATCGCTCGCGTCATAAGAAACTCATCACGGACGTCCGCGAAGCGGGCGCGCGCATTCGTTTGATTGGCGACGGAGATTTGTCAGCGGGAATCTCTGCCGCGGTGGCTGGGACGAATATTCACGCGCTGCTGGGAATCGGTGGCGCTCCCGAAGGTGTGATCACTGCCGCGGCAATGAAATGCCTGAATGGTGAGATTCAGGCACGTCTGATTTTTGATCCGGAGCGTCTGGGGGTCGACAAAAACAAAGTTCCCGCGAGGGAAGTCGTGTTGGAACGGCTACAGTCAATGGGCATCAACGATCCGAATAAGATTTACGACACGAACGATCTGGCGCCCGGCAAGAAAATAATCTTTGCCGCGACCGGTGTGACGGATGGGGCATTACTCAAAGGGGTCAGATTCTTTGGCTCAGGCAAACGGACCCACTCGGTTGTTATGACCACCGAATCGCGGCACATTCGCTTCGTCGATACGCTGCACATCGAAGGCGGGCCTGATACGGTGATACGATTCTAAACCGAGCTTAGTACTTAGAACTTGGTATTTTGAAGTTGATGCCCCTGAAGCCCGCCGGTTCCTTCTCGACAGTGCAAGGCCCGGAAACAAAGAACCAAGTACAAAGTTCCAAGTTCCAAGTTATGTACTCACCTGCCGAACACTACATTCCCCAGTGTGTCCCTGATCGACGTCCACTCTTGATGTGGGCAGTGGTTGCCGGTGGTGCTTTGCTATTGGTTGGTTTAATTATCGCGGCGCCGTTGGGGCAAGCGAATCAACAAGGCTTTCTGGCGGCCGCGCTCTACCAAACATTCAGCCATTTCTGCCATCAAGAACCGGAACGATCTTTCTACATTGCCGGACAGCAGTTTGCCGTTTGTGCCCGTTGCACCGGCGTCTACTTCGGTTTTGCTGCCGCGGCCCTCTTGTATCCCTTGCTGATTTCTTTGCGGCAAACCAGAACCCCGGATCGGAAATGGTTGTTTATTGCAGCGACTGCCTTAGCGATAGATTTCGCACTGGGCTTTGCAGGAATCTGGACGAACACTCACCTCTCGCGCTTTCTCACAGGATCCTTGCCTGGAGCGGCGGCGGTCTTCTACGTCCTGCCCGGCCTGCTCGAATTGAGTCTCCGCTGGAGGTCTTACATTTATCGCAATGGTCCGGCTAAGTCGGTACAAACTGTCAGCTCCAGCCCGTCGAAGCTTTAGACAGATGTGTCCGGCTTGACGGCCCTGGATGCCTTCACGAGATCGCTTTCCTAAATATGCTCACTGACGAAGAGAAGAATAAAGTCATAGAGAGAGTTCAGCTTGAACGTGACATTAGAAAAGCGTTAGCTGAAGAAGATAAAGCAAAGAAACCGATATCCTTGCTGCATAACATCTGGGGAGTAGCTAGCAGTGGCTTGGGCCTCCTACTAATTGGCGGCGTCCTTACGGGCTTCCTGGTACCCAGTTTTCAAGCGTACCAAAAGAAATTGGAATGGGAGAGACAGATAAGATATGAGAACGTCAAATTCAATCTTGGAATGAGGCGCGATGCCTTGAAGGAGATGATGATCGCCGGGACTTATGTGTCGGCGATCATAGCGTTAATAGCGCCCCACAAGAATGAGCAGCCTATCACGAAGGATGAATACGAAAAGCTGCGCGAGCAACTATTGGCTTTACAGAATGATCGATTCAAACAAAATGCCAAAGTAGTCGCAATGCTGGTCTATTTTTCCGACTATAAAAAGGCGTCGAACCTATTCGATGAATACGTTGGCGCCAGCACAAGTTATATAAGCACCCGGATAGAAAGGTTTCTGTACCTGAAGTACTCGATTTCAAACAAGGGTGTTAACCAGCAGGGTGACGCAAAAGAACTCGCGGATTTGATTGCCGGCATTGACGAGACTTCAGAACTAGTCCACAAGTTCGAAAACATTCTGGATTACATGCGAGACGACATACAAAAGATGGAGGAAGAATATGTTAAGGCAAAATTCTAAAGGCTTTCTTGTTTCAATTCTTTTGCTCCAGCTTCAAGTTTTTTCATTACCGGCGATGCCGGACGGCGGCGGCAGGCGAGAGATAACGCCCTACCAGCCTAATTCGCCTATCACGGTTGCGACGGTGGGCAAGCAGAAAAGTATTGGTGATGGCTCAATGATTTTAACTTTTGCTGGTGGACGGTGTGCCAATGTTGGACTCGCCTATACCAGGAACAATGAGATCAGAGGAAAGGTGTCCCGCAGTCTAGTTGGGGAAACTGATAACAAGGAACGCTTGACCATTGATTTTAGCGTCATTGAGAAAATGTCGATCCTGCGAACGACTGAGTCGCCAACTGCAACGAAAGCTCTCTTTAAAGTCAGCGCGATGCCTCTTATTACTCCCCTCCAACTCGTAAACACGCGTCCTACCTACTCTGAGTTGGTAGAGAAATATCGGAAGACGTACGAGATATGGGTTGAGACAAAGAACAATCTTGGGACCTTATCGTTGACCTCGTCTTCAGCACCTGGCATTACTCGAAGTGACCTCTGCGGCAAAGTTGAAAGCATCTCAACCGGTTCTGAGATGGTTTTTTCGTATGGCGATCTAACTCTTAAGAATGGCCACTGGTTTGGAGGGGGAAAAGGACTGTGGTGGGCAATACCTTCCGTCATAGGAGACACCAAATATCCTTATAGACGCCCCGCCATGGCGAACTGAGTATGATCCGAAACCCTACTAGTCGCGATGACGCAAAAGAACTCGCGGATTTGATTGCCGGTATTCACGAGACTTCAGAATTAGTCCACAAGTTCGAAAACATTCTGGATTACATGCGAGACGACATAAAAGATGGAGGAAGAATATGTTAAGGCAAAATTCTAAAGGCTTTCTTGTTTCAATTCTTCTGCTCCAGCTTCAAGTTGTTTCATTACCGGCGATGCCGGACGGCGGCGGCAGGCGAGAGATAACCCCTTACCAGCCTAATTCGCCTATCACGGTTGCGACGGTGAGCAATCAGAAAAGTATTGGCGATCGCTCCATGACTCTGACTTTTGCTGATGGACGATGTGCCAACGTTGGACTTGCCTACACCAGGAATAATCAGATCAGAGGGAAGGTGTCCCGCAGTCTGGTTGGGGAAACTGATAACAAGGAACGCTTGACTATTGATTTTAGCGTCATTGA
>Ga0136614_10002809_pt1 | contig 10976 bp, 16 predicted proteins | sample AntDrymUQ2792106_2_FD_106643 | JGI IMG/M metagenome (GOLD analysis project Ga0136614, IMG submission 106643) | Polar desert sand microbial communities from Dry Valleys, Antarctica - metaG UQ279 (21.06) | ecosystem: Environmental > Terrestrial > Soil > Desert | place: Antarctica: Dry Valley... | reverse complement strand
GAGTCCTCGAGCTGCTCCAGTGCGAACTCCCGGATCGTTTCGAGCATGGAGAAGCGCTCCCTGAGGTCGTCGGTGCGCATGAGGCTCTTATAGACCAAGGAGGAGAGGGCGACCTGACAGACAATGCCTCTTGTCCTCGCCATACTCGGGGAGTAGAACCCCTTCAGGAGCGGGTCGGACACAAGGGGAAGACGATGGGATTCTCGGCACGGGAACCAGCTACATCGAACCTGGGTCGCCGTGGGAGAACCCGTTCGTCGAGTCCTTCGGATCACTCATGCACGACGAGATGCTGTCGACCGAGCAGTTCGACACGCTGTTCGAAGCTCAGGTGTTGATCGGGGACTGGAAGCACGAGTACAACCACGACCGGCCGCACAGCAGCCTTGGTTGGCTCTCCCCGGTCGCACACGCTCGGGCCTGGAAGGCAGAGAACCAAGTGGACCGACTCTCACTCAAGGTGGACCTATGACTGGGGTCCGGTCAAGATTGCAAGATTACTATCCCTGTTAGAATGTGGCGTGAGGAATCCGCGGTCCGTCGACTTTACGCCCTCCTTGGGTAGACCCCTCTCCTCAGCTCTCCATCATCTGAGTGCCTGTGTCGTGGGTACACTGCCTAATGACATGGAGCATGTCACCACCACTCGGCAATGGGAACTTGTTGGGATTTCCTTATTAAGGCACTCGAAGAAAGGCCGGGTGGCTGCCTACACCCTCAACCGTACTCGTCAGCGCTCCGGACTCCGCATCAATCACTACTAGGCGGCGGTTCTCCCCATCGAGGCCGGTGAGCTCTTCCGCGCCTGGGCCGAAGACAAAGTCAGAAAGCTGCCCGATCTCCTTGACGGTTGTTGAATTGGAGCTTCCCAGCTCCACCTGTAGCAAGCGCCGCGAGATCGAGACATCCCCGCTATTCAAGCCACCGAGCCCAGCGTAGAGATTTTCCCTTCCCACTTCCACGTCGGCTACTACCTCATCCGAGGACATGGGTATCCGACGTTGTCCCACAAGCTCGTTGGAGGCGGCATCTATAGTGAACACGTGGCCATTGCTCGTGACTGCGTAAACGAAGTCGCCGTCTAACGACAGGGCTCCCGACGAGACACCGCCAAGCCTCTCGTTATTCCCAAACGAATCTTCCGTCGAGTCCTCAACGTTGGGCAGGGCCAATCTCTGGACGGCCTGCGGCTCCCCGCTGGTTAAGAAATCGACAGTCCATACTTCATGAGATTGGTTGCACAAAATGTGTATTCGCCTTTCCGTTGGCGAGGGCAGCAAGCCCACCGGGCGGCAGCCGTTAAGTCCTAGAACCCTTGGTGCGAAGCTGCCCTCAATACTGTCGTATGTGAGCAGGGAATAGTCACGTCCGTCCGGGCTGACTCTCAGTACATAGACCCACCTGCCCTCCGGAGAGACTGATGGAGATATGGAGCTGCCTGATGATGTCGAGAATGGATGCGTGAATGATGCGGAATGCACAACCCGCCCGGTTGCCGTGTCTAGCGTCTCGAGCACACCCTCGAACGAGCCGTCTGCCCCGGTTACTCGAACGATGTACAGCAACAATCCATCCGGAGAAGGAGCCATGCCTGTACCACCTGGAACGTCGTACGCTTCGGAGAACGTTCGCTGGCCGCCTGCGGTCTCGAGAGCCAGTATTCGGGGTGTGGCCCGTTCCTCTCCGAAGGCGTCGTAAACGTAAATACGTTCCGAAGGCACCGAGCGACCCTCCACTCCTGCGACGTCAGTCGATCCCGGGAACACCGTGTTCATGCCGACCACCCCTATTGTGATTAGCCCAGCTACCATGCCGGCGACCGAAGCCATTGTCCCGGCCTGCAACAATCTCACGCGCCTTAGTGTCCGGGGGGTTAGAAGACCCCTGACCCGCAGCGCCTGACTACGCCTCTTCAGTAGGCTTTGGAGTTCCTGCTCAATGTCATTCATCACTTGGACCCTTCCCTTCCAATAGATCTCGCAGACTCCGCAGCCCTCGACGGGTCAGCCCTTTGACTGCGTTAGCAGAGCAATTGAGGATATCCCCGGTTTCACTCTCGGACAAATCCTCGAAGTATCGGAGCACCAGTGCTGCTCGCTGCCGTGAGGGCAAACGGAGGAGCGCGGTCCACATCTCATCCTGCGTCTCGGTGTCAGGTAAGGTGACACATGATGAAATCATCTCTGTTGACTGCCCAGCAAGATGCGATCGTTCCAACAACCTTCGTCTAAAGTAGCTGTTGCAGAGGTTCACCACAATGCGATCAAGATAGACTTTGGTGGCAAGGGGGTTTCTGATGTGGGCGAAACGACCTGCAAGCCTGATGAAGGCAGTCTGGGCTATGTCTTCAGCCATCACTTCATCGCCGGTGAGTAGGAACGCCAACCTTGCGGCCGACGGGTACTCCCTTTCGAAGATCGCTATGAGCCGCTCCTGATCTAGCATGCTCAAAGCCCCTCGACTGATTCTTCCCACGCCCATATCCCTAACGTGTGTCATACCTATAGGACGCACGAGACCGCCCGTAAGTGTCGCAATCTCTCCAAAATGTCTGGGAGCCAAGGATCTCTCTGCTTCCGCCGAGACATCCTAGGTTCACGACACAATCAGCCATGTTCCGCAAAATGCGAGTGCCAGACCGCTGCAATACCCAATACTGGGGGCCAATCGCCTCATTCCCGATGGTATGGGGCGTCCTTCTCCCCCGATACGCAATTGATTGGAAAAGTAAGCAACCGGAACAAGCTTTCCAATCCCCAGCCCCGCACTCACCAGCATCCCCGGTAGTAGGCGCCCCTGTAGGATGATCCATGCAACTACAGGATAGACCGCGGCATTGGGAATTCGAGTCATAACAACAACCCCCAAGGCGGTCCCGTACAAGAAACAAGCTGTAAGCGGCTTAAACCTTAGCCGCCAGCCGTGGGGGACTGCTCTGTCCAATTGGGGTGCCGCTACACGGGCGATCCCGACCTCCCGAAGCCCGTATAGCAGGCAAAGAATCCCGCCGACCAGCACTGCATCGATGGGAACAAGCCCTCGGATGAACGCCCCGACCATGACGGCCACTAGACCTAGAACCGCTGAGCCGCAGAGATAACCGCCTCCATGAAGGACAAGCAACATTTGAAGATTGGGCCTGCGCTGTCCTCCGTAACCTACGAAGGGAATGGTTCCAACCATCGAAAACCCTCAGGGCGACCAGGCGCTCGCAAAGCCAGCCATCGCTGCCAGAAGACTGAAGACCAATTCCACAGGTGCAGGGACTATCGAGCCAAGAATACCGCCAGCAGCACCCATCACAAGGAATCGGCGTGACGCCTTCCAACCCCTTGGAGGCAAGAACCTAGCCTCCGGCGTGGTCCCCGACAAGTCACTCTTGAGAGTCACCGATTAACAAGTCTCGTAACCATCTCCGGCACAGCCATAATCCTGAATCCGGACCCTGGTACACATGTACCAGGGTCCCGTTCCGTCATAGGGTGGGGGATCGAAACCGTTGACAGAGTCACATGACGTACAACTGTTCCTGCAGGAATTGAATTTCTCGTCCGTGCAGTCTCCCTGATAACAGTCGGTGTAGATTACCCACCGTTTGTTTCCATCCGGATTCGTGCAACAGCCACACCAGGATCCTCCAACTCTTGAGCAGTTGGGGCATTGCCAATAGGCATCCGAACAATTTGCGCACGCACACTTTCGCCCATCGAACCCGCAGAGGTACCAATGGTGGCAGGGTTCATGACTCGCCTCGGCAACCTGTTGAAATATAGGTGTTGCCTCTTGTGTGAGACGAATTCCGAGTCCCGCAAGAACCACACAGCCTGCCTTACCCAACAGACTACGTCGGCTCATCCGCTGTGACCAAGTTGATAGTGTGCGAGTGATCTCCTGATCCAGCATTGACTCGGTGGCTGCTCTGCGGTCAGTTTCCACTGGCTCTGTTTGATCTACTCGATGTGTCAGTATGCACGGGAGTCGGGCTATTTCTCGCCCCGGTATTGTGGAACCTCAGAGAGTTCGGTTTGGGACCCAACTCCCCGGTTCTCGGCACATTAGCAGTCACGGCAAAGTGAGTCTCATCGGACGTAGTTACGCCATCTCCGCCAGGTGTGGCCTGTCCATGAACAAGGCTCTCCAGGTGGTCTCTATGATTTGCGATACCTTTCCCGGACACCAAGCCATCTGTCCCTATGATCACGGCGTACGGAGTGAAGGAAACGCCGAAAAGCGTGAACAAGGCTTCTGACCGCAAATGAACCAGGCGATCCAGCTGATGCGTTTCTACGAAATCTCGATAGGCGCCAGCCTCTTTCTCTCCGAAAACAAGAGCTGCGTCCAAACGCCGTTCTTCGGATCTAGCAATAGCACCCAGGCTCGGCAATAGTCTTTCGCAGCTAGTGCAGTCAGTGGAAGCGAAGACAAGCAGTAGAGCTCGCTCGCGCTCACCCCCCACCTCCAGAATTCTCCCCTCGCCAACAGGTATGCTCATGCGAGGAGCCTGCGAGCCCACGGCGGGACCCTGGCTCCCTCCTCGAGCGCCTACAGGAGGAAGCCTGTAATTGAGTAAGCCAATCTGCCTGCCAAAGGCAATCATTGCGACGATGACGCTGAGCATCAACAACCAAAGCATTCCATAGGAAACGAGCAATACCCCGCTCATTAGCCCACCTCCTCAGTGGTTGTACTGGAGTTGCCCACGGCTGCTCCACCTCGACTGGAACGAATGAACTCTACGGACATTTGAAGGAGTACCGCAGCGCCAAGGATCATGCCCCCTAACACGGCTCTGGAAAGAACCTTTACGAACGGCTCGGAGGGCAGCGGATCCATTACAAGACTGAGGACGAGAATTCCTGCAAGGGCAAAGTTTCTCAGGACAAGGAACCAAGATATGGTTTGCTGGCGAGAGCCATGCAGGCATCCACAGTCGATGTCACGTCGCCCATGAACGAGGTTCACTACCATGCTCCCGCCAAAGGCGACCAGGACGAGGGCAGACATAATACGAAATAGAACTGGAAGCGCACCAACAATCAGGCAAACGCCAAGACAAATTTCAAGCCAGGGCAGCCCCAGAGCTATCGTTTCTGCGAGCCGAGGCCTGAGCAGATTGTACGAATCAATGACGGCAAGGACATTATCCGAGCCTTGCAAGACTTTCTGCACGCCCGCCGCGAGCAACATGCATCCAATGGCCGTTACCAGGAACGTTGTAATCTCCGCAGCGACCCTCATCTGAAAATCACTTATCTCCGCGCTTTCCCTGCTCCCCGTAAGCACGGTCAAACTTTTCTGAGGTATGGAGGTTGCCGACAAGAACTCTGCGCTGGAGGCTCCAGTCGAACCTCTTGGGATCCACCCGACTCTTCACACCGTGGCTGACTTGTTCTCGCACGAGGCGGGAACCGCTGAGGAGTCCACGATCGAGTTGTCGATAGACAGGAAGTCGCCCTGGCGTACCCGGTAGTTGATCGAGCTGGCATAGAGCTCGGTCCGATTGGCGCTGATCTCGGTCTGATAGGTCCTGGTCGACTGGGTACACAGGTTGGGATCTCGGCGGAACGGGCAGAGCAGGCGAAGGACCCACTGGGAGGGTCTCCGATCGTCGTCGTGTTGACCGCCGTGGAAGGGGACGGATGCCTAGGGCACTCGGGATGCTCCCTCGGGTCACGCCCGGCAGCACGAGGAAAGTAGGCGGAGAGAAAAAGCCACAACAGCCGGCTTCCAACGATCCCTCATCCTTCCGTCCGTCCAGAATGTGCCAACCGGAGTTACAAAACGTTACTAAGGATGTTTAAGGGGGAGACGGTATCAGATGTGACGGGTGACTGCAAGATCCATTTTGGGATGATTTGAAGACGGTCGAGGTGGACCCATCAGCCAACATGACCAATTCAGTACGGTGGGCCTCTCCTGCAGTCGGCCGCAAGAAGCGTCATGGGGCCCGCTCCGGGGGGCATGACGACCTCGTCATCGGTCGGGATGCTCCTGGATCTCCGTCCCGCCTTCTTCGATCAACCTGATTTCGCCGAGGGCACGATTTCTCGCCGGGCACCCGGAACTCCCGCCTGTGGCCACCGACACCGCCCTCCTAATCGACGAGTTCTGTGAAGATGTCGCGGCCCTCCTCGCGGCACCGGAAAAGGTTGAAGAAACGTCAATGAGCCAGTACCTGCCTCGCTGCTACCGGGGCAGATACAGTCCCCTGTTTGCAAAGCAATTTTTGATGGCAACTGCCACCGTCGCCTGGAAGCTGGCACAACCCCAGTGGCATCCTTTGGCGTGCATCGCGGAAGAACTTGCGCTGAATGCAGTGGTCCGAAGGGCGGAGTCTCTCTTGGAGGCCCAAGGAAAGAAACCCGATTTCATACTGTTCGAGGACTCCGCACTGGAGGACCTCGACATCGAGGTCATGTTCGACCCAGCGTGGGATGGGTACGAGGAAGAAACCTCGCTTGCGTTCGAGTACTGGTTCTCGCCTTTCCGGGACGACGAGCCGGCGCATCCGTACTGGGCCATCTAAATTAGTCGTCGTGGTCGTTGTGCTGGATCTCTCCGTAGATCGCGTCGAGCTTCTCTCTGAGGCCCTCAAACTCCTCGGGGAAAACGTGCGTGTATATCTCCGTGGTCACCTGCTGCGAAGAATGCCCCAGGAGGGTCTGAACGACCTTTGGGCTCTGCCCTCCGTACTGACGACTGCCGGCAACGGATGCGGCCGAGTGGCGAAGGTCGTGAAACCGCAGCGCGGGATCAAGACCAGCCTCGATCAGCGCCGGCTTGAAGAACTTCTTGTAGGTGTTGCTGTGGCGCAGTAGGCCGCCGTCGAGAGACGAGAACAGGAAGCCCGCGGCGCTTATTGCCTTCTCTTCACCGGTCTCTTGGACAACGCACTCGACATCGGCTCCGGCATACCCGGCATCGATGTGTGCCTGCAGTGCCTTCACCAACACTTGGGGGAGCGGCACGACCCGCACGCGATGGTTCTTAGTGTCCTTCAGATAGAGCTTTCCGACCTCTGAGAGAGACCGACGCACGACCAGCGCGCCGAAGCGGAAGTCGATGTCATCGACGCGAAGCCCGGCGAGTTCCCCCCACCACAGTCCGGTTAGGGCCGCCGTGAGGACCAGAGCTCGGAACCGAGGTTGAATCGCATCCGCCAGCCTCTTGATCTCTCTTGGCGACAGGAACTTCTGCTCGCCCTTGGGGACGCGAGGAAGGTCGATCCTGAAAGCAGGGCTCCGCACGATCGCGCCCGAAACCTCGGCCTCACCCAATACCATCGCCAGGACTCGATACGCCTTCCTGACCGTTGCGGCGCTCGCACCTGCCATCCGTAGCTCCGCCGACCAACTTTGGATGTCCTCGCGCAGGATCGATGCCACCCGTTTGTTCGCGAAGGATCCCATGATGGGGCCGTCGTCACGAAGCAGGCTCTTGTACTCGGCGTAGGTCTTCGGAGCCTTGTCAACTTTGGTTGCGAGCCACCTCAGAGCGAACTCACCGAATCGCTCTTTGGTTCTGTTGGGGTCGCGGTAACTGCCCTCCTCAACGTCCCGGCGCATCTTGGCCTTGAAGGCGCGGGCATCTATGAGGCGCTTGAAGTTCTTCTGCCTCTGTCTGTTCTCGGGATCTTGGTATACGACCTCATAGGTTCCGTATCCCTCGAGCCTGTATATGCCCCGCTCAACCTTCCTGCGACGCGGCATCCTCTTACTGGTCATCTAGCGTCCCCGGCTTCGGTGTGTGGTTGTAGGCGTCAGTGTCCCAAGCGCCACTGACACTCCCCCCTGACATCCCGGGGGCCGGCGCCAGACCCGCGACCGCTAGTCGCACATCACGCGACCTCGCTCAATGAAGGCTTGGAGCTCGCTCTGCTCGATCCGCACGAGACGGCCCACCTTGACGATCGGTAGCCGGCGCCGGTAGATGTGCTCCCGGACGTTGCGCACGCTCACGTTGAGCTGCTCGGCAGCCTCCTCGACGGTGAGGAGCCTGTCGGCGATTCCTCGGATTGGGTAACTCAAGCCTCGGGCCTCCCCAGACGTCGCTTGGCTTCCAGGCGCGCAATTCGCTCCCGGGTCGCCGAGTTGTCCTCCAGAGCCCGGTCGATCCTCGACTCAAGACGGTCGAAGCGAGTCTCGAATCGCCCTTCCATCTGCGTCAGCACGTCATGCAGAGGTATGCCGGGGGTGTCGCCGATGGCCCGCTTGAGAGAGCGCTTAGACGCCACGTAGCTCAGCACCGCAGCGACGGTCGGCGGGCCAGCAGCAATGACTGCTACGAGGATCTCCGAGCTCATCGGCCGCCCTCGAAGAGATCGCGACCGTCTGGCCCATCGATCTGTCCGAAATCCAATCCCACGGCCTGGCGAGGGAAGAAATGATGATTCGACGTCATGACCGTGCACTGGTACAGCAGCAGTTCGTCCAGCGCGTTGCAATAAAGAGAACAACTGTGGAAAGGAGAGGGCTCGAAGATCGGCCCATCTGGGGATCGTCGGTAGGTGAGGTCTTCTCGACAACGAGAATCTCGCGAGGAAAGCCGGAGGTTGTCAGTCATTAACCGTGTTCGCCTCCTCTCGGCTTCTTACCGAGGTCGCTGAGCCGGCGACGCCTGGCGTCGTCGGACATCGAAATGTCCACCGGCAACCACGCCGGCCCCAGGGGGTCGACCTCGTATGCGTTCCGGTAGCTGGTGGCGACGGTAAGGCCCTCAACCGGGTCCAGTGACCGCCGCGCTTGCAGCTCCCTCTCGAAGCTCGGAAACAGGAAGAGGAGCGCCTCGGGCCCGAGGCGCATGGCGCCGAAGTGTCTGTAGTGGGCGAGCTTCGCTGCCAGACGCTGACCGCGTTCGGTCCCCCTGTCGAGCTCGAGCAGGAAGGTGCACGAGCCCTTTGACCACGACAGCTCCCCGAGCCCGTCGGGGGTAATGATCCCCTTCCACGCCTCCTTACAGCGTTTCTCGTTCCACCAGCGGATCAGCTCGCAGAGGCCTTGGGAGTCCCGGCACGCCTTGACCAGCGTGACGAAGAAGTCGTTGACCTCGAGCTGATGGTGGAGATGAGAGCGAGCGGGGATATCGAGGTCGGTCTGGAGTCGCTGTCTGGCGCGCTTGAGGTCGAGGCCGCGATCTGCGGCCACGACCCTCATCCCGAGCTCGTCGAGGATGTAGTGATAGGGAGCCGAGCCAAACTGCACTTGAGGCTGGAAGCGGTCCAGGACCCTTCTCTCGTAGAGCTTCTTGAGTCGTTTCTCTGCGCCTCGTAAGGTCGTGAAATGAAGCTTTGAGATCTGGGTCGCGGTTAGCACCGAGTGGTCGTAGATGTGATGGCAAATCTCTCTGTCTCTCTTAGTGAGCCACCGGGACATGCTCATGATCTCCGAGCGTCCGATTCGACGGCGGAACGCCTTCGAATCGACGCGAGTCGCAGCGCGCGCACGCCCACCCTTTCTGTCACGTGGCCTGCTTCTTTCCGGATCATCGGGTTCCCGCTTCATGATTCGGCTCCGGAGGCGGCAACCGATCCGGTGACCGAGTCGGCGTCCGATCCCGAAGGACTTACGTCGACGACTTCCGGCAGCAGCGTGTTGGCCGCTTCGAGCATTCGTTTTTTGATGGCGGCCTCCACCCGGTTGCGCTCCACCGCGAAGGCCCTGCGGCTTTGCCTTCGGATCTCCTCCGCCCTACTGTCCGAGGACTCGGCCAACGCCTCGGTCTTGAACGTGAAGGCGGCGCCGTGGCCTGCATCGAGGCAGGGCCGGCAAGCAGCCTGGAATGCGGCGAGATTGTGGAGGTCGTGGGCGCTCAGGTGCGGCTCGAAGTGGCGCTCGAGCTGTTTAGCGTCCTCGGGAGAGCAGGCGAAGACGAGCTTGGTGCGGGCATTGGCCGCAAGCGCCTCGCGCATGTCCTTGGGGAGCTGATTCATGTGCTGATGTGCCAGCACCAGGGACAGCCGGTAGCCGCGCGCCTCGGCGAGCAGGTCCTCGAACGAGCGCGGCAGCGCCAGGTAGTTGTGCATCTCGTCGACGTACAGAGACGTATCGGCGCGCTCAGCCTCCGGTACGGCGGCACGCTTCATCACCGCCTGCCACACCCGGGCGACGGTGAACGCTCCCAGCAGCCTCGACGTCTCCTCGCCGATGGTCCCCTTGGGGATGCGCACCAGCAGCAATCCGCCCGAGTTGATGAGCGCCGTCGCAAGGCCGAGCCTACGGGGCACCGCCTTATGGCTATCGGGCCGAGGACGGCGAGCTAGTGGCCGAGCCCTTAGAGCAATCTGCCTCCAGACGTGTCACCGAGCTGCGCGGCGGCGGGGCGAAGCTAACCGGGAGATCGCCGCCGTGCTCACCTGGGATGGCCACTCCGCCAAGGCGGGTAAGACGTGGTGGCCGGCAACGGTTAGGCGTCGTTGTCGGGCATGGGGATGTCGGCGCCGGGCATCGATGCTAAGGACACGGCCCCTTCGCTGAAGGATGCCTCTGTCAGACAGCATGCGGATGAACTCTTCGGCGTAGAGGGGGTTCCACCCGCTCGCTCCAGAAGAGCCGAGTGGACCTCGGCCGGGAGCACGGCCTGGGACAGCAATCCTGAGATGAGCTGAGCCGTTTCCGAGTCGCCCAGAGACGACAGTCCGATGGTCGTGGAGTTGCGCTTGCCCCCGCCCCAGCCTTGGTGGCTTTCATAGAGCTCTGGTCTGGCGGTGCACACGACCACCAGCAGCGGCACGCCGTCGGACCACTCCACGAGATGATCGATGAACTCGAGCATGGCGGCGTCGGCCCAGTGGAGGTCCTCAAACACCAGGACCAGCGGGCTGCGCGATGCGATCGCTTCTAAGAAGCGCCGATCGCCACGGCTTCTCGGTCACCTGCGACCTCGACAAGGTTCCCGAGAAACTCGAGCCGGTTTCCAGCCGTCACAGCCTAGGGCCTTCCCTCCGAGCCCTGGGTCTTCGTCACCGATGACAAGGGACG
>Ga0136614_10002807_pt1 | contig 10979 bp, 6 predicted proteins | sample AntDrymUQ2792106_2_FD_106643 | JGI IMG/M metagenome (GOLD analysis project Ga0136614, IMG submission 106643) | Polar desert sand microbial communities from Dry Valleys, Antarctica - metaG UQ279 (21.06) | ecosystem: Environmental > Terrestrial > Soil > Desert | place: Antarctica: Dry Valley... | reverse complement strand
GGATGGGCGCTGGCCGACAGATCGCCGGGCTAAATGAGGAGCGAAGACACATCCTTGAGTTCTTCAGTCCGCAATGCCGTCGATATTATCTGCTCTCATGACAAGGGGTGCGGAATGTGGGTAGATGAGTTCCCTCTGGATAATTTACCTCTCGAGGAACCCAAAGTCACCGTCTACGGGAACCTGGTCGACGCGACCCAGGGCAAGACCGAGAGTGAGACCGTCCTTGGCAACGGCGACGGCCGTCAGGCGTTTCAAACCTTCAAGCTCCCGAAGGCGCCACTGACCTACCACAGCTCCGTTGGCGAGACGCCGCCCGAGGTCCCGGAGCTCCGAGTCTACGTAGATGACCGCCTCTGGAAGAGGGCGTCTTCCTTCTTCGGCAGAGAATCCGGCGAGGAGGTCTATATCGTCCGCGAGGACGCCAACGGCGAAAGTTGGGTCCAGTTCGGCGACGGCAAGACGGGCAAACTTCTCCCCTCGGGCCTCGGGAACGTGGTGGCGAGATACCGAACCGGTATCGGGGCGTACGGGGGCCTCGAAGAAGAGACTACCGTCCAGGCCGGGGGCAGGCTCGACCGTCTCGCCGGGATCGGATTGCCAGGCGTCGCTTCGGGTGGCTCGGAGCCGGAGAGTGGCGAGAACGCCAGAGAGGCCGCTCCCGGGAAGATCCAGAGCCTCGACCGGCTCGTCAGCCTACAGGATTTCGAGACCGAGACCCTCGCCATCGCCGGCGTGTCGAAAGTGTCGGCCGTGTGGACGCTTCGGGATAACGTACCGACAGTCGAGCTGACCGTCTTGATGGAGACCGGGCGGGATAAAGAGTTCGAGCAGCTCGAGCAAATGGTGGCCGACTACAACCGCTGCCGGGGCCCGCAACGGTTCCCGGTCAGGGTCGTGCAGGGCAAGCTCGAGTACGTATGCGTCCGCGTGGACTTTGCCTTGAATCCTACCTACCGCGAGGAGACGGTAAAGGGGGAGATCAACAGAGCGTTGGGCCTTGCCCGCGAAGAAGACGGCGGTTTGTTCCACCTTGCAGGGCGCGGCTTCGGGCAGCGAGAATACTCGACGCGGATCTCGGGCGTGATTCAGAACGTGGAGGGTGTGATGTGGACCAGGGTCACTGGCCTGGTCTCCCTCGGCGAGGCCGAGGGGCAACCCGACCCCTGCCCTACCGTGATCTCCCTCAACGAGGTCATCCCGTGCGACGGGCATCATGTTCTCGCCTTGAATGCGGGAGGACTTCAGCTAAACCGCGTCTCTGTGCCCTCGCCGGAGGCATGTTGAGATGGATAAGAGGCGTGTCCCACTCTACGAGCGGCTCCCCGAGATCTACTGGATCAAGGACGAGGAGCAAAGGCCGCCGGGCCAGCTCCGGAGCTACCTGGCTCTCGTCGAGCAGTCTCTCGGCGCCGTTCACGAGAACATCGAGGCGCTCTACGACGACCTGTTCATAGAGACCTGCGATGCCTGGGTGATTCCCTACATCGGAGACCTGCTCGGCACCAGCCATCTGTCGGGTGATCCCTGGACATCGCGGGCGGACGTGGCCGATACCATCGCGCTACGCCGTCGGAAGGGAACCCTGGCGGGCATCGAGCGGCTGACCTACAATCTGACCCGCTGGGGGGTCCACTGCGTGGAGTTGCGAGAAAACCTCGTCTGGAACCACCACCTCAACCACCAGCGCCCCGATGCGGGCGGCGACCCACCATACGGACTCACCTCGGTTACCAGATTCACCCCGGTTAGGGGCGGGACCGTCGTCCTCCGGGACCCAGCGGTGCTCAGCCTGCTCGGTACGCCATTTGATCCCTTCGCCCACGTCACCGACGTGAGACCTCCTGGGTTTGGAAACGTAAGATACAACCTGCCCAACCTGGCGATCTTCCTCTGGCGGCTGAGGGACTATCGGGTCCGAGCCTCGCAACCGCTCTCGGGGGGCGTGCATGCGACGGGCATGACAACTCCGGGGAGTGCGACATTTGCTGCCAGATTCGATGTTCATCCCTTGGGTGAACCCGTCAGCCTGTTCAACACCTACCGGTTCGATCCCGACACAGAGCCTCCGCGCGTTACGCAGGTCGATGAGACACCCGGTCCGATCCCGAGGGCCCGCCTGCTCGAGGGCTCCGAGGCGGGCAACCCCGAGGTGTATCTTGCGGTTGACCCATACGACCCTACCGGCGGCGTCCTGGCGTCGCTTGATATCGCGGATGTCGGTCTGCAATTGCACCTTCCCGAGCCGGAGTTCGCCGGTGAGATCTGGCCCGGCCTGGACCCGGAGGTCTGGTCGATCCGGGGAGCAAACCTGTGCGCCTGGGAGGGTGGCCTGCAGCCCCCGTTGCAGGACCGGGAGATCGTCGTCGACCCCGACATCGGCAGAATAATCGTCGGCGTTGGATCGCAGCCTGAGGGTGAGGCTCTCGCGGATCACTTGCTGCTGACCTATACCTACGGCTCGGTAGGTTCCGTTGGCGCGCATCCCGGATCGCGAGCCTCCGCTCCGGAGGAATGGAAAGGCGAGCCGGTGGTCCTGAAGGAAGTCAACTTTCATCAGGATCCGGACGGGCTAAGGAAGGCCCTCGACGATGTTCACCTCTTTAATGCTCCGGTCGTTATAGAGATCGGAGATAGCATGGTCCACGAGCTAGACCCGGGCGCCGTCAGCGGAGCGGTCGTCGAAGCTTCTCACCCCAACCTCACGCTGAACCGCACCCTTATCATCCGCGCTGCCGAAGGCCAGCGCCCGATCATTGCGCTGGAGCAACCGTTGCGCTTCCGGCCGCAAAAGGTGGAGGGTTCGACTAGCGACGAACAAGAAGAGTTGGATGCGACCATCTCCAACCTAACCGTTCGGCTGGAAGGACTGCTCCTCACGGGCGAGGTAGACGGGCCACTCGTAGCGAGGGCCGCTCTGCACAGCCTCGAGATCGTCGAATGCACGCTCCATCCGGGGGGGCATCGCAGTCTCGACGGTACGAGGGCTCCCATCCGCCAGTCGTTAAACCTCAAGGATTCGTATGGATTTGCTAACTCCAACGAAGAAGCCGCGTTCAAGGAGACGCCCGAGGTCGTATTGCAGCGGACCGTCGCTGGTCCGCTGTTGATCGACCGCTCCTACCGTCTCTCCCTCGCTGACTCCATCATCGATGCCGGGAAGGGCGTGGGCGATGATGCGCAGGATGGTTTCGCCGTCTCCAGCGCGACGGACGCCGCGGGCGAATGGGGCCCGCATCTCGAGGCCGAAGGCATCACGGTCTTCGGACGGATGCGGGTCGAGAACATAAACGGCAGGGGTGGGATCTGGGTCCACGCGCTGGAGGTGCTGGATAACCAGAAGGGGTGCATCAGATTCAGCTACTTCTGCGGAGAGGGAGACCGCCTGCCGCAGAATCTCGGGTGCGTGCACGGAACCGAGGCTGAGCTTCGGTTCGTCAGTGAGTACTTCGGGAATCCTGCCTACGGACAGCTCGCTCATACTGCTGATTTCAGGATCAAGGAACGTGGCCCCAATGACGACGCCATGGGCGCCTTCGGTTTCCTGTTGGAGGCGCACAAATGGCGCAACCTCCAAATTCGCTATCGAGAGTTCATGCCGGTCGGCGTGAAGCCCCTGCTGGTGCCAGTAACTTAGGGAGGATGACGTGAAAGGCGACTTTTCTCAATCGAACGGCCATCCTATTGCTCTGGGGGGCGGTCCCGAGGACAACTTTAGCGGGGTCTTGCACCAGCAGGGCAGGGTCTTGCTCGACGGAGACTGGAACGCCCAGACCTCGATAACGACCCACTGGCAAGATCAGGCTGGCCGGGACGTCATCGGGACGGCCGTCGCGGCCGTCCCGGCCGGCGAGCCTGGTAGTTTTGGAGTCCGGTCAGCAGCCTCGGATAGGATCTCGGATCTAGTGGAGCTCACAACTACGCCGGGCAGGGTTTGGGCCGATGGGATTCTGGCCTACCTGCCGGGCGAGCAGCCCGATCCGGCCGCCGAGGTCGTCAGGATGGCCACCTACCTGGAGCCGCCCGTTCAGTCCCCTCCAGGCGACGTATCCACCATAGCGGAGGGTGTTCGAGACGCCGTCGTCCTCGAAGTCTGGCGGGAAGCGCTCAACGGTTTCCAGGAGCCCAACGTGCTGCTCGAACCGGCGCTGGGTGGACCGGATACGACCGAACGGGTACTCACCGCGATGCGCTTCAGGCTTTTCAGGCTGGCGCCTGAGGATACTTGCAGAAGTATCGCTGCCAGCCTGCAAGACGACCCTGGAGCGAAGGGCAAGCTGAGAGTCTCCCTGCAAGAGCCCACCACCGTGGGCGGAGACTGCCCGGTAGAGGAAGGTGGAGGCTACGTTGGTTTCGAGCATTTCCTCTATCGGGTCGAGGTCGCCCAGGTAGACGATCCCCGGCCCATGTTCAAGTGGTCGCAGTTCAACGGAGGACTGGTGGGTCGCGGAGATTGCGATTTGGCCGGGACGGACAAGAAGATTAGCATCACCGCCAACGACCAGGCCATCAGGATGTCGGGCCCGAGCACCTTCTACCTTGAGGTGGTCGAACTCGATACCGACCAGGGTTTCAGACGCGTGACCTACGGCGCGGAGGTAACACTGAACGGTGACGACCTGGAGGTTGCGCAGGAGCGCTACAAGGAGTCGAACCTACCGTCCGGAAACGTCTTCTTCCGGCTCTGGAATGAAATCCGGCCGATCGCAGATTTCCCCAAAGCCGCCGGAACGGCGGAGCCGACTGAGTTGCGGGACGGAATTCGCCTGGAGTTTGATCCGGCAGGGGCGGCCAACTACCGGCCTGGCGACTACTGGACCTTCGAGGTAAGGGCTGGCGGAATCTCCAATCCCGATACCCTGATCGACGACGAACCACCCCAGGGCATCGACTACCATCGTGTACCGCTCGCCATCCTTTACTGGGACGACGCCGGGGACATCAGATTCGACGACGAGGAGATCGAAGACTGCAGGGACGTCTTCCAGCCTCTCACCAACCAGACCGGTTGCTGCTCTTTCACGGTGGGCGATGGGGTGTCGAGCCGGGGAGATTTCGGCTCGATAGAGCAAGCCCTCAGGCACCTCCCTGTCACGGGTGGCGAGCTATGTCTCTTGCCGGGCCTGCATCAGGCCAACGTGATCATCGAGGATAGGGTGGATATCAAGATCAAGGGTTGCGACAAGAGAACCAGGGTCATCCCCGGAAAGGATCGTCGAGGGGATCCCATCTTCCACGTTATCGACTCTCGAGGCATCACCCTGGAGCATTTGGACCTGATCACCTACGAGGGTACGGCCGTCGTCATAGAAGGCACGGAGCCAGGAGTCGTCCAGGACGTGGCGATTCGCAACAACAGGATCCTCGCTTACGAGAACGCCGTCAGGGCCATACGGGCGTCGAACGTCGACATCAGCCACAACAAGCTCAACGTGCTCGACAAGGAAGGGGCGGGGGTCGCCGTTTACGTGATGGCGGAAGACTGCGTAATAGAGAGGAATACAGTCTCCGTGGTCCCCGCGGAGGCGAGCCCTACGCCGCCAAACGACCTCGTCGTCGTGAACGGGGAGCCCCTCGACCCCTTAGACCCTTGCGCAGACGTGGAAGCGGTGTACAGACACAGAGCTTACTTGGTCGGCTACGTGGAAAGCCTGTGGGCCGCGGTGGAGGTCTTGACTCTCCAGGTTTTCCAGAATCCGTTCGAGGCCCTCGGAGGTATCCAGATCCTCGGCGGCTCCGAGCGGGTCAGGGTGCTCGAAAATCGGGTGTGGGGCGGAGCAGGGAACGGTGTAACGCTGGGAAGCGGCGTCGACACTAGACCGCCTGACCCCGATGAAGGCGAGTTCACGATCGAACACAGGCAGGACCTGATCCGCGGGTGGGCCGAGGTCGAGGTCGGCGCGGTCAAGGGCGTCGTGATCCACTTCGAAGCGCCAGATGGAGCAACGTTGAGCACCACGACGGGTGACCAGGGTGACTTTGATCTGAAGGCAGAGCCAGGCAAATACAGGGTCTCTGTGGGTCCAGGCTACAAGATCGAGAACATCGAGGTCATCGACGACGCGGAGTTCGGGCGTCTCTTCCGGATCGAGCTGGTTGAAGAGGAGGTAGATCCTCCCGACGAACTGGCCTTCTTGTACGAGATCCTGATCGACGGGAACGAAATTTCCGGTATGGGCCTCTCGGGGATAGGGATACCGCGCACCGCTGAGCTCGACGAGACCCGCTCTGCCGGGTTTGCCGAGCTCTTCGACCGCGTTGGCAACCCGGTAGTGAACCTTGCGATCCGCGGCAACCACGTGTTCGGTTGTCTGCAAACCCCCTTCGACTCTGGCATGAGATCAGACACCCAGAGGAGGGGTTTCGGCGGCGTGGCTCTTGGTATGTGCGGCAGCCTCTCGGTTCACGAGAACCGCATCGAGAACAACGGTACGACCCATGTGGAGCCCTCATGCGGCCTGTACCTGGCCTATGGGGAACGCGTAGAGATCACACACAACAGGATCCTCGAGAATGGACCCATGGCCACAGAGCAGGCAGATCGCACCCGATCCGGCGTGAGGGGAGGAATCGTCCTTGGACTGGCTTCGTCTCTACCGTTCCTCGACAATCTCGCGCGGAGCACGTCGGAGTTAGCCAGGACCACGTTCGCGGCCCGCATCCACGACAACGTCGTAGAACAACCCGCCGGGCATGCCTTGAGTGTCACGGCCGTCGGACCAGTCTCAGTTCTAAGCAACTACTTCAGAAGCGATCTCTCGGAGAGAGAGGGTCCGAACCTCTGGGCCGGGGCGGTCCTGATACAGGATATCTGGGGTATCGGCAGCATGCAGAGCAGGGTCTCCCGGGCGGCTGCGTTTGTACGGGGTCCTGTGGTCAGGCCACCGACCTTCAACGGGAACATTCTCTTTAACGATAACCAGACTTTCGTCGGCCCCAATAGTGGCAGCTACACATCCCAACTGCTACTGTCGAGGGGGGATATCGGGTTCGATGGGAACCAGTCCGACAATCTCAAGGGCGCCTCTTTGTTGAGCAATACGCTCCTCCTGGGGGCGACGCTCAGGGCGAGCGACAATCGCTTGACGGAGGTGGAAGGGGGCGATCAATTGCAGGTACTTACTACGTCTCTGCTCACGATATCGGGGTCGTTGAACAACACCACCAACAACCAGGGCAACCACTGCATCGTCGCGCTCAATGAAGACTCGCAGCGGCCGGCGGTCGCGGTGGGCAACCAGGTGCTGCCCGCGGGCGCCGAGTCGTGCGAGCTACTCGAACGGTATATTCTCGAGAATGCTGACGCGTTGATACGGGAGATACTAACGGGGCTAGGGATATTGAAAGGGATCGGATGACGGACGACGAGAGATTGGCCGGCTTCATCGGTACCCTGGATGAGATACTCACCGGGCTGAGAGACGGCCGGTTGGAGGCGTTAGGCGGGGTACTAGAAAGCCAGATCATGGGCCGAATTCTGCTTCAGAACGAAGCGGTGAGGATGGACAGGAAGCTCGGAGAAGACCATCCGCGATCTCGATCCTTGAGGGTCGCCCTCGAGCAGAATGCGGAGGGTATCAAGGATCTCGGGGTGGAGCTCGAGACCTCCACGATACTGCCCCCTGAGGTCGAGGCGAAGCAGACGCTCGTACACGGCCGGGTCGTCGACGAAAATAGTCGTGGCGTGCCTAATCTCCGAGTGTGCTTAACTGATCAGTCAGGAAGAACCCTTCACAGCCTGGGTACATCCGAGACCGATACCTCCGGCTACTACGCGCTGGTAATCGATCCGGACGCTCTCCAGAAGGAGTCAAAGGCAGTAGAGAGAGGCGTTCTTGTAACTGTCATCACCAGAAAAGACGAGCTCATACACCGCACGTTCGAGCCCCTCAAGATCTCCGAGGGAGATCGCAAGCTCCTGGACCAAGTGGTCCTCGATATAGAAGACCTGATCGGCGAACGCAGGCAGCCCGAGTACCACCCCCGAGTAGTCGAGCGTGAAAAACCACGCGCCGGGACGACCACAGAGAGGCCGCAACCCTCAGACGATGTCGACCTTGAAAGAGTCCGGGGAATCGGCCCCAAGCGGGCGGACCAATTACGGGAGGCCGGAATCGAAGATGTCCAAGCTTTGTTAGATGCGGATGAAGAGAAGCTCAAAGAAGTTCTGGGCAACGTAGATGTTCAGGGATTGAAGCGGGAAGGTGCCGCCGTACTCGAAGAGATGGAAGGCGAGACCGGTGAAGCTATGGCGAGTGATTGAGCGGTCATGTCCCTAGCGGTTGCCAGAAAGTCGGCCCCGGACAGCGCCTCCAAAGCGAAGCGTGATAGCGCACGCGGAGTCCCGACGAACTCCCATCAGAGCCGGGGCGGTTTCCCTGTACCTGTCATACAGCGCAAACCCGTTTGTGCCTGCGGTGGTGGGTGCCCGCGGTGCAAGGCGGACCATCCTATCGCAACCAATTCAGAGACCGTGCCAGCCATTGTTCACCAGGTGCTTCGCTCGCCCGGTCGCTCGCTCGACCCAGCGGCGAGGGTGGAGATGGAACCGCGCTTCGCTTACGACTTCGATCAGGTGCGGGTGCACACGGACGCGCGGGCGGCCGAGTCCGCGCGGTCGATAGGAGCTCAGGCCTACACACTCGGACGTGACGTTGTGTTCGGGGCTGGGAAATACGCGCCCGGAACGGCGGGAGGCAAGTGGCTACTAGCGCACGAACTGGCGCACGTCGTTCAGAGCACCGGACGAACGACCTGGCGACCTACGATCGGCCATGACGCGGATTCGTCGGAAGGGGAGGCGGATCGGGCCGCAACCGCGATCCAGAGCAATCGGCCCTTTATGGTATCTACGGATAAGCCACCTGCTATCCGGTTGGTTCGTGATCCCAGGCTTGAAGGTAGCCTAGAGCGGATTCGGTCAATCGTCGGCCCTTATACTCCCGAGCTCGCAGACCGGTTAATCTCTGAGGCACTCCAGGTTGAGGGATACCCTGGCATTGACCTTACCGATCCCGACAACCTGCAACCGATCGTTGCGACGATAACGAATACGTTCCCGGGCGAGATGGGACGCGCCATCCTTACTCAATTCTTGAGCAGGGTGGAGGCTATCGTCCCCCGCCGTACGCCGAGTGTCCGAGAACCTACTCCGGCACAGCAGGCGCAGATGGAGCGGACGCTTCGTATGATGCAAGTGCAACCGCGTGGGCCCTATGGTAAGCACGGAATTGGTGTTGTGTTTCCCGTGGTGTCCGAGGCGGCAAGGCCCTTGCTGCCGATAGCCGAATTCCTGGGTAGACTCCTGGATAAACTGGAGAACGTATTCGGGAGCGCCGGTGGCCTGGTGCGCGGGATCTATGATGGGTTGAGCGAGTCAATAAATGACGACGAGGTCCGCCAACTCGCCAATCGGTTGCTCGAAAGCCAGGTGCTGACCGTTGTGTTTCCTCCCTTGTTCGCGGCTGGTGCTGCCGTTGGCATAGCCCAGGACGTCTATCAGACGATCCGAAGCATCTTCGAAATGCTTCGCAGCGCCTACAACGCCATCCTCAACCCGACCGAGGCGATCACCGCCGCTTTGCAAGTCGTTGAAGTTTTCTTCAGCCGGGATGGCGTCGAGGTAGCTCATACCGTCGGTCGTGAGATAGGTAAAGAGTATGCCCCACAGATCATCGGTATGTTGCGAGGCAATCTCTTCGAGTTCACTTACGATCTGGGTCGGCTAGTCGGCCCGCCCATCGTGTACACGGTGCTGTCGTTCTTGGGCATACCACAAGCGGCCGCTGCGGCGATAGGAGCTCGCCTCCTGGCGCTGGTCGGTCGCCTTTTGCCAGTATTGCGTCGGGTGCTGCGGCGCTTCCCGATGTTGGTTCGCGCTGCGGATCGAATTGCAGCTAGGCTCGGCCATAAGAGGTGGACACCAGAAGAGCCTCTGCGCGTCTTTGGTGGGCGCAGGCGGCTATCGATAACCGACATGTACACCTCTGAAAGACTGGGAGGCCATACTTTAGAGCGCCATGGCCCGCAACACACGCGCGTGACATTACGCGAGAGGATTACCGGAGAACGTGAGATCCCTCCGCCACGCACCCTCCCCGGCGGGGTTGAATCGCCAGACTTCCGCGTTTGGCAAGGTAAAAAGACCGAAGCTGCATCACGATGGGCCGATGAAGACACTATGCTCCACACTGTCAGTGACATCATCAACGACCACATCGCTGAGATTGAACAGGCAGCCCGTACCGGTACGGATTTCCCGCGGCTAGAGCGAATACCAGTGAACCGCCGCGTGGGCGAAGGGTGGGCTACAACGGGTGGCGCCCCTGCTGCTCAACGGGGTATCTTTTGGAGAGAGGATCTGAGACGGGCTACGGTAGTCATTAGAGGCGATGGCCGTGGGGGTTGGTATGTGCTTACTTCTTATCCAGAATAGAGATTCCACGTAGAAGGTCAGGATGGAAGGTTACACGCAAAGTGTACACGAGGAACCTGTCAGATTGACCTTGTTCTCAGCTCGCCCACGTGCCTCAAAGGTGCCGTCGTCGGGGTTGGCCCGTTGAACGCTCGGAAGACTTGGCGCCCTCCTCCAAAGAGGTCAGCGGAAGATGGGAACTCGACATCGTTTCCCGCACGATTGGGACCCGACGACTCCAGAAGACTTGATGCTAATGCCGTCGAGAACATCGGAGTATAGTGCACTACAAAGTTGCCCAACAGAAAAATTGTAGAAGAGCAGATGCGCGAGACGAGTGCGTAGAGGCTTAAGGATAGGAGGAGTATAGATGCCTGCGCTAGGAGAAGGAGTTGGCCCTGTATTAGGTGCGCTAATAGGACTTGTTGGAGGTTTTGTAATAGCTACAGCGACGAGCAAAAACCTTGACCCGCGTGAGATCATGGAAGCATGAAAGCTTACTCCGAAGACCTCAGACGGAAGATAGTCGACGCCCTCAAGCGAGGCACCTCTAAGAACGAGGCCG
>Ga0136614_10002806_pt1 | contig 10979 bp, 13 predicted proteins | sample AntDrymUQ2792106_2_FD_106643 | JGI IMG/M metagenome (GOLD analysis project Ga0136614, IMG submission 106643) | Polar desert sand microbial communities from Dry Valleys, Antarctica - metaG UQ279 (21.06) | ecosystem: Environmental > Terrestrial > Soil > Desert | place: Antarctica: Dry Valley... | reverse complement strand
TACACAGGTCGATGTCAATATCCATTCAATTCTCGCTCAAGTTGTCGAGATTATCTCGATTCGGATTTCCGACCCGGCTATACTGGAAGCTATCGCAGGTGATCTAGAGGGACTCGTACCTGGACAAACTCAAGGCGCGCTCCCCGCAGGATCAATTCCGATTCCGATGAATGTATAAGGAGGAAGATGAAGAAGTTCTCGCCCGACACTATCCAGCGAAGGCTCAGCAAGGGAAAGGGCGGTCCCCCAACTCGAGCCGGCACCCCTGTAGGGCCTCGTGGAGGGAAGAAGAAGCTCGCTCCCAATAATTCCAAGAGCGCTGGTTCGATTTTCAAGAAGTCTTCCGGTACTGGGCCGCTCTTCAAAGGTCTCTACGGGAACAAGAACCCTCGTTAGTTGGCACGGACTCGGGGCGCTCGGAGAGTCAGCAGTGAACCGGAGGCTCTGCGTAGGTTAGCGCAGGGTCTCCGGGTTGCTGCCGTACGTCCTTCGATCCATGGTTATCGACCGCACCCAAAGCAGGTTGAGTTTCACTCGTCTACGGCCCGGATTCGAGCGCTTTTTGGAGGTAACCGAAGCGGTAAGACTGTTGGTGGAGGAACTGAGACCGTTTTTCGAGCTACTGGTCAGCATCCTTTTCAACGTACCCCTCCGCCTCCGACTCATTATCGAGTTGTGGCGGTTGACTTTAAGGATGGCGTCGAGAAGATTGTTAAGCCAGAAATTGCTCGATGGATGCCTCCTTCTGCCTTACAGTATGGCTCATGGGAAGAGTCTTTCGATAAGGAACTCCAGACTTTGACTCTGGAAAACGGGTCGACAATCGAGTTCATGTCTTACGAACAGGATACCGAGAAGTTTGCCGGTACATCACGGCATGGTATCTGGTATGACGAGGAGCCTCCTCGAGAAATCTTCGTGGAATGTCAGATGCGTCTGATCGACACTGGAGGTATATCGTGGATGACAATGACTCCTTTGGAGGGCATGAATTGGGTTTATGACGATATCTATCTCCGTGCTCAGGTCGATTCTTCGGTTGAGGTATGGGAAGTCGATATCTCGGATAACCCCCATATCAACTCGGTTGAAATCGAGGCTATCATGTCCGGTCTTACACAAGAGGAACGTGAGGCTCGAGCACACGGTAAGTTTGTGCAGATTGGCGGGTTGATTTATAAAGAGTTTAGTGATCGGAACATTGTCAACCCCTTCATTCCGCCGAAGGATTGGCTCTGGCTTGCGTCTGTCGATCATGGACTCAATAATCCAACCGCCTGGGGATGGTTCGCTATCGCACCCGATGGCCGGGTGGTTCTCTTCAACGAGTGGTACAAGAGCGGGCACATTGTCTCTTATCACGCTCAGAAGGTTCACGAGATTAATGCTGTGCATGAACGGGAACCTGACTATTACGTTGGAGACCCCAGCATCCGAAACTCAGATCCTATCACTGGAACGTCTGTTTTAATCGAGTACGTTAACCATGGTATTCCGATTGTACTCGGTAATAACGCTGCGGGGAGTGTGTCGGCAGGGATTGACCTTGTTAAGAAGCACGTAATTGGAATTGGTGATCCTCCTAATAACGTTCCAACGCTTTACGTGACTAAAAATTGCATTAACACCATTCGAGAGATGCAACGCTACAGGTGGGCGAAGTGGGTTTCGAGAAAGGCGAATGAGGAGAAGAATAAGCAGGAGCAGCCGGTTAAGAAGGACGACCACACTTGTGACATGCTTCGGTACGCAATTAGTTCTCGCCCTGTGCATGAGGACGGAACAAGTATTCCTGAGAAGAAAATACCTTCCGGCGCATCCGTCCCTGTTGATCCCTATAATGAAGTGGCGGCAGTCGATATGGACACCGATGACGAGTGTGATCCACATCTCGGACGAGAATACTAGAAAGGGAGGAAATACTCATGCCTTTGGACCTTCGCCTTGATGGTGAAGTCATCGCATCCGTCGATGAGCAGGTTACCGGGGTTCGTATCCAGACAGCTCGAGGTCAGACCTCGGCAACAGGTATTGCTCCCCACGAGGGTGTTGTCGACATCATCCTAGATCGAGTCGCTCCCAGCGGGCCGATTCGTCTGGATCAACTTGAGGCGATGCAGGCGCAAGCGATCCAGGACCGAGGCGAAGAGGGACAGCCGGTCGGTTTTCTCCGTGATGCTCAGGTCCACCCCTCCGGCCTGCGAGCGTCTCAGGGCGTTCATGATGAGACGTTGCGTGAGGGTGGTGTGGACAAGGAGCTAGCCGAGCGAACTCGTACTAACACCGCTCCGCCGAGCCGTGACCTAGCGAGCGGTCTCAGTCCCAAGGACACTGATGTTCTTACCGCTCGCATCGAGGCGTTTGGTCAGTGTGGTGATGCCGAGAAGGCCATCGAGGACAACCCGCCTACCGATCCCAACATGGGAACGGTTTATGCTGGTGTCAATGACAAGTCATCTGAGAAGCAAGGGCGCTCGGGTGATGGTGCCAGTGACTCTGCTCCGTTGGGCGGACCGTCGAACCAGCCTCCTCCCGATAAGGGTGACATCTCCGGCTCCGGGTCTGGTGCGGACGGGAGCCTGTCTTCGGACTCGGGGCTGGGGGCATCGACGGATTATCCAGGAGCATCGCCGTCCGTTCCCAAGGGTGACGGCGGAGTTCCCGAAAGTACCCCCGACCCCGACTGCCCTCCCGGCACCGACCACGACCACGGCGACAAGACGCCGCCCAAGAAGGCGACAGCCCCTACACTCAAGAAGAGCTAGATGTTCGTCACGGCCACGCCTGAGGCACTTCCTCGGACATGTCTCATGTGTCCGAGGAGTGTCAGGGCGGCATTTGTTGACACCGGGATTCAGATTGAATGGCACGGTGCTGTTCTCATTTGTAATCTATGCGTTATCGAGATGGGTCGTTTGTTCGGCATGTCGTCAGAGAGTGACATTGCCGAGCTTCTTGAGACCAATAGAGTGCTCCAAGACTATATCTTCGAGTTGCAAAAGCAATTAGCTGCACTGGAGGGGATACGAGATGGTCTGGCTGCTGGCGGCTTTGTGGTTCCTGTCGATTCTGACGTGTTGGCTGTTCCACCTCCTGCTCGTTCGGGAGATGCGGAGGGATCACAGCGAGCAGAGGGCGACGTGGGAACTCAAGGAGGAGCGGCTCCTGAACAGGTGCATGACGAAGGACTGGCAGAGCTACGTTCAACTCCAGTCCCTACAGGAATCCTCGACATCTTTCCCGGCAATCGAGGGTGAAGGAATCGGTCTCAGTGAAGAGTCTGAAGCCAGAGCATGGGCTGAGGCGCACGGTCTATCGGACGTAGGCGAGGTTGTTTACGAGCAGGATTTCCGAGACTTGGGGCTTGTTGAGTGACGGTCATTTCTGACCAAGCAACTCTCCCTTCTCCTAACGGGAGTGGGACAACCCCCAAGAAGCGCTCGTCTTTCGGTTCACAGAAGGCTCAGGACGAGCTTGTCCGAATGCTGGGAGACTGGTTCCGGGACGCTAGAACTGCTCGATTGAACTATGAGCGGGAGTGGTACCAGAACCTCGCTTTCTATTTCGGACGTCATCATGTTCAGTGGACGAATAATCTCTCGTCTGCGGATACCGGACTCATGCGTCTGTTTGAGACGAAAGTTCCGCCGTGGCAAGTACGTCTTGTGGCGAACAAGATTAAGCCGGTTATTCGTAAGGAATTGTCAAAGGTGCTTAAGGAGAAGCCGCAGCCCTTCGTCATTCCTGCATCTACTGACGACGATGATTTAGCAGCCTCTCGTGCAGGCGAGCGCATTTTCGAGCATGTTACTCGAGAAGTTCAGTTTGACCTTCAACTTTCTCGAGCGATGTTCTGGACTCTTATCTGTGGGACTGCCTTCCTCAAAGACTGGTTTGATCCCAACGAGCGGGACAAAGAAGGCGTCCAAGGACTTATCAAGGTCGAGCACGTTAATCCTTTCCAGTTCTTCGTTCCTGATCCCCAAGAGATCGAACTTGAGTTCCAGCCCTACGTATTTCATGTTACGGCAAAGGAGCAGGATTGGGTTCAGGAGCGGTATAAGAAGGAAGTCAACCCTGACGCTAGTGTGGGGAATGGCCTTCTCGAACAGCGGTTCATGCACGCCATGGGAGCAGACCAGAACAATAAAAAGCAGGTCGCTGTCAAAGAGTGCTGGATTAAGCCGTGCAAGAAGTTCCCGGATGGAGCGCTCATCGCCTTTGCTGGAGAGACACTTCTAGTCGTACATGAGAGTTGGCCAAGCCAGAATCCTGAGTACGGATTCACCAAGCTCGATCATGTACCGACTGGGGCGTTCTACTCACAGTCGATCATTCCAGACCTGATCCCACTCCAGAAGGAGTTAAACCGGACACGGTCACAGATCGTCGAGGCAAAGAATCGCATGTCCAAGCCGCAGCTCATGGCTCCCCGTGGCTCAGTCGATCCCAGCAAGATCACGACTGAGCCTGGGCTTATCATTTTCTACACGCCTGGATTCACTCCTCCAACACCGATTCCTCTGGTGGCAATTCCCGGTTATGTGATTGACGAGATTAATCGGTGCCAACGGGACATGGATGACATCTCAGGACAACATGAGATTAGCAAAGGAAGCACTCCTACAGGGGTGTCGGCTGCTACCGCTATCTCGTTCTTACAAGAGCAAGACGATGCGATGATTGCTCCCACGATAACCTCTCTGGAACGAGCGGTGGCCAGGGTGGGAACCCACCTGCTGTCTCATGTTGATGAGTTCTGGGAAGCAGAGCGTACGGTTAGGGCGTTGGGTGAGAACAACGCTTTTGAGGTTTTCATGTTCAACAAGGCGGCGATTCGAGGGAACACGGACCTCAATGTACAGGCCGGTTCTGCAACGCCTCGTTCGACTGCTGCGAAGCAGGCGTTCATTATGGAGCTCATGGACAAGAATAGAATCTCTCCCGAGCAGGGGCTTCGTTATCTCAATATGTCTGAAACCGGACGTATGTACGAGGAACTCCAGGTGTCTGCACGTCAGGCGCAGCGTGAGAATCTCAAGATGTCGCAGGAGGTTGAAGTAACAGTTAACTCGTGGGACGAAGATGCTATCCATGTAGCTGAGCACGATATGTACCGACGTCGTCAGGCGTTTGAGAATCTTGATGAGCAAATCAAGATTGTTTTCGAGAATCATGTTGCCATGCACAAGCAGAAAATGGGACTCCAGCAAGGGACGCCTATCGCTCCAGGTGAGGAGCTGCCTCCGCCTCCTGACGGTAGCGCTCCGACTGCTTCCCCAGAAGGAGGCGGAGGACCTCCAGGTCCACCCGGTCCTCCAATGCCACCTCCCGGTGATCCATCTGATGTGAGAGGTTTTGAATGAGTTTTCGAGATGCTGTGGAGCGACGAATCTTCGGTAAGAAGTCGAAACAAGCCCCAGTCACGAGAGGGCGTTCGACAGATCGCCAAGCTCATGTGGGAACAGGTCGGGCTGAGGGTACCATGAAGCTCAACCCTAATATGAGGCTCGATACTTCACAAATTGAGGATCGACGACAGGCTCAATTGTCTCCCGGACAGAATCAGGCGAAACGAGGACGAGAGCACGGTCCGACGACCGGTACCATCCCTGAGAACCAACGTGGGGATTGGAATACGGCAGTATCTCGTCAAGCCATTCAACGACGACAAACAAGGAGAAGATAAGTTGCCATCACTTCAAATCGGGAACAATCTCGGCGTGCCCGCACGAGCAGGCAAGAACATTAACGGTGGAGATGACGGCATGGCGGGGTTAACCAACGCCAACAACGCCACTCTCGCATCCATCCGTGCTCGTCTCACCGCCATCAACGGGGCGTACTGGACGGCTACTCGACTCGATCAGGCGACGTACAACGATCTCGTTTACGCTCTCCGTCTGGCCGATAACGCATCGAGCGTTTGATGGCGATGCCCATGCAGCCTCGACCGAGACCGCGCCCGGTCGGCCCTCCACCTGGAAACGGCCCTTCTCCTATCGGCCCGTTCCCTGTAGGGAACGTGCAAGCTGGAGCGATGGATCAATACCGCAACGCTCTGCTTCGGAGGATGCAGGGTGGTGGTCAAGGTCTTATGCCGCCGCCCGAGATGGGAGCTCCTAACGCTCAACCGACGCAGCCTCCGCAGGGTGGGATGCAAGCTCCGATGCCGGGAGGAGGTCCTTCGATCTCGTCTCCCGGCATCGGTCAAGATGGAGTTCCTGGCATGATGGGGAGCGCTCCTGGTCAAGAAGCAGAGGGTGACCCAGACGTTGGGGACATTATCAAGCAACTCATGGGAACTCGATTTTCTAGACGAGTACTTGGTGGAGGTTCCGGCCGATAAGGTCAACGACCTGTCAAGATAGGTATACAGAAGCGCCAGGGCCGTAACAGGTACAGCGACGAGTAAGGAGTAACACGAGTTGTTCAAAGTGACAGATAGCGTACTCGAGGGTGGCTGGAGTTCCCAACCCCAGCAGCAACACTTCTCGAGTGGCCAAGGGGCTGCTGGCTCTGCTCAGGTCGACGGTGACCCTCAATCTCAAGTAGCGGCTGCCTTGCAGGCGGACGCTCAAGGGGGCGGGGCACCGAGCGGAAATGGCCAAGGCCAGTCCTCGGGAGGACAGGCACAGCCACAGGGGCAGCAGGGGAATGAGTTCCTCGATGGCATCCTGGCTCAAATCGACCCGGCACATCGCCCGATCGTACAGCCCTATCTGACTCAGTGGAACGCTGGTGTGACTCGACGGTTCCAAGAGTTACACGGTGAACTGAATCCGTACAAGGAGCTCGGAGCAGACCCCGAGACCATGTCGATGGCACTATCCCTGATGGAGAGGATCGACACTGATCCCCAAGGTGTTCTGGAGTTGCTCCAGGAGGCCGTGGCCGAGATGACCGGGCAACAGCCGGGTCAGGGAGTACCAGGACAGCAGCCGCCGCAAGGGCTCGGAACTCCTCCTGCTCCGGGGGGAGAAACCCCTTCGGCCATCCCTCCGGAGTTGGAGCAACGTCTTGGAACGTTCGAGAGCGTGCTGGAAGCCATTGCCCAGCAGATGTTGGATGGGCGACAGTCCGAGGCTCAACAAGCTGAGGATGGGGAACTGGATAACTACCTGGGGTTGCTCAAGACCGAGCTCGGTGACTTTGACGAGGACTATGTCCTGGCGAAGATGTATGCCGGAGTTGACGGTGAAGAGGCGGTCAAGCAATACCAGCAAGCGATTCAGGGCCAGGTCAACCAGCGGTCTCGTACACCGAACGTTCCTCCCATTCTTGGAGGAGGTGGTGCTGTTCCGCAGGGAAATGGGAAGGGCATTACCGACGCCTCCAAGTCGGAGACGAAGAATCTCGTTGCACAGATACTCGCCGCCAGTCAAGCTTAGTAAAGGAGAGCACCTGTTATGCCCGCATCAATGACTACTGTGGACGGCATCCTCAAAGAGGTTTACGGTCCACGCATTGTCAATCAGCTCCAGAACGAGACTCTCGTTCTCAAGCGAATCGAGAAGTCGAAGGAGGGGATCACCGAGACGGCTGGCGGCAAGTACGTCAACTTCCCACTCAAGGTGTCTCGGAACTCCGGCATCGGCTACCGGAACGAGAGCGAGGCTCTCCCCCTCTCTGGCCAGCAGGGATATGCGGAGGTCATCGTACCTCTTCGATACGGGTACGGACGTGCTCGTATTACCGGTCAGGCGATGGACCTGGCCGAGACTAACTACCAGGCGTTCGCCTCTGCCTTGGACAGCGAGATGGACGGTCTCAAGGACGACATCGCCAAGGACTCCAACCGTGTCGCTTACAACGATGCCTCGGGTCTCATGGCGAGTATCACCGACACCGCTGTCTCAACGATTCACACCGTTGACAACGCTCAGTACCTTGAGGTCGGTATGTTTGTTGACGTGTTGGTTCGTTCCAATGGTGGCACTGTGGTGCTCAACACGACGATCACCGACATCAACGGCCTCTCGGTTACGTTCGCCACGTCGTTCACTGGTACGGTTCTCCAGGGTGTCTATCGCCAGGGTAACTACGGGCGTGAGCCTTCGGGTCTCGGTTCCATCGTGGATGACACGAGCACTCTGCACGGTCTTGCTCCGGCATCACAGCGCAAGTGGGCAGCAACGATCCTCGCCAATGGCGGGACGCCTCGAGCGCTGAGTGAGGCACTCATGATCCAGACGTGTGACGGTATCCGCACCAAGAGCGGCAAGAAGCCGAGTGTCATCTTCAACAACCTCGGTGTGCGACGGGCGTATTTCAACCTGCTCACTCAGCAGCGCCGGTACACGGACACCAAAGAGTACGCCGGTGGCTTCCAAGGGCTCCCGTTCAACTACGGCACGGAGATTCCGGTCGTGGAGGATGTAGACGCCCGCCCGAACCGGATGACGTTCGTCACCGAGGACGCCCTCACTGTCTACCGGACGAAGCCGTGGAGCTGGATGGACAAGGACAACTCCATCTTCAAGTGGGTCAACGGCTTCGACGCTTGGGAAGCACTCCTGAAGCAGTACTGGGAACTCGGAACGAATCAACGAAACGCTCACGGTGAACTTCGTGATCTCATCGAAGGTTAGTTGGCCTTCGATCACCAGCAGCGGCTCGTCGAGCTCGCCGCCGGAGTCTATGTCGAGAGCGATACTCTACGGATCGTGCAGACGATTCAAGAGTACGACCCGAACTTACGGGTAAAATATCTCGATCCAGATCACGGTGGCGAGCTCGGCGATCCGCCGTACAAGATTTATGAACTCTGTCCTGACGGACATGAGCGGCTAGTTTTTGGCGTCTGGCAACTTGACGATCGAGTGCTTGAGCGTTTGTGGGCTGCGGACACTCAGCGGCATGACATTCCCGCTCGTCTCGAGCAAAATAACGCCAAGGTTCGCCAGGATGCCGCTCGTCGATTCCGGGAGGAGCAGCTAGGCGAAGCTCGTGAGCAACTGGTCGCTGTGCTTCGTAGTTCCAAGGACACGTATCGCATTCCCGCCCCTAATGGCACAGTTGTTTTCTCCGCTACTGAGCCGGTCAAGGTCATAACCAAAGCAGGGACGGTGGTGCCTGATGATACTCAGTGATGTTACCACTCGAGTAACTCGACAGTTTGGAGATACGGCTGGAGCCGTTATCTCAACCGATGATGTAGCTCGTTGGGCCACAGACGCTCAGCTTGAGATTGTCCGTAAGACCAAACTGAATGAGACTGATACTGTCACCGCCTCCATTCAGGGCACAAGAGTGTATGCGATAGCGAACGTCCTAGAGGTACGTCGTGTCAAGTACGATGGGTACCCTCTACGGCAGGTGACTATCCAGGAGTTGGACGCCCTCTACCCTACTCGCAGTACGAGTGGATACGGCCAGAACACTCCAACACACTATCGGGCGACTGAGTCAGGTATTGAAGTTTTCCCCACCCCTGCGAACAACCTGGGGATCGTCACTGTCACTCATACCAAGCGCCCATCCCCTGTAGTAAATCCGACAGACGTTTTCGAGATTCCTGAGCAGTATCACGAGTTAATTGTACGCCGGGTACTGGAGCGTTGTTACGAGACGGACGGTCAATGGACTGCTGCTGATCGTATGCACACTCAGGTTAAAGAAGAACAAGGTGAGGCCGCTCACGACAAGGCTACAGGGGGCGGTGACTCTTACCCGGCGGTGAGGGCGCTTTCTGGTGACATGGGAGACGCTTAATGGCAACCAACACTCCGAACCTCGTTCTTCGTAAGCCGGACCCGGCTGATCTGGTTAACGTTCAGACTGACCTGAATGGAAATTGGGACAAGCTCGACGCAGCAGCAGGCTCATGGACTGCTTACGCTCCTGTCTGGGGCGGTACGGGAGTAGCGATCGGTAACGGCTCCATCACTGGTCGGTATCTCAAGGCCGGTAAGACGGTCGATTTGCATGTGTTCTTGCAGCTCGGTACTACTTCTACAGTTGGGACTGGAAACTGGAGTCTTTCTCTTCCTGCTGGGGTAATTGGAAAAGTAGGAGTTGACGTTTTCTTGGCGGCTGGAATGACCTACAAGGCTGCAACTGGATTATTCCCGATAACCGTTGAGCTTTTGACCGGAGGCTCTACCTTTAGATTGCTGGCTGTGGTAAACGCAGCTTCCTCTAATCTCGGATTCGTTCAGTGGAATAATCCGGGAGGAGCTTGGGCTTCCGGCGATTATATCCGAGTCTCGGCTAGGTTTGAGATTAACTAATGCCTCAGGCTACGGATGAGCGAGTAGCTCAAGTCAATAAGTGGAAGGGCCTGAACCTCCGTGGCATGTCCAACACCATCGGTGAGGATGAACTTACGGACGTGGTTAATCTTGATTTGACAGACGGTGGGGAGCTCGTCAAGAGGACAGGTTTCAAGACTGTTCATGATGGAGCTACGCTTGGTGCCAATCAAGTCAAGATGCTCGGGTTTTTCAACACAGCAACCGTTCAGCAGTTTATCGCTCGTGCGGGACAGAATCTTTACACGTCCACGAATGGAGCAGCGTGGACGATTATTCCTGGAGGTCCGTGGGGCAATGTTGAGCACGGCGTTCAGTATACGGACAAGTTCTACATGGTCCGTCGAGACTCAACCATCGTTCAGTGGGATGGCACCACAGCGACAGCTATCGCAGGCTCGCCGATGGGATCTCACTGTGTAGTATTCAAGGATCGACTGTTTGTTCTGAACTCGTTTGGAGCTGGCTCTGTCGCTTCTCGAGTGTACTTCTCCAACACCTTCGATTTCTCAGCTACTGGCTGGCCTGCTACAAATTACAACGGGTTAGGCGAGGGTGACGGAGACATTCTGGTCGCTATCACCAACATTCAAGACTATCTCGTTGTGTTCAAGAGTGGACGTACTTGGATTTTGTACGTTCAGGGAGCGGATACTCTGGCTTGGATTCTCCGCCCTTTCAACAACGAGCTTGGTTGTGTTAGCAAGAACTCGATTGTTCAGTTTG